>Ga0181516_10001224_pt1 | contig 20091 bp, 14 predicted proteins | sample PEATcosm2014_Bin_25_FD_121104 | JGI IMG/M metagenome (GOLD analysis project Ga0181516, IMG submission 121104) | Peatland microbial communities from MTU Mesocosm Facility, Houghton, MI, USA - PEATcosm2014_Bin01_10_metaG | ecosystem: Environmental > Terrestrial > Soil > Wetlands > Peat | place... | reverse complement strand
GTGCAGTGATCGGAAGTCCGCTTACACCTGTTCTGATTCTAAGATGGAGTTATGCTCCCCTTGCGGTGAGCTTGTGGATCAGTTTGGGACCGTCCGCTCTGCTCAGCTCCGCAGAGCCCAATCGAGTCCGGAGGTTGCACTGCCGTGGCGCACATGTTCGGTGGCTCAGGGTATTTTGGAATCCGCCTGCCACATGATGCCGTTCAGTATTGTGAACGATATGTGCTATGCTGGATTTACAGCAGTCTCAGGCACGAGCAGGGTGGGCCATGGATAAACGTGCGAGAAGTAACACTATAAAGCGCGGTACCCCGACCAACGCGGACTCCGTTCCTCGTGGGACTCCAAAAGGCCTTGTTCCGGCCGTTTTGAAGGCCGTGAACCTGCTGGATGTACTGGCTCAGGCTAAGGAGCCTTTGACGCTGGCATCGCTCACCGCAGCGCTTCGTCTTCCGAAAAGTACAATTCACGCACTCTGCGCAACGCTGGTTCACGAAGGTCTAGTCCGCAGGTTCGATAATGGCTCGTACCACTTGGGCTCGCACGTCATGGATTTGAGCCATGCCTTTCTCGCGCGCATCGATCTGACCGCAGAATTCACAAGTCTTGGCGACTCCCTTGCCGTGCTTCCTGAAGAAACCATCATCATCTCGGTTCTCGATGGGGCCGATGTTGTTTACCTGGGCTGCCGCAACGGTACTCGACCACTCGGACTTAACTTCCGAATCGGCATGAGGCTTCCGGCCAGTTGCACCGCGAGCGGCAAAGCGATACTAGCCACGCTACCCCCTGAGCATGTCAGTGAGTTGGCGGGAGCGGGCGGGCTTTCCAGTTTAACGAAGAAGAGTATTACTGATTTGCCGACCCTGATGAGACAGTTGTCAGTGGTTCGCAAGCGCGGGTTTTCTCAAGACGATGAAGAGACGCGCGATGGCATGATTTGTTTCGGCGCTCCTATCTTTGACTCGCGAAACACAAGTGCCGTCGCCGGCATTGGCGTAAGTCTGTTGAAAGCAGATACGGACGCGCGACAGAGAAACGTGGCGATTCAAGCAGTCCAATTGATGGCAGCGGAACTCTCGAAACGTCTGGGAGCACGCGAGCTTTCGGTAGGACACGCGGCGTTTTAGCTGGCTTGCGCAAAGGCGAGGCGATAACCCAACCGCACAACGCTTTGTGACGGGAATCACAGTGCCATTACCCTCCCGATGTGGGTTCAAGCATTCTGCATACTGAACGTCATTCCTAATACAGAAAACAATTGACAGTGCTGCTGCCCCATACTATTATCCTCGCACTTTCGGGGCGAAAAGTTCCATATACAGAACGTTATTCATTGGGATGAACCAGCGCGTCAATCCAGTTACTGACTTGCGTGAGACGTTGACCTCTTATTGAAGCCCCACCCGGAATCATTCGGTTCACAAGGAGAAGATTATGTTAGGGCCGATTCGCAAGCGTCAGTATGGCCAGGTGCAACCCTACATCCCACTTGGTCCATTTCAACTAAGGCTGCCGTTCATACACTATCGTTTTGAGCCGGCAGATTATATCCAGGGTTTGATGATGTGTGCGGTGTGCCTCGGCATTATTCCTATTCTGATGGAATATCTTGGCATGCCGTTTGAGATTGCCATCACAGTCGTGATTCTCAATGGCTTTCTTTATTTGTGGCACGCGCACCTGGGTGATCCCGTCGTCCCCGGTTGGATCACTCCGGCCATCCCGCTGCTTCTATTGTGGCTGAAGACTTTCCCCGAAGGCGTTCCGCGACTTCATGCCTTGATTGCCTTTGAATTCGAATTGGGCATTATCTCGCTGTTCTTCGGTGTGACCGGATTGGCGAAGAAGTTCGTCGAACTCGTGCCTGACGCGATCAAGTCCGGTATCCTGTTGGGCGCCGGTATTGCCGCGGTTCGACTCGTGTTTGAACCGACGGGCAAGTATTTTGCAAAGTATCCATGGACGATCAGCATCGCGATTGGCTTTGCCTTCTATCTTTTGTTCTCCAATAATTTCAAGGTCCTGCGCCATAAGAATGTGGTCTTGAAGCAGATTGCAAACTTGGGACTGCTGCCTGCATTGGTGCTTGCAATTTTTATTGCGCCACTTGTGCATGAGTTACCTTGGCCGCATCTCCAGTGGGGATTTACGGTTCCACAGTTCTACAACCTGTGGCATGACTGGACTCCGTTTTCCGCGCGGGTCGGTTGGCCGGTGTTCGCTCTTTATTTGCAAGCGCTGCCGCTTGTGGGTGCAGTTTATGTGGTGCTCTTCGGCGAACTGATTCAGGCGGAAGCCCTCGTGGACGAAGCCCGCGAATTCCGGCATGGCGATGAAAATGTCCACTACAACGCCAATCGCAATAACATTATTTGCGGACTTCGTAACATCACGATGTCAATGGCTGGTCCTGATATTTCCATGTGCGGGCCCATGTGGGCCGCCATGCAAGTTGTAACCTGCGAACGTTACAAACACGGCCCTGAGGCAATGGATAGCTTGTACGGCGGTCTCGGCTCCTTCCGCCTCGGCACGTTCACCGGATATTTTCTTTCGCCGATTGTTACTCTCGTGAAGCCAATCTTACCGATCGCGCTCTCTCTCACGATGCTGGTGCAAGGCTTTGTGGCGGTGCGTGTTGGTGTGCTCAAGGCGCGCACGCTCAATGACCTTGGCGTTGCTGGAATCGTAGGTGCAGTACTGATTTCGCGCGGTGCGGGATATGCTTTCGGTGTCGGTATTGTGCTCTGTATTTTGATCTACGGAAAAGACTTCTTCCGCAACTGGACCACTTACGACAAGACAAAGGATCCAGTCTTCAACCTGCAAGTGGATGCAGTCGCCCGTCCCATGAATCCAACGACAGACGAAGTTTCCGAACCCGTGCTGAGCGCGCGGTAAGAACATTCTTGTGAAAGGCTTACTTATATGGCAGTGACTACAGAAATGAACACCGCAACCGACGAAGTAAAGAAGATGTTAAAGGACGCAGGTCTGTTCCGCCAGCAGTGCTATATCAATGGCGAGTGGCTAGATGCCGACAACAAAGCTACTATTCCGGTGACAAATCCCGCGACAGGAGCGCTCCTGGGGACCGTGCCGAAGATGGGAGCATCTGAAACGCGGCGGGCGATTGAAGGTGCGAATGCAGCGTGGCCTGCGTGGAGGGCGCGCACCGCGAAGGACCGCGGTGCAATTCTGCGCAAGTGGTTCGAGCTATTGATGGCCAATCAGGAAGATCTGGCGAAACTGATGACCGCCGAGCAAGGTAAGCCACTTGCGGAGTCCAAGGGCGAAGTCGCCTATGGCGCGTCTTTTGTGGAATGGTTCTCCGAAGAAGGCAAGCGGGTTTACGGTGACACGATTCCTCAACCAACGAAAGACAAACGGCTTCTGGTGATCAAGGAGCCTATCGGTGTCTGCGCTGCTATTACGCCGTGGAATTTTCCCATTGCGATGATCACGAGAAAGGTGGCACCGGCCCTGGCTGCCGGATGTGTAGTGGTGGTGAAGCCTGCGGGACTTACTCCGTTCAGTGCGCTGGCGCTAGCGGAACTGGCCGAACGTGCCGGAGTGCCCAAGGGTGTTCTCAGCGTTGTCACAGGAGACACCAAAGCAATAGGCGCTGAACTTACATCGAATCCACTGGTGCGTAAATTGACGTTCACAGGTTCAACCTCGGTGGGCGCGCTGCTGATGAGGCAATGTGCGGACACCATCAAGAAAATGTCCCTTGAACTCGGCGGAAACGCTCCGTTCATTGTGTTCAATGACGCGGATCTGGATGCTGCTGCTGAGGGCGCGATCGCTTCCAAGTATCGCAATACTGGTCAGACCTGTGTCTGCACAAACCGCGTTCTGGTACAGGACGGTGTGTACGATGCGTTCTCTGCCAAGCTGGTGGAGAAGGTGAAACAGTTGAAGGTAGGGAACGGAATGGAAGCTGGCGTTACCCAGGGACCATTGATTGACGTTGCCGCGGTTGAAAAGGTCGAGGAGCATATCTCCGACGCTATCTCCAAAGGTGCGCGTGTACTTACTGGCGGCAAGCGGCACGCGATGGGCGGGACCTTCTTTGAGCCCACGGTGCTGGCCGATGTTACTTCGACGATGGCGGTTGCAAAGGAAGAAACATTTGGTCCGGTAGCTCCCTTGTTCCGTTTCAAGACCGAAGAAGAAGCCGTGCACATGGCGAACGATACTGAGTTCGGCCTTGCCGCATATTTCTATTCCCGCGACATCGGCCGCGTGTGGCGAGTAGCAGAGGCGCTCGAGTATGGGATGGTTGGCATCAACACGGGACTCGTATCGAACGAAGTTGCACCCTTCGGCGGAGTGAAGCAGTCGGGCCTCGGACGAGAAGGTTCCAAGTATGGTATCGAGGAATTCCTAGTCGTCAAGTACTTGTGCATGGGAATCGAGTAACAGAGGTCAAGCCTCTATCCGAACGGAGTTATGATGAAAATTAAAGCTGCGGTCCTGAATAAGACCGGAGCGGAACGACCCTATGCTGTGTCGAAGCCGCTCTCAATCGAAGAAGTCGAGCTGGATTTGCCGGGTTATGGCGAGGTGTTGGTTAAGATCGGCGCGGCCGGACTTTGTCACTCGGATTTGTCAACGATCAATGGTGTTCGCCCACGTCCGACTCCAATGGCCATGGGACATGAAGCGGCAGGAACCGTCGAGGAGCTGGGGCCTGGCGTCACCGATTTGAAAAAGGGAGATCACGTTGTACTAACCTTTGTTCCGAGCTGCGGTCACTGCCTTCCTTGCGCGGAGGGACGCCCTGCGCTTTGTGAGCCAGGTGCTGCGGCGAACGGTGCAGGTACGCTCCTGTCTGGAGAACGTCGCCTGCATCGAAACGGAACGGATATCCACCATCATCTTGGCTGCTCTGCATTTGCGGAATACGCGACCGTGTCCCGGCGTTCTCTCGTCAAGGTTGATCCGGAACTTGCTTTCGACGAGGCAGCGCTTTTTGGTTGTGCCGTACTTACCGGAGTTGGCGCAGTGCTCAATACAGCTAAGGTCACGCCGGGCTCGACGGTTGCCGTTGTGGGACTTGGCGGTGTCGGTCTGTGTTCAATTCTGGGAGCGGTAGTGGCCGGTGCGCGAAGAATCGTCGCGGTTGATCTGTTCGACGACAAACTCGCGTTGGCAAGGAGCCTCGGAGCCACGGATACATTCAATGCTTCCGATCCCGACTGTATCCAAAAGCTTCGCGAGGCTACCAAGGGTGGAGTGGAGTACGCATTTGAGTTGGCCGGCTCGGTGAAGGCGATGGAGCTTGCATACAAAATTACCGCTCGCGGAGGCATGACTGTAACGGCAGGTCTACCACCCGCCGCCGATACTATTCCTATTCCGCAGGTCAACCTGGTAGCCGAGGAACGTACAGTGAAGGGAAGTTACATCGGCACCTGCGTCCCAGTGCGAGACCTGCCGCGCTACGTCGCACTTTACCAGCAAGGCCGATTGCCGGTGGATAAGTTGGTGAGCGGCAGATTGAAGCTGGAGGAAATCAATGCTGCATTCGACCTGTTGCACGAGGGCAAGGCCGTTCGGCAGGTAATCATGTTCTGATTCGTTGCTCAGGCGAAGTCCTCAATGGGCTTCGCCTGAGCAGTTTTCTCAAACACGGTAGTGATCGCGAGGATTAGACGGTCTTAGCTGTACGACGCAATTGCTCTTGCGCCCTCCAACTCAAGCCAGCGGAACCAAAGAAACGTTCTTAGCGTGATTCGGATTTCTGAACAGCCCTGCTTCACCGTCAAATTGGCAGGGAAATAAACCTCAACTCCATCCACCAACTGAACCTCATAACGAGCTCTCTCGTCCGTTGAAGGCTTGCCAAGCGAAAGTACGGGAGTGTAACTGCCCGTTATATTCACCGGCGAACAGTGACAGCCACCTGTGGAGGGTTCCAGTTTCAATCCAATTACCACGGCATGCGTACTCTCGTTTATATATTGAGTTGCGTCTTTTTCTATCTTGAACATAGAGCCTCCGCCGTCGATGCTCAGTCCAACTGCAGATACTTCCGAGCTTTAAGAACCGCAGGTACTTACCGTTGAAACGACTCGACCCTCGAGGGCTGTGTCAGTTTCACAACGTACTTCTCCGGATTCGACCAGAATTCTCGTCGCAGCTCTTGAAGACTTTGCGCACCGCTGTAACTGATGGCTGAGCAGAGATGCTTAAGCATGTCGTGAACAATAGTGCGGGCCGAGCCCCGTGCCGGTACGCTGACCTCGATTCCCTCAGCTCCGATTGCCTCCAACTCGCGTTGATCTGCTTCCTCTAAGTCGAGCCGGTCTCGAACCGCAGAAATTGAAGCCATTCCGCGAAAGACCTTGAACGGGACCTTCACGAGCTTTTGAGATTCCGGTTCGAGCACAGACTTGAGGACTACCTCGCCTGGCGTCTCCTCGCTGCCAGCGAAGGCGGAGCCAAGCATTACGGAATCACCGCCGAACATGAGCGCTGCGGCGATGCCACCGTCCCGCTTGACGCCACCGTCCGCAATCAATGGAATCTGGTCACCTACTGCGATGCGGCACTGCACGAGCGCTTCGACTTGCGGTGTTCCAAAATTCGTGGTCAATCGCGTGGCACAACCACCGCCTGGACCGATTCCAACCTTGATCGCGTTGACGCCTCGTTCCAAAAGAAACCGCGCACCTTCTGCCGTCGCCACGTTGCCCGCCACAAGTTCGATACTGCCAAAACGCTTACGCAGGCCATCGATGGCACATTCCATAATGCGCGAGTGCCCATGAGCGATGTCGACAACGATCACGTCCGCACCGGCGCGGATCACTTCGGCCGCTCTCTCAAGGTAATCGCCCGTCGCGCCGACTGCGGCACCGACGCACAGCCGTCCTCCGCTATCTCGTGTTGCGAAGGGATGTTGCTTATGCATCAGCAGATCTCTCGCGGTGATGATACCGAGCAGAGTGCCGTCTTCGTTGACGAGCGGCAACTTCTTAATCTTTCGCTCGGTCATTACCTGCTCCGCGTCAGTGAATGAGATTAGCCCGGTGTGGACGACCAAGCGATGAAGCGGCGTCATGCGCTCGGCAACAAAGCCTTCTGAACTCACAAAGCGTAAGTCGCGCTCAGTCACAAGACCTGTTAGTTTGCCGCCGGAGTCAACAACTGCCAGCGTTCCGACTCCGGTCTTCTCCATTTGCCGGATCGCCTCACTTAAGCGCTGCTCTCCCGAAATTGTATGGGGATCGGTGATGATTCCATGCTGCGTGCGCTTGACCGCCGACACTTCTGTCACCTGGGGCTGAATATCACCCGCCCGAAATCCGCGGTCGATTACGCCGATTCCACCTTCTTCGGCCAGCACGACAGCCATTGCGGCCCGCGTGACTGTGTCCATGTTTGCGGAAACCAAGGGGCGTTTGATAGTCAGGTGCTCGGTAAATCTCGTCGATAAATCCACTGAGTTGGGATCTCTGCGAGCGAGGAGTCCATACTGGGGAGTAAATAGGAAGTCGTCAAAAGTGCAACCCCGCACCATGTGCAGCAGATCCATTGTTGTCCCCTTCGCCTGCAAGTTCAGTACGTTCAGATTTTAATCATTTCAGATCGGTAGTCCAACAGCAGCGCCTTACGACCGACGGCAGGCAAGGGGGCAGCCAACAGCGGCTCTCCGTCGCGCCATTGAGGGTTTCTGGTTGGGGCGCTAGCGGTTCTTCTTGATCGGCGGAACAAATTTGTAGTCGATGTCCCAAGGGAAGTATATCCACTTGTCCTGACTGAATTCCTTGACGCACAGATCGACGACCTGGCGGCCCCTCGGCTTGGCGTAAAGCGTAGCGAAGTAGGCCTTGGGCAGCAGCTTTCGGATGACGCGGGCGGTGTTGCCGGTATCGACCAAGTCGTCGATCAGCAGGAAGCCCTCGCCGTCGTGGTCCACACCCTTGAGCACCTTGACCTCTGAGCGCACGTTCTGGGCGCCGTCTTCGGAGGCTTCGTAGTAGCTTGAAGCGCAGATCGTGTCCAGCAGACGGATTTCCAGCTCGCGTGCAACCAGTGAGGCCGGAATCATGCCACCGCGCGCAATGGCGATAATGCCCTTGAACGGGCGTTGCTCCATCAGCGCGTGACACAGGGTGCGCGTATCTCTGTGCAGTTCGGGCCAGGAGATCACGATGTCGTCTCGATACTGGCTGGTGATCGTGTTTTCCATCGCGGATTCCTCAAGAATCGTAGTTTCCAAGGCGCATCCCTCAAGAATTGAATGGGTCGCACTATATTCGCACGATTCGCAAGCGGGCGTCGGCGAGCGAAAGCCGCATCGGCGATTTTTCTGCAAATTGGAGCCCCCCGCGCGTCGGCTAATCGCGTTGACACAAGCCCTGGGGCTTTGATGAAGGTGGTGGACTGCTCTGCTGAGCAGTCCACCACCCGTCAACGTTTACTGCGTTCTTGGCCAGGAATGAAACGTTCCGCCCGCAATGAGAGCGGGAGCGGGGATCGAACGCATATTAGGGTTTGACCCGCAACTTACCGGTGGTGATGTCCTTGATGGCCTTGTCTCCGGCAGCCTTAGCGGCTGCAGGCAGCTTGTAAGCAGGGTTGTAGATGATTTTCAGGCCGCCATTGTTCAGCCGTGCGACATAGCTTTGGCCACCCAATTTGCCAGACTTGCGGTTGTTGATGATCTGCTTGACTACTCCCGTCCAGTCATATTGCTGAGAAGCGACGACGATCTGCGGTGCCAGCGGCGCCTGGTTCTGCTGGGTGCCGAACCACAGTACACGTCCGGTAGCTTTGGCGACTCCGATGGAGCCGACGACCGACTCCGAGGTGCCGGTCAACACGTCGGCTCCGGCGGCAATGTGTGTTTTGGCAGCCTGAGTCATCTGGGCGATGTCGGAGAACGAGCCAGTCCAGGTCTTTGCAACGCGGATCTTCGGGTCCACCGACTTGACGCCCTGCTCAAATCCCTCGACGTAGGTCTTGGCATCGCCGACTTCCAGCGGTCCAGTAACGCCGATGATCTTGGACTTCGTCAATTTGGCCGCGAGTACGCCATTTACGTAACCGCCCTCTTCGGCGGCTGCGGTGTAGGCATATACATTGGGAAGCCCGAATGTCTTTGCGTCGGTGCCCCAGGCAAACGTGGTCTTGGGGAACTCCCTCGCGATGTCGTCGACAGCGGATTCATAGAGCGAACTGTGGGCAATGATGATGTCAAAACCCTGGCTGGCGTAGTCGCGAATGGCGGCAGCGGCGTCGGGTGGACGGAACATGCTTTCCGTGTAAGCGATTTTCATCGCCGATTCACCGCCCATTTCTTTCTGGACGCTCTTCAGAGCGTCAAACATGGCCTGGCTGAACGCCATGTCGGTGGTTGCGCTGGGCATGATGACCGCGATGCGTATCGGGCCTGCAGCCATGGCCGGAGTGGGGCACAAGGCAACCAGCGACGCGAACGTCAGAGCAACAATCGCCAGAATAGAAAAGCTACGATTTTTCATTCTTTTATCTTCCTCACGGGTGTATTGGTGAAATCTATAGTTCTCTCTGTGTGGGTCAGGCAGGCGCCGCGTGCCTGAGAAAGTCCAAATTGTTATCGTTCGCTGAGTTCCGAAGTATGGAACGAAAGCTGGACGTTTGCAATCTCAGCGCAACGGCGCGAACGGGATGGTCTATCCCTCTTGATACCTCGAAGTTGAAAGGTGTCAAGTGTGTAGGTATCTCCCGCCCCATGAGCTTTGAAACAATGGTGGCGGGAGCGTTAATAGACTTACTCCTCTTCGGCGAAGACGCTCGCGTCTTCTGCGGTCAGTCCCCATTTTTCCAAGAGGAAGAAGAACAAGCTGAGGAGCATTCCAACGATTGTGGCGAGCACCATCCCGCGAAGCTGTGTTTGGCCCAGCTTTACCGAAACGCCGGAGATTCCAACCACGAGGATGATGGCGGAGAGCAGAAGGTTCTTGCTCTTGGAGTAATCCACTTTAGCTTCGATGAGCATACGCAGGCCGGAGGCGGCGATGACGCCGAAGAGCATCATGCTGATGCCTCCGATGACCGGAACCGGGATGGTGCGAATGGCTCCGCTCACCTTGCCAAAGAAGGCGATGACGATTGAAATCACAGCAGCGCCGCCGATGACCCAGACGGAATAGACGCGGGTGATCGCCATGACGCCCATGTTTTCTCCGTAGGTGGTGGTGGGGCAAGAGCCGGTGAGACCGGAGAGCATGGTGGAGAGACCGTCGCCCAGCAGGGAATTGTGGAGGCCGGGAACCTTCAGGAGATCGCGCCCGACGATGTTACTGGTTACGTAAAGATGTCCAATGTGCTCGGAGATCACCACGAGGGCCGCCGGTATGATGATGAGAATGGACGCCCAGTCGAAGATTGGGACGACAGCGTGCGGAAGGGCGAAGACGGCAGCGCTATGCAGGGGCGAGAAGTCCATTGTGCCGGGCACAAAGATGTTGACGACCACGGACATAAGGTATCCGGCGACAACGCCGATGAGGACGGGGATGGCGGCGAAGAATCCGCGGAAGACGAGCGAGCCGATGACCACCACAAGCAAGGTGAACAGCGAGATGAGCGTTGCGGTCCCGCTTAGAGCCGAACCCTTGCTGAACGCCATGCCGGTTGCGACCGGAGCGAGTTCCAGACCAATCAGGGCAACGATGGGACCCATGGCGGCAGGAGGCAGCACGACGTCGAGCCACTCGCGTCCGGCGAAGCGGATGATGAGGGAGACAATCGCGAAGATCAGGCCGGAAGCGACAAAGCCTCCGAGAGCATGCTGGAAGCCTACGCCCGGCGTTTTGGCCAGCGTGATGCAAGTGATGGTGGGAGCGATGAAGGCGAAGCTGGACCCGAGGTAAGCGGGAGCCTTGCCACGGCAGACGAAGGTGTAGATGAGGGTTCCGATGCCGTTCATCATCAGCACGAGAGCCGGATCGACGACGGTGGTTCCCGCAGCCTGATTGAAGAGAATGGGGACGAGGATGGACGCGCCGAACATCGCAAACAGATGTTGCAGGCTCAACGGGATGCCCTTGAGGAAAGGAACCTTTTCGTCGACCTGAATGGTTGCCCGGACGGAAGCAGGACGGGGCTTTGAAGTTACCGCAGCGCGTTGGGTTGTGGGTTCAATGGTATCGATTGCCAAGATGTGACCCCTTTTAGAGTGCTTGGATTGGCCGAGCAAGTGCGTAGAACTGATCTACTTCAGAACCGCTGCCATAACTTTGCTGCAGAGATCCTGGCTTTCGCCGCGATCTCGTTTTCGTCAAGAGTGAGGAGCTTTCGGTCTTGCATGAGAATCCGGCCGCCAATGATTGTGGTGACTACCGAGCGCCCGGAAAGACCGAAGAGGATGTGGCTATTCATATTCGAGGTGCACATCGGAGTTGGCGGATCGTAGTCAACGATGATTACGTCGGCGAGCGCGCCAACGGTGACTCTGCCCACGGTACGCCCAAAGCATCCGGAGGCGATTGCGGCGTTTCCGCCGAAGAGCATCGCCGGGGGCTCGGCCCAGGCAGCGCTCGGCTGGACGTTTTCGTGCTTGTGAAGAAGGTTTGCGGCCTTCAACGATTCAAACATGTCGCTGGTGTAGCCATCCGTTCCCAATCCGACCCTCACACCGCGGCGAAGCATTTCCAACACCGGAGCGCAGCCCACGGCGTTCGCCATGTTGGATTCAGGGTTGTGAACCACATTCGTGAGGGTGGACTTCAACAACTCGATCTCGTCTTCGTCCACGTGGACGCAGTGGGCGGCGATGGTTTTGTTTCCGAGGATACCCAGGTCGTGGAATCGTTGCACGATTCGCTTGTGGTGTTGTCGCTGGCATTGAGCCAAGTCCTGCTGGCCTTCGGCGGTGTGAACATGGAACCCGGCATCGAAATCTGCTGCGACTTGGGCAGAGCGTTCGAGCGTTTCGTCGCTCAGGGTGAAGGAGGCGTGCAATCCGAAGAGCGCCTTCAACAGGTCATCGCCGGACTGCTTGCAGTGCTGCAGGAATTCCCGATTCTCCTCGATGCCCTGATCCCTGACGACGTCTCCGTCACGGTCAGAGACCTCATAGCAGAGGCAACTGCGCACAGCGGTCTCCCGCACGGCATCTGCGATGCGAAACAAACTGCCGCGCACTGCGCCGGGGCTGGCGTGATGGTCGAAGATGGTAGTTGTGCCGTTCTTGATGCAGTCAATCAGCGCCACCATCGCGCTGAGATAGACGTCCTCTAAGGTGAGCACCTTATCTAACCGCCACCAGAGACGATCGAGAATCTGCAGGAAGTTCTCAGGCGCAGCATCCTTCAAAGCCATTCCGCGGGCGAAGGCGCTGTAAAGATGCATGTGGGCGTTGATGAGCCCGGGCATGATGACGCGGTTTCGGGCGTCAACGAATTGCGCGGCTGGATAGGTTTTCTGCAGGTCAGGAGTGGGTCCGACCTCGACGATCAGGCCATTTTGCATGGCCACGCACCCATCCTCAATGAGGGGGTGGCGATCATCGTGGGTGATCAGCCGACCGTTCCCGACCAAAAGCATTTCGGTTGTCTCCGTTGTGCGAGGATTTTAACATTGAGTGACCCTGTTTCATTGCATTCTGTTTATAGTTAAAAGTGATTACGCCTATAGCAAAAGATAATCAGGCACCGGCGCGCTTTTGTGATTTTTATCACTGCGTGCATGTACATTGCTCAACCAGAATCTAGTAACGCCTTTGTATTGTCATTGTTGGCGGGCAACGGAGGGCTGGGACCGTGAGCCGCTGGCATTTTCTGTGCTCATGCGCTATGCTGCGGCTCAATCAACCAGCAATCTCCACGAAAAGCTGTTGGCAGAGATGAACTGCAGCGCTGTTCCGGGGATACCACAACCCTGTTGCAATCAGCGTCCGAAGGTGAAAGTCCACTTAACAGGAAGTGCAATGGCAAATCTGAGTGTAAGAATCTGCGGCATTGATTTTGCGAATCCCATTTTGCCGGCGGCTGGACCGCCGACCAAGGATGGCGCAATCTGCCAGGCAGCAGCCAGGGGTGGAGCTGGCGGATTAGTCACGAAAACGATTTCGGTGAATCCGGCGGACGTGCCGCGGCCCTGCATGGCCGAGATTCGCGGCGGGTTTCTGAACACGGAGCTGTGGTCCGAGCTGCCCAAGGAGCAGTGGCTCGAGACGGAATACAAGCTGGCCAGAGACACCGGAATTCCGGTGATTATAGGTTTGGGCTACTCGGCCGATCAGATCCGGGAGCTGGCACCGCTGGTGAACCCGTACGCGGATGCTCTGGAACTTTCCACGCACTACGTTGGCAATGACATCTCTCCCATTCTCGACGCATTGCGCGCGGCCAAGGAAGCGGTGGATGTGCCGGTGTTCATGAAAATGAGCCCGCATCCGAACATCCAGGAGATCGCACTGGCGGTCGAGGAGGCGGGGGCCGATGCACTGGTCATGATCAACTCGTTCGGGCCATGCCTGAGCATCGATCTGGAGACGGGGCTTCCGCTGATGGGGAGCAAGGAAGGCTTCGGATGGCTATCCGGCGCGGCGATCAAACCGTTGGCCTTGCGCTGTGTCTACGATGCTGCACGAGCGGTGAAGATACCCATCTTCGGCGTAGGAGGCGTCAGTAATGGACGTGACGCGGCAGAGATGTTCATGGCTGGCGCATCCGCGGTACAGGTCTGCACAGAGGCGATATTGAAAGGGCCCACGGTCTACGGAAAGATCGCACGGGAGCTCAACGACTTCCTCGACAGCCATGGGTACAAGTCGGTGGACGAGATCAGGGGCTTGACCATTCGCAAGATGGCGGAACGGCGCGCTGCTGCGAATCCGCCACAGGTAGAGATGCACCGGTGCAACCTGTGCGGATTGTGTGAAATGAGCTGCCCTTATGGCGCGATTTCCAAGACAGGAACCGCAAAGGAAAACGGTGTATTGATGATTGATGAGGAGAAGTGCTTCACATGCGGATTGTGCGTGACCCGTTGTAAGAGGCAGGCTCTGACGATGGGGCAGTAACTCGCTGGTGGATAGGGTCAACGAGGTGGGCAGAACATGAGTTATTTCACCAGACTACAGTGCGTTCATTGTGGGCGCGATTATGATCCGCAAGAAATCGATTACTATTGCACCGCCTGCGGCTATAACGACGGCATTCTGGATGTCGTCTACGACTATGAGTCCATGCGCAAGGAATTCAATCCAAAGGAGAATGCGCGGAACCGAAATCTCTCGATGTGGCGCTATTTGCCATTGCTGCCGGTTGGAGATCCGTCGCTGATTCCGCACCTGCAAGTGGGTTGGACCCCATTGTATGAGACCCCGAGATTGGCTGAGGAGTTGGGAGTTGCAGTCTGTTGGGTTAAGGATGAGGGACGCAATCCCACTGCTTCTTTTAAGGATCGAGCCAGCTCAGTGGGAGTTGTGAAGGCCCTGGAGAAAAAGGCTGCGCAGATCACATGCGCCTCCACGGGCAACGCGGCATCATCGTTGGCCGGATTCTCGGCAGCTGCGGGCATTCCCGCGACCATTTTCGTTCCGGCGCGGGCGCCTGAAGCGAAGGTCGCCCAGTTGCTCGTCTATGGAGCACAGGTCTTTTCGGTGGAGGGAACGTACGACGAAGCCTGGGAACTGTGCATGCAAGCCAGCGCGGAGTTTGGATGGTATAACCGAAATTGCGCCATCAACCCGTACCTGATTGAAGGCAAGAAGACTGTTTCGTTGGAACTTGCGGAGCAGTTTATGACACTTACGCCGGGAAGTTTTCCTGACTGGGTTGTTGTTTCCGTGGGCGACGGTTGCACAGTCGGAGGCGTGTGGAAGGGACTGCGTGAGATGTACACCCTTGGTTTCATTCCCCGGCTGCCAAGGATACTCGGAGTGCAGGCCGAAGGATGCAAGCCATTCCTGACCGCATGGCAGGGGAATGGCCATCTGGTCGCTTGCGACGGCAACACGGTTGCAGATTCGATCGCAGTTGGGCATCCACGGAACTTCGCGAAGGGAATGCGCGCGATCACGGAGTCCGGTGGCGCGTTCGTTTCGGTCACAGACGATGAGATTCTGGGAGCAATCCCCATGCTGGCGCGTAAGGCTGGAGTGTTTGGCGAACCTGCGGGTGTGGCCGGAGCGGCAGGAGTGAAGCAGGCGGTGAAGTCAGGAGTCATTGACCCTGCGCAAAGTGTAGCGATTATCGTCACCGGCAACGGCTTGAAGGACATCCAAAGCGCAATCCGTTCGGTTGGACGTGCGATCTCAGTAAAACCTGATCTGGAAGAAGTTCGCAAAGCGGTAGAAGTTACGGTAGCTCATTAAGTTTGCGCTCGCCGCGAAGAGGAGAGTTGAAAATGGCAAAGATTCCGTTCGGTCCTAACTACGACGAGATGCTCAATCCGGGCCTTATTGACAAAGAGCTGCGCGCGAAGGCGCTGGTGGCTCTGAAGGAAGATGAACTTAACCCTGTCAATCTGTTCAATATTACTTGGAAGGATGCTTCCGACAAGGTTCGCAAAGTTGTGCTGCCTCCGGCGTTGACTGGAATTGACGCGAACGTGGTGGTGATGCTGGGCTGTGGTTTTCCCTCGGGATCGCACAAGGTGGGACCAGCGTACAGCACGCTGATTGAAGGGATGGTGGATGGGGAGATCGTTCCCGGAGAGCACACGATTCTCGGTCCTTCGACAGGGAATTTTGGAATTGGAACTGCGTATATTTCAAAGCTGCTCGGCTTCCGTGCAATCGTGATTATGCCGGACACGATGAGCAAGGAGCGGTACGCGAGAATCCAGAAGTATGGCGGCGAGTTGGAGCTGACGCCGGGTTCTGAGTCGGATGTGATTCTGACGCTGGAGAAGACTCGCGAGCTAATGAAGAATCCAAAGAACAAGGCTCTGGCGCAGTTCGAACTCTTTCCCAATTATCGCTTCCATCGTCACGTAACGGGAAACAGCGCAATTGAAGCGGTCAAGGGCGTGGGCAATGGCCGGATTGCCGGCTTCACTTCCGCGCCAGGCTCGGCGGGCACGCTTGCGGCAGGCGATCAGATCAAGTCTGTGTTTCCGGAAGCCAAGATTGCGGCGCTGGAGCCGTATGAATGCTCAACGCTGGCCAATGGCGGACGCGGGCAGCATCGCATTGAGGGAATCGGCGACAAGATGTGCACGTTGATTCACAATCTGCTGTCCACTGACTTCGTCATTTTGATCAAGGACGAAGAGACGGTGCAAGGCGTGAAAATCTTTCACGACGGAACGGAATCGCTGGTGAAACTCGGAGTGGACAGGGATTTCGCTCTGAGTCTGCGAGACTGGTTCGGACCGTCGGGAATCTGCAACGTTCTGGGCGCAATTAAGTTGGCGAAATACCTGCGACTTGGACCGGGAGACAATGTTGTGACGGTGGCGACGGACGGCTTCGATCGCTACAACTCGGTGCTGGAGGAAATGAACAACCGCTACCTTGAGATGGCTCCGATGGTTCTGGATCGCTGGGCGCAGGATATCTTCCTGGGCGCGGCCGAAGACCATATTTTTGATTTCAGGAAGCCCTCGGTGAAGGAGCAGTTGTTCCAGCAGAAAGAGCGCGACTGGGTGAAGTTTGGCTACACCAAGGAGTTTCTGGATTCCATGCGGAGCCAGGAGTTCTGGGAAGCCCAGTACGCGAAAGTTCCAGCGTACAATCAGAAAATTGTTGCGGCGCGCTCTTTGGCAAAATCAGTTTAATCGAGGAGTACGTGCCCTTGGCAACTGTGCTGACAGGCGGGATTGTCGTGAACGCGAGCGGAAGTTCGCGGGCAGATGTGCGTATTGAGGGTGAGATGATTTCGGCGGTCGGCGTGAACCTGCAAGAGCCAGGGGACACGCTGATTGACGCTTCGGGTTGTTACTTGTTTCCCGGCGGAATTGACCCTCATACGCACTTCGACCTGTCAGTCGGGGTGACGGTCACGTCCGATGATTTTGTGAGCGGCACGCAGGCTGCCGCGGTGGGCGGTACCACAACGGTGATCGATTTCGCCACGCAGAACAAGGGCGAAACCCTGGCAGAGGCGGTGAAGAACTGGCACGCCAAGGCCGATGGTCGAAGTTACATAGACTATGGATTTCACATCGCTATCAGCGAACTGAACGACGGCGTGCTGCGCGAGTTGAACTCGATTGTAGAAGATGCAGGGATCAGCTCTGTGAAGCTGTACATGGCCTACAAGAAGGTTTTGCAGGTTGATGACAGCGCATTGCTGCGAACGCTACAAACTGCGAAACAACTCGGCATCCTGGTTTGCGTGCATTGCGAAAATGGCGACGTGATTGACGTTCTGATAGAAGAAGCAAAGTCGCTGGGGCATTGCTCGCCGCGGTATCACGCGCTGACTCGGCCCACGGTAGTTGAGCGGGAGGCGATTTATCGCGCGGTGTCTCTTGCGGAAATCGCCGGGGCACCTTTGTATGTTGTGCATGTGAGCTCTGGTGAAGGAGTGCAGGTTATAGCCGAGGCACGGCAGCGAGGGTTGCCGGTCTACGGAGAGACCTGTCCGCAGTACCTTCTGCTTGATGCATCGCGTTACGAGACGGACGATTTTAGCTCGGCGAAATATGTGATGTCCCCTCCCCTGCGGGATCCAGAAAACCAGGTACGACTTTGGGATGGCCTGCGCAACGGGATTCTCGATACCGTAGGTTCGGATCATTGCTCGTTCAATCTGGCTGGACAAAAAGAGCTTGGACGAGATGATTTTTCGCGCATTCCGAACGGCGGACCGGGAGTTGAGAATCGCTTCGGGCTTTTGTACACGTATGGCGTCGTCGCGGGAAAGATAGACATTCATAAATTTGTCGCGATCACGTCCACGAACGCTGCCAAGTTATTCGGGTTATATCCTAGGAAGGGCTTAATTTCCGCAGGGAGCGACGCTGATATCGTGGTGTGGGACCCTGCGACGCAATGTGTTGTATCGGCTGAGAACCAGAAGCAGCGAGTCGACTACAACCTTTATGAAGGTTTCCGGCAGACTGGAAACGTGCGCCACGTGTTCCTTCGTGGACGACAGATTGTGACAGATGGCAAGCTCGGTGAGGAGCCGTCCGGGCGCTACCTCAAGCGCAATGCAAACGTTGCAAGGAGTTAAAACGGTGTTCCAGTTCACACTGAACAATGAGGTCGTAAAGGTTTCTGCTGACAAGAACCTGCTGGAATTCCTCCGGGAAGACGCGCGTTTGGTCTCGGTGAAGAACGGGTGTGCGGAGGGAACGTGCGGCTCCTGCACTGTGTTGATTGACGGCCGAGCATGGCGCGCCTGCAAGTTGAAAGTGTCGAAGCTGAAGGGGAAGAACGTCACGACTGTTGAAGGTCTCTCCGAGCGCGAGAAGGAAGTGTTCTCGTGGGCATTCGGAAAGGTTGGGGCAGTGCAGTGCGGATTTTGTATCCCGGGAATAGTGATGGGCGCGAAAGCGCTGCTGGACCGCACTCCTGAGCCATCTGTCGCAGAAGTGAAAGATGCGATCGAGAACAATCTTTGCCGCTGCACCGGCTACGTTAAGATTGAGCAGGCGATTCATCTGGCTGCCAAGGCATTTCGGAATGGCGGAGCGCTCGAGGTGGAGACGAGCGTGAGACTGGGAGCACGCGCCGTGCGCCCGGATGCCACGGAGAAAGTGCTGGGGACCGGCGAGTTCGTGGACGACATGAAGGTTCCGGGGATGTTGTATGGCGCTGTGCTCAGGGCGAGGTATCCGCGGGCGCTGGTGAAGAAAATTGACATCTCCGCGGCGCAACAGTGTCCCGGCGTCGAACTGGTGCTGACTGCAAAGGATGTGCCGGGCGAGCGTCTACTGGGTCACATTGTTCACGACTGGCCAGTGATGATTGCCGAGGGCGAAGAGACTCGCTACGTGGGAGATGCGTTGGTGATATTGGCTGCCACCACGAAGGATGTAGCTCGAAAAGCCCTGGAACTGATTTGCGTTGAGTATGAGGAACTGACTCCGCTGGTGACCACCGCTGCAGCCATGGCGGAAGACGCGCCTCGCATCCATCCCAAAGGAAACCTGCTCTCGACCACGATCATGAAACGCGGCGACGCCAATGCGGCCATCGCCAGCGCGAAGCACGTTGTCACGCAGAAATATTCAACGCCGCATCAGGAGCATGCATTTCTGGAGCCGGAGAGCGCGCTCGCGGTGCCTACGCAGTGCGGCTCGCTGACGGTCTATACGGCCGGACAGAGCGTTTACGACGATCATCAGGGCATCGTGGAGATGCTGGGTGTTCCGGCCGACAAGGTTCGCGTCATCAGCAAATATGTTGGCGGCGGCTTCGGCGGAAAAGAAGATATGTCTGTTCAGCACCATGCAGCATTGCTGGCCTGGTATAGCGGACATCCTGTGAAGCTGACTCTGAGCAGGCAAGAGAGCTTTGCCGTGCATCCGAAGCGCCATCCCATGGACATGGAGTGCACCACGGCGTGCGATGCCGATGGAAAGATTGTCGGCGTGAAGGTGCGCATCATTGCGGATACGGGTGCATACGCATCTCTGGGCGGCCCGGTGTTGCAGCGGGCTTGCACGCATGCCGGCGGGCCATACCAGATTGCCAACGTTGACATTGAAGGTCGCGCTTTTTATACAAACAATCCTCCTTCGGGTGCGTTCCGCGGGTTTGGGGTGATGCAGACGTGTTTCGCCATGGAGAGCAACCTGAACCTGCTGGCCGCAAAGATTGGAATCTCTCCCTGGGAGATTCGCTTCCGCAATGCCATTGAGCCGGGCGGGGTGCTTTCCAACGGGCAGATTGCGGACGCCGGAACGGCTCTGAAAGAGACATTGCTTGCGGTGAAGGACATTGTGGACGCGAATCCCGGGGCTGGTGTTTCCTGCGCGTTCAAGAATAGCGGCAAAGGCGTAGGAGTAAAGGACGTTGGCAGGGTGAAGCTGGTTGTGCAGAATGGCGGCGTTGTGATCTGCACGAGCGCGGCCTGCATGGGGCAGGGAATCGCCACGGTTGTGTTGCAGATCGTCGCAGAGGTCACGGGACTGCCTCAGTCTGCGATCAGCGTGCATGCACCAGATACGGCGGTGACTCCTGAC
>Ga0181516_10001223_pt1 | contig 20093 bp, 22 predicted proteins | sample PEATcosm2014_Bin_25_FD_121104 | JGI IMG/M metagenome (GOLD analysis project Ga0181516, IMG submission 121104) | Peatland microbial communities from MTU Mesocosm Facility, Houghton, MI, USA - PEATcosm2014_Bin01_10_metaG | ecosystem: Environmental > Terrestrial > Soil > Wetlands > Peat | place... | reverse complement strand
GGCAGAACCGCGCGGATTACCTCATTCACGCCAGCATCGACCCGGCGACCCACACGCTGTCCGCCAGCGAGGTCATCACTTACACCAACAACAGTCCCAGCGCTCTCGATTGTCTTTGGGTGCAGCTGGATCAGAACATCTATCGCTCCGACTCGCGCGCACGCTATGCCAGCGAACATCTGCTGACCTCATCGACCGGGGGGATGGTGCTCGACTCGGTCGAGATCGAGCGCCAGGGCCGGCGCTTGCGTGCCGCTACGGTCGTCAGCGACACACGGCTGCAGATCCGGCTGGTCAAGGCGCTGGCGCCTCACGGCGGACGCCTCAGCGTCCACGTGCGCTATCACTACACCATTCCCGGCGAATTCGGCGGCCGCACCGCGTACGCCCCCAGCCGCAACGGCGAGATCTACGATATCGCCCAGTGGTATCCCCGCATGGCGGTGTTCGATGACCTGCACGGCTGGGATACGCTGCCGTATCTCGGCTCGGAGTTCTATCTCGAGTACGGCGACTTCGACTACTTCGTAACCGTTCCCTGGGACATGCTGGTCGCGGGCTCGGGCGAGCTGCAGAACCCCGCCGAAGTCTTGACCAGCAGCCAACGTTCGCGGCTCGAGCAGGCGCGCCGCAGCGACCGCACCGTCATGATCCGCGGCGCGGACGAAGTCATGGATCCCGCCAGCCGACCGACCGGTCACGGCACGCTGACCTGGCATTACCGCATGCACGACACGCGCGATGTGGCGTTCTCCGCCTCGCGCGCGTTCATCTGGGATGCGGCTCGCATTCCATTGCCGGCGGGTCGGCAGGCGCTGGCGATGTCGTTCTATCCGATCGAAAGCGCCGGACCCGACGGCTGGGGTCGCACCACGGAGTATCTGCGCGACGCGGTGCAGAACTTCTCGCGCCGTTGGGCTCCGTACGTCTATCCGGATGCAGTCGCGGTCGCAGGTCCGGTCGATGGCATGGAGTATCCGGCGATGATCTTCGACGGCGTCAAGGACACCGGCAAATTCCTGTTCTTGCTTACGGCGCATGAGATCGGACACAGCTGGTTTCCGATGATGGTGGGCTTCAACGAGCGGCGCGACCAGTGGATGGATGAGGGATTCAACACCTTCATCGATGTCTACGAATCCGATGAATTCGAGCACGGCATCTATGGACCCAAGCGCGATCCGGAATACGCGCCGGGCGGTGGCAATCCGGTCGATGAAATCCTCCCCGTGCTGGCCGATCCGGCCGCCCCGATCATGCTGACGCGCGCCGATCAGGTGCGCGAGACTTACCGTCATCCGGTGACCTACTTCAAGTCGGCACTGGGGCTGGTGCTGCTGCGCGAGCAGATCCTGGGGCCGGAGCGGTTCGACTGGGCGTTTCAGAAGTTCATCCGCGACTGGACGTTCCGTCATCCCTCGCCGTCGGATTTCTTTCGCGCCATGGAAAGCGCGGGCGGTGAGGACCTGTCGTGGTTCTGGCGCGGCTGGTACTTCAATAACTGGACACTGGACCTGGCGGTCGACGGAGTGCAGCCGGTGGATCACGACTGGAGCCACGGCGCGCTGGTGAGCGTTACCAATCGTGACCCGATGGTGCTGCCGGCGGTGGTCGAAGTGACCTTCCAGGATGGCAGCAGCCGACGTGTCACGCTGCCCGCAGACAGCTGGATCCAGAGCGCCAGCGTCGGCATCGAGCTCGACAGCACCCAGCCCGTCAGTGCCGTCACGGTCGATCCCGATCACGTTCTGCCCGACCGGGATCGGGCCAACAATGTGTGGAAGGCGGCGCCGAGCCCATAGTAAGGTGTGGGTTCACCGTAGAAGGAACCCCACAGAATGCCCGATGAGCCGTCCACGCCGATGAATCGGCGCGCTTTGTTTCGAATGATTGGCGCGGTCGCGGGCAGCGCCGTCATGTATCAGGCGATGAGCGAGCTCGGCTATGCCGGGGAGTCCGGCTACAGCGGCCCGATTCAGCTCTCGGGCGACGTCAAGGGTGCCTCGGTGCTGATTCTCGGTGCCGGGCTGGCCGGCATGTCGGCGGCGTACGAGCTGCGCAATGCCGGCTATCGGGTGCAGATCCTGGAGTACAACGAGCGCCCCGGCGGTCGCAACTGGTCGCTCTACGGCGGCGACACCTACACCGAGATGGGCGGATTCACACAGCAGGTGCAGTTCGCGCCAGGTTTGTACCTCAATCCCGGACCGTGGCGCATTCCGCACCATCATCTGGCATTGCTGCACTACTGCAAGCTGCTGAAGGTGCAGCTCGAACCGTTCACGCAGGTGAACTACGCCGCGTTCACGCAGAATCCTGATGCCTTCGGCGGCAAGCCGCGGCGCTACCGCGAAGTGCAGGCGGACTTCAACGGCCATGTGGCGGAGCTGCTGGCCAAGTGCGTGCAGCAGAACGCGCTCGATCAGGCGGTTACGCAGCAGGACAGAGAAGTACTGCTCGAGGCGATGCGCGAGTGGGGAGCGCTTGATCAGAGTTACGAGTACAAGCGGGGCCTGCTCTCGAGCGAGCGGCGCGGCTGGGTGTCCGATCCCGGTGGCGGCGTGAATTCGCTGCCGATTCCATCCGAGCCGATGGCGCTCTCGGACATGTTGCAATCAAAGCTCTGGAAGGCCATCTCCGCCGGTCACATGTACGAGTTCCAGAGCATGATCTTCCAGCCCGTGGGCGGCATGGGAATGATCGGCAAGGCATTCGGCCGCGAGCTCGAGGGGGTCATTCACTACAACGCCAAGGTCACCGACATCCGCCAGGACGCCAGCGGCGTCACGGTCGCCTACCAGGATCGAAAGAGCGGAGCGACCCAGACTGCCAGTGCGCAATGGTGCATCTGCACCATTCCCGCATCGATCCTCAGCCAGATTCCGCTGCAGGTCGGTGCACCGATGAAGAACGCCATTGATTGCCTGTATTACGATGCAGCCATCAAAGTGGGCCTGCAGTTCAAGCGCCGCTTCTGGGAGCAGGACGAGTCGATCTACGGCGGCATCACCTTCACCGATCTGCCGAATGCGCTGATCGGCTATCCGAGCACACGCTATTTCGACGACGGGCCGGGGGTATTGCTCGGCGCCTACACCTTCGGCGCCAACGCATTCCAGATCTCGGCGATGCCGCCCGAGGAGCGGGTGCGCAAGACGGTCGAGTGGGGGGCGCAGATTCATCCGCAGTACGCCAGCGAATTCCAGCACGGTGTCGGCGTCGCCTGGCATCGCGTACCGTGGACACTGGGCTGCGCCGGACATTGGACCGAGGAACTGCGCGCGCAGCACTACGACAATCTCTGCGCCATCGACGGCCGCATCGTGCTCGCCGGCGAGCACGCCTCGCGCATACCCGGGTGGCAGGAAGGTGCACTGACCTCCTCGCTCGACACCATCCGCCGCCTGCACCAACGGGTGCTGTCCGGAGGAGGTGCCGCATGAGGGCCGCCCTGGCGATGCTGGTGATGCTGGCGATCACCCTGTTGGTGGGCCGCTCGGCCTCTGCGCAGGAACTCTACACCGGCAAATTTACGCAGCAGACCGGCGAGGATCTGTTCAGGAATATCTGCCAGGGCTGCCACATGCCCGACGCCAAGGGTGCGATTGGCGCCGGTGCCTACCCGGCGCTCGCCAGCAATCCGCGCCTGAGCGTCGCGGTGTATCCGATCACTGTCGTGCTGCATGGCCAGCGCGCCATGCCGCCTTTTGGCGAATTACTCAACGATGAGCAGGTCGCCAATGTCCTCAACTATGTGCGCGGCCACTTCGGCAACCACTTCAAGGACCCGATTACGCCGGAGGCCGTCAAGGCACGGCGCTGAGGCCAACGGCAGGCTCCGGGCGCACTGACCGATCAGCTACCCGCGAGCGCGGTCAATCCGGCGTCGTAGACACCATCGATTGCCTTCTTCGCATCGGCATCGCTGGCACCCTTGGCCGAGTAGTGGCCGTGCCAGGTGATCACCGAGCCCGAGCCCGACTTGGCAGCCTTGACGTGGATCGTCGACTCGTAATTATCGACCGGCAGCGGGCTGCTGACGATCTTGTACCGGTAGTAATGGTGCTTATCGCTCCAGCGAACCAGGTGCTCCACGATCGTACCGCCGCCCTTGAGCGTCAGCGTTCGATCCATCTTGTCGGCCGACAGCTGGCAACCCGCGATCGCCGGATGCCACTGCGCGATGCCGCAGAAATCGCCGATCTTCTGCCACACCGCGTCGACCGACTGGGAAGTGGTCCTGAAAGCTCTCGATTCGACAGCCTGCGCCGCCGTAGCCACTGCCAACAGCCCCAATGCAACGATCGCAGATCGATAGCGGACACGCATGAGACAACTCCTTCGTGGTCAATGACTGTCTGAGGCGCGGGATCATAGCGCCCTGCCGTCGCCGCAGCGAGAGAATCGCCACCTGGCGATTTCAATTCGATGGGTGTGTCATTTATGAGCCATCGCGATCAGCTGCCGCTGCGCATTCGGATCTGCAGCTCCCGACGGCGGTAATCGATGATCACGGTGTCGAGCAGCCCGATCGCATCCATACCGATCAGCACCACCGGCTCATCGGTCATCCTCCAATGATCGAAGATACGCATATCGCCGTACGTCACCCGTGCACCCCGGATGCGGACGTCGCCGATTTCGATCGGCGGTGTCGAATAGGATTCACCGCTCTGCTCGTCGGTGGTCACGCCGATAATGCGTTCCGGCTGGGCCGCGCCGCGCGTGCGGCTCAACAGCGCGTTGCGCATCGCCCAGTTGGCGATGGTCGATTGACCGCCGGTGTCGAGTATCGCTTTCACCGGCACACCGCCCACATAGGCCTTGAGCATCACCAGTCCGAGTCTCGACCGCAGCATCGGCACCGTGATGAAGCCGCTGCCGGCACGCTCGTTGTGGGAGCGAGTGATCGTGATCAGATCGTGCCGGAAGTCGATGAAGATGCGCTTGTCCTCCAGCCCTTCGGTCCCAAGAATGCCGTCCGCTCCGCCCAGCGCGTCGGCCACGATCGGCAGGATGGCGGGGCGCAGGATCAGATCGCCGACCACCACCGAATCGACGCGAATCGTCGGCACTTCGGCGCTACCCGTCACGCCGCGCAACATGACGGGCGCAGATTGATCCAGCGGAATGCCCAGGGCATCGGCGATCCGCGCGGTCACACCGGAATGGCTCGCGCCGGTATCGAGCACCAGGCGAAACGGCCCCAGGTTATTGATGTACACCGGCGCCCAGATGCGGCCGATCCGGTCCCGGCGCGTCGGCGCCACATAGCGCGGTTCCGGTGCGGTGATCTGCACCTGCGGCAACTCGTCGATGGCCGCGGGGATTGCCAAGGCTGGTGTTTCGAGCAGGCCCGGCGCGGGCTCATCGCCGAGGCTCCAGGACGAAATGGCCAGGGCCCCGGCGGCTGCCAGCAGGGCCCAGCTCAATGGTCTTTGTTGCATGGCGCCACCATAAGACGGACAAGCGGCTGTGCTTGCGGCGCGCCCCCGCGCGGATGCCATCATGCGCCTCGCGTCGTCATGACGCCACCGCCCGGATTGCGGGATACTGAGGCAATTTCCAAACTCGTAGGTGCGCCTTATGTTGCTTCGCCGGCATGATCGCAGTTGGCCGTTCGCGGCCGTTTTGATGGCGCTGACGCTTGCCCCGGCGCTGAGTTCGGCCACACCGACCGGCGCTGGGCAAGTGGATCCGGCACTGGCTGCGGCGATCGCCGACCCGGCGCGCACGGCTGCCTTCAGCGCGCGCGACCCGGCGCGCCATCCGGCCGAGGAGCTTACTTTTTTCGGCCTGCAGCCATCGATGACCGTGGTCGAACTGTGGCCCGGCGGCGGCTACTGGACCGAGATTCTCGGAGCCTACCTGGCGCCCAAGGGCCACTATTACGTGGCATTACAGGCGCCCGGCGACGCCGAAGACGACGCCGTGACGGCGAAATGGCACACCCGCATCGCAGCGCAAAGCGGCCGCCTGGGCAGGATCAACGAGACGCTGATGGGCCCCGGTCGCTTCGACATCGCGCCTCCAGGCTCCGCCGACATGGTGCTGACGTTCCGCAATCTGCATAACTGGATGGATGGCGGCTACGCCGAGCAGGCACTCGCGGCCTGCTTCAAGGCACTCAAACCCGGCGGCGTCCTCGGCATTGAAGAGCACCGCGGCCGAACCGACAAGCCCCAGGACCCGAAGGCCAAAGACGGCTACGTGCGCCAGGACTATACGATTGCGCTGGCCAGGAAGGCCGGTTTCAAGCTCGTAGCCTCGTCCGAGGTCGATGCCAACCCGAAGGACACCAAGGATTGGGTCGATGGCGTCTGGACACTTCCGCCGACGCTGTCCCAGGGAGACAAGGATCGCGACCGCTATATTGCGATCGGAGAAGCCGACAATTTCGTGCTCAAGTTTCAGAAGCCGGCGCACTGACGGTAAGAGGCGCCGCGCAACTCAGCTATAGGGGCTCAGCGATAGGGGCTCAGCGATAGGGGCTCAGCGATAGGGGCTCAGCGATAAAATAGATAGTCCGCCGTGTAATGCACGCGTACTTCGCTGCCGGCCAGCCCGGCACCACAACCGCCTGCGGGGGCCTTGCCCCCCACGGTGTTGAGCCGCTGGATGTTTTGGGTTCCACTCAGAACTCCGGTGCCGGTGGTCGACTTGGCGCGCAGCAGCAGCCATGGAATCGCCATCGGATCCGGTCCGTTGTCCTTGGCGACCACCTCGCCCACCACCGTGCTGCCATCCGGCGCCTGCCAGGACGGACCGGCGAAATGCCTGATGATCAGCTTGCCTGATCGATCGGTCAGCTCCGCCTCGGGCGCTTTGAACACCCAGTCAAATCGCGTCGGATCGGCCGGCGTTGCCTCGCAGACGTAGATCTGTACTCCAATCGCGCGCGCCCGCAGCAGCAGGGTGCGATCGGCCGGCACCTGGACCGATGCGGGAACGACAGCCGCCGTGGGGCGCCCGCTCACGCAGCCGAACAGCATGGCGACCAGGGCCACCGGCAACAAACAAAATCCGCGCGCTGAAGTCATCACGCTCACTCCGGCAGGTGACAGACCGCTTCGATGTTGTTGCCGTCCGGGTCGAGCACGAAGGCACCATAGTAGTTGGCGTGGTAATGCGGCCTCAAGCCAGGCGCACCGTTGTCACGACCGCCGATTCGCAGTGCCTCGCGATAGAACTGGTCCACTATCTGCCGTGACTTCGCCGCAAATGCGACATGCAGCGCAGTCACCGGCCGCCCGTGGTTGCCGATCCAGAAGAAAGGCTTGCCATCAGCACCAAAGCCGGCATGCGAGCCGATGAGCCCGGTCTGCTCCGGTGTCACCTCCATCAGCAGCGTGATCGACAGCGGCGCCAGCGCCGCGGAGTAAAAGCGCTTGGACCGGTCGAATTCGCTGACGACAAAACCGATGTGATCCAACATGGGCAACCTATCGGTTACGGAGCCTGATGCAGGTGGATGGATAGGTGTGTATTGGGGTCATTAATATCTCCTTGCCGCTAAATCCTTGGGCGCTGCGGTTGAGTCTCAGCAACCGCATGAGCCCGTACCGGAGCGTTCACTCAGATATCGCATTAACATGGACACCTGATGCGAACGGCGCGTGAGTGATATGAGCAAGTTACAGCCGGCACTATCTGATGAGCGCGAAGGAAGCACAGGACGCGAAGAACGTTCTGGCGCTGTTCGAAACAATCACGGGTCGCAAGGCGACGCCGGAGGAAGCCGCGCGATTCTAACGGACAATGCAAGATGAGCTACTGGACGGTTACGAATTGACTACGAGTATAACAGCTCTTTGTCATTGTCATTTTCTAGGTGTTCTAAGATGTAAGAAAAGGAGTTTGAGATGACCCCAGTGGGCCAACGTTTTTTAATGAGCTATTCCGCCGTTATGACGGTCGTCTTTGCCGTTTCGGCGCTATGCGGATTCGCGCGAGTCCCTCAAAAAATGACGATTGAGGAACTCGATGTTCAACGCATCAACCTCCGGGAGCCCGATGGGACACTGCGCTTGGTAATTTCGGACAAATCCAAAGCACCGGGGATATTCGTCAAAGGTAAGGAGTATCCGCATCCTGATCGCAAAACTGCGGGCATGATCTTTTACAACGATGAAGGAACCGAGAACGGGGGATTAATCTTCGGGGGTGAAAAGAGCAAGGACGGAACAAAGCAATCTTCTGGACATTTGTCGTTCGACGCGTACGAGCAAGATCAGACCATGGCACTAGATTCAAACCAGAGTGGAGGTGAACGGTCTACAAGATTGCAAATAACGGACTATCCCGACTACTCCATTGTCGATCTCCTGGATTTTATGGCCTCGATCAAGCAGCTGCCCGCCGAAGAACAAGCAGCAAGAATAAATGCCTTCTTGACGGAACACGGACGTGCTACGACGCGTCTGGTGTTAGGGCGAGGCATGGGAAAGGACAGTGGCGACAACAGCGTGATGCTTGGTCTTAATGACATGCAAGGGCGTCCTCGTATCGTCATGAAGGTCGCCTCCGATGGCACCCCGTCATTGCAGATGTTTGACAGTACCGGCAAAGTGGTCGGCAACTTAGAGACTAAGGGTCACCCGTAAGTCGGTGCGGCGGAAAACTTATAGCAACAGGAGTGATTTTCTCAGATTGGCCACTAATCGGGCCGTTCAATTAGCTAAGCTATTGTGCCGGCTGAGAGATTTGAACTCCCGACCAACGGTTTACAAAACCGCTGCTCTACCACTGAGCTAAGCCGGCGTATCAATAACTTACGCGCGCATTGAGTTTAGCCAATCAGCGCCAAACTCGAACTGCATCGATTTGCCGATGTTCATTCTACGACGACGCATAGCGCGATGGCGTGTGTTCCCCTAAGTGGAAGCCCTTCCCCTCTCTGTCGATGCAATTGGGCACGCTCCGCTTCAGTACTATCACTAGCTGCTATCAGCTACTGCTGATGTCGCCATTTGGCGACCTGTTATCAGGGACTGACACTTTGTCGCGACATCGCCAAAGCGGTTAACTGGCACTCATGTAAAGGGCAAACCCGCCGCGAGGCGGGGACGCAAAGCTTCCGGTCTTGGGTCGTATGACACGAGATAGCGGGGTTGCCGGCACCGCTCGAGCCACCGCAGTGTGATGCACTGCGCTTGCGGACCGTCATCCCGCACCTCTTATGTCAGAAGCCCTCGCCGCTCGCTCTGTGGAGCCCTCCATCACGAGCAAGGCGAGGGCACATGAATTCAGCCAAATTCTCCCTGGGTTCCATCGGTCGGTTGATCGCGCTCGTCAGCCTCAGCGCCGCTCTTGCGGCCTGCAACCACCCCGCCAGTTCCTCAGGTAGCGACGCCTCGGCCGCTACTGTGGGTACGGCCGGCACCTCGGGAGGCGGTACCAGCAGCAGCTCGGGCGGCACCAGCTCGAGCAGCTCCGGTGGCACCAGCTCTAGCAGTTCAAGCAGCTCGGGCGGCGGTTCCAGCAGCTCAAGCGGCTCGAGCAGCTCCAGTGGCAGCAACCCCAAGACCCAGTCAGTCACCCTCTCCTGGGCGGCTCCGACTGAAAACACCGACGGCACGGCGCTCACCAATCTCGCCGGCTTCGACATCTACTACGGCACTACTGCCTCGAACCTGACGCAGAAGATCAGCGTCAACACCGTGGGCCTGCTCACCTACGTGGTCGATAACCTCACCTCCGGCACCTGGTACTTTGAAGTGGTCGCCGTCAACGCCTCGGGCGTGCAGAGCGGCCCGTCCAGCGTCGTGAACGTGACCATCTGAGATTCTGTGACGTTTACGTCGTCCTTGTGGCGACAACCCTCTCGCTGAAATACGCCTCGCTGGCGAGAGGGTGCCTTCTCCTTAGGTCCCTCCGCAGTCGGTGATCTTCACTGGACCCAGGCTGATGCTCGGCCGCGGGGCGACTCCCAGCAGCTCCGCGGTCTGCGGCTCGGTCGCGGATGGATTCACGTCGAAATCGAGCCAGTGCGCCGTGACGTTGCGCTGGCGCAGACCTAGCGTCGGCTTCAGCCCCAGGGCACGCACCTGCTCGGCGCGCCGCACGGCGTGTGCTTGATCGGCGAACACGCCGACCGAGATGCGATCGCTTTGCTCCGGTTGCGTCATCGGCGCAGCGTCGCGAATTCCCGCAGCATTGAGGGTCTGGAGCGCGCGATGCTGCATCTCCGAAGTCAGCTCGCCGATGTATACCCAGTAGACATTCGGGTTGGCCGTTTCGGTACTGCGATCCCGGGGCGCGAACCCGCGCGATCGCAGTCGATCCGCGACCACATTGGCTGCATTGGCATCCTCGAACGGCCCGAGGGTTCGACAGCGCGCGGCAGTGGCTAGCGTCGGCGCCGTGGCCGGAGCCACGGCCGCGCCGGTTACGCTCGAGCCCGTGCCGGGCGACGCGGCGCCGCCGGCAGCGCTGGCGCTCGCGGCCGCGTTGGGTGCAGCCGCAGGTCTGTCACCGATCTGCAGCGGGGGAATGGAGGCATCGTGCGACGCCGAGGCCGGCACGGGGGCCGGACCATCGATCCAGTGCGCCCATGCAAAGAACGCGATATTGGCCACCATCAATGCCAGGAATACGAAGCGCACGGCGCGAATTCTATTCGAATTGAGTGCGGCCGGAGTGCAGCGCCGCGAGTCCCCTCAACGCCAGATCGTCCGCGCGCCGATAGGGCAGACGCAATTGCCGCGCCACGACGTCGGCCGCGCCGCCGGAAAGGATCAGCAGCGGCGTCCGACCCAGCAACGCGCGCGCCGCCCGCATGGCCTCGTGAACCAGTGCTGCGGCCGCATTGATCGCACCCCCGGCAAGCGCAGCGCGCGTATTGCGGGCGAACAGCGACGCGCCGAGCGACGGCCCGGCGCCCAACGCACTGCCTCCGCCAGCGCGGCGGCGAATGCCCGCGGTTCCATCGAGCAGCGAGTCGATCATCAGCTTCGGCCCCGGGATGATGCTGCCGCCACGGTGACGCCCGCGTGCATCCAGCAGATCGATCGTCATCGCGGTGCCGACCGCGACCAGGCACAGCGCCCGGCGCGGATGTTCGGCGCGGGCGCCGATCAGGCACGCCCAGCGATCGGCGCCCAACCGCCACGGTTCCGGATAGGCATTACGCACCCCCGCCGCGGCGTGCGCGCTGCGCCAAAACCGCGGCGCCTGCAGCCCCGCCGCGCGCGCGATGGACCGCAGCCGCCGCTCGACGGCGGCTCCGGCCACATTGCAGGCCTCGATACTCGCGAGCGGTCCGAGCGACTCGATCAGCCTGCGCAGGGGCATGCCGCGACCGCCGAGCGCGGACAGCTCGAGCGCGCCGCTGGCGGCGAAGCGAATCCCGCGGCGATACGGGCCTCGCAGCAGGGCCCATTTGAGGCGCGTGTTCCCCACATCGAGCAGCAACAGCGCGGCGGCGCCATCCGGTTCGCTCATGCGATGGTCCGGACGGAAGTATCGCCGCTCATGAAGCGCTGCAGACCGTCTCGGGTCTGGACACACAGGGCACCGTCGGCATCGACACCGCGCGCGTGGCCGTTGACGGCGTGGGTATCGAGCTGGATCTGCACTGGCTTGCCGGCGAGCGCATCGGCAGCACGCCACTCCGGCACGAAAGCCGCAAAGCCCTGTTGCTCGAACTGCTGCAGTCCCACGATGATCTCGGCGATGAGTGCTGCCGCAATCACGTTTCGATCCGGCAGCGTCGGCGTCAGCGCCGCGAGATCGATCGCCGCGGTACCGCTGGCCTTGACACGTTCGAGCACCGCCGCACCGAGCGCCACATTCAGACCGATGCCGACCACGACGAATGCCGGCCCCGCCGCCTCGGCGCGCAGCTCAATTAGGATGCCCGCCAGCTTGGCTCCGCCGGCCATCAGATCGTTCGGCCACTTGAGCTCGACACCCGCGATGCCGCGGCGCTCGAGGGCACGCAACGCGCAGACACCGCACGCCAGACTCAACGCACCGGCGCTGGGCGGCAGGCGCGCGAAACTCCAGCCGATCGACAGGCAGATGCCGCCGCCCGGGGGCGCAAACCAGCTGCGCGTTCGCCGGCCGCGGCCGGCGCTCTGGTATTCGGCGGTCAGAAAATCGAATCGACCCGGCGGCAGATCGGTCTGCGTCAGCAGATCGGCATTGGTCGAGCCGGTGGACCAGACGGCGTTGCCGCGGCGCAGGCGCGCCGCGACCGCTGCCGGCAGTGCTCGACGAATCAGCTCCGCGTCGAGCAGCACGGTCGCCCGTGGCAGTCGATAGCCACGGTGCGCCACGGCGTGCACCGTGACGCCGAGTGCGCGCAGGGCTTCGATCGCCTTCCAGACGGCACCGCGGCTGACCTGGCACTGCGCCGCGAGTTGGGTTCCGGCATGGAACTGATGATCGCAGAGCAGGCGATAGACACGCTGCGCCAACGGCTCCGCGTCGTCGACTGCAGCGGCCCTCATGTCGCCACCTCCGGAACTTCGGCCAGCATGCAGCGAGCTCCGCCCCCGCCGAGGGTCTCGATGGTCGGCAGCGCCGCGACCAGCACCCGATCCACCGAGTCATTGATCTGCTGCCACTGCATGGCATTGAGCGCGGCGCGCGCGCGCGCGGACATCACCAGCAGCGTAGATCCCGCGCCGTGCACCGGCTGCGCTCGAAGCTCGAGCACGTTGCCGGCGAAGGCCTGCATCGCATGGCGGTCGATCTCGATCAGCTCGCGGCCGGAGGCTCGCAGGCGTGTCAGCAGGCGCTCCCGATGGGCACCCGAGATGACATCGCTGCACACCACCGAACAACGCGCGCCGATCGCGAGCATCACGTTGGTGTGATAGATCGGCGTCCCATCCGCGCCCGCGGCGTCAAACAGTTCCGCGTCATAGCGCATCGCCTGCGCCCATTCGCGCACCAGCGACTCATCGGTTCGCGGCGAGCGGCAGGCGTAGGCGACGCGTTCGACATGATCGAGCACCAGGCTGCCGGTACCTTCGAGGAAGCGTCCGTGCCGCTCCTCGGCACTGAAGTCCAGCAGATGCCGGCAGCGGAAGCCGAGCTCGCGCTCCACGGCGCCGAGGATGTCCAGGCGGCGCTCAAGCCGTCGATTCGCCGCCTGCATCGGGTACAGAACTACGGTGCCATCGCTGTGAAAGCTGACCCAGTTGTTCGGAAACACCGCATCGGGCTTTACCGGGTATTCGGTATCATCGACGACGCACGTGCGCACGCCGGCAGTGGCGAGCGCGCTGGCAAGGCTGGCGAACTCCAGCAACGCGTGGTTCGGCGTGGCCGCGGCGGTTTCATCGCGCTGGAATCGATTGCTGGCTGCGGTCTGTGGATTGAAGCCGAACTGCGCGGGCCGCACCATGAGCACGGCAGCGGCGCACTGGCCCCCGACGCTGGAATCCCGGTCAATGCTCATAGATCACAGATCATAATTGATCACCCTGAAGTTCTGTGCGGGTTGCAATCACTGGCGCAGGGGCATAGGTTTCGTCTATGCAGAAAAACACCATCTGGTATGCGGCTGCGGCCGCCCTGGTTCTCCTGAGCGCAGCGGCACTGTTCATATCCTGGCGCGCCAATCACAGTCAGCCGGCGCCGTTGGCCGAGACGCCCAGCGCGCCGGTGCCGCCGGCCAACGGTATCGCCAATCCCGTTCCCGCGCCTTCGGGGCTGGCCGCAGTGCCGCTGCCGCCGCTGGAGTCCAGCGACAAGCCGGTGCACGACTCGCTGGCGGATCTGTTGGGGGCCAAGACCGTCGATGAGCTGTTGCGTCCGGAGATGCTGATCCGGCACATCGTCGTCACGGTCGACAATCTGCCGCGCAAGCACCTGGCGATCGAGCTGCGGCCGACCAAGAATGTGCCGGGCCGGTTCGCGGTCAACGGCGGTGACGACAACGCCACCATCGATGCTTCCAACTATCAGCGCTACGCGCCCTATGTGCACCTGCTGCAGGGACTCAATACTCAGCAGTTCGCAACGCTGTACTTTCACTATTACCCGCTGTTCCAGCAGGCGTATGAAAGCCTCGGCTATCCGAACGGCTACTTCAACGATCGGCTGGTGGCGGCCATCGATGATGCGCTGGCCGCGCCCGATGTGCGCGGTCCGGTGGCGCTGACCCGCCCGAATGTCATGTATCAGTACGCCGATCCGAGGATCGAGTCACTCTCGGCCGGACAGAAACTGATGGTGCGTCTGGGACCGGACAACGAAACCATCGTCAAAGCCCGGCTGCACGAACTGCGGGACGCCGTGGCTGCGCACAAAGCCGACTAGAAGCGCATGGCGCGGGCGGCGCGCGGTCGCCTCACGGCCGTGCGCTATTGAGCAGATTCGCTGGCGAATACTGATCGGTGAGCACACGCGCATTCGGATCCCAGTCGACACCGGTATTGAACAGCGACAACAGCGATGTCGCCTTGAATCCCAGCGCCATGAATGCGGCATCGAACTGCTCGGCATTGCGTTTGACCTGCTGGATGCCCGGGAGCTGGCCATTGCTGGCGAGAACCACACGATTGGCACTCTTGAGGTTGTAGAAGGGGCCAAACACGGCGCGATACGTCACCGACTCGTTCTGATAGAGGCGGCTCGATGAGAACGTGTTGGCCGCAACGATGCCGTTGGGGGCCAGCAGCGATCGCACCTGCGTCAGGAATTCCTGGGTCAGCAGGTGCTCGGGAATGTACTGCTGGTCGTAGGCATCGAGCATGATCAGCTGATAGCGCTGCAGCGTGCGCAACATGCGCCGCACATAGGCGCGCCCGTCTTCCTCGTACACGTGCTGGTGAGCGCCGGGCTCGTAGCCGAAGTACTCACGCGCGACCCGCACCACCGCAGGATCGATCTCGACCACGTCGATCTCTGCATTCGGCAGCAGCTTGGCCACGGCGCGCGGCAGCGTGCCTCCCCCCAGGCCGATGATCAGGATGCTGCGCGGATCCGGACTCAGCAGCAGGGCGCCGAGCATCATCTGGGTGTACTCGAACATCAGCCGATCGGGCTGCTTGAGATCCATGCAGGATTGCCGGCCGATGTGGCATTCGCGGGTGAAGCAAAGGCAGCGGTTGTACGAATCGCCGTAAACGAACACCTGGCGGTAGAGGGAGCGCTCGGAGTGCAGCAGCGGCGTGGCGGCCGTCGCCGCTGACAGCAGCAGGGCTGCGGGCAGCACGGCAAGCCAGGCGCCGGCCCGGGAACGTGTGCCGGCCCTCACGCCTCGGCACCCACCGGCAGCAGCAGCCCCAGCAAACCCACCACGACCGACACCGCCAGCATCGACAGCAGGATCTGGTTGACCTCCAGATACAGCACCAGATAAAACGAGGTGAGCAAGGTACCCGCGGCGCTGCCGAAGGTCGAGACGAAGTACAGCTTGCCGGCGTGGTGTCCGGCGCTCAGGCGATCGGCCACCAGCAACCGCACGGCGTAAGGCGATACCATGCCCGACACCGCAGTCGGCACAAAGAACAGGATCGCGGCGCCCAGCAGCGAGCCGAAGCGCGGATCGGGAATCAGGCTCGACAGCCATTCGAGCAGCGAGTCACCGAACAGCAGCGCGGGGGTCATGCTGACAGCCGCTGCCAGCAGGATCAGCGCCAGACGCTTCAGGCTCGGCGCCGCCAGCGAGGCACGGCCGCCGGCGAGGTAGCCCAGCGACAGCGCCAGCATGAAGACCGCGATGAGCGCGCCCCAGACATAGATGCTGCTGCCAAAAAACGGCGCCAGCAGCCGTCCGCCGAGCAGCTCGACACCCATGACGAAAAAGCCGGACCAGCCGGCGATCAGGTATAGACAGGCGCGATGCATCGGGGCAGTGTAGCGCGCAGATCCCGTCGAACGATCGCCACCAGCGCGAGTCTGATGCCACGCCTATGCCTGCAAACCAGATCCGAATTGCCGCGCGCCTGCTGTTGAGCGCGGCCCTTCTGGCCGCAAGCCTGGGCGGCTGCGAGACCACGAGCATCGCTCCCGCCGACTCGCTCCTGGGCGGCAATTGGCAGCTCGACCGCACCGCCAGTGATGATCCGGATGCCACGATTGCCAAGGCCATCAATGCTGCCGAAACCCGGCTGCGACACCGGCTGGCTCATTACGGCTATGGGCCGGATCAGGGCGCGCCCCAGGGGTCGGGTTCCGGCCCGGAGACGCCGCCGGACGAACCGGATTACCGCTACGACACCCCGGGAGATCGCTACGGCGGCCCGGGCCTGGTCGGGCCCGATTTTCGCGGACTGCGGGCGCGACTGCAGCAGGCGCTGGTACAGCCCGGCATCCTGCATCTGGACATCCAGAGCGACCTGGTGTCCATAGGCGCCGACCAGCTGCCGCCACGGGACTACCGTCTGGGCGAAAGGCTGTCGCGGTTCGATGAATACGGGACCGCCGTCATCACGGCGAAGTTTTCGAACGCGCAATTCGTGCTGAAGTCGAACTACACCTCCCACGCCCAGCGGATCGACAGTTACGAGGTCGATCGCGCCAGCGGCACCCTGACCGTGACGCAGCAGATCAGCGATCCGATCGTGGGCCGGCTCGTGCTCCACAGTCTCTATCGTCGCATGCAGGATCGCATGCAGGGCCGCAGTTAGAGCGCGGACTTATCCGTCTCGCCGGTGCGGATTCGGATCACGCGCTGCACGTCGGTGATGAATATCTTGCCGTCGCCGACCTTGCCGGTCTTGGCAGCCTTGACGATGACCTCGACCACCTGGTCCACCACTTCCGCTCGGACCGCGATTTCAATGCGCGCCTTCGGCACGAAGTCCACCACGTACTCGGCGCCGCGATACAGCTCGGTGTGGCCGCGCTGGCGGCCAAAGCCCTTGACCTCGGTGACGGTCATGCCCGAGACGCCAAGATCGGACAGTGCGGCCCGCACTTCGTCGAGCTTGAAGGGTTTGATGATCGCGGTGATGAGTTTCATGTTGTGGTCCGCTTATTCGATGATGTGGAATTTTAGCCGCACTTTGTCGTCGAGTACGTCGTTCCAGTCCTTGTCGCCGATGCCAAAGTAGCTGCGCGAGATGGTCAGTTCGCCGTCGAAGCTGGTGGCAGCCCCCGCTTTGCCGACCACGACCGGCACTGTCAGCGTCTGCGTCTTGCCCTTGAGCGTCAGTGTGCCGGTCGCATCGAAATGCCCAGGCGCCCCCGGCTTGATGGCGCTCGAGACGAAGGTCGCGTTCGGGTACCCGCCGCTATCGAGCCAGTCCTTCTTGCGTACCTCCGAATTGTAATCCTCCGAGCCCAGATCCAGGCTCGCGGTCGCGACCTCGAGCGCGGCCGTGGCGGCGGCGGGCGCCGCCGGATCGTAGTCGATATGGCCGCTGAAACGCTTGAAGGGCGCATCCACCGGTACATTCTCCTGCCTGAAGGTCACCACCAGCGTGCTCCTGGCAGCATCGACGGTGGCCGTGGCCGCCGCGCCGGCAACGATAGCGGTCAGCAGCGCCGCAGCGCTGGCCGTGAGCGCAAATGATTCCCTCATCGAACTCTCCTATGACCGGCGCCAGCTCAACATGCGCCTGAGCGTGTCGTCACGATCGACAAAATGATGCTTCAGTGCCGCGGCGGCGTGCAGCAGCACCAGCCAAAAAATACTCCAGCCGAGAAATCCATGGATCTGTACCAGCACCTTGGCCAGGTCCGGATTCTTGTGCACCAGGTCGGGCAATTGCCACAGCTTCAGGTACACCACCGGATAACCGGACGCCGAGGTGTACAGCCAGCCGCAGAGCGGCGTCGCGACCATCAGTGCATAGAGCAGATAGTGCGTCCCCCGGGCGGCGCGCAGCTGCCAGCGCGGCATCGGTACCTCAGGCGGCGGCCGGTGCGTGAGTCGCCAGAGCAGGCGCAGCAGCACCAGCGCCAGTACCGTGATCCCGATCCACTTGTGATACGAATAAAGGCGCAGCTTCCTCGGGCTGATGTGAAGATCGACCATGTAGGCTCCGAGCGTGAAACCGCAGGCGATCAGCAGCGCGATCAGCCAGTGCAGTAACACGGCCGTGCGCGAGTAGATGGCGGGAAAGGCCAGCGCATCGACCGCTTTGGATACCGTGCTCGACATGCTCGACCTCGTCAACTGGCGGCGGAGGTTCCCATCTGGGACTGGGTGTAGTTCTCAAGGCCGACACGGGTGATCAGATCGAGCTGTGTTTCCAGCCAGTCGATGTGATCCTCCTCGGATTCGAGGATGCTCTTGAACAGCTCGCGGGAGACATAGTCACCGAGCTGCTCGCAGTCGGCCAGTGCCGCGCGCAGATCGATGTGCGCCGCACGCTCCAGCTTGAGGTCACATTCGAGCATCTCCGGGACCGTCTCGCCGATCAGCAGTTTGCCCAGATCCTGCAGGTTGGGTAGCCCTTCGAGAAACAGCACGCGCTCGATCAGGCGATCGGCGTGCTTCATCTCATCGATCGACTCGTGGTACTCGTGCTCCTGCAGGCGTTTCAGTCCCCAGTTGGCGTACATCCGGGAGTGCAGGAAATACTGATTGATCGCGGTCAATTCATTTTTCAGCACCACATTGAGGTGCTGAATGACTTTGGCCTCACCCTTCATGGTTCCACGACTCCGATGCCCCGGCTGGCAGCCGGTCAAGGTCCGATCAGGCCTAAGCGGCTTGCGCGCGCTCCCCGCCGCGCTGAGCGTCAGCCGTCGTATGCTCTCGAATCAGCTCGCGTGCCGCGGGCTCACACCGCCCACAACAACCGCCCACCGGCAGCTGCATCTGAACCTCGCCGAGGCTGCAGGCACCCTGCTCGACGGCGCGGCGAATCTGGCGGTCGGTGATTCCGTGGCAGATACAAATATACATCGTGAGCCGTGCGCCCTGCCGGAGGACCGGCAACCCGTGGAGTAAGGTGACAAGCGTGATACGAATGAGAATGATTGTCAATTACCACCGGATAATTATGCTGTGGTGCAGCAGCGCTGCGCCGTTACGATAGCCGCGGAGGTGCCCATGCGTTCGCTGCTGCTTTGGCTGCTGATCTGCCCATCCCTGAGTCTCGCCGCCGGCAATCCGATCCCGTTCGGCACCCAGTACGAGAGCCTGACCGGCGAAGTGCTGCTCGAGAACGAACGCGTCCGGGTGCAGAAATTCGTGGTCGAGCCGGGCCAGTCGACCGGGCGCCAGACACACCGCGGCGATCGATTGCTGGTCATCATCAAGGGCGGCGTATTGACCTCGACGGCCACCGGCCGGGCAACGCTGTGGCACGACGGCCGCGTGATGTGGCACGCCGCTCGGGAACCCGCCGATCCGGGCAGCCGCAATGCCGGCACGACCCCGATCGAACTGATCTGGGTGGCGGTCAAACCCCACCCGACCCGGCTGGCAGGGACAGACGCAGCCAGCGCCGATGCGCATCTGATCTATCCCAACATTCCGGGCGAGGATCTATTCGAGAACGAACTGATAGTGGTGCAGCGCTTCCAGGTCGAGCCTGGCCAGTGGGAAGGCGTGCACGCGCACCGCCCGAACATGCTCTACATCCACATCAAGGGCGGCCAATGGGCGGCGCGCACTTATAAGGAGCCGGAGCACGCCTACCCCGATCCGTCACCCGACGGCGAGGTCGGATGGATGGACACCTTCGCGCTCAGTGACGGCCACGAATCCCGCAACATCGGCACCCAGCCGATCGATCTGATCTGGGTCACTCTGAAGCAGTGAGGTTCGAAAATCCGGGACCCCGCAGCACCCTGCCCGGCAGGGCGCCGGTCATCTTGCCGTCCGCCACCACGGGGACGCCGTTCACCAGCACGTAGGCCATGCCCTCCGACAATTGATTGGGCTGCTCGAAGGTCGCAAGGTCGCGAATCGTGGCGGGATCGAAGACGACGACGTCGGCCCACATGCCGGATTTGAGCACCCCGCGATCGGTGAGTCTCAGACGCTGTGCCGGCAGCGCAGTGAACTTGCGGATCGCATCCTCGAGCGTCAACAGGTGCTCCTCGCGCACGTACTTGCGCAGGATGCGTGGAAAAGTGCCGTAGGCGCGTGGATGAGGATGCTCCTCCCCAAGCAGGCCGGTGGGCGAAGTGCCCTGCGAATCGTTGTCGATCGATACCCAGGGCTGCCGCAGAGCCAG
>Ga0181516_10001222_pt1 | contig 20094 bp, 17 predicted proteins | sample PEATcosm2014_Bin_25_FD_121104 | JGI IMG/M metagenome (GOLD analysis project Ga0181516, IMG submission 121104) | Peatland microbial communities from MTU Mesocosm Facility, Houghton, MI, USA - PEATcosm2014_Bin01_10_metaG | ecosystem: Environmental > Terrestrial > Soil > Wetlands > Peat | place... | reverse complement strand
TGGTGTAGACCGTAGGGCTTTCCCTCAGGGGCTAAAGCCCATTGATTTCATTGGAGCTTTGCGGCACGGCTAAAGCCGTGCCCTTTCAAAACTGGTCTACGGTAAAACCAAAAATGCCCTAAAACGGGCTCAGCCGGTCTGTCCGCCCTACTGGCCGCTTGGAGTCAGCAGCGGAGCTCGCAGTGGATTCGTCAAAATCTCGATCCGCGTGTCCTTGGGGAAAACCACATCGTGTCCGGAGCGCAGGAAATTCTCGTAGAAAGACAGTCCGGCGGCGTAAAAGCCGAGGCCCGCGGCGATGTTGTAGTTGCCGGCGGCCACGCCCACGATCCGCCCCACCAGGCCAAATCCGTTTGAGGCTTCGCCAGTATGCACAACCATGTTGCCGTCCTGATCCAACGCGCGCCCGGCCAGCATGGTCAGCAATATGGGTGCAATGGCGCTCGCCTGATTGCGCGGCGAGATGGTTCCTTCAGCGTCCAGGGTCAGGTTCTGCGTCTTTTCAGTTGCAGCTTCCGCAAGGGAACCCTCGACCGCCCGATTGAGTCCCTGAGGGAAGCGCACCTGTTGAAAGGTGAAGCGCAGCTTGCCGTTGCGTCCGAATGAGCGTGCCGCGCGCGCCGCAGTCACCTTTCCGATGAGTGTCGAACCCTGGGGAACAACCAGATTCTTGTCGCGATCGAACACGGGTTCCACTACCAGCGCTTCCACCAGATCACCAGGCCGGGCACGCGCCGATGTCAGATCGTGGCCAAGCACGGCATGGACGGCCCAGGTCTCGGCTTTTCCTTTGGGCAGCGGGGGGACCACCGGGTCAGGCGGGGCCGCCGGGAGGCCGGACAGGGCCAACGGCGCTGTTAGCTCAAACGACCAGGCGGTGTGCGCCTCGATTCGTTCCGGGTGGTATGGCAGTTGATGATAGAGCAACTGCATTGCGCGATCGCCCCGCCCCGGCGCTGTGACATAGGCAACCCGGTCTTCAGCCTGTCTCTTGACTTGCGCCCACTCGCGTGAGATAAAGCCCAGATTGGGTGTAGCGCCCGGCGCAGAAAGTTGCAACACCGCCCCGCCGTCATCCGCCACTGCGGACGAAATGGACGTGGGTCCGCTCGGCAGCATCAGCTCATCAAACTGAACTTTGACCTTGTGGAAGGGTGTAAAGTCCCCGCGCAAACGTCCGTGCCATCGGGTCGATGCGTTTGGCTCCAGTGCAACTACACGGCCCCGCAGCATCGTACTCTCGGGCACCGCGAGCCGGCCATCGGTATAGATCGGATGCATCAGCCTCCCTTCGATGGTTTCGCCGGTCTTCATTGGGTAATGCCGGGTGATCTCCACCTGGAGGCTCGTGCCTTCTGGCAGGATGGGTTCTTTGAACGCTGTGGCAGCCTCCTCACTTGGCGGCGCTGGAACGGCTGCTGGCGCGGCAGGCTTTGGCGATGGGCGCTGTTCAAGCATTTGCGCGTCGGCCATCATGGCCACTGCCAGTGCAACTGGAGCAAAGCAAGCGATGAATCGTGGGCCTGCAAAGAGATGCACGGGGAAGCCTCCTGGCGGGTGGATTCTTTAGCGTAAGACGCGGCAAAAGATCAAATGAAAGCGTTATCCCCCGGCCGGCTGCGCCCGCAGCGACGCCACCTCGCGGCTCAGAGCCTCCAACCGCTCCAGCAGCTCTTTGTGGCGCTTGTCGGCGTCCGACGGTTCAAAAGGTTCAACGTAGAACGTGCCGTTCGGTTCCAGCTCGCACATGCGCACCTGTTGGATGCCTTCAAACCCCTGGCGATGAATCACCGCGATTAGTTCTTCGCGGGACAGCGATTCGCGCTCCAGCGCCTTGCGATCGATCTGCCCGTTGCGGACTAGGACAGATGACCGGCCCTCCAAAAGTCGCGTGAGGCCGGGCGAGCGGAACAGCACCCGCACTACCAGCCAGTTGATGGCCAGAAGGCCAAATGCCCCGATCAAGCCGCCGGTTACCGAGTTGTCGTCGCCGATGATCGCGTTCTGCACCGTATTCGATAGCGACAGCAGCACCACCAGGTCAAAGGGATTGAGTTGCGCCAGCTCCCGCTTACCGAAGATGCGCAGCAGCACCACCAGCACCAGGTAGACAATCACGGGACGGGCCAACTTCTCCAGAATCGGAAGCGGCAACTGAAACATGTGGTCGAAGATGAGCGAATGCGGCATGGAAACGAGAATAAGGACCTTGGCGCCTCTTTTCCAGCCGAATCGGCGAAGCGGATTGAGAGGGCTGCGCTACTCGCAAATGCTGGCAATCGCCGGTGGCTTTTCAGGGCCGGTTTGCCGGTCTGGTAGAGTGAGATTGCGGCTGGGCGCCGGTGCCGGCAGAACTCGCGCGGGATAACTTCTGCGGCGGCAAACACCCTGTTTTCCAGAGGATAGAGATAACCTTCATGACTGCTCCAGCACCGAGTGATCGCATGAAAATGGCGCCTTTTCGCATCGACCCCAGATTCGACGTCCGGGTGTGGGGATCCCGGGATCTGCGCCCCTGGTTTGATCGGGTTGCCGAGGGCGATCCCATTGGCGAAGTCTGGCTGACGGGCGACATGTGCCAGGTCGCAACCGGGCCCCATGCGGGCAAACGTCTCGACGCGCTCTTCGCCGAAGCCCACGAATCTCTGCTCGGTGCAGGGGCGCCCTCATCCGAGTCGCCGCTGCTGATCAAAGTGCTTTTCGCCAAAGAAAAGCTGAGCGTCCAGGTTCACCCCGACGACAAGATGGCGCAAAAGTACGGCGAACCCCGCGGCAAGACTGAATGCTGGTATGCGCTGGCGGCCGAGCCAGAGGCGCAGGTAGCCGTCGGGCTCAACCCCGGAGTCACCCTGGACCAGGTCAAGCAAGGGATTCACGAGGGCACACTCGAAGCCAGCCTGAAGATGCTGCCGGTAGCGCCCGGCGACCTGATCTTCGTGGATGCAGGGACGGTCCACGCCATCTGGCCGGGCTCGGTCCTGCTCGAGACCCAGCAGAATTGCGATCTGACCTACCGCATGTACGACTACGGTCGTCCCCGCGAGCTGCACATCGAAAAATCGCTGGAAGCCACAAAGCTGGTAACCCGCGCCGGCAAAGTCGCACCCAAGGTCACGGCAGACCGTACGGTTCTCATCGACGCAGACTATTTCCGAGTGGAGCGAATTCCCGTGACCAGCAGCCGTTCAAGCCAGAGCCTCCGAAGCAAGGACCAGCCGGTTCCGGGGCTCGCCTACCTGTTTGCCGCCGAGGGTACAGGGCGCATTGCCGGGCCTGGATTCGCTGCGGTCGATCTGCCCGCGCGTGGAATCGTTTGTGTTCCAGCCGCTTCACCAGCCTTTACGGTCGAGGACATTGGCGGTCCGAACTCCCTTCTCGACCTCATCCGCATCACCCCGAATTGGCCAGGAGGCGCACAATGACGGCGCCCACCTGGCGAGAATCCGTCATTGCCTACATCCGCGCCGAGGCGCAGCCGAAGGACAAGTTCGGTCACCAGCCGCGCCTCTACGCCCTGGCGTGCCGCTTGGCCGAGGGGATGGTTTTTGACGACGACATTCTCTTTGCTGCCGCATGGATGCACGATCTGGGAGTTTTCCTCGGACATCGGCCTCAGGATCCCGAGCAGCTGGCGAGCTGGGATCACGTGCCCTACACCATTGCCCGGGCACGGGAGCTCCTGACGGGCTGGGGTTTTCCACCTGAGAAGCTGGAGGGGGTTGCCGAGGCCATCCGGACGCATCAAGCCCTGGACGATCCCAAAGCCATCGAGGCGGCCCTCCTGCACGATGCAGATATACTGGAACAGCTGGGCGCCATTGGAGCCCTGCGCGCGTTGGTCAAAGTGGGCCGCGACACCCGGTACAGTTCGTATTCCTCGGTGCTCCCGGTTTTGCAGAACGCGGTAGAACATTTACCGGGTAAACTGCGTCTAAACGCATCAAGGAACCTGGCCGCATCGCGAGTCGCGTTCCTTCGCTCTTTCATCTCCTCAATCGACGAGGAAGCGGGCGGGCTCTTGTACTGATCGCAAGAAGGTGCAATAGAAACCGCCTGGAACGCCGATTAGGATGGCACTGAATTCCTGCTAGTCTCCTGCCTTGAAATTCAAGAAAATGAAGGACTTCCTCGCCCGAAGGGAGTATCGATTCGGGGAGGTGTGCCGCTAAACTCTAAAGGAGACACTAGGAGCATGAACATGAAGCTACGCCTGAATCTCTTCTCCGCAGTCCTTTTTGTTGTTTCAGGTCTTCCACTTCACTCACAGACCGGCCCGGCTGCCATCCAGGGGGGCCTGCCCATCGTCGTTGGCAGTGGTTTCTCCAATTTCAACACAGGTTACTTCTCAGGGAACCGAATGAACGGCATTACGGTGTGGGTGGACTATTATCCCAACTTCCTGCCCAGGGTGCTTCGGGGCCTGGGGATAGAAGCCGAAGGGCGCGATATCAACTTCAGCCGCCCATCGTCCCTGTCCAGAATGCGCGAGGATACAGGACAATTCGGGTTCATTTATCCCTGGTATCATTATCGCAAGATCCATCCTTACGGCAAGTTCCTGGCTGGGATGGGCAGTATCGACTTTCCTCCGCATGGTACGTATTCGCACGACAAATTCTCGCTTTATACTCCGGGCGGGGGCGCGGAATTCAAAGCCTTTGGAGGTATCTGGTTGCGAGCCGACTACCAATACCAAATCTGGTACAAAACCTTCCTTCCAAATGGCCTGCATCCCAATGGCATCACCATCGGCGCCTCCTACGACTTCAGGCCCAATCGGGACGAATAGGCGGTGTTGCACGGGAAGAGTGCGTCGCGACCGCGAATACCATCTCTGTGGACAATCGTCAGGTCCTGTCGAGCACCTTCGGTTGATAAGTCCCCGGTTCCACCCTGAATGCGATCGAGATCCGGTTCCAGGCATTGATCTGCGTAATGGCCAGTGTCAGACGGACCAGTTCGGATTCGCTGAACTCCTTGCGGACCTCCTCGTAGGCCTCGTCGGGTGCGTGTCCATTCTGGATGTTGGTGATCGCCTCGGTCCAGGCCAGCGCGGCTCGTTCGCGGGGGGTGTAAAACGATGTCTCTCGCCATACGGGGAGCAGGTAGAGCCGCTGCTCGGTCTCGCCTGCGGCACGCGCGTCTTTGCTGTGCATGTCAATGCAGTAGCCGCATCCGTTGATCTGCGACGCCCTCAGTTTGACCAGTTCCTGCAACGAGGGCTCCAGGCCGCTCTCGTTTATCACCTTTCCAAGTTCGAGCAGCGCGTGAAGTCCCTCGGGGAATGCCCTCCCGTAGCGCAGCCGTTGCGGCATTATCTATCAACCTCCTCGGCATTCGATGCGCCCGCGGCCCTGCGCGTTTCGGGCCAAGTTGCCCCCGGTTGCACGATAAAGGACAAGGCGCTCTGTACCCGCCTCTTCCCCGGCCTCGCTGCCCGGTCAGGATTGCTCACATGAAGCGGAACTTTTTCCCTACGGTTGGGTTTGCACACATAACGGCTTAAGTCGAGCCTCGTCTAACTGTTTGAGCCGGAAGCACACAAAGCGAGCGTCTTTTCAGCGTTGCGGGCATCAAAGAGAGCGCCTGAAGGATGCGATTGACAGGGAGAGGAATCAAGATGAATCGGCCATTGCTTAAGAAAAATTTCGTGCAGGTTTTGTTGTGGTCCGTGGTGGCTGTACTCAGTGCCGTGGCTGCGCTGGCGCAGGACGCTCCGGCAACAGGTGGTCAGCGCACTGACGGGCAAATCGAGATGGATGTGGTGCATGCCCTCGACGCTTCTCAACCGCTGAAAAACGACCTGATCACGGCCGCTACCATTCAGAGCGAGGTTACGTTGTCAGGGACCGTTTCTGCCGATGACTCGAAGAAGCTTGCGGAGTCGATCGCAAGCAAAGTGCCCGGCGTGACCAAAGTGCACAATAACCTGAAGGTCGGCAATCCCCAGGATGCGCAGAATGAGATGACACCGCAGCCCGCGGACGAAAGCGATCCGGGTCAGCCCCAGTCAGCGCCGCAAGAAGCAAATGCTCAGAATGCTCCGCCGGACAACGGGCCCATGCCCCCGCCCCATGCATACCCTCAGCAGGCTCCTCCACAGGGCCAATACCCTGATCAGGGCCAGTCTGCACAGCAAGGCCAATATCCACCGCAGGGACCGTACCCACCACAGGGCCAATATCCACCGCAAGGTCAGTACCCACCGCAAGGTCAATATCCACAGCAGGGCCAGTATCCACCACCCTACCCGCCGGCCCGGCCACAATACTCGAACAATCCGTATCCGCAGCAGGGTCAACAACAGGGGTACAACCAGCCTCCTGAGCCCGCCTATCAGCCTGCCCGGGGACCGGTGACGGTGCCGCAGGGAACCATGCTGCAGCTTCGGACCAGCGAACCATTGGCGAGCAAGAGGGCCCAGGACGGCGAACCAGTTCAGTTCACCCTGATCAGTGACGTCAGCATGGGCGGCGTGCTGGCCATTCCGCGCGGAGCTACCGTCCACGGCGTGGTGACTGAAGTCAAGAAAGTCGGCGCAGGCGAATTGGGTGGAAGTTCGGTGCTGGCGCTCACGCTGACTTCGCTCGATCTTGGCGGCCAGAACTACCCCCTCACCACCGACCAGTTCCGTGTGAAGGGGCCGAATAAAGCCGGACAGACGGTTGGTAACGCGGTCACAGGCGGCCTAATTGGCACCATCATTGGCTGCGCTGCGGGTCGGGGCGTCGGCTGCGCCATCGGCGCCGGGGCAGGCGTGGCAGCGGGCACGGCAGCGTCGGCAGCATCTTCCGGACCGGGAGTCTGGATTCCCGCCGAGGCGCTGGTCACCTTCCACCTCGCGGCTCCGCTCACGGTGAACCCGGTGGGCCCGCAAGAAGCATCCCGGCTCGCCCAGGGACTTTACCAGGGCGGCCCGTCTCTTTACCGGCGCCCCGGATATCCCTATGGCCCCCGTTACGTTGGCGGCTACGGTTACCCGTACGGCTATCCGCCTGTCTATTACCGGCCCTATTACATGGTGGGCGGCTTCTATTACTGGCGGTAAGCCTTCACATTTCAGCAAGGAAGCAGCGGGCATCCCGAAAGCAGGGATGCCCGTTGTGTTCTCGGGCGCGGTTTCTTGCACCGGGACCGAGCCCACTCCACTCCACTCCCACTCGTCTATAATGACAATGTGTCGCGCCAATCGAGAGTTGCGTGAGAATTGCGCATCCGCGGGATCTGCTCCAATTGCTTCTTTTCTTTTCCACGATGGGAAGCACAGCCGCATTCGCGCGTAGAGAGTTGAAGGTTCAAGTCCATCCATGATTCGTTTCCTGCAGACAGACAATCGCATGACCAAGGCGCTCCTGGTCGTCATCATCGGCGCCGCTTCCGTTTCCATGTGCGTTTACCTCATTCCCGGCCTTACCGGCGGGGGAGCCGCATCCGCCGACACTTACGCGGTCATCTACCCCCACTGGTACAGCCGCTTCCTCTCTTCAGGGGACACAGTGAGCCAGACGCGGGTAGAGCAGGCTGCGCGCCAGGAGTTGCAGCAGCGCGGTCCGCAGTATGCTGACAATCCCATGATTCTCACTTTCTTTGAGCAGCAGGTCGGCCAGCGGCTGGTGCAGCAGCAGATTCTGCTTGAAGAGGCGGACAAACTGGGCATTCGCGCCACCGACAACGATGTGCGCCAGTACCTGCACACCGGGCCCACGGGCGAGGTTCTCTTCCCCAACGGCAAGTACATTGGGGACGACCAATACGCCGCCCTCATTTCCCAGCGGCTGAACATGTCGGTGAAGGACTTTGAAGACAGCGTCAAGACCGATATCGTGGTCCGCAGGCTGCAGGCGCTCGTCGCCGGCGGAGTCACGGTCAGCGACCAGGAAGTCCGCGACAGCTATCAGAAGCAGAACATCAAGATCAAATTCGATTACGCGGTCATCTCCTCAGACGATCTGCGCAAGACCATCAATCCCCCTGACGGCGATCTCGAGGCGTTCTTCAAGAAGAACGCTGCGCGCTATGCGTCGGCGGTGCCGGAACAACGCAGGATCACCTATTTTGCGTTTACGCCCAGCCAGATTCCAGGCGGCGTTCCCCAGCCTACACAGCAGCAGATTCAGCAATACTTTACCGCCCATCAGGCTGAGTATTCGGTTCCTGAACAGGCCCGGTCGCGCCACATCCTTATCTCGGTGCCCGCAGGCGCCGATGCCAAGACGGATGCCGCAGCCAAGGCCAAGGCCGATGGAGTTCTCAAGCAGTTGCAGGCCGGCGGCAACTGGGCCGACGTCGCCAAGAAAAACTCGGACGATCCCGGCAGCAAGGACTCAGGCGGCGAACTCGGCTTCTCTCAGCGCGGGCGCATGGTGCCTGAATTCGACACCGCCATCTTCTCGCAGAAGATCGGCGACATCAAAATCGTGAAGAGCCAATTCGGCTATCACATCGTGCAGGTGGAAGAGCGCAGCACAGCGCACGCGCAATCGCTCAGCGAAGTGCAGTCGACCATCCAGGCAACACTGCTTCGCCAGAACGAGGCGCAGGCCGAGGACAACTACGCCAAGGCGCTGACCTCTGAGGCCATCAAGAACGGCCTGGAAAAGACAGCCGCGGCCCACCACCTTGACGTGGTGACCACTCCGCTGGTTGAAGCCCACGGTGTGATTGCCGCGCTGCCTGACGGCGCCCAGCTCCTGTCGAAGGCCTTCGCGTCCAAGCAGAGTGACCCGCCGCAGCCTGCGGCTACTGGCGAGGGCTATGCGATCTTCCAGGTTACCGGCATCGCCGCGGCCCACGCGCCTGCCTTTGCCGACTGGAAGACCCACGTCCTGGAAGACTATCGTGACGAGCAGCTTCCGAACCTGCTGGGCCAGAAGACGACGGAACTGTCCGAAAAGGCCAAGTCTGAAAACGATCTGAACAAAGCCGCCAAGGAAATGGGAGCGACCGTGAAGACCAGCGACCTGGTTGGCCTTTCCGGCCAGGTGCCCGACCTTGGTGAACTGAGTCAGGTCGCACCGCAGCTCTTCGACCTTGCTCCCGGCAATATCAGCGGACCCATCAACGCTCAGCGCACCGGAGTCGTGGCAAGACTGACTGACAAGCAGGAGCCCACACCGGACGAAATCGCGAAGAACTTCGACCAGACCCGCGACCAACTGCTGCAGCAGCGCCGCTCCGACGCCTTCAACGTCTTCATGGGCGGAGTTATGGCCGACTACAAGAAGCACAACCGCATCCGCATGAACGCCAAGGCACAAACGCCGCCCCTGCCGGGCATGTAATCTGGCAGCAGTTCGAATCGGCAAGAGAAAGGCCCGCAGCCATAACAGCCGCGGGCCTTGCTGCGTGTGCAGCAGAAAACTCCGGACGCCTCATCCTTACCGCGTCTTTGCAACGATGGAAATCGATGAACTCAGGCGCTCTGCGCCCCTATAGTAATCCCACCGTCTGAAACGGCAACCCCGTCACCGGCGAGTGAGCCGGGTCCGCATCCAGATTCGGCGCTGCCGCCGCGCTCTTGAATGACGCCGGCGCCACAGTCACATTCCATCCATCGAACGCGACAAGTGCCTTCTCGCCTTTGAAGTCGTTCACGCCGGCTTCGATCGTAATGATCCGCGTCTCGTTAGGCACCAGCGATAAGTAGTTGTCGCTGTAGAAGACCGGCAGCACACGCTCTTGCGACTTCTGTCGCCGCAGTTGCAGGTGGGTCATAAGCGCGATGTCTTTCGAAGGATTGTGAAGTGTCACCGTCAATGTCCGCTTGCCGTCCGCTTCCTTGCTTGCGACCTTCGCCTCAAGCGTGACCATCGCCAGCTTGTTCAGATCGTTGAAGTCGTCGGGATGCTCCGGCAAGCTGCGCCAATAGAAATTCGAGGAGAGCGGCTTGCCTGACGCATCGAGCAAATCGAGCTTGATGAAGTGAACCGGCGAGACCGTCGCCGGGAATTCGATTGCACCCAGATTCGTGGCCACGTCAGGCTCGGCCGTCACCTTCGTCTCATGCTCGTAAGCCACCGTGCCGTCCAGGTTGTAGACCGAAACGTGCGCAACCGCATCCTTCACCGCATCGGGCAAATTGTTGATCACCTGCAGTTCGCCCGTCACTTCATTGAACTGGATGTGGACCAGCTCGCCCGCATGCATCACCGCAAACAATGAAGAATTCGGCTCCAGATCGTAGTGGTAAAGCTGCCACACAAAGCTGGGCTGTGCCGGATGGCTCATCCACGTAATGATGGCCGTGGTGGGATGGAAGAGTTGCGCATTGCGCCCTTCGTACATGGCGCGGAAGGCCTCGTAATTCGCCAACTGCGCCTTGCGTACAAAGTCCGCGAGGTTAGCGATCTTGCCGTAGCGGCCGGCAAGAATGCCGGGATATTTGTCACCGCCGGATGCGCCTTTGGCCAGGTCGTGCTCGGCCCAGTCGTCGGTGATTGTCTCCCAGTCCTTCTTCGGCATCATGCCGTGTATGGACTCCAGAGTCGGCACGGAAACGCTGCCTGTCTCGGTCTTGAAGTAGTCGTCGGTGACGTTGTAGAACTCGCGCGGAGTGCGCCAATTGTACGGCCCGTGCGAGCGCACGCCGGCGCCATCCGTCGAACTGGGCTGGTAGCGGCGCGTGGGCTCCAGCTCTGCCATCAGCTTGCGGAGAAGCGCGTCGATCTCCGGCGGCGGAAAGCCTTCGTTGCGCGCGCACCACAGCATGATCGATGGATGGTTTCGGAAACGCAGAATCTTGTCGCGCACATTGGCAATATAGGTATCGATATCGGTGGGATCGGGCCCGTCGCTCGGGTTCGGCTGGAAGAACTCGTCCCACACCAGGATTCCGTACTTGTCGCACAGTTCGTAGAAATCCTCGCCCGTGCTCTGGCCCACCCAGTTGCGAATCAGATTCAGATTCCCCAACTGGTGCATGTGTATTTGCGCATCGAGCCGTTCGCGCGGAATGCGCTTCATGGCCTCATCCAACCCCCAGTCGCCGCCGCGGATAAACACCTGCACGCCGTTCACAGAAATCGTCAGCGTGTCTGTGCCGGGCACGCTGTAGCTGACTTTGCGCACGCCGAATTCGACATCCTGTGCATCCGAGTTCATGTTCCCCTGCATGAAGCTCAGATGCAGATCGTACAGATTCGGCGCGCCGTAGCCGTTGGGCCACCAAAGCCGTGGATGCACAATGTGCAGTGCCGGAGTGTTCTTCTGGTCGAAGCTCACCGTCTGTTTGCTGTGCGGCGCCAGTTCCACTTCCTTCTCAAAGGAGATGCTTTCAATCGTCCCCTGCACGACGCCCTTCTGCGGCATGTCGCTTACGTTCTCTACGGTGGCCTGCACGGCCACATCGGCCGAGTCGGTTCGGGGCAGCGGCAAATCGGTTGTCACCAGCGGATCTTTCAGCACCACTGGCCCGGTCGCCGAGAGAAACACCTTCTGCCAGATTCCCGTGTCGCGATCGCGAATTGCCGGAATCCAGTCCCAGCCGATGGTCGAGAGAAACGTGGGCCCGTCGATCGCAGTCACGCCGCCGTTCTTGCCCAGTCCGTTCTGCAAGGTATGTTCGTGCGGAATTCCTGGTGTTGGCTGTGGCGTCACCAGCACCGCCAGCACGGCCTTCTTGCCCGGCGTAACATGCGCCGTAATGTCGAAGATGCCGCGGATGAATGCCCCGCGCATGGTGCCCACCTGCACGCCATTTACCCACACCACGGCCGAGTAATTGATGCCGTCGAAGTTGAGCCAGACGTGGTGGTCCTTATAGGCCTTGGGAACTTCAATCAGCGTCCTGTACCAATAGGAAGTTCGTGCCAGGCTCTCCGGAATGACCTCAGGCCGATTGTTCTCTCCGTAGAGCGGCTCGGGATACACATGATTGTTCACGAGTGTCGTCAGCACCGTGCCCGGAACGGTAGCCGCGTACCAGCCGTTGGTATTGAAGCCCGGCGACGACACCTCCGCGCCTGGCTGCGGCGCCTTGGCCACATCCTGCAACTGCCAGCCACTTGCCAACACAATTTGCGCCGGAAGTGCTGATTCTGCTGCGGCTGAGGAGTGCGCCATGACGGCAAGCGTCAGGACTGAGAACTTCAATGTCAAAGCGGAAAGGAATTTGCGGTCGAGTCGTATCTTCAAAAGATTTGTCTCCGGACTTTCTTGAAAGATCGTATAGAGTCCAGCGCGTTAACAATTGGATTGCCAAACGGATTATAGAGGCTTTGTGCCGCGTGCGGCCTCAGCCTCTTCCCCCATCCGGCGATACCCCCATCCGGCGATAATAGACGCATGCAGTTTGAGCGTTCCTCCGGAGTCCTGCTCCACGTGAGCTCTCTGCCTTCCTACGGAGGCATCGGCGACCTGGGGCCGGCCGCGCACAAGTTTGTCGACTTTCTCGCCGCGGCCAAACAACATGTCTGGCAGGTTCTCCCCCTCTGCCCCACCGGCTACGGCAACTCTCCGTATGCCGGCTCATCGGCCTTCGCCGGCAATCCCTATCTCATCAGTCTCGAATCCCTGTGCGATTGGGGCTGGATCGATGGCGAGCGTATCGAGGGACTCGCCGGCCGCAGCGGCAACGTCGACTTCGACGGAGTGGAACAGCGCAAGCTCCCCCTGCTCTACGAGGCGGCCGGCAATTTTCTTGACCGCGGCCCGCGCGAGCCGAAGCTCGCCGAACAGTGGAAGCAATTCCAGGAGTTCTGCCCTGCGCAGTCCGCGTGGCTCACCGACTATGCTCTCTACGCCGAGTTGCGCCGTAAGTACAAGACGGGCGCATGGACGGAATGGCCGGAGCCCGTGCGCCGACGCCAGCCGCGCGCCCTCGCCAAGGTTGCCGCGGAGAACGGTCGCGCCCTCGCCCAGGAGCAGGTGCTGCAATTTGCGTTTTCTCTCCAGTGGGAAAAACTCCGCGAAGCCGCCGCCCGTCACGCGATCAGAATCCTCGGCGACGTCGCCATCTTTGTCAACATGGATTCGTCCGACGTTTGGGTTCATCCTGAACTCTTTGAACTCGAGGAAAATCTCCAGCCCATTCGCATCGCCGGCGTTCCGCCCGACTACTTCTCACCCACCGGCCAGCGCTGGGGCAACCCGCTCTATTGCTGGGACGTGCTGGCAGAGCAGGGATTCGCCTGGTGGATCGACCGCATCCGCCGCGCCTGCCAGCTTTACGACATCGTTCGCCTCGACCACTTCCGCGGCTTTGAAGCCTACTGGGCGATCCCCGCCGACGAGGAAACCGCCGTCAACGGCGAATGGATCAAGGCGCCAGGCCTCGAACTCTTCCGCGCCCTCGAGGCAGCTCTGGGCCCGCTGCCCCTCGTCGCAGAAGACCTGGGGCTTATCACTGCCGAAGTCGATGCGTTGCGTCTCGAGCTCGGCCTCCCCGGCATGAAAGTCGTGCAGTTTGGTTTCAGCGACAAGGGCGCGCACGCGCACCTGCCTTACCGCTATACACCCTCAACCGTTGCCTACACCGGCACCCACGACAATGACACCACGCTCGGCTGGTGGGGCTCGTTGGGCAAAGCTGAGCAGAAAGCCGTCGAGGCTCTGGTCGGTCCGCTGCCCGTTGTTCAGGGAGTTGCCCATCCTGTGTGGCCACTGATCCGCGCCGCGCAATCCAGCGTCGCCCAGATGGCCATCGTCCCCGCGCAGGACCTGCTCGAGCTCGGTTCCGAAGCGCGGATGAACACGCCGGCCGTTCCTGCGGGGAACTGGAGCTGGCGCGCGCCCGAGTCCTGCTGGACTGAGGAACTGGCCGCACGCCTTGCCGATCTCGCGGATGTCACCGACCGCGACAACGACCCGCTCGGTAAGGCGGAAGAAGAGGCTGTGAGCAAAACGTAAAGCGGAATCGACAGAAGTAATTTGCAACATCCGGTTTGCCGGTCATACGCCAGCAATAGCAAGATTGACTGTCATCCCGAACGGAGTGAGGGATCTGCGGTTGTTCTTTCAGCCCTCAACGCAAGAAATGAAATCGTTACTTCCGCATTGGCGGTGATACAGGAGAAACGTGCAGCGGAGACGTATTTCGAGTCGTCTTTGCTATTCCGACCGCAGGTAATTGATATGTCTATCAATCCGCCCTATGCCCATCACCCAAGAGGACCAAAGGAAACACACCCCATGAAGAACTGTCCATCCGTGCATCTTTATCACGGGTTCGACCGATGTAGTCATGGGGAATGGACTTTGTTCTGTTTGGTAGGCGATATAGGTGCAAGGATGAGTTCTAACTGTTTCCAAGATGCCGGCGAAAATGAACAATGACGTGCCATTATTCTTTCCCTCTACTATGTTCCAGGCTTGTGAGATACCGAGGCGGGAAAACCAGCGTGGCAGAGGCGCGGGAATTTTGGGGCTGGAGGTAATAAACCACCATTGTGGAGGTGCGGTGGGTCCTATGTATCGGAAACCCCACCTCGAGGCGAGTCGACGCATTGCGCGAGCCCGAAAAAAGTACATGATGCGTAGCGCGCCAAGAATAGCGACTACCACGAAAACTACTTTGAGTAGTGTCACATCCGCCATTCTAGCGGACGTGTGGTCGCCCACTCGGAAGTAACGCCACGTTGAAACTCAAAAAGAGAACCGCAGATCCTTCACTGCGTTCAGGATGACACTGCATTGGGTAGAGGATGATAGTGCCGGACGGACATTATCGCGAATTTCAAGTTATCTCCGGTTCAGTTAACCCTTTGGTGTAAACGCGTCGAGTTGCATCATGAGCCCGAATATATCCATGATGATGCGCGTGTCCTTGATTCTGCCGTCCTGAAGACGGTCCAGCACCATGCCCCAGACCTTTACGGGACGTCGGGTGGCAGGCACACCCAGGAAGTCGCCTCGGTGCGTACCCGTCCACTCGAATCGAGTCAGAACTTTGTCATCTTCGGCAATCTGCTCTTCGACAGAAAAATGCAGGTCAGGAAACGCTGAGCGCATGCCTCGCAGCACATCTTTCAATCCTTCCAGGCCGGGGCCCTGGCCGGGAAACGGAACCTGTTCTACGACGTCCTCCCAGACAAACTGCGCGATGGAGTCAAGTTTTCCCAGGTTGATGCCTTCTTCAATGAAGCGATTGACGACAGCACAGTTGGGTTTCGTCGGCATGGTTCTCCTTCACGAACGGGGTCTCTTCGGAATTTTACCGTGTGGAACCCCGAGAGGATTGTCGCCTACTCTTCCCAATGCGGTTTCTTCGCCGCTCGTAGCCACGCGTTTGGGCCTCAAGACAACCGAGTGATCCCCGCGAAACCGTCGAATCCTTGATCGAAACTCAGAATTCTATCGATCCCCTGGATCTGCATTATGGCGAGGTGTACTGCGTCTCGCGCCGAGAGGCCTTTCTGACCCAGCACGATCGCCTTGGCTCGCTCGACTGCCGCCTGATCCACCGAAAACACTTCATCGACGACTCCCAGCAGAGCATTGAACGCCGGCTGAATCGCATCCGGCCGCTCAATCGCCACATAGCGGTGAAGTATTTCCTGCAGGACTTCCGCGTCGGTAACCAACCGCTCTCGACCGTTTACCAATTCCTCCAGCCAACGCTTGGAATCGGTTTTATGAGGATGGGGGGCGCCCACAAGATACATGGGAATGTTGGAGTCGACAAAGATCACGGTTGCACGCCCGATCCGTAACCATGTTCGATCTCTTCGAGCATACGGTCGATATCGGCCGTGGGGAAATCCATGCGCGCCGCCGCTCGAATGACGTCGAGCTTGGACGCAACCTCGCGGCCAGGCTCGCTCCTGCGGGCCTGCACGAGCGCCTGCCGCACCCATTCGGCAATGGACATGCGGCGCAAACGCGCCGCACGCTGGATGTCGCGATATTCGGGGTCCTGAACGATGACTTGAAGCCTCTTAGCCATATGATGAGTGTATTTGACTCATCATGATGAGTCAAATAATTCTTGTCGCGGGCGGTTCGTCGCCTCTTCGGAAACCGAACCTTCTCGTCCCCTCGCTTTGCTCCCATCCCCAACCTTGTTATCCTTGCCCCACATGGAAATTGCTGCGATTCAAACCCACGGTCTCTCTCGACGCTTCGGCGAACTGACTGCCGTGGACAATGTCACCTTCAGCGTGGCGCCGGGGCAGTTCTTCGGCTTTCTGGGGCCGAACGGAGCGGGAAAATCCACAACCATCAAGATGCTCACGGGCCTGCTTGAGCCGAGCGCGGGAACCATTGAGATTCTCGGCAAGCCCTTCAGCGCCGCAGCGCTCGACCTGAAACGCCAGATCGGCGTGGTGCCGGAAGGCATGGCCCTCTTCGGGCGGCTCACCGCGCCCGAGTATCTTCACTTCGTCGGCCGCATGTACGGCCTGGACCGCCAGACCACCAACCTCCGGACGGAGGAGTTATTGGAGTTTATGCAGCTTGCCAACGAGACCAAGAAACTCGTTACCGATTTCTCGCACGGCATGCAGAAGAAGCTAGCGCTGGCCGCGGCCGTGATTCACGGGCCCAAGGTGCTGTTTCTCGACGAGCCCTTCGAGGGCGTCGACGCCATCGCCGCCGGAATGCTCAAAGCCATGCTGCAGGGCATGATCAATCGCGGCGCAACCATCTTCCTCACCACACACGTGCTGGAGATTGTCGAGCGGCTGTGCAGTCATGTGGCCATCATTCACCAGGGCCGCCTGGTGGCCAACGGCGCGCTTGAAGAACTGCGGGCCGGCGTCGCGTCCACGCTCCCCGGCGCACAGAGCAGCCAGAGCCTCACCCTGGAAGAGATCTTCCTCTCCATCGTCGGCGCGGGCGACAGCCAGGAACCGGCACAGGAACTGTCATGGCTGGCATAAACGACACGGGCATCAACATTCCCGAACAAGCCCTCGTTACCGGCGGCGGATTGCTCAGCCCGCTGGCCCGCGCGCAGTATGCCGCGCTGACCAATCTGCGCTGGCGCGTCTTCGTCAACGGGCTGCGCTCCAAGCTCGGCGTATTTGAGCTGGGCGCGCGCACCATTTCGTTTGTGATGTACGCGCTCCTGGGGATGGGTCTTGGGGTAGGCATGGGCGCGCTGGCCTACGCGTTTGCTTCTCGCCAAAGGTGGCAGTATTTGCCCATCGTCTTCTGGGCTTTGTGCCTCATCTGGCAACTCCTTCCCATCATGCTGGCCTCCTTTCAGGTGCAGTTCGATCTGGGCAGCCTGCTGCGTTTTCCGGTCGGCTTCCGCCCGTTCTTTTTGCTCTATGTCGTCTTCGGCCTCTCTGACCTGTCGACGATTCTGGGTACGCTCTGCTGCCTGGGCGTCTTTGCCGGCGTCACGTTGGCGCGGCCCGAGCTGTTTGCCTGGACGGCGCTGATCCTCGCCGTCTTTGCGGTCTTCAATATCCTGCTCGTCCGGGCCGTCTTTGCCTGGATCGACCGCTGGCTCTCGCAGCGCAAGACGCGGGAAATTCTGGGCGCATTCTTCATGGTGCTCGTTCTGAGCTTGCAACTGATGAACCCGGCTATCTGGCAACACGGCCATCGCAGCCCGGGGAGCAGCGACCGGCAGAGAGAAGAGGTCAAGCAGTTGCTGGCCTCGCCATGGTTCAGGACCGTGAACGAGGTGCAAATCTGGCTTCCGCCGGGTCTGGCGGCCGTTGCACTACGCCAAACCGCCGAGCAGCAACTCCTGCTTGCGCTGGAGGCGCTTGGAGTGCTTGGAGTCTTTGTGCTTGGCGCTGGCGGCGTGCTTGGTCTGCGCCTCCGCGCCGAATACCGCGGCGAAAATCTGGGCGCGGCGCCTGCGCGCAAAAAGGTTGTCGCAAGTCCAGTCAAAATAGCCCCAATCCGCGAAAGAGCCGTGGAAAGCGAACGCAGCTTTGGCAGATCGGGTCCGATTGCCGCCATCATCGAGAAGGAGATTCGCACTCTGCTTCGCACTCTTCCGCTGCTCTACGCTGTAGGCGCGCCGCTGATCATGGTCCTGGTGCTCTCTGGAAGTTTCCTTCGCGTCGGCGGTTCCCGCGTCCACGCACCCCTGGTTGCATTTCCGTTGTGCATCTTCTTCGCCCAGATAGGTTTTATCCAGTTGTTCTCAAATAATCTGGGCACCGAGGGGCCCGGAATTCAACTTTACTTTCTCTCTCCCACGCCCATGCGTACAGTGCTGCTGGCCAAGAACCTGTTTCACTCCGTGGTGTTTGCCGTTTCCATGGGGATTGCCGGCTTGATGGCTGCGATGCGGCTGGGCTCGCCTGGCGGCGTGATGGCGGCGGTCACGGTGGCATGGCTACTGTTTGTTCTGCCGGTCAATCTCGCCCTGGGGGATATCTTGTCGCTCACCATGCCCTACCGCGTCAATCCTGGACGCATCTCGCGCCAGCGCGGATCGCAGGCCAGCGCGCTGTTGAGCCTGCTCTTTCAAACGGGCACGCTCGGCGTGGGCGCGGCGGTCTTTGAGATTTGTTCCATCGGCGGCATGTTGTGGCTGGCCATTCCGGCCTTGCTTGTGCTGGCCGCGGTCGCGGTGTTCGTCTGGCTGCGCATCCTGGGCAACGCAGACGAAATCGCCAGCCAGCGCAAAGATCTGCTGATTGCCACGCTGGTGAAGGCGGAGTGAAAAGGGCAGGAAACAGGGATCAGAGATCAGGGAAGGGATTAATGGCCAGGTATGAAAAATAGTTGTTCCATCTTCGGCACGGTTCTATCGTACCTAAGGCAGGATACTTTTTGTCTGCGGCCTTTCATAGTTCTTCGTTCCGTAAGCGCAAGTTCGTTCTAATTCCTGACAACTGATTTCTGACAACTGAAACCTGACCGTTGCCCTCAGAACGGTATATCGTCGTCCGAAATCTCCGCTGATTGGGCGATGTCGTCCTGCCCCGCCGGCGGGCGCTGATCAAAGCTGGCTGCCGAAGTCGAAGAATCCGCTCCCCGGCTGTAGCCGCCCGAGCCCTCGTCGCGGCCGGAAAGCAGCGAAAGGTCAGACACAATAATCTCGGTCTTATACCGCTTCTGGCCGGAGGTTTTGTCTTCCCAGTTGCTGGTCCTCAGGCTCCCTTCGATGTAGAGCTTTGATCCTTTTTTCACGTAATCGCGGATGATCTCGGCCGTGCGCTTGAAGGCCACCAGGTTGTGCCACTCGGTGCGATCCTGCCAGTTGCCCTGCGGGTCCTGGTAACGATCGCTAGTTGCCAGCCCGAATGTCGCCACCATGGTGCCGCCGGGGGTCGAACGTATCTCCGGGTCCTTGCCCACATTCCCTAAAAGGATGACTTTGTTAACGCTCTTTGCCATAATCGTTCACTCCCGTAATTGAAAAGAATAACAGAGGATCACTGCCCGCGCGCGATTCGCCGGTTGCGCAGCCATTTGGCCACGCCCAGCGCCAGCAGCAGCCCGCCAAACGGCAGGCACATCAGCGCCACGATCAGGGCGAACCAGCCGGTGTTGGTGCTGGCGCCGGTGCGCGAAAAACCGCCCAACACGGTCTCCAGCAGCAGCGCCGCCACCAGTCCCGTGCCCACCATCGACCCGCCCCATTTGAGCAGTTGCCGAGTGCCGTCGTTGGGCTCGGCCAGGCCAAGTGGATCTGGGTCGTGTGCCCGGGGCCTTGGGTCGTGTGCCGTCATGGTCACTCTATCCGCGCGCCAGGCGCAGCATCACGTAAGTGACGACGCCGGTGACCGAAACGTAAAGCCACAACGGAAAGGTCCACCGAGCAACCTTGCGGTGCTGCGGAATGCGGCCGCTCAGCGAAAAGAAGAACGTGACGAGCACCAGCGGCAGCGCCACCACCGCCAGAACGATGTGGCTGGCCAGCAGCGGCAGGTAGACAGAGCGGAGAGCGGCGTGGGCAGGATAGCGCACATCCCCATGCAGTGCGTGGTGCAGGATGTAGCTCACCAGGAACAGCGTCGAAAAGCCAAAGGCCGTCATCATCGCCGCGCGGTGCGCCTTGATCTTGCGCGCCCTGATGAACGTGTAGCCGATCAGCAGGGAAGTGGCGGCCAGGCCATTGAGCACCGCATTGAGCGCGGGCAGAAACGCGTATTGCGCGCTGGTAGCCGCGGCGGGATGAATATAAATCAGCCAGAACAGAAACAGCGTAGCCGCCGTGCTGATGGCGAGAATAGCCGCGATAGCGGG
>Ga0181516_10001221_pt1 | contig 20108 bp, 14 predicted proteins | sample PEATcosm2014_Bin_25_FD_121104 | JGI IMG/M metagenome (GOLD analysis project Ga0181516, IMG submission 121104) | Peatland microbial communities from MTU Mesocosm Facility, Houghton, MI, USA - PEATcosm2014_Bin01_10_metaG | ecosystem: Environmental > Terrestrial > Soil > Wetlands > Peat | place... | reverse complement strand
TGTGGGAAGCTCGCTTCCCACAGCACAGAGGCTAATCGGAAACAAAACTTCAACCAGACTGTTTACACAAAAGACTGGACACTACCGCTGAAATCAACTTTATGTCAGCGTCGTAACCCTGGCCGAGATTCGATTCGGCATAGAAGTTGTCAACGATGCCCATCGCAGGGCCGAATTGAACGACTGGTTGAAGAACAAGGTGCGTCCCATGTTCGATGGCCGCGTTCTTGAAATTACAGAAGAGATTTTGCTCAAGTGGAGGCTCCTGGTCGAGGAAGGCCGAAAAACGGGCCACACCTTTTCGCAGCCGGACCTGATGATCGCCGCCACCGCCATTCATCACGGTCTTACCGTCGTTACTCGCGATCGAAGCGGCTTCGATCAAGCGCGTGTGCCGGTGCTGAATCCTTGGGATCAATAGTCGGAGGTTTCTGGTCTCTCTTTGAAATGGCACGACTTTAGTCGTGCCGCTGGATGACCCAATGAAGATTGGGCTTTAGCCCCTGAGGGAAGTTTCTTTGTAAGAATGGCAGATTATATGGCAGACGAAATAGTCTCGACGCCTCGACCACTTACTTCCAAGGAAATGGAGTTACTGGCTTGGCTTTTGGAACATGGATTGCTAAAAGCTGAGACCTTCACTCAGCAAGTGGAAAATATACGCGCTACGCCTTGGTGCGAATGCGGATGTCCGAGTATTTCATTGCACGTGGAAGAGTATGCTGCGTTGGGCAAGTGTTCTTACAGCCTCATTTCAGATATTCTTGCAAAGACTCCTGATGGTAAAAAAATTGGTGTGCTTCTGTTTCAGGATGCTGGAAGATTATCCCTTCTGGAGGCCTATTCGATGGATGTTATCGAAGGCGAATGGGGATTTCCAGTTTACGAAAGTTTACAGACATGGGAAGATTTTGGCCGGTCCACTATGAAAGAAACAAAGGAATGAATCATTGCTGAAACTCTCTCTCATCCTCGGCGCAATTGCCGCCTTGGCCGACATAGCGGGCGGCTTCGTGCTGGTGCGCGCCCGCGGCGTCGAGCGCTACCTGCGCTACTTTGTCGCCCTCGGCGCGGGCTTTCTCATGGCCACGGCTCTGCTGGAGATGATGCCGGAAGGTCTCAAGCTGAATCAACTCCATCCGCTGCTGGGGCCAAGCCTCATCATGGCCGGCTACTGCGCGGTGCATCTGCTGGAACACACCATGAACGCCCACTTCCATTATGGCGAGGAGACGCATCACGGCGAGTTCGTCAGCCGCCACACCGGCAACTCGGTGCTGGCCGGCCTCAGCCTTCATGCGCTCTTTGATGGCGTGGCCATCGGTTCGGGCTTCCTGGTCTCTGGCTGGCTGGGCTGGCTGATCTTTCTTGCGATCCTGCTGCACAAAGCGCCGGAGGGCTTCACCATGGCCAGTGTGATGCTGGCCAGCGGACGCAGCCGCTCTGCGGCTTTGATCTCGGCGATTGCATTGGCGGGCGCGACGCTGGCCGGTGTGCTGGTCATCGAATTGGTGCCGAGCTGGCTGCCCTATGGCTTGCCGCTCTCGGCTGGCGTGGCTCTATACGTTGCCGCAACCGATCTGGTGCCCGAAGTCAATCGTGAGCCCGGTATTCGCATGGCGCTGGTCTTCTTTGCGGGTGTGGCCGCTTTTCTGCTGCTGCGACTGCTCTTGCCCGCCCTTTAGCTCCGCTCCTCAGTCTAAAACGCATGGCTTTTCGGTATCGGACGACAAGAGGGTTTGCCGCAATGTATCATCAGGAAAATTCTCCGGAGAGAGTCAATTGATTTTCGCAGTTCGAAGCCGTCTTCGATCGGTTCCAACCCTAGCATGGATGGTGCTTCTTGCACTCGCCATCCGCCTGGCCGTCGTTCCATTTGTCTACGACGAGTGGATGCAGCCCTATTTTGTCGCGCACTGGGAGCAGGGCAATGTCTCGCGGGCCTTGCTGGCCGGGCACGGCTTTGGCAGCCCATTTCTCTCCAACCAGCCTTCGGCCATCATGCCGCCCGTCTATCCGCTGATTGTGGCCGCGCTCTTCGCCGTCTTTGGCATTCATACCGCCGCATCGATTCTTGCCGCGCTGGCGCTCAATTGTTTGCTCTCGTCCCTGGCCTGTATTCCGGTCTTCCTGATGGCCCGGCGCAGCTTTGGTCCGCGCGTTGCCTTGTGGGCAGGCTGGGGATGGGTATTCTCTCCCTACGGCATCTATTTCTCCGCCGAATGGGCCTGGTCTACACAGCTGCTGCTGCTGTGCCTCTGCTGGATGCTCTATCTTGCGCAGGATCTAGAACAGTCGCCACGTCTTGCGTTATGGGCCGGATTTGGCCTGTTGGCTGGATTTGCCGGCCTCACCGAGCCGTCTATTCTCCTCCTTGTGCCCTTTCTTCTGGCTTTGGCTGCATGGCGGCTGGCGCGTGCGCACAAGCGCTGGCTGCTTCCGGGCGTCGTTGCCTCGCTATCGCTGGCTGCCGCCATCTCCCCCTGGATGATTCGCAACGCCCTGGTCTTCCACCGCTTTATTCCCATGCGCGACAGCATGGGCCTGGAGATGTGGCTGGGCAACAACGGCGACTCCCAACACTGGCGCACCGGCAGCCTTCATCCCAATCACAACCCGGCTGAGTTGGCCGAGTATAACGCCGGCGAACTGGCATACATGGACCATCAAGCGCGCCAAGCAGACACATATATTCATGCGCATCCTCAGTGGTACGCCTGGATGTGCGCCCGCCGCGCTCTTTATCTTTGGACCGGCTACTGGAGCTTTAGCAGCAGCTATCTGGCTGGCGAACCGCTGGATGTGGCCAACGTGCCGGTGGCCAGCATCTTGACGCTGTTGGGATTGCTCGGTCTATTTCTGGCTTGGCGACGGCATCCTTATGAGGCGATTCGCTATGGCGGGGTTCTGTTTCTATTCCCAATGATGTATTACTTTTCACATCCCGAGGCGTACCGGATGCGCCCGATCGACCCACTGCTGGTGATTCTGGGCTGTTACGCGATCCTGCGGTTGCGCGAACCTGCCCGGATGCCTGCAGAGCTTGTAGAGGATGCAACTGAGGCGGCCATGGCGTCGCGCTGAAATGCGATTCCGCGAGAATCAGGCGCGGCTGCCCAAGCCGATTCTCTCAGCGTAGAGTCTCACCAGCAGCTTTGCGTAATCCCAGCCCACCTTGAAGTTGGCCTTGCTGGCGCCACAATGACGCAGGCCAAAGTTGAGCGGAAGTTCCTGAACCGAGTGAATACGGCCGCGCACCAGAATCTCCAGCAGCAACTTGAAGCCGGAGGGCTGGAAGCGGATGCCGTCCACGCATTCGCGGCGCACCAGAAAGAAGCCAGTCATGGGATCTTTGGCGCGCATCCCGGCGTGTTGAATCGGCCAGGTAGCCCAAACGGCCGCGGCGGAGAGGAATTTTCTGACGGGATTCCAATTGCCCAGGCAGCCTCCGTCGATGTAGCGGCTGCCGATGGCCAGATCCTTACCGTCGAGAATGGCGGCGAGCAAGGCGGGCAGCAACTCCGGCGGGTGCTGCCGGTCGGCGTCCATCACTCCCAGAATCGCAGCGCCGGTGTGCCGCCAGCCGTAGAGGATTGCTCCAGACAAGCCGCGTTCCCCTTTGCGCACCAGCAAGCGTACGCGCGGATCCTCCACAGCGATCGCCGAAACGATCTCCTCGGTTCCGTCACGGCTGTCGTCATCGACGACCAGAATCTCATAGGAAATCGCCAGCGGGTCGAGGATCGAACGCACATGGTGCAATACGGCGTGAATATTTTCGGCTTCGCGCAAAGTGGGAATAATCAGTGCCAGCGTCGCATGGGTATGGTTCTGGATCCCTGCCAGATGCAGTGTGTACGTTGCCGAGCCGTCCGCTGCCATGTAGGATGAATCTATCACTGCTGGTGACATTCTGAGTTTGAGTATACGAGGTTTATCCGGTTGAAGCGCATCTTTTCGGTCAACGTCCTGCTGACCTTGCTTTTTACGGTGCTGGGGCTGGCAGTGATGGGATATCATCCCGGCATTGAAGATGACGGCGTTTATCTGTCAGCGGTCAAGAGCGACTTGAATCCTGCGCTCTACCCTCATGACGCCGATTTTTTCCGCGTTCAATTGCAGGCTACCTTTTTCGACAAGTGGATCGCCGGGTTTGTGAATTTGACGCGCATTCCGGTGGCTGCCACGGAGTTTATCTTCCAGTTTGCATCCATTTTGCTGATTGTCTTCGGTTGCTGGAGCATTGCCCGGCAGCTTTTCAGCGAGGCGCGGGCGCAATGGGCTGGAGTTGCTCTGGTGACCGCCATGTTCACCTTGCCGGTGGCTGGAACGGCGCTCTACCTGGTCGACCAGCATCTGCACCCGCGCAATATGGCCACAGCCCTGATTCTGCTGGCGGTTTCGCGAATTCTGGCAGACAAAAACTGGCAGGCCGTTCCGTTGCTCGTGCTGACGTTTTTGCTGCATCCCATCATGGGCGCCCTGGGCATCTCGTTTTGCGTCTTTCTGTTCCTGGCTACGCTGGAGCCGATGCACAACTTGCTGCGAAACCGGCGCGAGGTCAAAGCTGGATCGATGGTCGCGGCCGGCGTTCCCCTGGGCTGGATCTTCGAGCCGCCCACGCCTACCTGGCGGGAGGCTTTGAAGACGCGCACCTATCTCTATCTCTTCCGCTGGACCTGGTATGAGTGGCTTGGCGCGGTTGCTCCCTTGTTTCTTTTCTGGCTGCTCTGGCGCATCGCTCGAAAGCGGGGCGAGACTCTGCTGGCGCGCTTTGCATTGGCAGTCTTCCTCTACGGGGTTTTTCAAATGGCCGTTGCCATGATCATGCTGGGTATTCCGGCCTTGATCCGCCTTGCCCCCATGCAGCCGATGCGCTTTCTTCACCTGATTTATGTCTTCATGACATTGGTAGGCGGCTGCCTGTTGGGCAAATACCTGCTTAAGAGCAGGGTTTGGCGCTGGGCCTTGTTTCTGGTGGCAATCAACGCGGGAATGTTCGTTTCCCAGAGAATGCTCTTCGCCTCCAGTGAGCATCTGGAACTGCCGGGAAGGATCTCGGTCAACCGATGGCTGCAAGCCTTCGCCTGGATTCGCCAGAATACCCCCGCCGACGCCTATTTTGCCCTTGATCCTGAATACATGGCCGCGCCAGGCGAGGACTATCACAGCTTCCGCGCCCTGGCCGAACGCAGCCAGTTGGCTGACAATATCAAAGACACGGCGGTAGTAACGCAGGTTCCTGAGCTGGGCGAAGTATGGGCGACACAGGTCAAGGCCCAGAAAGGCTGGCCGCGCTTCCAGCTTGCGGACTTCGAGCGACTGAAAGCGCAATTCGGCGTTAACTGGGTGCTGGTCGGCTATCCGCCTCCACTGGGGCTCGACTGCCGCTGGCACAATGATGCCCTCTCGGTCTGCCAAGTGCCGTAAGGCAGGGATCAGGGGTCAGAGATCAGTTTCCGCCAGGGCAGCCAATTCGCTGGAATGACGCGCATCGGAGGTCCAAACCTTTGTTGCACAATTGGTCTCATGTTTCATGTTAGTTTTGAATAATCAGTGGTTAGCGAATTGAGAATGGCGTTTAGCGCACTACATGAACTGATCTCTGATCTCTGACCCCTGATCTCTGCTGGAGTGCGTGCGCAATGCTCAACCTGAATCAGCGATTGATCCTCGGATGCCTGGTACTGGCCGGCCTCATGGCCGGACTGGTGGCAGCCACCCATCGCGCGCTTGCGGCAGCGGGGCAGTCAGGGCTTGGGTATCTACTTCTGGTGGCATCCGTGCTGGCTGCAGGTGGGACCGTCTACTTTGTGCTGTGGCCGATTCAGGGTCTGGCCCGCGACGCCCGGCGCATCGCCCAGGGCAATCTCGAGCATCGTGTGCATTGGAGCAGCCGCGATAGCTTCGGCGTCATTGCCAGCGAATTGAATCGCATCGCAGTGCGTCTGCGCGAGCTGCGAGACACCGAGGCCGGCCGCCGCCAGATGGAGTTTCAGCTCTCCGACGCCGTGCTGCAATCCATCTTCGAACCCATCATCGTCACCGACGGCAAGGGTCATTTGCTCAAGGTAAATCAGGCCGCCGCGGAACTGCTGGGTGAAGCCGCGGGCGACCGTATGGCGCTGGCCAATACTCCCGGCGGCGACAAGATCCTGAGCGCCATCCGCGACGCCGTCTCCTTGCAGAAGGCCGTAGCCTCCGGCGACGAGGCTTCCATGCTGCCCCTTCGCATCGGCAAGCAGGAGCGCAGTTACCGCCTGCGCACCACCCCCATGCGCGACTCCGACGGCCGCCTGCTGGGCACCGTGACCACTCTGGAAGACGTGACCACGCTGCAAGACACCGATCGCTTCAAGACCCAGTTCATCAGCGTTGCCAGCCGCAAGCTGCGCGACCCGCTGCTGCGCATACGCCAGGGCCTCTACGCTCTCGGTCAGGGCTTTGCCGGCGAACTGCTTCCCCTCCAGGTAGAGCTGGTCTCCTCGGCCAGCAGTGAGAGCGAGAAGCTGGACGACCTGATGGGCGATCTGATTGAAGTCGCCGAGCTCGACGCCGGCCGCCGCGAATTTACGCTTGAGCCCATACGCCCGCTGCAAGCCCTGAGCGAGGCGCGCGACCGCTTCTGCGATCAGGCCTCCGAGAAGCGCATTCGCGTCGAGGTTAGAGCCTTTGCCGACCTCGCGATGGTCCGGGCCGACCGCCGAGCCGTCCGCTCCATCCTGGAGAATCTGCTCTCCAACGCCATTCGCTATACGCCGCCGGAAGGCGAGATTTTGCTGGCCGCCGAAGAGATTCACGATTCGGTTCAGTTCACGGTGAGCGATACCGGACGCGGCATAGAGGCTGAGCGTCTGGGCACCATCTTCGATCGCTTCAGCACATTTTCTGAGCGCGGCTCCGGTCTCGGCCTCGCGCTGGGCCGGCGTCTGGTTGAGTCGCTTGGCGGCCAGATTGCCGTCGAGAGCCGCCTGGGCCACGGCACGAGCTTCCGCTTCACTCTCCCCATGGCGATCGCGCAAGCGGACCGTCATCCCGTCGAGGTGGGCTGATGGCCGAAATTAAACTCGAACGCGTGCAGGAGCCCGCCAAGCTCCGTGTCTACCTGGGCGCCGCGCCCGGCGTGGGCAAGACCTACCACATGCTCAACGACGCCTATATGCTCAAGCATCAGCAGGGCATGGACGTAGTCATTGGCCTGGTGGAAACGCACGGGCGCAAAGACACCGAGGCGCGCATTCGCGACCTCGAGGTGGTGCCTCAGCGCGTGATTCCGTATCACGGCGTCAATCTCAAAGAGATGGACGTAGACGCCATTCTGGCCCGCCATCCGCAAACGGTCGTCGTGGACGAACTGGCCCACACCAACGTTCCCGGCAGCAAGAACCGCAAGCGTTACGAAGACGTGCTGGAACTGCTTGAGGCCGGCATCAACGTGATGACCGCGGTCAACATTCAGCACATGGAAACGCTGAACGACGCCGTTTACCGCTCGGCCAACACCGTGGTGCGCGAGACCGTTCCAGACAACTTCCTGAAGCGCGCCAATGAAGTGGTGAATGTCGATCTAACGGTGGACGAACTGCGTTCGCGCCTGCGCCAGGGAAAGATTTATGCCGCGGAAAAGGTCGAGCAGTCGCTGGCCAACTTCTTCCGCAAGGGCAATCTCAACATGTTGCGCGAGCTGGCCTTGCGCATCACCGCCGAGCAGGTCGGCAACCAGGCCTCGCAGTACCGCCGCACACAGGGCCTCGAACAGGCCCCAATTCCCGAGAAGGTCATGGTCTGCCTCAGCACCCGTCCGGGAACCGAGCGGCTTCTGCGCGTCGGCGCGCGCGTTGCCGGACGACTGGCCAGCAACTGGTACGCCGTCTACGTCGCGCCGCCTGAAGACAAGGGCCACGGCGACCCAGAGGCCTTTCACCGCCTTGAAGAGTATCAGCGCATGGCCCGGGACCTGGGCGCCCAGGTCATCCTGCTCACCGGCCGCAATGTTTCCGACGCTCTGATCCGCTTTGCCCAGCAGGAGAATATCTCCCACGTCGTCTTCGGCCAATCGATCCGCTCGCGGTGGGACATCTTCCTGCGCGGCTCGGTCATCAATCGCTTCCTTGCTGAGGTCCGCGATGTTACCGTGCAGGTCGTCCCCATGCAGAAGCCGCTGCGCCGCGCCTGACAGGGCATCGGTCGTGGCTATTTTTCGCTGGCTGTCGACGCCGTTGGGTGCGGTTGCGAGCGCGGAATCCACGCCAGATCTCCACTGAGAACATAGACGGAGATGGCCGCAAACATGAAGATTGCGCCAACCCAAAAGCGCCAATCGCGGTGCATCCGGCGCCAGTAGGGCCCCGGATCGGCTTCATTCATTTCGTTGCTGTTTCCTTCGCGGTTGTACTTGCTTCCGGTCATCTCTTCTCCATTGTCGGATTTCAAAAAGCGGAAATCTGATTCAGGTGGCGCCCCTGTTTCAGCGTCACCAAGGCTACTATCGAAGTCGGCGCGCCGCCGAGTCCGGTCAATTGAGATCATTCATCGCTCGTGCTTTTGCCGCCGCGTGTAAAAGCGTCGAGCGGCCAAATTCACCAACATTACAAATCCTTCCGCCCCGCGCCCGCATCTTACATACTGCAAGGAACACACTCTTCCTCTTTCAGTCGAAAGGACATCCACATGGAATTAGGCATGATTGGACTGGGTCGCATGGGGGCCAGCATGGTGCGCCGCCTGCTCCGGGCTGGGATACGCTGCGTCGTCTACGACTTGCATTCAGAAGCAGTCGTGGCGCTTGAAAAAGAGGGCGCGGTCGGAGCCGTTTCGCTGGAAGACTTTGCAGGCAAGCTGACCACGCCCCGGACCGTTTGGCTGATGCTTCCAGCCGCGGTCGTCGATCCCACGCTCAGTGACCTGATTCCACACCTCGAAGCCGGCGACGCGGTCATCGATGGAGGGAATTCGCACTACCACGACGACATCCGCCGCGCGGCCGAACTCAAGCCCAAGGGCATCCATTACGTGGACGCGGGAACCAGCGGCGGCGTCTGGGGCTCCGAGCGCGGCTACTGCCTGATGATCGGCGGCGAGGCGGAGATCGTCCAGCGAATTGATCCCATCTTCTCCGCGCTGGCTCCCAGCATCGATTCCGCGCCCCGCACGCCGGGCCGCGAGCAACTGGGCGGCACAGCCGAGCACGGTTATCTGCACTGCGGTCCCAGCGGCGCGGGCCACTTTGTCAAGATGGTGCACAATGGCATCGAATACGGCATCATGGCCGCCTACGCCGAAGGGTTGAACATTTTGCGCCACGCCAACGCAGGCAAGCAGCAGCAGACTGCGGATGCAGAGACCGCGCCGATGCGCGATCCCGAGCACTACATGTACGACCTGAACATTGCCGATGTTGCCGAGGTCTGGCGTCGCGGCAGCGTAATCTCTTCGTGGCTGCTGGACCTGACGGCCATATCTCTGCTCGATAGTCCGGATCTGGGCAATTTTGCAGGCCATGTCTCGGACTCCGGCGAAGGCCGCTGGACCATCAACGCAGCCATCGACGAGTCGGTTCCGGTTCCCGTCCTCAGCGCCGCTCTTTACCAGCGTTTCAGCTCTCGCGGCCAGGACGACTTTGCAGACAAGGTGCTCTCCGCGCTGCGCTATCAATTCGGCGGTCACCATGAAAAGACTCCAGCGGAAAAGGAAGGCGCATAATGGCCCACTCTGCTTCCGATGCTTCCGATGCTCTGGTAGTCTTTGGCGCGACCGGCGATCTAGCGCATAAGAAGATTTTTCCGGCGCTCTATGACATGACCAAGCGCGGCGCGCTGGATGTGCCGGTTATTGGCGTCGCATTTCCCGATTGGACTTTGGACCAACTGCACCAACGCGTCAGAGATAGTATTGAGAGCGAGCAGGGAATTGACGACCAGCCCGCGCTCGAGCATCTTCTCTCGCTTCTCAAATACGTAAGCGGCGATTACAAAGACAGCAAGACCTTCGCGGCAATCAAAGCGGCCCTCGGCGGCGCGCGGCGTCCGGCGCACTATCTGGCCATTCCGCCCTCGCTCTTTGAGACCGTGATTCAGGGCTTGGGCGCGGCGCATCTGGCCGACAACGCGCGAGTCATCGTCGAGAAGCCTTTCGGTCGCGATCTGGCTTCGGCGCTAGAGTTGAACGAAGTTGCGCGCTCGGTCTTCCCTGAAGACTCCATCTTCCGCATCGATCACTTCCTGGGCAAGGAAGCGATCATGAATATCCTCTACTTCCGCTTTGCCAACTCATTTCTTGAGCCCATCTGGAACAGAAATTACGTGGCCAGCGTGCAGATCACTTTGTCGGAGGACTTCGGCGTCGGCAATCGCGGTGCTTTTTACGAATCCGCCGGATGCCTGCGCGATGTGATTCAGAATCATCTCTTCCAGATTATTGCCATCCTCGCCATGGAACCGCCCTCGGGCAGGGACTTTGGCGCGGTGCAGATCGAAAAAGCCAAGGTCTTCAAAGCCATGCGTCCGCTCACGCCCCAGGACGTGGTGCGCGGCCAGTACGCGGGTTATCGCGAGGAGCCGGATGTGGCCAAGGAATCGGACGTCGAGACCTTCTGCGCCCTGCGGCTCTTTATCGATTCATGGCGCTGGGAGGGTGTTCCGTGGTATCTGCGCTCCGGCAAATACCTGCCCAATACAGCAACCGAAGTGCTGGTGCAGTTAAAGCCCGCGCCGCAGCGCCTCTTTGCCGATTCAGCGCCAGAGATTGGCCGCTGCAATTATCTCCGCTTTCGCCTATCACCCGACTCAGCAGTCGCGCTCGCCGCCCGCGTCAAGCTCACCGGGCATGATTTCATCGGCGAGCAGAAGGAACTCTATCTCTCGGAAGCGCGGCCCGGAGAACAATCGCCCTATGAGAGATTGTTGGGCGACGCCATGGCTGGCGATGGAGCTCTCTTCACGCGCGAAGATGCCGTCGAGGCCGCGTGGGCGGTTGTCGATCCAGTCTTGCAAAACCATCACAGCGTTCTTGCGTACAAACGCGGAAGCTGGGGGCCCAAAGAAGCGGAGGCAATCATTGCCGCCGATGGTGGCTGGCACAATCCTGGCGCGGAGATTCTTTCCGAGACGTAACGCGTCCCCCGCTTGTTCCGGTCATTCTCAGTTGAAGAACGCGTCGACAACCCCGTCGATGATTTCTTCGCCGTCGTCGCGCGGCCCACGGCCTTCAAAGATTCCGCCCTGCAACTGGTCGTAATCCTCTGAAGACGAAGCCTCCGGCGCGGGGCGCTCATCGGCGGCGCGGGCAATCCGCGTCAGCGCGCCGCCATCCATCCAGATCAAGCAGCAATCCTCGCAGGAGTCGATGATGACGTGGCCTGGGCCGCCATAGAAATGCGCGTCCAAGTGATGGTGGCAACTGGGGCAATTGATCTTGCGCTGCAAATCTTCCGGGTCGGCGGCCGCCGGTGGAGCGTCGCCGCGTTGCCCGGCCCGAGACGCCGCAATCAACTCTTCCATCGCCTGCATCGCTACCAGCATTCCCCGGCATTGCTTGCAATAAAGGATGGGAACTTTGGCAACCGTGGCGCGCACCAGAGACACGTTGCACAGCGGGCACTCCTGATCCGCCGGTTCATCCAGCACGCGCACTCCGTCGTCGCCGCTCTTGTCCGGCAGTACAACGCGCTGGCAATAGTCGCACTTGAAACTCTCCTGATCGGCTTTGAGCCGCATCGGAGCGCCGCATCCAGGACAGTTCATTGGGCCTTTCCACACTCCGGGCAGTATTTGGCTTGTTGAGGAATCGACTTCCCGCACTCGATGCAGAACCTGGAAGTTCCAGCCGCAGCCGTTGCGCCGATCAGAACCGGCGCGGCAGTGGATGTTGCTGGAGCCGATCCCATTGACGGCTTGAGCGCATTCGATAGAACCTGCGCCACGGCAGCGCCCGCGCCCAGCCCCATTCCCATGCCGGCCGCGCCGCTGGTATTGGCCGCTGAAAGATCCAGCGACTCAGCCGCCGCGTACAGCGTGTAGCGGCCTAGATCGCCCACCATATTCATGCCCACGCGCTGGTCGAAGACCTTTTGCAACTCTTCAGGCAGGCTGACGTTTTCCACAACAAAGTTTGCCAGTTCCAGGCCGAGCGCGGCAAAGGCCGGCTTCATCCGCTCGACAATCTTACTGCCAAGAACGCCCTGATTGGCGGCCATGTCCAGAAAAGACAGTTCACTGGTGGCAAAGATCTCCGTCATCGAGCCGACGATGGTATCGCGCAGTTGCCCTTCGAGTTCACCGGCAAGATAGCTGTCGCGCGTGCCGCTGATCTGGTTGAAGAAGACCTTTGGGTCGGCCACGCGGTACGAATAAATCCCGTAACAGCGCAGCCGCACCGCCCCAAACTCCTTGTCGCGAATCGTGATTGGCGTCGCCGTCCCCCACTTCTGGTCGGTCTGCAAACGCGTCGAGAAGAAATAGACCTCAGACTTGAAAGGCGACTCGAAGGCCTTGTCCCAGTTCATCAGGTCGGTCAGCAGCGGCAGATTGCGCGTCGTGAGCTTGTGCAGGCCGGGGCCAAAGACATCGGCAATCTTGCCTTCATTCACAAATGCGGCCACCTGCGACTCGCTCACCGTGAGCTGGCCGCCGTTCTCAATCTCCAGATCCCTCATCGGATAGCGATAGGCGAGGATGCCGTCCTGCGGTTCATTCCATGCAATGACCGCGATGAATTGCTTGCCTAGAAAACTTTCCAAAGTCATATGATTCTCCGCCAGAAAATATAACATACGGCGCAGGTTTCTTCCTTTTGCGGGTCGGCGAGGCAGGTGGACCATCGGCATTTCACGGCGGCAGGGACTCCGGCTGAGCGGAGGAGTTAGCCAGGGAGCAGCCGACAGAGAGAAAGCCGTAACTTCGGTGCATAAAGGGGCTTTCAATGCGCAGAGAGTTGTGTTAAGGTACTGGTTTGCAACCGTTACCGGGCCGTGCTCTAACAGCCGCAACATGAGGCATTTGCCTGAGGAAACGGGATGCGGAAGCAGGAAACGGAATGCCCGATTACATTTATCTTCTGGAAAACCGGCTCTCAGCCGACCAACAGAACGCTCTGCGCCAGTTACGCGACGCTGCCCAGGAAGCAGGTACCATTCTTTTTCTCACCGGAGACGCGGTGCGAGACCTGACCAGCGGTCACGCCGTGCGCGAGCTTGAAGTAGTGGTGCATGGAAGCGCCCTCAAGCTAAAGAAAACAATTGAGAAACTTGGCGGCAGCGTGTGGGGAGAAGATGAAGCCTCGCGGTCTCTTTATCTTTGTTTTCCGGGCACGGTTCGCGTGGATCTGATCAGCGCGCACCGGGTGGAATATCCCAAGATGGGCAAGCTGGTCTATCACCCCGCATCCATCCAGGAAGACCTGCGCCGCCGCGATTTCACCATCAACGCGATGGCCATCTCGTTGAACGATGGCTCCTTCGGACTGCTGATGGATCCGATGAACGGAGCTGCCGATATCGAATCCCGGACCCTCCGGCTGGTGTCGAATTACGGATTTCTGGAAGAGCCGTCTCTGCTGATTCGCGCTACGCGCTATATTGCCCGGCTGGGCTGGGAGATGGACCCCAAGACGCAGAAGCGCTATGAGAATGCAGTCGAGGAGGGCGTGATTGAATATCTCTCCGCGCCGGCGCGCAGCCAGGAACTGGAACAGATTGGCCATGAGGAAGATGGGCTGAAGGTGCTGCGCGCACTGGAAGAGGCGGGATGGATGAAGGTGCTTTTCCCAGCCTGGACCGCGGCCAAGGCCGACGAAGAGAGGCTGACCGCACTGCACGATCTGGCTGTCGAGCTGTTGTTGCAGGGTGTTCATCCGGATATGTCGGCCGCCCAGATGCGGCTGCTGACCGCCAAACTGACACCGAAGGATCTAGCGTCGCTGAAGAAGCTGATGCTGCGTCCGGGCTTTGTGGAGGAGTGGAATAGCCTGGATGCGCTGGCCGAGGGGTTTGCCAAGAAATTGCTGGCAAAAGAGAATGCGACGCCTTCTGTGAGCTTCAAGCTGTTTACAAGCTATGATCCAGAAGCGATTCTCTGGCTTGGGTTTACCAGCAAGGATGCAGCGGTCAAGGAGCGCTTCAATCTTTTCCTGAAGGTTTGGCCGGAGGTTCGCCAGCGGATTCCTCACGCGCTGCTGCAGGAGATGCGGATTACGGCCGAACTGCAGGCTTACAACGAAATTGTGCAATCCGTTTTCCTTGAGCTGCTGGATGGCAGGCTGGCAACGCCGGAGGAGGCGCGAGCCTTCCTGGAGCCTCATTCGCCGCCGGCTCCGCCGCCTCAGGTGACCATCAAGCGGCCGCGCGCCAAACGAGGCTCCGAGGCCAAGTTGAAGGATGATTCCTTTGACGATGAAGACGATTCCGAAGAGCGCATCGATGACGACGAGGATCTGGACGACATCGGTGGAGAAGATGAAGACCTGGACATCGATATGCATCTTCCCAAGGTGGCGCTGGAGGTGGATTTGGCGGACGAGGGCGACGACGAGGATGAAGATATGATCCTGGAAACCGAGCCTGCGCCGCCGGTGGCGAAGCGCGCTGCAAAACCGGAAACTGAAGCGAAAGCTGAAACGAGTGCGCTGGCAGCAGCGCCCAAGACTGAAGTTAAAGCTGAGCCGAAGCACACGGAAGCGGCTCCGGCCAAGCCCCGGGCTGCCAAGCCTTCGGCGGCGGTGAAGACTGCGGCGGCTCCAGCCAAGGAGACAGCTCATGAGGCCAAGCCGGCACAGAAGAAGATTGTGGCCGCGCCTGCGCCGGTCAAGGCGCCAATCAAGACTCCTGCTAAGACCCCGGTCAAGACTCCAGCCAAGACTCCAGCCAAGGCTTCCCCCAAGCCCGCAGTGAAGCCAGTCGTAAAGAGTTCAGCCAAGGCTCCGGCTGCGAAGGCAGCGCCTGCCGGGAAGAAGATTGTTGCTGCCGCGAAGCCTCAGGCGGGCAAGGGAACCAGCTCGTCCAAAGCGGTTGCGAAAAAGATAATTGCCAAGCCAGTCAAGAAGCGTTAATTCCTATTGCTATAGTTGTTGGAAAATTGCAATAATGTTTTGGAACTGCGCAACATGCTTGGCGGGAAGGTTTGTACTCCGCCAACGTTCTGAGGCGCATGGTCTTTGACGTGTCGGCCCTCCTCCAAAGAACTTTAGATTTCCCTCTTCACAGGTTGAGGAAACGGAGTAGAATTATGTCCGACTCACATTCGACCTTTAGTTTCTCGTTTAGGCCTTAGGAAAGTTGTATTTGGCTAGGGGGGCAGCATTTCAGTGAACACAGATTCATCAGTGTACCTCGAAGAGCAGCGTTCGGACTCTTTTGGCGTCGACATCCAGTCGATTGCGCTGATCGGGCCGGACGAGGATCGCCGACGGGCGGTTTTAGGCGCTCTTGCCGGATGCAAGAGCGGTGAAGTCCGTGAGTTTTTCGCCTATCCGGCGAGCCTCGAGGATCTTCCCAAACTGGTGGAACAGCACTTCGACGTCATTGCCATTGACCTGGATAGTAACCCCGAATATGCCCTGGATCTTGTGGAGGGCATCTGTGCCAGCGGCGTGTCGACTGTGATGGTTTACTCGGATAAAACCGATTCAGAGATGCTGGTTCGATGCATGCGCGCGGGCGCTCGCGAGTATCTGACACTTCCTTTTGCGCAGGATACGATGGGAGAGGCCCTGGCTCGAGCCTCGGCTCGGCGGCCTGCCACAAGGTTCGTCGCACCCAAGAAGGCGGGTGGGCGGCTGCTGGTCTTTCTGGGCGCCAAGGGCGGGGACGGCGTAACCACGCTGGCCTGTAATTTTGCGGTTGCTGTGGCCCAGGAATCAAGCCAGAGCACACTGCTGATCGATCTGGATCTACCATTGGGGGATGCGGCGCTGAATCTTGGCGTCTCCGCCGAGTACTCGGCCATCAACGCGCTGCAGAATGCCAGCCGGCTGGATTCGAGCTTTCTCTCCAAGCTGTTGGTTAAACACAGCTCGGGCGTTTCAGTTTTGGCGGCTCCAGGCAAGTTTCCGCAGTTTCCGGCCACTGACGAAGCGATCGACCGGTTGATTATGGTTGCCCGTCAAGACTTCGAGAATGTGATTATCGACATGGGTTCGCGGCTGGACCTGATGGGAACGAGCCTCTTCAAAGATGGCTCGACGGTCTATCTGGTGATCCAGGCCGGCATTGCCGGGCTGCGCAATTCGAACCGGCTGATTTCGCAATATTTTGCGACAGAAGTTCCCAGACTGGAGATTGTGCTCAACCGGTTTCAGTCCCGTTCGCTGGGCGTTGCCGAGGATCAGATTACCAAGGCTCTTACGCGGCCGGCGCAGTGGAAGATACCCAACGACTATGCCGCTGTGCGGCGCATGCAGCACACCGCGATTCCGCTGGCTCTGGAAGACTCGCCGATCTCGCGTTTGATCCGGCAGATGGCGCGCTCCGCCTGCGGCCTGCCGGCTACGCCTGAAAAGGGATCGGGGTTCAGTCTTAAGAAGATTAGCCGAAGCATTTCGGCGAAAATCTCCACCTCCGAGGAGGCAATTTCATTCATGCAACCCGTGATTGTTCCCGAGCAGGATATCGCCGAGGCTTTGACTGGCGCGGCCCAGCCTGAGGCCACGGTAGACTCAGGAATTACTGAAGATTCTGCTGCCGCGAACAGTGCGCATGATTCACAGGCGCAGCCGCTGGTGAAGCCAGCCTCGCCCGAGGATGCAGCCAACTCAGCAGTGGCCACGCCTGCTGCCGAGAGTGCTGCCAATCCCCATAACGAACCTGAGACTCGAACCTATAAAGGAGCTACATACGTTCGCGGGGCTGACGGGCAATGGCACCTGCAGAAGAGTCTGAGCGCGGAACCGGCTTCTGAGACGCCGGTGGTAGCCTGGTCGACTCCGGCAGCAATTGCCTATGGCGTTCCACTCAACGGCGCACAACTGAATGCGATGGCCTCGACGCCGGGAAGCTTCGTTTATTCCCCCGCGACAGGCGAACTGCTGCCTGCCGGAGAGCATACGCTCTCGGTTGTCTTTACGCCGACCGATACCGCGGGCTTTACCGAGGCGCAGGCTACTGTGCAACTGGCAGTAGACCAAGCGACACCAGAGCTGACATGGCAGGCTCCAGCGCCAATTTATTGCAACACCCCGCTCAGTGCCGCTCAACTCAATGCAACGGCCTCGGTGCCCGGAGAGTTTACATACAAACCGGCCGCAGGCGAAGTGCTGCCAGTTGGAGAACATACGCTCAAGGCGGCCTTTACGCCAAAGGACGATGAGAACTACACAAGGGCCGAGGCTGCGGTGCAGCTTGCGGTCAGTCGCATAGTGCCGGTGATTCATTGGCCTGCGCCAGTTCCGGTTGCTTACGGCACGGCGCTCGGTGCCACTCAACTGAATGCCGCTACGCCGGCTCCGGGAAGATTTGTCTACAAGCCGGCAGCGGGTGAGGTGCTTCATGCTGGAGTGCAGACGCTGCAAGCGAACTTTATCCCAGCCGATGAGGCAAGCTATGAATCGGCGCAAGCCGTTGTCGCGCTCACGGTGACTCAGGCAACGCCGATCGTTACCTGGCCAGCGCCGGCGGCCATTGCCGAAGGAACCGCGCTTGGCGCCTCTGAATTGAGCGCATCTGCCTTGGTTCCCGGCAGTTTTGTCTATGAACCGGCGGTCGGCGAGGTGCTGGCCGCGGGAACCCATTCGCTTACGGTTACATTTACTCCGACGGATTCGGAGGACTATACCGTGGTGCAGGCGGTCGCGTTGCTGACGGTTACCGAAAAGCCAGTTGAAGTTGTCGAGGCGGTATGGCCTGTTGCGCCTCCCGCTCCAACTGTCGAGGAGGCCGTGTTCAGCCCTGCGCCCGTTCCTATAGAGGCGCCGCTGGAGAGAGTCGAAGCCGCCCCGGTCGAGATCGAGAAGCCGGTTGCCCCCGTTAGCGGCGCGTCTAAGAAATCGGGGGGCAAGCCCGCTCACAAGGCTGCGGCAAAGGAGAAGGCCAAGGCCCACAAGGCCCACGGCAAGGCGCACGCAAAAGCCCCCGTCGAATTTGAAGAAGAGGCTCCCGAGACGGTGGAGAGTCAGCCGGTCGAGAGCCAGGTGAAGGCCCTGGTCCGGGCGATGGCGCCCAAATCGCCGATCAATGTCGGTTCTGGGCTCGATCTGATGGGATCGGCGGTCTTTGAAGATGGCACGACGATCTACTTGGTGATGCAGCCGGGCAGCGCCGGGCTTTCCAGCGCAAATCGTCTGGTTTCGCAATTCTTTTCCGCAGGCGGGCCAAAGCCGGATTTTGTGATCAACCGTTTCGAGCCTCGCGCTGCCGGAGTGCCGGAAGGCGAGACCTCGACGGCGCTGACGCGCTCGGCGACCGTGCCGGTTTCGAGACTGGCAGCGCAGATGGCTCAGCCGGTTGCCGAACAGCCGCCAGCGCCGGAGAAGAAAGGCTTCAGTCTGAAGGGATTCAGCCGCAGCATTTGGACCAAGTTTTCTGCGCCGGAGAAGCCGACAGGACTTGGATTGGCGGATGATCGGACTCAGAGCACGGTTGCCCAGCCGGAGCGCGCGGCTGTTTGGCCTATCAATACCGCTCCCGCGAACACGGGTTATGGCGCAACGCGGATACCGGTTACCCCGGCTGCGCCGGTGAGCGAGTACACCGAGCCCGAGACCCGGATCTACAAGGGCGCTACCTATTTGAGGGGCGCGGATGGGCAATGGCATCTGAGGGCGGCTGAACCCGTTGTGGCGGAAAGACCGGCTGTTTGGGCCATGCCCGCTCCGGCGGCGCAAGCCAGCAGCGGCTTTGAAGTCAAGGCAGCTCAGTCCACGCCGTACGCTGCCGCTCCCGGAGCAACTCGGAAAACGACCGCAAAGAAAAAGCCGGCGAAAAAGAAGACTGCGGCGAAAAAGAACACTGCCAAGGCTACGGCCAAAGGGCAGGCCAAGGCCGCTCGGAAGAGATCTTCGGCGGTGGCAACTGGCAAGCATCCGGCCAAGTCAGCGCAGAAGTCGGCGGTTAAATCCGCAAGCAAGCAACAGGTGAAGGCTGCGCAGAAACCGGTGGCAAAGGTTTCTGCCAAGCATCCGGTCAAAGCGGCTACTAAGCCTCTGGCGAAGGCTGCGGGGAAGCATCCGGTGAAAACCGCCGCCAAGTCGGCAGCGAAGGCTGCGGGGAAGTTGCCAGGCAAGACCGGGCAGAAGCCTCCGCAAAAGCTTGCGCAAAAGGCGGGAAATAAGGTGCTGCCAAAGGTGAAGCCCCAGAAGTCCTTGCCTGCCAGGAAGAAACCAGCAGTCGCCGCGAGGCCCAAAGCGGCCAAGGCAGACAAGCCAGTCGAGCCGCTTCTGCCTGAGGTGCAAGAGCCGGTTTCCGAGACTGTTGTGGTTCCAAATGTAGCGGAGGCCGTTGTCGTTCAGCCAGCGCCCGAAGCTGAGAAGTAGAGTCGAGCAATCACCAGAGCATTTTCACAATTCCTATAGGGTTGAGTTCGCGGTGCCCCACCCATTTCACAAAGAACGTGAAATGCATGGGGCACGGAGCTTCCTTACAAAATCAAAGAAAATGCACTCGATCGCAAACAACGTGGCGCCTGCGCAATGTCATGCTGGCGCCACGTTGTTTCTGAACGGATGCGAGGGTTGAGTTGAAGGGAAGTCTTGCAAAGGTAACGTAGCGAAAAAGCGCAAGATACCACAACCAAAGTTCACTCGTGCAATCTTGGCCGAATCAGCCGTCGCCGTTGAGCTCTGCTTGAAACTGCTCAAATGGAAACGGGTCCAACCGCCTTACGAGGGTTGGACCCGTTGATCTACTACCGGCCACGGCCGCGCGAACTGCCGCCGCCACCGCCGCTGCCCTTGCGCGCCTGGTAACAGTCCCGGCAAAATACCGGGCGGTCGCCACGCGGCTCAAAAGGCACTGTTGTAGGCTGTCCGCAACCCGAACAAATCACAGGTGTGCCCTGTGCCGGAGCCGAACGGTAGCCGGACCCCCCCTGATCGTTCTTCTTTGCCTGACGGCAATTCTTGCAACGCTTTGGGGTCGAATAACCACGTTCCTGAAAGAACGTCTGATCAGCAGCGGTGAAGGT
>Ga0181516_10001220_pt1 | contig 20128 bp, 18 predicted proteins | sample PEATcosm2014_Bin_25_FD_121104 | JGI IMG/M metagenome (GOLD analysis project Ga0181516, IMG submission 121104) | Peatland microbial communities from MTU Mesocosm Facility, Houghton, MI, USA - PEATcosm2014_Bin01_10_metaG | ecosystem: Environmental > Terrestrial > Soil > Wetlands > Peat | place... | reverse complement strand
GAAGGCGATGCTCGAAACCGAGCCGCGCCTGCAATTGGGCAACCACTCCTGAAAAACCGCCCGGTTTGCCCGGGCCGTCGGTGACTGAAACTTCCATAGGCCGTGCAGAAAGCGAATAAAAAATCTGCTGGCGGAGGCCGTCGCCTTTAGTATCGTTCTCATGGAAAGACAACTTTTATGGAAGCAAAAGCGGACATCGCATTGATCGGCCTCGCGGTGATGGGGCAGAACCTGATTCTCAACATGAACGACCACGGATTTACCGTGGTCGCCTTCAACCGGACGGTTTCCAAGGTGGACGACTTTATCAACAAGGAGGCCAAGGGCACCAACGTCATCGGCGCCCATTCCATCCCGGAGATGGTTTCGCTCCTCAAACGGCCCCGCCGGGTCATGATGCTCGTCAAGGCCGGCCCGGCCGTGGATGAGTTCATCGAACAGCTCCTTCCGCACCTGGAACCGGGCGACATCATCATCGACGGCGGCAACTCGCTCTTCGAGGACACCATCCGGCGCACGAAATATGTCGAGTCCAAGGGGCTGCTTTACATCGGCACCGGCGTCTCCGGCGGCGAGGAGGGCGCGCGCAACGGCCCCTCCATCATGCCCGGCGGTTCGCCCGCCGCGTGGCCGCACGTCAAGGACATCTTCCAGAAAATTGCCGCCAAGGTCGAGGACGGCTCGCCCTGCTGCGACTGGGTCGGCGAAAACGGGGCCGGCCATTACGTCAAGATGGTCCACAACGGCATTGAATACGGCGACATCGAACTCATCTGCGAAGCCTACAGTCTGATGAAGGACGGGCTCGGCATGACCGCCGACGAGATGCAGCCGGTGTTTGCCGAATGGAACAAGGGCGAACTCGACTCCTACCTCATCGAAATCACCTCGCACATTCTTGCGTACAAGGACACGGATGGCTCGCCGCTCGTGGACAAAATCCTGGATGTCGCCGGCCAGAAGGGCACCGGCAAATGGACGGGCATCTCCTCTCTGGACCTTGGCATTCCCATCACCTTGATTTCCGAGGCGGTTTATGCGCGGTGCATCTCCGCGCTCAAGGATGAACGCGCCGCCGCCGCCAAGAAATTGAAGGGACCGCGCCGGAAGATTTCCGCCGACCGCGCCAAATTTGTGGAGGACATCCGGCGGGCGTTGTACGCCTCGAAGATCATCTCCTACGCGCAGGGCTACATGCTCATGCGCGCCGCCGCGGCGGAGTATAAATGGAATCTCAACTACGGCGGCATCGCCTTGATGTGGCGTGGCGGTTGCATCATCCGCAGCCGGTTCCTCGGCAAGATCAAGGAAGCCTTCGACGCCAACCCCAAGCTGACCAATCTGCTGCTCGATAAATTTTTTCGCGCGGCGATCAAGGAATGCCAGCGTTCCTGGCGCAATGTGGTTGCAATTTCCGCCAAGAAAGGCATCCCCACGCCGGCGTTTTCCACCGCGCTCAACTTCTACGATTCCTACCGCAGCGAACGCCTGCCCGCGAACCTCCTCCAGGCGCAGCGCGATTATTTCGGCGCGCACACTTATGAGCGCCTCGACAAGCCGCGCGGCGAATTCTTCCATACCAACTGGACCGGCCACGGCGGGGATGTCTCCTCCACGACCTACAACGCCTGACCAAGATCTTCCGGCGCCGGCGGGCACGGCGATTCAGTAACCGTGCTTTTTCATCCAGATGAAGCCGGCCAGGATGAGCACGCTCACGATGGACATCAGGAGCGCCGAACTCAGCAGAAAATATGAAACGCACGACAGCGCCACGCCCACGATGAACGGAATCATCACCTTCTGCTTCATGCCGTAAACCAGGAATCCGCCGCCGATTCCGCCCCAAAGCACCGACGCCAGCAGCGCGCTCGTGCTCATGTTGTCAAACAATCCGTCAGGCATGGTTGCCTCCTGAAGTATTCGCTGTCGCCAGTTTCATAAAACAATTGCTCGCCTTCACAATTCGGTTGCCGCCAAATGACCGTGTGCCGTCAAACCCTGTTAACATACGCGAATTCCGTGCCAATGCACGCCCCGGCCCGGCATTAATTTCCGCGGGCGAATGAGTGAATCTTCCCCCATCCCGGGCTTCCTCCAGGCCCAGTCCGACGGCGTCCTGCTGCGCGTCAAGCTGCAGCCGCGCGCTTCGAGCAATGCCATCGGGAGTCCTCTCGGCGGTGAATTGCGCGTCAAGGTGACCGCCCCGCCGGTGGACGCCGCCGCCAATGAAGCGCTGTTGCGGTTGCTGGCGGAAGTCCTCGACTGCGCCCGCAACCAGGTTGAACTCGTCCGTGGGCACACTTCGCGCCACAAGACCATCAAGCTCCACGGCCTCACCCCGGCGCTCGCGCTCGAGAAACTTGTTCCGGCTTCCTAACTTTTCCCGGAATCGCGGGACTGAAGAAAAATGTCTGCTTTCGCCATTCCGGCGAACATAATGTGTCAAATGCAGACGGATGACATGGATTTGGTCCGGCAATTTGCCCGGAGCGGTTCTGAGGAGGCGTTCGCCGCGCTGGTCAGCCGGCATGTAAACCTGGTGTATTCGGTGGCATTGCGGCAACTCTGCAATTCGAATGATGCCGAAGAAGTGACGCAGGCCGTTTTCATCATCCTGGCCCGGAAGGCCGCGGACCTTCGGGAAGGAACGATTCTTTCGGGCTGGCTCTATCAAGCCGCGCGGCTCACTTCCGCCAATTTCCAGCGGGCCTCCCTGCGGCGGCGGCATCGCGAACAGGAGGCATTCATGCAATTCGCCGAAAATTCGGATCCCGATATTGCCTGGCAACGGCTGAGCCCGCTCCTGGAGGAAGCCATGGCGCGGCTCGGGCAAAAGGAGCGCGATGCCGTCGTGCTGCGTTACTTTGAGAATCGAACCGTGCGTGAGGTGGCCGGCGCACTTGGCCTGGAGGAGGCCGCCGCGCAAAAGCGGGTCAATCGTGCCACGGAAAAGCTCCGTGCATTTTTTGTCCGACGCGGTGTTCAAGTGTCCACCGTCACCTTGCTCGCCTGCCTCGGGACGCATGCGGTGCAGGCAGCCCCGGCGGATTTGGCTGTCCGGCTCGCCGTCGCGGGCGCTTTGAAGGGCGCGGTATCCGGCGGTTCAACTCTGACCCTCATAAAAACAACCTCGAAACTTATGGCCTGGACGAAAGCAAAAATCACCGTAGTCACTGTTGTCGGCATACTGCTGGCGGGTGGAACTGCCACCGTGGTGGTCCACCAAGTCAATTTGCATAGGGAAATTGAAAACCAAAGCGCGGACGAGCAATGGCGGGTGCCCGATATCAAATCCGACGTGGTCGTCAAGCTGCCGCCGGAAGTCAAAATCCTGCCGACCAAATTTCCAGGCTCCGGCAATCTGTCGCAAGGCGGCGGCCCGAACAGCGACAAGTTCGTCGGCATAAGTCAGCCGGTCGTCAACATCATCTGGGCCGCCTACAACTGGCCCCAATCGCGCGTGATTTTTCCCGCCGCCCAACCGCGCGAACGGTATGATTTCATCACCACCCTTGACCACGGTTCCAGGGAAGCCTTGCGCCAGGAACTGAAAAACAAACTTGGTCTGGTCGGCAGGACCGAAACGAGAGATGTGGATGTCCTCCTGCTCAAAGTCCGGAACGCGAATGCTCCCGGGCTGCTGCCGCCCACGCCGGGACAATATTGCTACCTGAACCATGATGGGACCCGGGCGGAGATCAAATGGGCGAACGAACCCCTTTCGAAGTTGTGCGAGTTCCTGGAGAGCGGTTCTCCCATGCCGATCATTGATCAAACGGGCATTACCGGCAACTATAGCGTCGACATAAAGTGGGAGGAGGACGGGCAGGATCCCCAACACCAGGCGTTGCAACAGGTGCTGCTCGAACAGCTCGGTCTTGAACTGGTTCCCGGCCACCAGGCGGTTGATATGCTTGTGATCGAAAATACGGAGACCAACAAGTAACGGTCCCATTTTGCCGTCGCCCGGCGGCGCGGTTGCCAATCCCCCGTTGCCTTGCTTAACTGGCCGCGGTGCATTCATGGATTAAATGGATCGAAGGCACGGGCGCGTGGAGTCCCTGGATTTTCGTCGGCGTGTTTCTGGCCGCCTCCCTCCTCACCATCTGGCGCCTTGAAAGCATGTCCGCCGGCGGCCTCGAAGGCACCGTCCTCGGCACCCTGGTCACGCCGTACATGACCGGCATGGGCAACCTCATCTTCGCCTACATCCTCGGTCACAAGGGCGGCTCGGCGACCGAAGTCATGAAGAACTGCCTCGTCAACAATGTCACCAACATGACGCTCATCCTCGGCCTGCCCGCCATCTTCTGGAGCATGAACATCATGCCCGCCCGCAAGGACTCCGCCAAAAAATCCGCCAAATCGAAAAAATCCTTCCGCGCCCCCGAAATCAACCGCCTCTCGCTCCTGCTCACCCTCCTCGCCGTCCTGTTCTTCACCGGCATCACCTGGTTCCTCGGCGCCGATGGCAAAATCGACCGCACCGACGGCATCGTCCTCGTCAGCATTTTTCTGTTCTGGCAATGCTTCCACGTCTTCGACGTGCTCAAGAGCAACGCCCGGCAGAACAAACATTTCAGTTGGATGCTCCCATTCGACCTCGCGCTCTTCGGCGTCGGCGCTTACTTCGTCTACGCCAGCACCGACTGGCTCGTGGACTGGCTGTCCAACATCCACACCGGATTTGTCAGCGTCAAAAACATCGGCTGGCTCAGCGGCTGGCTCAACGTCCTGCCCAACGGCATCCTCGCCATCTACTACGCCTGGACACGCCGGCCGGAAATTGTCTACACCTCTCAGGTCGGCGACAGCCATATTTGCATTCCTTTGTGCATCGGCGTGTTCGCCCTGTTCAAGACCATTGCCGTTCCATCCTTTTTCGCGTTGGGCGTCGTCGTGCTCCTCGCGGCCACCGTCGTTCACATCTTCTTCATCGGCGCGTTCGGCCGCCTGCCCCGTTATATGGGCTGGGTCCTGACCGCCGCCTACGCCTGGTTCGTTTATCGCGGGCTGCTCGACTGACCCCTCACACCGGGCAAACCAGCGGATGCCCCCGCACCCGGTCGCTCAATTCCACAAACGGCACTTGCGCGTCAATCCACCGCGCGTCCCCCGTGATGCCGTCCATCGAATTCATCGTGTTGTTGCAAATCAGGTAAACCCCGTCCGCCAGCACCATGAACGCCTCGAACAACGTCCCCACCCCGTGCCGCGCAAACTCAAAATCCCCCACCGGCCGCGGCTGCAGCAACTCCGCCCGCAACGCCCCCAGGTCGTTCGCGAAATTCTTCAAAAAATCGTCGTTCCGCGGCCCCATGTAACTCAATATGCGGCTTTTCTTGTGCGCCACCGACACAATCGCCCATTCGTCGAACACCACCTTCTGGTATCGCGAGTTCATCTGCGCCGCGCATTGCCGGATCCAATTGGTTGCTTCTTCAAGAGTCATAATTTTTCTGCGCCGATGCACGCGGCGCGCGTTTCGTCCAAAAACAGGGCAGCCCCATCCGTCCCAAGACAGTTGAACCCGCCCCAAATCCGCCGGTTCCCATCATTTTTATTTCCGGCTTTTCGCACCTCGAATTCAAGCTACTGTTATACCACTTTTTTGAGCGCATGATTTCCACCCGCCGCCGCCGCCAATTCCCATGACCCCGGCCGCCGACCCATCCCCGCGACCGGCCCCCGCGCGACTCCCGTTCTTCGCCACCCTCGCCCTCTTCGCCTGCGCCGCCGTTTGGATGGCCGCGCTCCTGCGTCCGCCACCCTTCGCCGATGCCGCCTGGGCTGCCGCGCTTTTTCTCGTGTTCGCCCTGGCCGCAACGCTGCTTGCCCTTGCGCGGACGCTTCCCGCCCAAAACGTCCTCGCCGTCACCGCCATCACCGCCTTCCTCTCCTCCATCGCCGAAATCATCAACCTCAAATCCGGCATCCCCTTCGGCGCGCGCATATATACAGACGCCTTCGGCCCGAAACTTTTCGGCCTGCTGCCCTGGCCGGTGCCCTTCATCTGGCCCGTCGCCATCCTGAATTCCCGCGGCGTCGCCCGGCTTATCCTCCGGCCCTGGCGCAAAACCGCCAAATACGGCCTTTGGGTCATCGGCCTTGCCGCCCTGCTCGCCGTCATTTTCGATTTCAACCTCGAACCCTTTGCCAGCGTCGCCAACTCGTGGTGGATCTGGCAGATGCCCAAAACCGTCCCCGCCTGGCAAACCGCGCCGTGGGTCAACTTCCTCGCCTGGGCCGTCATCACCCTCCTCATCCTTGCCTTCACCACCCCGTGGCTCATCAACAAAAACCGCGCCCGCTCCGCGCCGCCCGATTACCATCCCCTCCTCCTCTGGCTGCTCCTCGACCTGCTGCCCGCCATCGGCGACGCCGCGCACCACCTTTGGCTCCCCGCCGCCCTGGCCGTCATTCTCGCCGCCCTGGTCACCACCTTCGCCCTCCGCGGCGCCAAGTGGTGAATGCCTCGGAGGGTAGGGTCATCGCGCTACGATGACCGCCTTGCAATTTAGGGGTGGGCCGCTTTCGGGCTTGTTGCGTGAGTGATCAGAGCCCCCCTCACGTAGGATCCGGATTGCTCGACACGATAATTCCAGAGCGGCCAAGTTTCCGCTCTTTCCATAGCCGAACCCGGTCTGCAATTGAATCCGAAGCATTTGGGACCCTTGGCAAAGCGTTGTAAAACCGCCTCCGCGTCAAGCTCTGTTGAGCCGCCTGTATAGAACTCCCCCTCCTGAATGAACATCCGAACAATTTCGCTATCCAACGGGGCGCGCTTGCCGGCCTCCACATTGTCAAGAAGTGATTTAAAATGGGAACTAGCGCACCATTTCAGGAGCGCATTTTTGACTTCGAGGTTCGGAAAGTCTGTCTGCGTCTCGTCGATCGCTTTAGCAACAGGAGGTACTTCCGTCAGTTTTGCATAGCTCGCCTTTGCTACGCCTGTGGCGAGTAAGCTTCCAATTTTTGCCAGAGCGACCCCAATAATTGCCGTCATACCTGGAAGTATATTGTACCTGTCAATTCACTCTTCGCCTCGTAATATTTACCTGCAAAATGTGGCATCACGCTCACATATTTATTTTAGCAGAAACTTGGCTCCATTCTGCACTTGACAAACGACGGGTCGTAGTGGAGAATTCCGGCGTCGGTAGCAGTATGGAGGTCGGCCCCTGTAAATTGGGCCGGAGACAACACGAAGATTTATGATTTTTGATTGCCGATTTTTGATCGGAGAATGGCCGCGCGTATGTGCATCGGCGCGTCGCGCGGGTGCCGAGGATGTCACGCGGAGTCTGCGCCGGTTGGGATCGTTACGCTTAAGTCCGCTTAAGTCCGCTTATTTGAAAGGGCGGAGGGGGGGCCTGAAGTTGAGGGTTGAGAGTTGAGGGTTGATGGTTGAGAGCGGGCCTGGAGGGGGAGCTGAGAGTTGAGAGTTGATGGTTGAGAGTGGGAGCCGGAAGGGGCACGCGATGACGGCGGATAACATTTTTTTGCTCTTTGACATATTAAAAGGGGCGGCGGGCGGGAGGCGCGAGCGATGACCGGTGAGCGCTGGGCCGTAGAGGTCCCGAACTTCGGCGAATCGACGCAAGTGGTTGATTTCCCGCGTCTGGAAGGGGACAAATGGTATTCACCACCAAGTCACAAAGACACGAAGCTGGATTGAGCTGTGCCGCTTTGTGCCGCTTTGTGCCGCTTGGGAAAAAGTTGAGGGTGATGTTAGGGCACCCGCACGGTATAAAACAGCCGCGGGTTCGCCCCGATGGGGTTCGTGAACGAAAACTTGCCGCTGCCGTCAAAAGTCCCGTTCGTCAACACCGTCCAGTTCGTCCGCGCCAGCAGCAGGTTGCTCGAGGTCAACACGTGATACGTCCCGCCCGGCCCGGTGTTGTTCGCCCCGCTCATGATGAACTTGCCGCCGCTCAACGCCACATGCTGGATCGTCGGTACCGCCGCCGTGAAGGTGAACTTGTCCGCCGTCGTCAGGCCCGAAATCCCATAACCAAATATCGGCACATTGACGTTCGCGTTCGTGCTGTCGCTGTTATAGTCCGTTTCGTTGATGCCCGATTGGACCGTCACATCCACGGTCCCCGAACCGCTGGGAACGGTGACGGCGACCTGGCTGTCGCTCAGCACATTGACCGCCCCGGCGGCGTTGGTGCCAAAAAACACCGAGAGCCGCCCCGCCGCGCCGGAAAAATTCTGGCCCTGGACGGTGACCGCGCCGCCGGGCGGCCCGCTGCTGGCGCTCAAGCCCGTCACCAGCGGCGCGAGGTTGACCACGTCGAAATTGCTGGCCCGCAGTTGCGTGAGGCCGTTTTCGATGTCATTCAAGTCCCAGGTGTGGCTGATGGCGTTGTTCGTGGTTTGCGAGGCGGACGTGCCGGTTACGTACATGGCACTGCCGATGTCCGCGAGAATCAGCCCGTATTGCTGCATGGCCCGCGCCACAATCTGCGACTGCGGCCCCATCGTGCCGATGAGCGTGTTGACCGCCGGCGTGTTCTTCAGCCGCAACCGCGCGCCCAGCGGCAGGTTGTTCGCGCTGTGCGAAGTCGAAACCATGTGCGACCCGGGATAAATGTATTGCGGGTTCACATCCCCGGACGGCAGCGTAAAACGCAGGGCGTGCGTGATGACGCCCTGGCCTCCCTGCGCCACGCTCAATCCCTCATCCGGCCGCACCAGCCCCGCCAGGATCGACAGCCCCGCGGCGTCCGCGGACGTAAACCCGAGCGTGCGGAAGCTGTTCGTATTGAAATTCCAGACCGTTTCCTGCGCCGCGTGCCACAATCCGTCGGTGTGCGCGACTTCATTGAACGTCAGCGGGTCGGCCGGCCGGCACGCTCCGTAAAGCTCGTAACCGATGTTGTTGTCCTCGTCCCACACAATCAGGTGCGAGTCGCCGCGCTGGCCCGCGTTGTAACCCGCGCCGTTGGGATTGGGCCCGTTCTGGTAATCGCCTTCAATCACCGCGTTCGCCGGGATCGGCACCGGCACGATGTCGCTTTCGCCGGGATAATTGTCAATCGTGACACTGACCTTCGTGGTGCTGTTGCCGTGAACGACATTGTAAGGAATGCCATACAACGGGTCGGTGCCGTTCGTCGGGCTGTCCGCTCCCCAATCAGGATGAATCGTGATCGCGCCGCCGATGTGCGAGATGATGGCCGCCGAATTCGTCGCCACCGGCGCGTTCGTGATGTTCTGGTTCCAGGCGTAGTTTGTGGGATAAAGTTCCTGGCCCAGCAATGCCGCGTGCCCCGGGCAAACCGGCGCCAGCGCCGCCCCGGCCGCCAATAACATCAGGCGTTTCCTGCGTCGTTTTAGCTTCCTCATATCTTTAATAATTCGAGCATCATTGATGCCACCGATTTGCCCATGGGGGGCAGTTTTATTAAACGATGTTCATACCTCTCGCTGGAAGTACTCCAATCAACATGGTCGCGTACCGGGCGGTACGCAATCAGGTGAAGTTCGGGGGAACGGTCCAGAGCGGCTGGCCGGCGTCCTTGTCCGCGGCCGGACCGGAGATGTAAGGCGACATAATGCCCGGCAACACTTGAACGTCGAAGATTTCCTCCACTCCTGTGCAAAATTCCAGATGCGCGACGATGGCGCCGGTCCGCAAATCAACCATCCATAGCCCGCATCGCAGCTTGTCGCGCTCCGCCACGACCGGCACTCCTTCCAGTGTTGGCCGCGCTTTCGAGAGACCGATGAATGCAAAGCCGCCGTGGATGGCCAGGCCGCGCAAAACACCCGGCAAGCGGGCCACCGCGGTGACCTGCCCGGTCGCGGCATCAGCGAAGGCCAGCTCGCCCTGGCCGGAATGCAGAAAAAAGATTCGATTGCCGTCCACGCGCGGCGAGTGCGGCAGCGACAACCCGCGCGTCAGCAGGCGGCCGTTGGGGACCTCGATGAGACAGCCCCCGTTGTGCTTGGCCGCGCGCCAGCCGGAGGGCGTGTCCGTCTCCGCCAGTGCCGTGACATATCGGGGCTGGCCGTTGACAACCGCCAAGCCGTTGAGATGGCAGCGGTCCTCCGGACGCAAGGCGGATATGAACGGCGGCCGCCAGCGCGGGGCAAAACTATAATGTGGATGCAACGCAGCCAGGCAGGAGAAAAGCGTGTTGACGATCAAGAACTCGCCACCGCCAACCCACGCCGCTTCGTGCGCATGAATGTCATCGGTGAAATGCGACGTGCGCGCCAGGAAGCACGCGTCATGTTGTACCGCTTGCGGCAGCTTCGCCGCAATATCCGGGGCGTCCCGCAGGAACCACACTTCCTTGCGCGTGCACACGGCGATGGTTCCCGGCTTGACGGCGATGCCCATCGCCCGCTCGAACTGGTTGAATGCCAGCGTGAGCCGGCCGTCCCGCGCCGACACCACCACCAGATGGCCCGTCTGGTAGGTGGAGATCAGGATCGAGAGACGCAGTTGCGCGAGCAGCGCGGGCAGACTGTCCGAGTGCGAACAGCGGACGTCGCGGTACTCCTGTACCGATCCGGAACCAACGGCATGAACATCGTTCATCGATTCAATTCACGAAAGAAGCGCGGCATTTTGGATTTTACGCACTCCCCTGGCCACGCTGCTCTGGCGCGACGGGCCGCTTGCGCATCGTCGGGAAGCACACTTCCGGTCTCTCTCGCCCCGCAAATTCCTGAGCGGGGAGAGAGCTGGAGAGAGGGGCTGCCCTATGCCAGCCGCGCGCCGGATGCCGGAACTTTAACTTCACGACGAACACGGCGCAAATGCAATCGCCTCGCCCGTCTCCAGCAAACTCTTCAGGCTGCTCATGACGGCCGGCCAGCCGTTGTTGATTCCCCGGAACGTGGTTGGGTCCTTCTCCACGTCCTCCGGCAGCAGGTTCTCGTGAATCACCCGCAGCTTCACCTGCTCGCCCATGGGCGTGAGTTCATAGGTGACCCGCGAGGGGCTCACCCGCTTCTTCGCCACCTCGGGCGTGTCCTTCATGACAAAAGTATACGTGAGCTTGCGCGGCGGCTCGCAAACCAGCACCTTGCCGGCGTGGTCGCCAAACACCTCCGGGTTCTTCGGCGGCACGATGCGGACCTTCCCGCCCGCCTTCAATTCCAGCTCGATGCGGAAGCCCATCCAGTATTTCTCGCTGAAATCGCCGTTTGTCAGCGCCTCCCACAGCTTTTCCGGCGTGGTGCGAATATAGGTTGCGTAAACGAATTCAATGTTTTCCTCTTTCATAACGTTGTCTTTTTTTGTTTTGGTTCAGTGAATCAATTGGTGCCCGCGAAGATGTTCAGGCCCTCTCCGGTTTCCAGGAACGATTTCAAACTGGACAGCACGCGCGGCCAGCCCCACGCAACTTTGCCGGCCATTTTCGAGCCCGTCTTGAAGCGGTCATGCGTCACGGTCAGACAAACCATGTCTTCAACCGCCTTGATTTCAAAAGTGACCCGCGATTTGTCCTTGAGCTCGTCGGGATCGGCCCACGTCAACACCAGACGTCCAGGCGGTGTGCTCTCGAGGACATTCCCCGTGATCCAGACTTCGTCTTTCGGCGCGAGATGATCCCATTTTGAGCCCTTCTTCCAATCCGAGACGTTCGCGATCCCAGCCCAATATTGGCGGGTGAATTCCGGTTTCGTAATGGCGTCCCACGTCTTCTTCGGCGTGGAGCGAATGTATAATGTGTACACCTGCTTCGGACTTTTCATGCGTTTAACCTTTCGTATCGTTGCTTTTCTCGAGACCTCTTTTCAAATCGCTCAACGCCTGGAGGCGATGGCGCTCGTATTTGCCAATCCAGCGCTCGAAGATCTCGTGAATCGGCACCGGATTGAGATAATGCAGCTTCTCGCGCCCGTGCCACACGGTCGCGACCAGGTTCGCCGCCTCCAGCAGGCCCAGGTGCTTCGTGACCGCCTGCCGCGTCATCTCCAGGTGCCCGCATAATTGCGTCAACGTCTGCCCGCTGCTCTTGCGCAGCTCATCCAGCAGCTTTCGACGGCTCTCATCGGCCAGCGCTTTGAACACTGCATTCATCACCCGCATAATATGCAACCTTTTGGTTGCATGTCAACCAGAATCTCAAAAAAGATGCTGCCTCTGTGAATCCGGCCGCCGCCCGTTTCGAATCTGTTGAAATCACCCGGCTTCGGCAATCGCCCGCGCCTGGATCCCGATCAAAAATCGCAAATCTAAAATGCCCGCCTCACTCCCCTCCCGGTTTCCGGATAAACTCCGTCACTCCGCTCGGCCGCTTCGTCAGCTTCAGCTTCGCCACCCTCATGCTGTCCATTTCCTCCACCCGCAACTCATACATGCCGGACCCCAGCGACACCACGTCGCCCGCCTTCGGAAATCCCCCCAGCCGGTGCGTCACCCAGCCGCTCACCGTCGAGATGCCTTCCTCCGACATGTCGTCCCCCACCAGCAACCCCAGCTCGTGCAGCGGCAGCGCGCCCGCCAGCTCCCACGTCTGCGGTCCGGTCTTGATCAGCAGCGGTTTTTCCTGGTCGAACTCGTCCTGGATCTGCCCCACCAGTTCCTCGAGAATGTTCTCCAGCGTCAACATCCCCACCGTCCCGCCGTATTCATCCACGATCATGGCGCAATGCAACTTCCGCTCCAGGAACAATTGCAGCAGCTTCTCCAGCCGCGCGGTTTCCGGCGCGTAAATCAACTTGCGCGCCGCCGCGACCAGGTCCGCCCCCGTCCGCGCCTTGTGCCGCAGCGCATACAAATCCTTGATGTGCACCACCCCCAGCGTCTTGTCCAGGTTGCCGCCTTCGCACAACGGAAAGCGCGAATACCGCGTCTTCTCCGCGAGCTCCAGGCAGACGGCGATTTCCGACTCCGTGTTCAACGCCGTGATCTCCTGCCGCGGCCGCATCACGTCGCGCACAATCCGGTCCCGGAAATCGAGCGCGTTCAGCACGATGTCCCGTCCGAAGCCCGACGCCCCCGCCCTCGCCTGCGACACCGAAATCAGCAGCCGCAATTCCTCGTCCGAATGCGCCCGCTCCGCCTCGCTCGCCGTCCGGATGCCCGTCTGCCGCAGCAGCCATTGCGCCGATTGATTCAACAGCCACACGAACGGCGTCACCGCCCACGCAAACCATGCCAGTGGCTGCGCCGTCCACAACGCCACCGGCACCGTCTTGCGGATGGCAATCGCCTTCGGCCCCAGCTCGCCCACCACGATCAGCAGAAAACAATTGACGATGAACCCCGTCAGTATCGCCACCACATGCCGCACCTCCGGCGAATTCACCCCCAGGCCGTTGAATGCCGGCGCCAGCAGCGCCACGAACACCGGTTCCACCAGCACGCCCAGCCCCAGGCTCACCAGCGTGATGCCGAATTGAATCGCGCTGATCGTCGAATCCAGGTTCTTGATCAGCCGCCACACGATGCGCGCGCGCCGGTGCCCCTTGAGCACCAGCGTTTCAATCTGCGTCTCGCGGATCTTCACCAGCGCCAGCTCCGCCGACACAAAAAAACCGTTCACCAGCACCAGGGCCAGCACGCCCAGCAGCTTCAGCAGATTGGACAGGAGTGATTCCATGCTACAGCTTCACCTCGCCAAAAATGACCTTCAGGATGTCCTGCAAACTCACGATGCCCACCTCGCGCTGGTCGCGGCCCAGCACAATCGCCAGCCGCTGGCCGCTCCGTTGCATCCGTTTCAGCGCCTCCTCCAGCCGCGTCTCCTCTTCCAGGTAAAACGCCGGCTTCACGTATTCCCCCGCCGTGCGGGTCGTGTCCAGTTCCGACTGGTACAACGCCGCCCGCAAACTCACCATCCCCGCGATCCGCAGCGCGCCGCCCTCGCCGCGCCAGACCGGCAACTGGTACACGTTCCGCTCCCGCGAAAGCTTCAGCGCCTCGCCCATCGGCGTTTGCATCGTCACCGTCGCCACCTGGTCCATCGGAATCGTCACGTTGCGCACGGTGATGTTCTGCAAATCCAGCACCCGGTTGATCAGCATCCGCTCCTCCGACGTCAGGCCCTGCGCCGATTCCTGCATGAACAGCCGCATTTCCTCGCGGCTCCCGAACAAATTTCCCGTGAACGTCTTCCCGCCCGTCCAATGCAACAACCCCCGCGACAGCCGCGTCATCATCGCCACCAGCGGCGAGAGCACCAGGTGGATCAACCGGAACGGCCCCACCACCGCCAGGCACAGCCGGTTCGGAAACATCCGGAACAGCATCTTCGGCATCAGCTCGCACAGCGCATAAAACAAAAATATCACCGCCAGAAAACTCACCACCAGCAGCACCGGCCAGTTCCCCAGCCATTCATGCAACAGCATCACCAGCAGGCCCACCGCCGCGAGGTTCGCCAGCGTGTTGCCCACCAGGATCGTCCACAAAAAATCCTCCGGCTTCTCGAGGTAACCATGCAAAATCACCGCCCGCCGGTTGCCCGCCCGCATCAACTGCCGCACCCGCAGCCGGCTCAACGCCAGCACCCCCGCCTCGATTCCCGAAAACAGGAACGACAGACCCATGCACCCGCCAATCACCAGCCCCATGATGAAAATCCGGTTCATTCGGTTCGTGTCTCTCCCATCCCAATCTTATTCTTAATCCTGGAAGTCATCTCATAAATGGGAGCAGATGGCGCGGCGGGAGATTTTGGCCGCCCGCAAGACGTGAGGAGGGAGCATCCCCGCAGGGGGCTGTGACCGACGAACAACGAAGCGGGCGGGCAAAAGATCCGCCGCTCGGAAGGATTCTCGCTTCCATTGGCTTTTAAGCATTGTCTTGCTTTCTTCCGATTAACGCCGCTGCGGGCATTTATGAGATGGCTTCTAATCATAATCCTCCCACCTACTTCTTAACCACGTCCACCCGCAGTTCGCGCACGCGCCGTTCGTCCCCGGCCAGCGCCGTCAGTTTCAATCCCCGGAACACCACGCTTTCCCCGATGCCCGGCACCGTTTCGTATTCCTTCACCAGCAACCCGCCCATCGTGTCCACCTCCTCCACCGCGCCCAGTTGAGGGCATTCCCGCCGAAAATCCTCCAGCCGCATCGTCCCGTTCACGCGCCACGTGCCTTCGCTGAGCTTTTCCATCACAAAACCCTCCGCCTCGCCTTCCCCGCGGATTTCCCCCACCATCTGCTCGAGGATGTCCTGCATCGTCACAATGCCCGCCGTCCCGCCGAATTCATCCAGCACAATCGCCAGCCCGCGCTGCTGCCGCTGCAAACTCTTCAGCAGATGCATCAGGTTCATGCTCTCGGGCACAAACGACGGAAACTCAATCGCGTCCGCCAGGTCCATGTTCGGGTCCAGCAACAGCGTCCGCGCGTTGAGCACCCCCACGATCGTGTCCGGCGTCTCGTCGTACATCGGCAGCCGGCTGTGGCGATATTTGCGCGCCGCCGCCAGCATTTCCTCCACCGTCAAATCATCCGGGATCGCCTCCATCCGCGAGCGCGGCCGCATCACGTCCTTCGCCGTCTGCCGGTCCAGCCCGATGATTTGCAAAATAATCTCCTTCTCCGACCCCGCCAGCGTCCCCTGCTGATACGCCAGTTCAATCAATTCCTGGTATTCGCCGTCGGACATCGCCGACAGCGGTTGCGCCGATTTCGGCACCAGCACGCGCAGGATCAGGGCGTCCATCTGCCGCGCCAGCCGCTGCAGCGGTCCCGAAAAACCCTGGATGAAATACATCGGCCCCGCCACGCGCAACGCCCACGCCTCCGGCGCGCGCACCGCCAGCGTCTTGGGAATCATTTCGCAACCCACCAGCAGCAGCACGAACAGCGACGGCACCAGCAAAATCAGCGCCCAATGGTCCCACGCCGTCCACAGCGAGATCGCCACAATGGAGGCGTTCGCCACCGTGTTGCCCAGCACTATCGTCGCCAGCAGATGCTCCGGCTCCGCCAGCAGCCGCTCCACCAAAACCCCCGTCACCGGCACGCGCTCCGACAACTGCCGCACCTGCCATTTGCCCAGTGAAAAAAGCGCCGACTCCGCCAGCGCGAAGAAAAAACTCATGCCGGCAAAAATCAGCAACCCCGCCCAGGCCAGATACGGCATCAGCGCCATCGCGCTACTTTTAAGCCCTTGCGCCCCAAACCTAAAGGCTAATCTTGATTTCCAATCTCGGATTTCAAATTTCGGATTTGAGTTGCACACCTCGCCTTCACCGTCGGGCTCTGATCCACGCGATCGCATGGTATGGACGGATTCCACTCCGTCCCATTTCCTTCCCTCGTCGCTTGGCTGGGAAATATCAAGGTCGCCGCTCCTGGCGGAGTGCCACCAAGCCATCCCTCGCGCGAAGCGCGGCATTCTGACGGCCCCACCGGAGCCGCATGAGAATAGCTCCGGACGAGGACACAAACGTGTCCGCTGTCCGGGGTAACCTGCCCAAAAACACTTCAACCCTCTCTTGCGGTCGTCGCACGGGAGGGGGAAGGGGGAGGGTTTCGTCCCACGGACGCGCAGATGGATTCAGCGTTGAATGCGCGGCGTCCTTCAAGTATTTTTACAACAAGACCTTTTCTCGTGGACCCATCCCCCAAATCAACCCGACCCGCCTCTTGGATTAAATGGCTCGTTTTCGTTGCTCTCCTGCTCGCCTCGCTGACTCTCATCATTTGGTCGCTTCCAGGCACTTCCTCAAAAATTCAGGCGAGAATTAACGCCATCAAAAAAGCTGGTTATCCCGTCACCGCGCAGGACCTGGACAAAATGTATCCTCCGGTCCCCGAAAACCAGAATTCGGTCGTCATCTATCAAAAAGCCTTTTCGCAGATTACGGCTCCGCCAGCAAACGCCACCAACTGGCCGATCGTAAGCGATTCAACCTTTCAGTTCCGTACGCGGCCGCTTCCAGCCGACGTAAAGCAGGGCATGGCTGATTACGTGGATCAAAACGAAGCCACGCTCAAATGGTTGCATCAAGCTGCGGGGATTGAAAAGGGTTACTACGACCCCGGATTCAAAAATGGTTTTCCCAATGTTGGTCGGATTCCATTTATGCAAATCCGGGAAAACGCGCAGCTTCTGGCTCTGGCGGTGATTCTGCGTGCGGAAGACCGGCAACCCGGCGCGGCCACCGCGCTTCTCCAGGATTCGCTCGGGCTGCCCCGCTCGCTGGAAAACGACCCGCGTCTGATTTCGCAGATGATCCGCGATGCAATTGTTGGACTTAGTTGCTCAAGTCTTGAGCTGACGCTGAACAAGACCCCGCTCACGGATGACGAACTGCGGAGCCTTGCCGCGGTGTTTCATAAAACGGAATCCTCAGGCGGCATTAAACGATCGTTGATTTGCGAACGTTGTGAGGGCTTCTGGCTTCGTGACCAGCTTACAGCCAACCCGTTCAGCCGTCCCGACGAGTCCTTGAAAGGAAAGCTCTACGATCTCTACTTCCGAGCCATATATTATCGCGAAAGCGATTTCATTTTCTATCTGGACATAATGGAGAAATACATGGTTGCCGCAGATTTGCCGAACCAGAAAAGATTCGAGGTTGCCAGGCAACTGACTTCGCAAGTGAGAGAGAGCAAAGAGAATGGCCGCGCATATGCCGTTTTATTTGCGGAATGGGACAAAGTGTTCCTAACCGATGCCAGAACCCGAGCCAAGTTGCTCCTTTCGGAAGCGGCTCTCGCCATCGAACGCTACCGGCTGGCGAATCACAACCTGCTTCCACCCGCATTACAAGACGTCGTTCCCGCTTTCTTGCCCGCGGTTCCCCTGGATCCCTTCGACGGCAAGCCGCTCCGCTACCAACTGCTTCCCAAAGGCTATCTCATTTACAGCATCGGCGAGGATGGTGTGGACAACGGTGGCAAGGAATGGGATCCGGAGAAACAAACCGGCGACCGCACCTTCACCGTTGAACGGTAGATTTTTGCGGGCCTTGCGTCCTACCCGATGTAACCTTTTAACGATTTAACCTTGTAACGCTCAGTTCAAATGATACGGCCGGCCCGCCTGATACAACTTCATCTGCTCCCGAAGCTCGCCCGCCAAGGCGGAGTTGGACTGTGCCTCCGCAAGCTGCAAGGCGCGCTGCCCGGTTTGCACCGCCTCGGGAAATCGACCGGCCTCGGCGTACGCCGCCGCCAGCGTTCCCAGAAAGACCGGATTTCCATTCCCCGTCAGCAGGTTCGCCCGCTGCGCGAGTTCCACCGCTTGCCGGCCGTTGCGCAGCGACGCGTCCGGACAGATGGCCAGCACCCACGCCAGGCTGTTCTGCGCCTCCGCGTAATCGGGCCTGAGCCGCAGCGCCTCCCGGAAATGAGTAATCGCTTCTTCCGCATTGCCTTTTTGGAGGAGCGCACTGCCCAGGTTGAACTGCGCTTCCAGGAAATCAGGATTGATTTGCACCGCCTTCTCGTAATGCGGGACGGCGTCCTCCACGTCGCCTTTTTGGGACAGCGCATTGCCGAGATTATAATGGGCCTCCGCGAATTCGGAATTGATCTGCAGCGCCTTTTGATAATGCGCAATCGCCTCGTCCACCTTGCCCTCCGAGCACAGGGCGTTGCCGAGATTATTCTGCGCTTCCATGTAAACCGGATTGATTTCCAGCGCCTTCTGATACTGCGCGACGGCGTTGGTCACCTCACCCTTTTGGAACAACGCGAGGCCGAGATTGTTGCAGGTAAAATCGTCGTTGGGATTGATGCGCAACGCCGTTTGATAATGGTCAATCGCCTCGTCAACTTTTCCACGTTGGAACAACGCATAGCCGAGGTTGCATTCCGCAATGGAGTTGTCCGAGGTGCAGGCCAGCGCCCGTGTCCATAACGTTTCACTGTTTTGCCAATAAGCCGTCTGCGCGCGCGCGCAAAAAGCCAAGGCCGCCAGTATGCCCGCAGCGCCGCCGCCCAGCACCACCCGACCGCGCCGGCCGGCGCACAAATCCGCCGCCAACCACGCCAGCATCAGATACAAACCGATCTGCGGCAGATAAGTGTAACGGTCCGCCCGCGCCTGCGTTCCGACCTGCAGTATCCCGATGACCGGCGCCAGCATCACCAGATACCAAAGCCACCCGACCAGAAGATACGGACGTGATTTTCGCAGGAGAAACACTCCCGTGGAGACTGAAAGCAAAAGCATTGAAGCCAAGATCACTTCCCCGGCTGGCGCGCCATTCGCCGGAAACGGGTACAAAACCGACAGACCCGTCGGCCAGAACATTTGTTCCAAATAGGCCGCGTAGGAGATCACGGCATTGCCCAGGCGCGCAGAAAGGGAAATCTGGTCCAACGGCCGGATGGCCTCGCTTTGGGCGAAAATCGTGGCCGCACACGACGCCGCCACCAGCCCGAGCAACGGCAATTTTTCCAAAATCACTCGTCTCGGAATCTGCATTCCGCCCAGCCGAAAAACGGATTGCGCGGCGTCATCGCCTTGCAACCGGTTCAACGGCCAGTAGTCCAGCAACAGCAAAACAAAAGGCAGCGTCACCAGCATCGGCTTGCTCATCAGTCCCAGCGCAAACAACAACATCACCACTCCGTAGCGCATCGGCGACCATGGCTTCCGCGCATACCCCGCATAAGCGCCGATGGTCAGCATGAAGAACACCCCGCTCAACACGTCCTTGCGTTCCGCCACCCACGCCACCGATTCCACCCGCAACGGATGAATTGCAAACACCGCGGCCACAAACGCGCTGCGCCACAAAAACCCCGTCATCCCGCGCAACACCAAAAAAAGCAGAATCGCCACAACCGTGTGCAGCAGGATGCTCGTGAAATGATGGCCGCCGGGATGCAATCCATAAAACTGGCAGTCCAGCATGTGCGAAATCCAGGTCAACGGATGCCAGTTGAAGGCATAAACGCTGGTGAATGCCCATACCACGCCCGCGGCCGTCAAACCCCGCACCACCTCCGCATTCCCGTACACGTATTTGTCGTCGTCAAAATTGACAAACCCGTGATGCAAAGCCTGGCCGAACACGACCCAGATAATCGTCGCCAGAAAAACGCATACCCCCGCCACCTTCCACCGCTCATCCGTGATTGCCGCACGACTCCCGGATGCCGCCGCACGGGAATCGGTCCCTCGCGTTTTTCCCGCGGACGCCGAAACGGGCGCCTTCATTCGCGCGGCCGATGATTTCTTCCT
>Ga0181516_10001219_pt1 | contig 20135 bp, 11 predicted proteins | sample PEATcosm2014_Bin_25_FD_121104 | JGI IMG/M metagenome (GOLD analysis project Ga0181516, IMG submission 121104) | Peatland microbial communities from MTU Mesocosm Facility, Houghton, MI, USA - PEATcosm2014_Bin01_10_metaG | ecosystem: Environmental > Terrestrial > Soil > Wetlands > Peat | place... | reverse complement strand
TTTCCGCAGCCTGTAAAGCCCAGCTTTCCTTTCAGCCCTTTGCGGCCCCCTTCGACTCCGCTCAGGGCAGGCTAGAAGTCGGGCCCTGATTACAAAGCAACAAGTTTCAGAGGCTCCAAACCTCGATGCAGGCCACGAATGACGGTATGCAACTGCCGTTTTCAGGTTTAACTCAATTGAGGGAGAACGAGCAAAGGCCCGGGCCTGAAGGCCACGTAAATTTGACCTTTTTCAGGGGGTTAAAACCCCCTGCTCCCTCCGTGATTCTCGATCTACAACTGTAGTACTAGTAACCTCTGCACCTAGGGCGCGGGCGACGGTCCGTTGACGGCACTGTGCCTATGGGAGCGGCCGAAAAGCATGTACCAATGCAAAGGGCACCCGTGATGGGTGCCCTTTGTGTTGCTCTTCCGGCTTAAAAGCCGCAAGGGTTAGAAGGTGTAGCGCAATGCAAAGTGGATGTTGCGCGCAAGCTGATAAAGGTACGGCTGGCCGTACTGGGAGTTCTTGATCACGCCCGGAACGGCACCGTTGTTCCCGTTGATCCAAGTCTGCACGTTATAACCGCCTTCAAGTTCCTGGTAAAGTGCGGCGCCAGAGGCGAGGTTGGCGTTACCAGGATACAACGGGGTCACAAAGTTCCACGAGTTCATGGACGCAAAGTATGCAGTGACGGCGCGCTGGTTGAAGACGTTAAGGGCGGTCGCTTCAAAGGAGATGGACTGATGGTCGCCCGTTTTTATCTGATGGGCTGCGTTGAGATCAGATTGGGTGTACCACGGAGTACGGCGAGTGTAGGGGCTGCCAAGCGTGATATTGCCGAGAGAATCAGTGGTCATGTCAACCCATTTTCCGCGGCCAAAGACATAGGTGCCCTCATAAGGCTCGCCGGGAGTAGAGGCTGTCAAGTCAATGTACGAACTCGACGGGCTGCCTTGGTATGCAACCTGGAAGAGACCGATAGTTGATGTTTGGCCCTTCCACCATGGCTTTGTGTAATACACGTAGCCTTTGAAGACATTCGGACGGTCTGTTGGCATGGGCCCATCAGTTGACTTGCCATTTGCTCCGAAGTAATAGAAAGGTTCGTCAAAGGCGCGGGTGGTATCGGGAGAGTTGCGGCCTGTAATTCCGCCGTCGGTCTGGTCGGTGGTGGTGAGGCCTGGATAGTTGCCCCAAGCACTGCTATAGGTGTAGCTCACCATCCCGGACATACCCTTATTGGGAGCCATGGTCAACCGGAGTTCTACGCCGTCGTAGTTACGGACAGCCTTGGCATTGGCTGGGCATCCGGCGCAGCTCCCGAACGGATGATTTGAATCGGCGTTGAAGGCCCATCCTGGAACGCCGAAAGCCTGACCAATAGAGGTCAAATAGGCGGCATAATCATCGATTGTGTCGTCCTTACCCTCGCCAGGATTCACGATTGTGTAGGTCTCGCCCCAGTCCGGATCGGACAGGGACGCATCTTCAATGGCGTGATCGAGACGGCGGCGGTCATAGCGTGCTTCAAAAGCTAAACCCGGAGTGACCTGGTAATCCACACCTACGACATACTCATGCTGGCGATAAGGCTTGACGCCAGGTGCGACTGGCTCCAACGGGCGTTCATTGACGTTTTCAATAATCGAAACTCCAGAGGATGTATCCAGCAACGAGGCCGGAGTGCCGTTGGCGAAGTTTGCTTGAGTGTTCGCAGGACCGCTCGGGCAGGCGCGGCCTGCTACGTAAACCAGATCAATATCGGAGACGGCGAAGCCGCCATTGGCCGGGATTCCATCTGGACCGAGAGGGTATGTGCATTGCTCATATACCTGGGCTCCCCAAGAGGTTTGGGCAACCAGAAGCTTCATCACATCGTTGACGACACCATAACTGCCAAAGATCTTGTACTTGCCCTTGCCGGTTGGATCCCATGCGGCTCCCAGGCGAGGCTCGATCTTGTCTCTCCAATTGAAGTTGATTGCGCTGATCTTAATTCCACTTGGAGGGGGGAGGCTCTCTTTCTCGATACGTATGCCGAGGTCCAGGGTCAGGCCGTGGCCAATCGTCCAGGCATCCTGCGCGTAAAACGCATGGTTATTGTCAGTGGCGGGTTGTTTCAGGATCGTCGCAAAATCCGTTACGGTCAGGGTGCCATACTGGCCGGTGCAACCGGGATAGAAATTCTCGAGTGACGCACAGTTAGCTCCGCCAGTGCTGGTGAATGTAGAGTGGTTTTGCCCTTGGCCAAGACTCACGGCTGCAAAAGGCACGTTACCATTCTGATCGATTACGTTGGCGAGGTGGTTGAACTGGTAACCTAGCTTGAAATTATGTGTGCCCCACCAACCGCTCTTGAAGTAAGCAAAATCCTGGTTAAGTTGGATGTGCTTGTCGGCGTTGAACAGAGTGTAACTTTGGAGGTAGGGAGTGGTGGAAGTGAGGAAAGGCCGTTGTAGATTCAAGGGCAGAGCGTACTGCGGAGTGTAATCCGGCGCGGTGGAGTCACTGCAATTCGTGGGTTCATCAGCGGCGATAACGACTCCGGGGACGTTACCGCACGGGGCACCCACGCCAGAAGTGTCCCACTGAATGTCTGGAGTCACCGTCGGCCAACCACGGTCGTGATAGTTCTCAAAGAAATAGCCGAAGCGGGTAGTGGAGACAAGCTTCTGGGTCAGGGTGATATCCGCTCCCACGTTGTAGGTGGCGTTAGGGGCAGACCAGCTAAGACCGTGTCCAAACTCCGCCAGCGGAGAATTAATCGAGGTGTTCAGATAGGTCGATTGAGAGGATATCGGATCCCCGATCGGCAAGCTGTCTCCTGCCTCGCGCGCGAACTGATAGAGCCACGAACCGAAGACCCGAATCTTCTGTGTAACAGCGGCATCAACACGGGCAGTGCCGTAATATGTCTGTCTATCTGAGGTAAAGTACTGGCTACCAGCGCTGGCGTTCTCGGGGATACCGCTCTGCGAAAAGTCAACCGTTCTGGCGACGCTGTGATATAGAGGATTGAAACCCGCGAAGAACCAGATACGATCCTTCAGGATCGGGCCGCCGACTACTACGCCGGGCTGGATGTCGCGGAAGTGCTCCTTCTGTGCTTGATAGAGCTGAACTGCAGGGTCTTGGCCTACGGAAGAGTTACCGGGGTCGAGCGGATTATAACGCAAGAACGTGTTCACCGGATTTGCGTCTGTCCCGGAGGATTCGTAGGTCGAGAAGATCTCGCCGTGGAAGTCGTTGCTGCCTTTCTTCATGATGACGTTGACGACACCACCGAGTGCGCCACCGTACTCGGCCTCAACGCCCGAGGTCTTCATCTCCACTTCCTGGATGAAGTCCATGGGGACGTTGGCTTTGGAGTAGCCGCCGGAGATATTCTCCGTGTCCTGACCTTCGACGAGGTAGCTGGACTCAGAGTCGGCAGCGCCGCCGATGGAGTAACCAAAGGCGTTGCCGTTACCGCTGCTGCCCGGCAAAGAACCGCCAGAGCCACCTTGTCCTGAGCCATTCAAAGAGTAACCTGCAAGAGGCTCGTTGCGGGCCATCGGGGCGTATTGAATCACCGACTGGAACGTTATGCCATGGGGAGTATTCTGCAACGTAGTAGCAGAGATATTGGTAAGGTTCTGCGTTGAGGTCTCGTCAATCAACGGCGCTTCTGTGCTCACCTCGACAACCGTCTTAACCTCGCCAAGTTTGAGCGTGAGCTCAACTGTCGGAAGATGGCCGACTTCAAGGACCAGCCCTGAATGCTTGAGGGTCTCAAAACCCTGCGCCGTGACGGTCAGCGTGTAGCTGCCCGGCGGAAGATTGGAGAAGCGGTAGTAGCCGCTGGAGTCGGTTACGACCTGCTTGGAACCGACCAGGGTCGATCCGGTGACGACCACCTGGGCGTTGGGGACTACCGCGCCAGAGGGATCCTTGACTGTTCCCTGAAGGCCGCCTGTGGTTTCCTGGGCAAGAACGAGTGGCGCAAAGATGACCAGGAGGGCCAGAACCAGCCACTTCGGGCTGGCGAGACGCTTAAGCTGTTCGGTCCAATGCTTCATAGGGTTTCCATCCTCGATGAGAAAATTTGCCAATTTCCTTGGGTGCATGTGCGTTTCCTGCATAGGCGAAAGCCAGGGGTTTACGATTCTGGTTCCTGCTTGGATCTCTCGGCCGGGGGGAGGAGTGAGCCCGGTCCAAGAACGCTGGGCACTACTTATTCCGAGTATCCTTGCATGTTGATTGCCATATTCAAAGAAAGAGGAGAATAGCCGGGAATTGTTGAAAATAAAAGAGTTGATGATACCGCTAACATGAGTCTCACGGGTCGCATCTATGAAAAACAGTATTGATTACTTTAGAAATCCCAAAAATGGACAATTACAATCGTTTTTGGGATTTTGCGCTCAGAGACTTGTCATGGCGTACGGAGCCGCTTCAGCTCCGGTTGCGTTCAAGTCCCATTGAGATAGTGCTTTGCACCGGAACCAGCATCCGGGTGCTAGATTGGATTCGGCGGTCACCCTGCATACGATGAATCTGACACTGGCTCATATCGGCGCACGGCCCGGCTCGAGGGATGAGGTGGACGCCCTGATTGGGGTTTACCTGAAGCGCTGCTCAGGCTTTGCGAAGTGCCGGGCGGAGGCCTTCCGCAGCGAAGAGGCGATGCTGGAGTGGCTGGAAAGGCTGGAGGGGCGCACTCCGGCGGTGACGGTGCTGCTGGATAGCCGCGGGCGGCAGATGAGTTCCGAGGCCTTTGCGGCGTGGCTTGGCACACGGCGCGACGAAGGGGCACAACAGATTGTGTTTGCCATTGGGCCGGCCAGTGGATGGAGCGAGGCGGCGCGCAAGCGGGCCGGGCTGCTGCTGTCGCTGGGTCCGATGACGCTGGCTCATGCGCTGGCGCGGCTGGTGATGGCTGAGCAGATCTACCGCGCAATAACGATTCTGACGGGGCATCCGTATCATGGAGGGCACTGAAGTCCAGCTAACAGCGGACAGCTAACAGCTCACAGCCGGTGGGCGGCATTGGCCGTTGGAGGCTGCAAGCAGTCTTCGAGAACTGTAAGCTGTCGGCTGTAAACTGTAAGCTGTCTATGACCGATTCCCGACGAGGACTGATTCTGATCAATACCGGCCCCGGCAAGGGCAAGACCACTGCCGCGATGGGCACGGCTGTGCGCGCAGTGGGCAATGGGATGCGGGTGCTGATGCTGCAATTCCTCAAGGGCTCGTGGCACTACGGCGAGTTGGATGCGGTGGAGGCCTTTGGGCAGAATTTTGTGATGAAGCAGATGGGCCGCGGCTTTGTGAAGGTGGGCGGCGCGGAGACCGACGCGGAGGACATTCGGCTGGTGGAGGCTGCCTGGACTGAGGCGCGCGAGGCAATCTACAGCGGCGAGTGGGATATGGTGGTGCTGGACGAGATCAATTACGCGATCGGCTATGGAATGCTGGACGCGGCGGTGGTGGCCGAGGCGCTGCGCGGGCGGCCGGAGATGGTGCACGTGATTCTGACGGGGCGCAACGCCCATCCGCTGCTGGTGGAGTTGGCCGATACGGTGACCGAGATGCGCGAGGTGAAGCACGCCTACCAGAAAGGGATTCTGGCGCAGCGCGGGATAGAGTATTAACAGTTGTCAGTTGTCAGTTTTCAGTTTTCAGTTGTCAGTTTTCAGTTTTCAGTTGTTACACGGTGACCGGCAGCTTCCAAAGTTTGCACTGAGTTTTTACTGTCAACTGTTAGCTGTTCGCTGTATTTGTGAGGTCGAATGTCCTGGTTCAAGCGCGAAGATGGCGAGTACGGTCCGAGCCCCAAGAGCGCCGCGGAAGCTGCCAGTTCGCGGGTGCAGACCGAGGGGCTGTGGATCAAATGCGTGGGCTGCCGCGGCGTGATCTGGAAGGCGGATCTGCTGGCGAATCTGAATGTCTGCCCCAAATGCCAGCACCACTTCAAGATCGGCGCTCGGCAGCGCATCAGCCTGCTGCTCGATCCGGGCTACGAACTGGTGGATGGCGGTCTGCGCTCGACCGATCCGCTGAATTTTACCGATGTAAAGGCTTACAAGAAACGGCTGAGCGCGGCGCGGGAGGCCACGGGGCTGGACGACGCCATTTTGAATGCGGTGGGCCGGCTGGGGCCGCATGAAGTTGTGGTCAGCGCGATGGAGTATGGCTTCATTGGCGGTTCAATGGGCGCGGTGGTGGGCGAGACGATTGCCCGCGCCGTGGACCGCGCCAGGCTGGGCCGCAAGCCGCTGATTGTTGTTGCCGCTTCCGGCGGTGCGCGCATGATGGAGGGCGTGGTCAGCTTGATGCAGATGGCCAAGATCTCGACAACCTTGGCGCAGTTGGACGACGCAAAGGTTCCGTACATCTGTGTGCTGACCGATCCCACCACCGGCGGAGTTACAGCCAGCTTTGCCATGCTGGGCGACTTGAATATCGCGGAGCCGGGCGCACTGATTGGCTTTGCCGGCCCCAGGGTGATCGAACAGACGATCCGGCAGAAGCTGCCCGAGGGCTTTCAACGCGCGGAGTTCCTGCTGGAAAAGGGCTTCCTGGACGCGGTGGTTCATCGCCGGGAGATGAAGAGCTATCTGAGCCGCGCTCTGGAGTTCATGAAGGCGCCGGCGGTGGCGTGATGGACTCCCAGTTGAGTCAAGCGCTCAGCAATTGATCATTACCGCCAGACAGCCGAGTTAGCTGGGCTTCCATTGCAGCAGGAAGCTGGTCACCGCGGAGGTCTCCATGCGCCGCATGGCTTCAAATTCGCCGCTCTTCTGGCTATAGAGCAGCTTGCCGTGTTCATCAAGCACGGCCACGGCGGGAACACCCTTGTTCAGCGGGATTTCGTATTGCTGCGCCAGGTCGAGATTGGCATCCATCTTGCCAATATTCACGTGAACCAACACGAAATTCGCTTCGAGAATGGGCAGGTTGGCGGCGTCGTGGAAGTAGAGATCGAGCATCTGGCAGTCACCGCACCAGTTGCCGCCAAAGTCCAGCAGAATGCGCTTGTGGGAGTTGGCAGCAGTTTTGAGAGCAGCGGCCAGGTCGGTTTTGGCCTGCGCCGGATCGGGATAGATATCGCGACTGGCAGAATAGGCCAGGCCAATACCGGCGGTCAGCAACATGGCCAGAACAAGAAACTTGATCTTTTTCAACGGAAATCCTCCGCAACTGCTTTCAGTCTGCCACAAATCAGCGTCGAAAGGCTATGGGCTGTCAGTGCCGGACCAGATTTCCACTGCCGCCCTTCTCCGCGGGTGTTTTCAAGACCGCGCAGGGCTTATACTTTTGTGACTGGATGAAAGACTCGACCGATCTGCGCAGACGGCTGCAATCGACGCCCTTCCCCGACCTTGGGGCGATGATGGAGGGGTATGCGCGGGCCGCGGCTGAGTGGGCTCGGAGCGAGTTCGAGCAAAAGCTGGACTTCACCTCTGACTCGATCGATGCGCTGGACGAGATTTTAGTTCTGGTGGGCGAGAGCCCGGAGCTGGATCTGGAGTTCGAGGTACGGCTGTGGGGCAGCTACCTGGGCGAGGTGCTGCGGCGGCGCTATGCCGGCAGTTGGGAGATGACGCAGTATCCCGGCGGCAATCTTGCGGTTCCGGCCATCGATCTGCGCGGGTCGCGGCTCTTCCCGCTGATGAAGGTCTACCGCCGGCTGACCGTTGGCGAAGAGGAAGACCTGCGCGCTTTTTATGCAATGGTCACCGAGCGACTGGGCAAGCCGGCGCAGGTGAATTAGGAAGTCCGGCACATAGCTGCTTGTAACTTAATGGCAGATTGATTGGAAACGACTGAAACTAAATTATCAGGCCAGATACAGGTGCGTTTAAATCATCCGACTTATAGAGAATCTTCGCCGAACGCTTTCATAATCTATTCACAAACTGTTTACCTCAGCGCAAAAAAGAATTCACAACCGGCTGTTATTTCTTGATTGCGTACATTTTTCCGCCGGCCCGTCATCCGTTCGCGCTGTTACTAGAAATCACCGGCGTAAACCAATCTTGCACAAGCTATCCAATTCCAGGAGGTAAACATATGCACTGCAATGAATGGTCCAAGACCATTTGCGTCTCCCTGATGACGTCTGCATTGATTCTGCAGCCACTGGCCGCAACTGCCGAAACCGCCCCCGGCACAACCATCGTCAAGCCGGAAAAACTGATTGAGGTCGCGCCAAGATCGAGCGCCGCGGTTGCGGCTCATACTCTCGCTTTGGAGAGCGAACCAGTGCTCTCCGCCGCTCAAAAGCTCACTCTGCTGCAAAAGCATATCAAGTGGGTCTTTGTACTTTTTCAGGAGAATCGATCCTTTGATTTTTACTTTGGCACCTATCCCGGCGCCAACGGCCTCTACTCTCAGCCAGCCGCGCAGACCGCTGGACTGCAGCAGCCGATTGTCAATTCCGACGGCAGCGTAAGCATGATCTCGCCCTTCCTGATTCCCCAGTCGGTTAAGGATGTGAACAACAAGACCGTGCTGCTCTATCCAGAGGACACAGACTCGGTGAATCACGGTCATGCGGCCATCGACGCCAAGCTGGATCTGAATGCCGGCAACGTAGCTCAGAATGACCGCTACGCCTTTGTTGAAGAAGGTTTGAGCGGCACGCTGAGCGCCGATGGGACGACCTATACCGGACCGGCGCCGACATTGGCGCAAAAGCAAAAAGGCGAGTTGGTTCTGGGCCATGTGGATTGCGACACGGCCCCATTCCTGTGGAATTACGCGGACCGCTTTACGCTCTTCGACAATTTTTTCGACACGGTCATCGGGCCCTCGACTCCCAACGCGATTGCCTTGATTGCCGGCCAATCGGGAGTTACGCAGTGGATTAAACATCCTGGCCTGGCCAACAACATCAACTCGACCAATGCCGCCTTGCCGGTGACCGGCGATCCGCAGCCCTTCTGGGGATCGGCTCTGGATGTCTTCACTCCACCCAGCCAGCAGCAGCCTACTGAAAGCGGCGCCGCGGGCACGACGAACCCGTCCTCCAATCTGACCTTTGCCAGTTTGCCGCTGACCTTTATGGGCAACCAGATTGAAAACATCACGGACTACGATCTGGACCCTGCCTTCGACCTGCTCGATGTTCAAAACGACATCAAGACCATCGCCGGCGTCGGTAATAAGCCGGTGAATTGGGCTTGGTACCAGGAGGGCTACGATCACGAATCGATCGATCCATCGACCACGGCTACTCACACCAGTTACATCGCTCACCACGACGCGCCGCAGTATTTCGGCTATGAGGCCAACAATCCCAGGGAGACCAAGGCTCACCTGAAGGGTCTGGGAGATTTCTTTTCAGCCGTATCGACGCAATCGCTGCCTGGAGCCGGTGGAGTCTTTTATGTCCGCGGCGGCTACGGCAATCTGGACGGCCTGACACCGCGCTCGCCCAGCAAGGCAGTCGAAGCCGATTTTGCCGGCAACGACGACCATCCTGGTTACTCCGATGCGCAGATCAGCGAGGCTCTTCTGGCCGACGAAGTTAACGCCATCGCGAGCAGCAAGTATTGGCCATACAGCGCCATTATCATCACCTACGATGAGAGCGACGGCCTCTACGACCACACCCAGCCAACGATTCGCTCCTGGGATCCCAGCGGAAGCGCTCTCGATCAAGGGCCGCGCATTCCCACCATCGTGATCTCGCCTTACGCCTCCGTTCACACCATCTCTCATGAACCCACAGAGCACGGGTCTGTAATCAGATTCATCGACGAGCTCTTCAACCTGACGCCGCTTGCTTATCTTCCCGATGAAGACGGCGCGCGCGAGTTGGCCGCAAAGACCTACAAGACTCCCCAGGGAACGCCGCAACTGTATCTTGGACCTTCAGACGGCAACACGCTGAATGTCGGCAATCTATTCTCAGGCTTCGACAATGCACGCCTCTCTGGAACCGCGCCGATACTGCCTGCCTCTTATGCGGAGATTCCGGCCAGCCAGGTTACTACCCTGCCACATTTTTCAGCGCAAGGCTGCCGCGTTCTGGGAATCGTTCCCACGGACGTAAACTTGTCCACCGGAGGAGTGATCGATCCGGCCCCGGCGGATTTCAATCCTCGTCCCAGCTCCAACCCCGGCCTGCCCACCTCCGGCACATGGCCGTCGAACTAGGCTCTCTCTTGGTTGCCTGATCTCTGGGTGCCCCACCCTTGCCGCGTACTTGTTTTTGCGGCTAGTGTGGGGTGCCTGGAATCCGGCAGTGTGGCAATAGTGAAAAAACATAGGCAACTCCGGAAAGAACACAACTCAAATGCGCAATATCTTCGCACTCTCATTTTTATTTATTACCGCACTTATGATCTTCGCCGCGCCAGCCTATGCCGGAACCACGCTTGATCGCGTCAAGGCCGACGGCGCTCTCACCTGCGGCATCGACACCGAAGAGCCCGAATACTCTACGCAGGACGCGCATGGCAACCACGGCGCATTCGATCTGGATCTCTGCAAGGCTGTCGCGGTTGCGGTTCTGGGGCCTAACGCCAAGATAGTCGTAAAGCCCTTTCGCGACGAGCAGGATGCCTTGAAGGCGCTCAAATCCGGCCAGATCGCGCTGCTGGCCACCGGATCGCCCAATTACATCAACACAACCAACGCCGGCTTTGGCTTTTCCCGACCCATCCTCTATGACTATCAGGGCTTTCTGGTCAACAAAACCATGGGCATTCAGTCCCCAAAGGATCTTGCCGGAAAGAAGGTCTGCTTCCTCGGCGGCACGGAGATCGAGATCGAGCTGCAAGGCTACATGAAGCGCGAAAAGATCGATTGGCTGCCGTTTTCATTTCAGGAAGAAGGCGAGATGGAAGCGGCGTTTATCACCCGCAACTGCGCCGCCATCACAGCCGACGTCACGCAACTGGCCTACGAGCGTATCGCCTTCAGGGGCATGGCAAAGGATTTTGAGATCCTGCCGGACGCAGTCGCCAAAGACCCTCTCGCGCTCACCTATCGCCTCGACGATCCGCAATGGGCGGCGATTGTCAACTGGACCGTTGAAGCTCTCATTCAGGCCGAAGAGAGCGGCGTGACTCAAACCAATCTCGCCATCATGAACAAGAGCGACGACCCGGTGATCCAGCGCCTGCTGGGCGTGCATCGCGGTTACGGACAATACCTAACACTCGACGACGCCTGGGCAGCGCACGTGATTGAGGCCACGGGAAACTACGGCGAGATCTTCGAGCGCGACCTCGGCGCCGCTTCACCACTTAAGCTGCCGCGCGGCCCCAATAATCTTTGGACTAAAGGCGGCCTGATCTACGCGCTTCCTATTCGTTAACAAATTCGCCCAGCTTTCGTGATACCATCTCCGAAAAGGCCATTCCCCGGCCTTCTCTGGAGGTTCATATGAGCCCACTCTCTCGCCGCGAATTCCTCAGAGCCTCGCTTGCCGCTGGAACGATTAGCAGTGTCGGCACTTTGCCTTTGTACGCTTTGGCGGGCAAGGCTACAGACGTCGTCACGCTAGGCAAGTCCGGCCTGAAGGTCACGCGCCTGGCCTTTGGCACCGGCAGCCAGAACGGCCATGTGCAGGCCTCGCTCGGCCAGAAGGAATTTACCCGGCTGGTTCACTATGCGTATGATCGCGGCATACGTTTTTTTGAAACCGCGGAGTCATACTCCACTCCCGCCATGCTTGGCCAGGCGCTCAAGGCCTTTCCACGCGAGAGTTATCAACTGATGAACAAAGTTACGACCGACGAAGGCGTCGATCCGCACAAGCGTTTTGAAGAGATGCTGCGCACCTCCGATACCGAGTATTTTGACATCATGCTGCTGCACTGGCAGCACACGCCAGACTGGGTCGCGGAAACCACCCGCTGGCAAGACGGCATTCTCGAAGCGCAATCGAAGAAGCTCATTCACACGCGCGGCGCATCAGTCCACGGCCTGCCCGCGTTGCGCAAGATGCCCGGCAACCCGTGGCTCCAAGTGGCGATGATCCGCATGAATCACAACGGCACGCGCATGGACGGGCCCACCTATGAAGACAACAATAATCCCGGCAATCGCGACGAAGTTGTCGAGCACGTGCGGCAGGTAAAGCAAGAGGGCATGGGTGTGATCAGCATGAAACTGGTGGGCGACGGCTCTTTTACTCGCCATGAAGACCGCCAGGCCGCGATGCGCTTTGCGTTTCAACATGCCGGGATCGATTGCGCTACTGTGGGATTCAAGAGCACGCAGGAAATCGACGAAGCGATTGACAATATGAATCTGGCGCTGGCTTGAGTGAGCGAAAGAACAGTTACGGAAACGAAAATCTCCCCATCGAGTTAAGGCTGGATAACTGACCGGCCATTTCGATGGGGAGATTTTTCTGAAATTTCAATTTGCACTTAGAAGTTGAAGTGAACCGCCAACTGCGCGCTGCGCGGGCCGCCGCCGCCCAGGTATGGGTTGCCGCTGCCCACATCAGGCGTAGCGGTGGTGGTCACAAACTGATCCGGCGCGCCAGCTACCATGCGGCCTCCCGCAATCGCCGCATCGCCGTAGCCAAAAGCGTCCACGCCAAACCCCGGCAAGAGCGGATTGCTGAAGTTGGCGTGATTGAGGACGTTGAAGAAATCGGCGCGAATTTCCATCTTTACCGATCCGGCCAACTGCGTGGTTTTGGTCAGCGAAAAGTCGAAGTTGGTGTAGTTGGTCGCATTGAAGGCGTTGCGGCCTTCGCTGCCCGGATGCCAACCGCTGAGACAGGTTTCGTAGGTTGAGTCATTGACATTAGTGTCCACATTGCAAGGCATGGCGAACGCGGCCAAATTGAGCAGGTTGGTCCCGCTTGCGCCGGTGTGGGGATTGGCGACGATGTCCGGCCGGCCGAACCACTCTCCCGTCCCGTTGTAATCGCCCTCATAGATGAAGCTGACGGTGTAGGGCTGGCCGGTGGCAAAGTTGAACATGCCGTCGAGCGCCCAGCCGTTACTGATCCACTTTGCCTTTTCGGCGTTGGGAAGATTGTAAGTCCAGTACCATTGCACGCGCTGACGCACATCGAAGTTGGAGCTGGCGCGCTCACCTTTAGGATTGAAGCTGTTGTCGGGCTGCGCGGCATTCGGTACAAAGTCCAGGCCGTCGCTGGCCGTGTCGATCGAATGCGACCAGGTATAGTTCAGCGTAGAAGTCAAGCCGCGCCAGCCCTGCACCTTCAAAGTGGTTTGCAAGGAATTGAAGTTGGAAAGCGCGCTGGTCTCGATCTGATTGATGTAGACGAGCGCATCGCCGGCGTATGGACCCACCGAATAGGCAGGGAAGCACTGTTCCATATAGGTGATCGTTTGGCCGTTTCCGCAACTATCCACGCTGCCGTCTACATTGTTCACTTGGTTGAGATCGCGGAAGTGGAAGAGATGACGCCCCTGCGAGCCAACATAACCGACCAGGAGTGCAATTCTCTTGGATAGCTGGGACTCGATGTTGAGGTTGTAGGACGCATACCGCGGCGTCGTCAGCTTCTGGTCCACGGTGAAGACGCTGCTTGGCGAATAGCCGCCAAAGATCGGCACGCCGCTGGAGATGATTGAGACCGGATTGCCCGCGGCATCAACTCCGGTTGAAAGCGGCGATGCAAAGCCGATGCTATTGAATGCCGGCCCAGCTTCCGCGGGATTGGTATTCCATGGCTGATTGCCGACGAAGAAGTCCTGCGAGGGCGCATCGTAGAAGATGCCGCCGCCGGCTCTGACCACCAGCTTGCCGTTACCCATCAAGTCATCGGCGATGCTGAGGCGCGGCGCAAAGTCCTTCCAATCCTTTGGATAAAGCCCCGACGGCCCGCCGGCAGCCCCCACTGTCTCAAGTCCACCGGTTTTGACGTTGAAGTTGCTGAACGCATTTTTCTCGGCGCCGATTACGCCAAAGTAATCCCAACGCAGGCCGTAATCGATCGTGATCTTACTGCTCACGCGCCAGGAATCCAGCAGGTAAGCGCCGCCATTGTTCTGGTAGGAGTAGCGGGTGCCATCCCCGGCGGCCGAACTGCCGCCATCGATGTAGCCGGAGAGAAAATCCTGTAGCCCGGAGAAAGGCGTCACTTTGTTGGTAATGGGGTCCGTGAAAGAGTGCCCGCCGAAGGTCAGTTTGCCGCGATGGCCTGAATCGATGAAGCTGTTGATGAAGGTCCGCCGCCACTCGATGCCCGCCTTGTAGCTATGCCGTCCTTTGGTCAGCGAGACATTTCCGAAGAGCTGATAATTTGTATCGACGCGGCCGCGCGAGTCGCTGCCGGTTGCGCCAATCGGGCTGTAAGAGCCCACGTCGATCGTCGGCAATCCCAGATCGCGCGTGCTGAACTCTGGCGGCAGAGTATTCAAACCATACGCGGTGTTCGGATTGAGGCTGCCGTCCTGGGGCAGGAATTGCTGCAGGAAGCGGTTATAACCACCGCGAATCTCAAAGATCAAGTTCGAGCGCGGAACGGAAGTATAGGAGAGTGAGACAAGATTGACATGCGTCGGAGTTGTGGTGTTGTAACCCGGCGCGCTGCTGCCCGTGAAGAGCATGCCCAGCGGAAAGCTTTGCATGCCGTGGCTATAGAAGTAGCGCCCGCTGAACAGGTCGCCCGCGCTGAATAAATGCAGATGCTGATCGGCCTTGACAATCAGGTTGTCGCTATTGTTGATGAAGGGAGTGGTGAATGTTTCAACGCCCGTGCCGGAGGCCGGCAAAGCGCCCCACGGATTGCTGTTGAGCAGGCTTTGAATTACGGGGTTGACTCCAGCCGCGGGTGTAGCGGCGGCTATGTCTGCTTCCGTGGGCACCGTTCCCTGCTGAGGCAGCCCGCCGTTCTCTCTTTGCCCCTCGTAGGAGACAAACCAAAACGCCATATCCTTCACGATTGGGCCGGCCGCAGAACCGCCAAACTGATGGTTGGTGAACGAGTTCTTGGGCTGCGCATCGGTATTGAAATAGTTGCGGGCGCTCATGGCGCCGTCGCGGTAGTTTTCAAATGCGCTGCCATGAATATTGTTCGTCCCGCTCTTGGTCACGATATTGACCGTGGCTCCAGAGCTGCGGCCAAACTCGGCCTCCGAGCTGCCGGTCACCGGAATCTCGGCCAGCGCGTCCACGGGAAGAATCGTCGAAGGGCAGCCCCATACGCCGGCCTGGTTGACCGACGGCAGATTGCGGTAGCCGTCGTTCATGTCCGTGCCGTCAAGCAGATAATTATTGGAGCGGCCGCGATTTCCATTCAGGCTGAAGAGTCCGTACGAGCCAGCCGATTCAGTCGATCCCACCGGGTCGCTGCTTGCGCCCGGAACCAGCTCCAGCAGTTTGGTGTAATCGCCACCATTCAGCGGCAGCTCGGCGGCCTCACTGGCTTCGATCGTCCCGCCCGTCGTGTTCGAGGTGGTTTCCACCAGCGGCACATCGGCATTCACCTCCACCACTTGCTCAACTGTCCCGGTGGCAAGCCTGGCGTCGGCGCGCGTCGGCGACCCCACGCTCACCGGAATCTGCGTCAGTGTGGTGGTGCGGAAGCCTACCTTCTCCACCGTGATGCTGTAGGTGCCCAGCGGCAGTTCCGAGGCCACATACTCACCCCGATCGTTGGCCGCAACCGAGCGCGACAACCCCGTGGCCGTGCTGAAGACCTTGACCAGCGCGCCGGGAACTGCCGCTCCGGTGCTGTCTGTAATGGTGCCCTGAATGCTTCCCCGGAAGGTTTGCGCCTTGGCGGTTGGTGTGCAGAAACTGGCTAAACAAGCAAATAGAACAGCAATCGTGCCTAAATAGGCGGTCGAGCGGCAACTCATGAGGCCGTACTCCTTATAACTTTTCTGGTGAATTTGGTGGAATCATATCACGTGGGTAATGAGCCCGCAATAAGGACGGCATAAGGAACCGCCTCAGTTCTTGCCCGCAACCGCACTATTCTCCGAAAATCTTGCTTCCAAATTGCGGCTTGATGAGCGAATCCATTGTCTGGTTGCAAGCTCACCTTTGGTTTGGGCCGAAGGCCACTACAATGACTTTAGTGTTCCCTATGGTAACGTGCTCTACGGTAACTTGACGCTTTCTGACACAGGGATTACTTTTTCTTTGCGGTAAATTAACGTCAATTTGGCGTAATGCGGCACCGGGAGTGAGGGTGCCGCGTATTTGGCAGTATCAAAGCCGGATTTGATAACCATCATCCTGGTCTGCTGTCTCGCTGAGATATTTGCTTCGAGAAGCCTACCGATTTTACTTAACTCCCGATTCCGATAGATTGACCGCATTGATAAGTGTCGCGTTAAGCCAGGTTATTTTTTTATCCCCACTTTTTCTCTTTTTCAATCAATTGATATTGCGTTGAGGTTCCGTGTACGGGTTGGATGATTCCTGCCCTGAAACGCGGAATGCAACTCTGATACCGGCATCATGTCTAGAAAGTCACTTGGCCATTGAGTGAATCGATGGTCTGTGCGATGTAGAGGAAAATTCATGTCTCAGCAGTTCAATCCCTCCTGTGGGCGAGTTTGCGCTTGCCATCAGATAGGGAACCTTGCAGTATTCGCGGTTCTTCTCCTAATCGCTTTTGCATGGTGCGCTCTTCGCGATTGGCAGGCTGCATCCGCCGCCGGCCAACCGAAGTTGGTCAAGCTCACGATCCACGATTTGCCCGGCAGCGACGGTGCCGGTCTGGCCTTGAGCGGCGTTTGGAGCAAAATCTCCGGCGTTACTCACGCAATTTTCTTCATCAACGGAACGGCTTACACGGTCACCTGGCAAGCCCCCGCACATTGCGAGCCGAGCAGGGTCTCTCAACTTGTTTTGCTCGATGCTTTTAACTTAGTCCCATTCGATGCAGGAAGACCCGGAATCTCCAGTTACTTCTAAAGCATCCGCATGAGCTCAACAGGCAAAAACAAGGAGTTGAAATGTCCCATACGGTCAAACGTGCCGTTCAAAGATTGGTTTTCCTGCACATGATTGTTATCTGTGCGCTAGTTGCCACCCTATTTATCAACCCCGCATTCGGACAAGCCAACGCTGCCGGATACACATGGGGAAATGTAAATACTGGCGCGGGCGGCGGTTACATTCCAGACATCATCTTCAACCCGTCTCAGCAGAATCTGGTTTATGCGCGCACCGACATTGGCGGCGCTTATAAGTGGAATTCCACCACCGGCATCTGGGCTCCACTGATGGACTTTACGACTTGGGCCAATTGGGGTCATCTGGGCGTAGAAAGTCTCGCCACCGATCCTGTGAACCCCAATAACCTTTACATCATGACCGGCATGTATACGAACTCCTGGGATCCAAATAATGCCGCGCTTCTGATTTCAAACAATCAGGGAGCCACCTTTCCCACGACTGTGACTATGCCCTTCAAGGCCGGTGGCAACATGCCTGCCCGCAACATGGGCGAGCGCCTGGCTATCGATCCCAATCTCAACAGCACCTTGTATTTTGCGGCCAGAAGCGGAAACGGTCTCTGGAAGAGCACAAATTCGGGGCTTACCTGGAGTCAGGTGACTAGCTTTCCTCAGCCTGGAACGTATGCGGTTTTGCCGGGCGATACCTATAGTGGCGACATCATTGGGCCCGTGTGGGTTGTCTTCGACCCGCGCACTGGATCCTCCGGTTCAGCTACGCAGACTATTTATGTTGGCGTAGCGCAGCCCGACGGCACAAACATCTACGTCACCACCAACGGTGGAACCACATGGTCCGCGCTGGCCGGCCAACCGACTTGTACGCTGACCGGAACCCAAACGACCGGGACCGTGGCCTGCACCAATGGCGCTTCGTGGTCGGTGGCTTCCGACGCTCCCGCACCTGGCTTCCTGCCCCAGCACGCGGCCCTGGACACAGTGAACGGCTACCTTTACATCACCTATAGCAACGGAGCCGGACCTTACGACGGCCTCATGGGAGACGTCCAAAGGTACACAACTGCAACCGGCGCGTGGACTGAGGTAGCGCCAGTTGTTCCAACCACAACCAGCGGCGCGGACTACTTTGGCTACTGCGGCCTGACAATCGACAAACAGGTTCCAACCACGCTGATGGTCTCGGCCTTCAACTCGTGGTGGCCGGACACGATTATTTGGCGCAGCACCAATTCTGGCGCAACCTGGTCCCAGATCTGGAGCTGGACGAGTTATCCCAGCCGCAGCTTCATGTACACGCTGAATGACTCGGCGGCGCCCTGGTTGAATGAGGGCGATACCAACCCCGTTGCTCCCATTGAAGCTCCAGAACTCGGCTGGATGGTCTCCGGAATCGCCATCGATCCGTTCAACTCCAATCATATGTTTTACGGAACGGGCATGACGATGTGGGGCACCACAAACCTTACCAACTGGGACTCTGGCACTCAGTTTGCCCTGTCGGATGCCTCGATGGGGATTGAAGAAACTTCTGTCCTCGGCTTGGTTAGTCCTCCAGCCGGCGGCGGCGCGCACTTATATAGTGTCGTGGGCGACATCAGCGGGTGGGCTCACACAAGCTTGACTACGGCACCAACATTTCCATGGGCAATTCCATTCTTTGGAACCCACACCGGTATCGATTTCGCCCAGCTATCACCGCAGAATATGGTTATAGTTGGCAATGGAAGCCCCACCGCCAGTCCAGTGATCACAAGCTCTGCCTTTACCACCTCCGGCGGCACAAGTGAGACCGCATGGTTTGCGGGAAGCGTCGATCCAGCCGGTTATTCCACAAACGGCGCCGGCACAGTCGCAATGGCATCCAACGCCAGTTCGGTCGTCTGGGCTCCTGTCGGCATGACGCCGTTTTACTCCACTACCTACGGCTCTAGCTGGACAGCCTCGACGGGCGCTCCCGCTGGCGGCGTTATAGCTTCCGACCGCGTGAATCCACTTGATTACTACTACTATGCGGCCGGCCAGTTCTACGTCAGCACGAACGGCGGAGTGAGCTTTACCGCGACGGCCGCAACCGGGTTGCCCGCGTCGGGAGACCCTGTTGTTGTTAAAGCCGTGCCTGGAATTGCGGGCGATGTTTGGGTTGTAGGCGGTAGCGTTACCACCGGTCACGTTTATGGCATGTGGCACTCGACCAACTACGGCGCCAGCTTTACACAGTTGACGAACGTAACGCAGGCCGATGTTATCGGATTCGGCATGGCAGGCCCCGGAGCAACCTATCAAACTATCTTTACCAACGCGGAAATCGGCGGCGTGCGCGGCATCTTCGCCTCCACTAACGAGGGCGTTACCTGGCAACAGATCAACGACGTCAACCATGAATACGCCGCGGCGTCTCAGGCCATGACAGGCGACCCACAAGTCTTCGGAACCGTTTTTGTAGGAACTAACGGTCGCGGAATCATCATGGGAACGGGAACTCCGACCGTATCGTCATCGGCGGGCTTCTCGCTGGCACCCTCGGCGTCAACGCTGTCAGTAACTCAAGCCAAGACCGCAACCGACACCATCACCGTAACTGACACCGGCGGATTCACCGGCAGCGTAACTCTTGCCGCCACCGGCCTGCCCACCGGCGTAACAGTTGCCTATGGCACTAACCCCACCACAGCGACCAGCGTTTTGACCTTCACGGCCAGCAGCACAGCCACGGTTGGAACGTCCACGGTTACGATTACCGGAACCTCTGGCAGCACAACCGCAAGCACCACTATCGCACTCACCGTATCTGCCGGTGGCAGCTTTACACTTTCACGCTCGGCGTCCACGCTGTCGGTTGCCCAAGGCGGTACCGGAACCGACACCGTCACGGTAACCGATGTAAGTCCGTTCACTGGCTCGGTCACTCTTGCCGCGTCTGGCCTGCCCACGGGCGTGACTGTAGCTTACGGCACTAACCCAACTACATCAACCAGCGTTCTGACTTTCACGGCTACCAGCACAGCCACAGCGGGAACGTCTACGGTCACTATCACCGGAACTTCCGGCACACTGACCGCAACCACAACTATTTCCCTCACCGTGACATCCGGCGGCAGCTTTACTCTTTCACGTTCGGCGTCCACTCTGTCGATCGCGCAAAGCGCCAGCGGCACGGATACGATCACAGTAACCGATGTGAGTCCGTTCACCGGCTCTGTAACTCTTGCCGCGTCGGGCCTGCCTACCGGAGTTACTGCCGCATTTGCAACCAACCCCACTACCAGCACCAGCGTGCTCACACTGACAGCCAGC
>Ga0181516_10001217_pt1 | contig 20149 bp, 21 predicted proteins | sample PEATcosm2014_Bin_25_FD_121104 | JGI IMG/M metagenome (GOLD analysis project Ga0181516, IMG submission 121104) | Peatland microbial communities from MTU Mesocosm Facility, Houghton, MI, USA - PEATcosm2014_Bin01_10_metaG | ecosystem: Environmental > Terrestrial > Soil > Wetlands > Peat | place... | reverse complement strand
GCGCAGGCGACGGCACGCATCGCGGGCCAAATAGTTCTGACTGCGGAATTAACTTTGAGTGGCTGACTTCAGTTCTTGAGGTCTCGACGCATCCAAACGTCGTTTACGTCAAAATGTCCTGCCACTGTGGGTTCGTATCCTTGCTTCGCTAGATAATTTACAGCTATAGAGAGATTAAACATTCGATCATCTGTCCACTTTGGGCGATTATATTTTGTGAGATCAGAGAGTAGTTTAGGAGTTCCGTCAGGGAAAACGATCATCACTCGGTCACCGCCCATATAATGAATCGCAACGTATTCAAAGTGCGGAGTTGCTGTTGGTCTATCCTGTGCTTTTGCCAGCATTGCTGCGCCAACAAGCACCGTCATAATTGTGATTAACAATATAATTCTTTTCATAAATTTCTGTTTCAAGGTTGATCTATCCGCTCTGGAGAAAAATTTGTCCAAAGTTGTGGAAAACTGGTTCAGTTGCAGTTATCTGTCAACCTGAATTCAGCCCGGTGGCATTCGATCACCGCCGGGCGACATACTCGCTCAAAACCGCGCCGGTGGTGGTGCGCTTGACATCCCTGAAGCCGCTTGCCTCCAGCGCGGAGAGGATGACCGCCGGCGGCACGCATTCCTCAATCGTGGCCCAATAATATTCCATTAGCTTTGCCGTGGATTTGTTCCGACGACGCAACCAGCCCAGGCGCGGCACCACTTTTTGCATGTAGAAACGCATCAGGTGCAACGCCAGCGTATTTTTTGGCCGGGTGATTTCCAGAATTAAAATTCTTCCGTCCGGTTTCAGCACGCGGCGGAATTCGCCGAAGAGCTTCCGCAAATCCTCGACGTGGCGCAGCGCATAACCCATGCTCACAAAATCGAACGATGCATCCGCGCACGGCAGGGCTTCTCCTTTGCCTTCCAGCAACGTCACCGGGTTGCGCTCCCGATTCTTTGCCAGCATTCCACGGCTGGGATCAACGCCGGTCACATGCGCCGGATCCACGCCGTGTTCAAGCGCGGCTTTGATCATCAATCCCGTGCCGCTCGCGACGTCCAGCAATTTCATTCCGTTCTCCAAACCAGCTTTTCGCAGGGCGTCCCGGCGATAGAACTGGTCGCTCCCAAACGACATCATGCCGCTCACCCAGTCGTAATCCGGCGCGGCCTCGTCAAACAGCTCGTTGACAAATTTCTGACGTGACGCCGTTTCCGGATAAAACTCGGTCAATGGACGATGCGGCGACAACGCCGTCGCCGGCAAATCTGTTCGTGGTTGCTCATCCATCAACTCACCTTGCCAGCGGAAACCGGGAAGTCAAACGCATTAAATTCGCTTCCGGGCAAACGTCGCGCGCCAATCAGCGCGGGAAACCTTGCCGCGCGCGTTGGCCGATAGCGATTCGACAAAATGCCATTCACGCGGCAATTGCCAGGCCGGCAGGGTTTGCAGGAGAAACTGCTTCAATTCCGTTTCCTGCGCGCCCGCCACGATGACGGCGACGATCACGTCCGTCCGTTCCGCATCGCGGCTGGGTGCGCCAAAAACGAGGCATTCGCGCACCTGCGGATGCGCGAGCAATGCGCGCTCGACAGTTTCCGGCGACACCTTGCGCCCGGCCACATTGATTTGGTCGCCGAGCCGTCCGCGCAGAAAAACCGAGCCGTCTTTCAATTCCGCCAGGTCGCTTGATTGAAAAATCCCGCCGCCGAGCGAATCCGATTTCTCCGGCCAGTAAGTTTCCGCCACGGCGCGACTGCGAACCACCAGACAACCATCATCGTTGAGTGATAGATTGACGTTGTGCATCGGCACGCCGGCGAACGTGGCGTCCGTGCGCGGAGCCGCGCCCGTGTCGTAAGCGATCCCGCCGCATTCCGATGAACCTAGAAAATTGTGAATTTTGAGCCTGCGGGCATTGAAAACCTCCCGCTCCAGATTCACCGGCAGCGGCGCGCCGGCGGAAATCGCAATCCGCACGCTGGACGGAATCGCATTCGCCGCGTGCCATGCGCGCCACATTGCCGGCACGGCGGCAAGCGTGATGAACTTTTCATCTTCGGCAGCGCGGCGGATGATTTCCGGCAGCGGCGCGGGCGCGAGAATCAGCGGAATGCCGTGCAGCAACAGCGGTAAAACCAAATTGGAGAATCCGTAGGAATGCGCCGGCGAAATGACGCCAAGATTTGGCCAGTCCGCGCGCAGGCCCATTGTGGCGACGATATTTTCGGCGTCGGCGGCAAGTTGTTCCGCCGTGAACGCGACAAATCGCGGATTGCCGGTCGTTCCCGAAGTGCATTTGAGATGGATGCAGTTTTTTGGCGGAGGCGGAAATTCAGGCGGTAGCTGCCCGGTTTCGAGCGGGCAGACAATCTTGTTTTCACGCCACGCAACAAGCAGGTTGAAAAGAAACTCCGGCGAATGGCCCTGGGGGAAAACGAAATCGCCGGTTGCCGGACACGATTCACCTTTGGAAAATAATTCGCCGAACGTCCAGCGCCGACCGGAGGCGAAATCGCGCAGCGCAAGTTCGTTGCGCCGCTCCCCGGCAACTTTCCGCCACCGTTCGTAAAGCATTGTCAGTTTGTTAACGCACCCTTAACTTCCTCCGCAAGCGAATTGATGATTTCAGCCAAAAATAATTCCAGCGAAACCGGCGTGCGACGGTTTGAATTTGCGCGCGACACCTTCGCCTTTGCCAACGAGTTGATCTGGGAATACCGTTTTAGTCCGGCGACTGGCAAAACCACTTTTCACCGGCGTGAACCGCGGCCGGATTACACCCATCACTGTTTTGTCCTGGCGCGCATGGCGCGGCAATTCCTTTATCACGCGCGGTTTGATGCGGGTCAAAAAGTTGCAGGCGACGAAACTTATCGTCAATTGATCCGCGAAGTCGTATCGCGCGACCCTCGGACGCCGTGTCAGGTTGAAAGGCAAATTGTCATTCCCGGCCATGCGAGTTTGCGTGAATTCAGCCAGACCCGTGAACCATTGTTGAAGTCCGGGTGCGGCGGCGCGTGGCGTTCTTATTTTTTGCGCAGCCATTGGCGGATGATTTTTCCGATTTCTCGGGCGCATCAGGCACGCACAGCCGGGGGATTGTCCGCCGCCGTCAAAAAAAACATGTCGCCCATCATTCATCTGGTGAAATTCCCGGCCTTGACCATCAATCACGGAATGATTTTGTTCGGCGCGGAGGAAACCGGACGCGGCTATGAGTTTCAAGTTTATGACCCGAACAACCCAAAACAGCCGGCGCAACTGACTTTTGACAGCGCGTCGCAAGCCTTTTTCATGCCGGCAAATCCTTATTGGGCCGGCGGCAAGCTGGACATCATCGAGATTTATCGCGGTTGGTTTCTGTGACCGGCGGCGCTTTTCGCCGCCAGAATAACGGCCCGAAAAAGGCCAGGCCGCAGACGTTGACGCCGCAGATGTAACCGATTTTGTAGATGCGCCCGGAATTATTTGTGTCATAAATTGGCACGTCGCGGCCGATGACGAGGCTGGGCAGCGAGAGCGGCATCATCGCCCCGTGCAGGAGGCCATAGCTGAAGCCGGCGGTGCGATCAGGCGGAAACGCCCACGGCGATGCCCAACTGAAAAGCCATCCGAAGACCACCGTGACAATGGCCAGGGTCACCGCCTTGCGAAGGAGCAGTTTGACCAGGGAGCGGGGCTTTGCGACCGGAGCTTGTGTTGCGTCCATGTTTAATTTATTCGAGAGCATGTTTTTTCGCGAGCGTTCAACGCAAGCAGAATATTTTGACATGCCCGGCCTTTCGATGGCTGAACGTGCCGGGGCGTTCCGCGAATTGGACCGGATCAACAAACTTTTCAAGTTCAGCCATCCGTTCGCCAGCCGTCTGCCGCCGTGGCTGGGAAAAAAACGCTGTGAAAAACTGGAGATTCTCGACATCGGTGCGGGCACCGGTCTGCTCGGGGAAAGATTGTCGGCCTGGGCGCAGCGGCGCGGCTGGGACTGGCGCTTCACCAATCTCGACGCCAATCCTGTCCATTTGAGACCCGGCAGCCTGGCAAAAACCGTCACCGGATCGGCACTGGAACTGCCGTTTGCCGACGGCAGTTTCGATCTCGTCGTCGCCTCGCAGATGACTCACCACCTGACGGATGAGCAGGTCGTCCAGCACTGGCGCGAGGCCTGGCGTGTGACGCGCGACGCGATGTTCATCTGCGATCTGCACCGCAACGCCGGGCTTTACGCGCTGCTCTGGCTTGCCATGCACCTGATGCACACCGGCCGCGCCTTGCGCGAGGACGGATTGATTTCGGTGAAACGCGGATTTCGCCGGCGCGAATGGCGGGAACTGGCCGCGCGCGCGGAAATTCCAAACGCCAAGGTCTGGCTGTATTACGGGACCCGAATCGTGTTGCAAGCCCGCAAAGGCGCGCGTTGAGCCAGCCACCAACGCAGCCAGCGCCAGGAGTCCGCCAGCGGATTGATTCTGCTCGCGGAGTTTTCGTAAATCGTCTGGACGGGAACAAATTCAACTTTTTCCCCGGCGGCAAGAAAGGCGACGAGCATGGCTGACTCGATCTCAAAACGATTCGCGCGGAACGGCAAAGCCATCAGCGTTTCCAGGTGCGCCAGCCGGAAACCGCATTGGGAATCCGGCAGCCTGGCACCGGTCATTTTTGAAATGCGCCGGGACATCCAGCGGTTCACGCGACGTCGCAGCCAAGGCATCGCGGCGGAATTCTCCATGCGGTTGCCAACGATCAGCCTGCTCCCGGTTTTTTCGGCGTATTCAAAAAAAATCGGGATGTCATCGGCCACGTGCTGGCCGTCGCCGTCCAACAGTAAAACCCATTTGAAGCCAAGTTCGCGGGCACGCTGCCAGCCTTTTTGCAAAGCCGCGCCTTTGCCGGAATTATTTGGGAGGCGGACAATCTCCGCCCCGGCGCGATTTGCCTCTTCCGGGGTCGCGTCGGTCGAGCCATCGTCCACGACGATGACTTTGGGCAGATGCTTTTGAACTGCGGTTACAACTTTTCCAATGTGCGCGGCTTCATTGAAACAAGGAATGATGGCGGCGCAGTCGCGGTTCCAATTCATGGGCGAAAATCAATCCACGCTGTTGGGATGCAGGTCGGTCTTGACGACCGAGCCATCGGCGGTGGAGATATAAACATCGCCCACGTCCGCGTCAGCGTTAAGATCGCTTAATTTGGCGGCCCAGATTTTGACCTTCCATTGTGGGCCGAGATCGCCGTGTTGCAGCCAGAGTTGCGTGGATTTGAGCGTCAGATTTTTCAAGAGCGGCTGCGACGTGGCGATTTCCTGCGCCTTGTCCGAATCCACGTTTAGTTTCGCGCTGTCAAGCACCTTGTCCTCGCCGGTAATCGGTTCGAGCAATCGCATCGGATGCGAAACGTCCATTTTCTGGCCCGCGCCAAATTTCACCTCGACAGCCTTGAGCGTCGCGTCGGGATCGTAATAAACGACATACCAGATGTTCGGCGTGAGCGACGTGACGGATTTTTCAGAACGAATCTGAACGACTTTGTCCTTGGATTGCACGCCGACGTATTGGTCGCCCAGCCTGACCAGTTCAAAGGCCGTCGGATCGGCGGCCAGTGACACCCGCGTGACGGCCATGGTCATGGCAGCGACGGCAAGCGTCGTTCGCATAAAACTTATTTGTTTAATTATCATATTTATCAATGTATTGAACCGATTGCGGCTGCCAATGTTCAAACTGTTTTACCAGACTCATTCGAGCGCCAGCACCGTAGGCCAATTTTAGGCCAGACTGGCGTTTGTGCATATCAGGTGTTCACCCCATATTGCATCAGAACTGCGCGACCGCTATCATGGGGTGGTGGCAAGTCATGGATATTTCCCCGGCGAGGTTGAGCTCGCGTTGAACGGTGCGGCGCAATCCGCCCTGCACGAACGGGCCGCGGCCGCGACGCGAGAACAATTCGGTAACAAAGTTTTTGTGCGTGCCGTCGTCGAAGTCTCAAACTTCTGCCGTGAAAACTGCGCCTACTGCGGGATGCGCCGCGACAATCGCGACCTCGCCCGGTTCCGCGCGAAACACGAACAGATCGCCGAACTTTTGATTCACCATCGCCCGGCTAGCGTGACCGACGTGAACATTCAGACCGGGGAAGATCCGGTGGCCGCGCGCGAGTTGGTGTTGCCGCTCATCGAATCGCTGCGCCGCGAAACACCGCTCGGCATCAGCGTCTGCCTCGGCACATTGACGCCGGAGCTTTACGACGAACTGCAATCCGCCGGCGCAAGCATTTTCATCATGAAGTTTGAGTGCGGCGACGCGGCGCAATACGAGCAGCTCGAAGCGCCCGGCACGCTGGCCGAACGGCTGCGGCACATCCGGCTTCTTTCGGAGGGCGGCTGGAACGTCAGTTCCGGTTTCATCGTCGGTCTGCCGGGGCAAACACCGCGAGATGTGTTGAAAAATCTGGATCTGGCGCGCTCATTGCCGCTTCACGGTTGCAGCGTCAGTCCGTTCATCCCCGGCGAAGACACGCCGCTGGCTGGAAATCCGACGGCAAATCCCGACTGGACTTTCAATTGCGTGAGCGCACTGCGATTGATGCGGCCCGACTGGATCATCCCGGCGGTCAGCGCGTTCAACCTTGCCGCGCAGGACGGCTACCGGCGCGGCCTGCGCGCGGGCGCGAATCTCGTGACGATCAACATGACGCCGACTGATGTGCGCGGTGATTACGTCATCTACAAGCGCGACCGTTTCATCATGACCGAGGAGCGCGTGCTGGAGGCGATTTCCGCCGAAGGACTCGCACCCTCGAAAATCGGGCTGGCGGATTTTTATCGAAGCCGGTCTGCGAATGCTGCTGAAAAAACACCCGCCACCGCAGTCCAAACCTGAGGCGCGCGTGCTGTTTCCTCCGCCAAAAATTTCCAACTCCGCCAACCCGAATCGCGTCGTCGTCACCGGCGCGGGGATTTTTACGGCGCTTGGCTCCGGCTGGAAAACCAATGCCGACGGTTTTCGCGCCGGGCAAAAGGCGTTTCGTCCGGTGACCTTGTTCGACGTTTCGCGGCAACGCTCAAAAATCGCGGCGGAAGCAGATTTACCGGCCGAACTTCCGGTCACAAAGCTGACCCCGAACACCATCCGCCGGTTGAATCGCGCATCGAAAATGCTTTTGCACGCTGCGCACGAAGCGTGGTCGCAGGCCGGTTGGGAATCGGCAGAAAATCTGCCGGTTGTGCTTGGCACGACCAGCGGCGAAATGTTCCTGGGTGAAAAATATCTTCAACAGGCCGTTGGATTTCCGCATCAAAAAAAACGGCAACCGACGCGCGTCGTTCATTACCAAATCCAGCAGCAAGGTCTCGATTTGTGCAGCGCCTTCGATTTTTCAGGCCCGATAACAATCATTTCCAATGCCTGCGCTTCCGGCGCAAACGCCATTGGACATGCATTTGAAATGTTGCACAGCGGTCTCGCTGAAAATGTTTTGACCGGCGGCTACGATGCCTTGTGCCAATTGACCTTTGCCGGGTTCGATTCGCTTCAGGCGCTTTCACCGACGCCATGCCGTCCGTTTGACGCCGCCCGCGACGGGTTGACGCTCGGTGAAGGGGCGGCCGTGTTGACCCTGGAAACGTTGGAGCATGCGCAAAAGCGGGATGCTGAAATTCTCGGCGAAATAATCGGCTACGGCGCGACGACGGACACGCATCACCTCACGCAGCCGCATCCCGAAGGTGACGCCGCTTTGGCCGCGATGACCGCCGCCTGCACCCGCGCCAAAATTTCTCCAGAGCAGATTGATTATGTGAACGCGCACGGCACGGCCACGCCGCAAAATGACGCGACTGAAACCGTCGCAATCAACCGATGGGCTGGCGAACATGTGAAAAAGCTGCCAGTCAGTTCGACCAAATCCAGCACCGGCCATCTGCTCGGCGGGGCCGGCGCGGTGGAAGCCGTCGTTTGTTTGATGGCATTGCGCGGGCAATGGCTTCCGCCTCAGATTTCATCGGGCGGAATTGATCCGGCCTGCCGCTTCAAAATCGTGCGCGAACCGGTTGACGCAAAAATTGAAATGGCGCTTTCAAATTCATTTGGCTTCGGTGGCGCGAACGCCTCGCTCGTTTTCCGGAGGTGGTCGTGAGCAGGCTGTTTGTTCATGGACTTGGCGCGGTTTCACCCGCTGGTTGGAGTGTGGCAGCCTTGCGCGAAGCTTTGGAAAAAAACGTGCCGCTGTCCGTCCAACCGGTTGCACGACCGGGCTGGGAAAAGCCGCTTTTCGCCCGTCTGGTTCCGCCGCCAGCCTCGCGTCCGGCATTTTTCGCGCACCCGCGATTGCGCCGGGCCAATGCGATCAGCCAATTCACCGTCGGTGCCGCGCTCGAAGCGCTGGGTGAAAAGGCTTCCCTCGTGCAAAGCGGTGCGGTGCGGTTGGGCATCATCGTCTGCGTGATGGCCGGCAGCGTCAATTATTCGCGCCGGTTTTATGAGGAAGTTTTGAAGGATCCGGCGACCGCCAGCCCGCTGATGTTTCCAGAAACGGTTTTCAACGCGCCGGCCAGCCATCTGGCCGCCTATCTCGGATCGAACGCCATTTGCTACACGCTCGTTGGCGACGACGGAACCTATTTGCAGGGCATCGCGCTCGCCGCCCAGTGGTTCGTGGATGACAAGGTGGATATTTGCCTGGTGATTGGCGCGGAAGAAACCGACTGGATTGTGGAAGACGCAATGAAATTATTTGACCCGAACGCGGTTCACGGCGCGGGTGCGGGTGCAATTTTATTGAGCCAGATTTCCGGTTCCGGTGCATTTGCGGAACTGGTTGCCATCACAGATTCATTTCCGTTCACGCAACGACAGAACCGGACTGAGGCGGCGTGCCGGATGCGGGCGCAGTTTCCTGCGGGTGCGTCGGATGAATTGCTGTGTCAAAGCGCGCGACAACTCTCGAGCTTGGACGCGGCGGAAAGCATGGCGTGGAACGATTGGACTGGCGTCCGGGCGGCACCACGGGCAATTCTGGGGCAGGCATTCCAGGCTGCAACTGCGTGGCAGTGCGTCGCCGCGTGCGATGTCATCCGGCAGAATAAATTTACCGGCGCTAATGTCAGCGTCGTTGGCGCCAACCAGCAGGCGATTGGCGCGCGGTTTGTAAAGCCGGTCGTTTGAGACAACACATGAACAGCCGAATCATTTTGATCACAGGCGCGAACGGCGCCTTGGGCCGCGCGACGGCGCAGGCATTTCTGGACGAGTCGCCGGGAAATTTTGTCTGGTTCGGCATAAATCGCCGGCGCGAACACGCGGAGGCGCTGGCGGCGACAAATCCGGGCCGGTGCCGGATCATTTCCCTTGATGTGACCATGCCGGACGCCTGGAAATCAGTAGTCGCCGAGATTGTTGCCGTGCATCAGCGGCTCGATGTTTTAATCAACAACGCGGGCACGCACGACGATGCGCTTCTGGCACAAATGAAATGGGAATCCTGGCACGGTGTGCTGGCTGTGAATTTGGACGGGGTTTTTCACGGCTGCCAGGCGGTCATGCCGGTGATGATTTCTCAACGCAACGGGCGCATCGTCAACGTCGCGTCGTTGAGCGCGCTGGTGGCACCGCCGGGGCAGACGAATTACGCGGCGGCCAAGGCAGGCGTGGTGGCGTTGACGCAATCGCTGGCCAAGGAAGTCGCGCGCATAGGTATCACGGTCAACGCGGTCTGCCCGGGTTATCTGGACACGGAGGCGCTCGCCGGTTTGGACGCCGCCGCGAAAAAAAAGGCGCTGGAGCAAATTCCCATGCGGCGCTTCGGCAAGCCGAAAGAGGTGGCGGCGGCCATCCGATTTCTGGCTTGCGCCGAGGCGGGTTACATTACAGGCTCGGCGCTCAAAATTGACGGCGGAATTTTCTGATGAACACTTCAACTGAACTTAAAGGCGAGATCAAACGCCTGTTAGTCGAAAATCTTATGCTGCAAATCAGCGCGGAGGAGATCGGCGACGACCAGCCTCTCTTCGGGCCGAACAGTCTGGGTCTGGATTCGGTGGACGCGCTGCAACTGGTCGTCGCGCTGGACAAGAATTACGGCCTGAAACTTTCCGACACGGAAGTCGCCCGAAAGGTAATGCAAACCGTCAACACACTTGCTGAGGCAATTCAAAAGCACCAGTCCCTGCCCAAATAGGTGGCAGCAGCACATAATGTTGGTTTTATTTTGACATGGAATCTGCGTTGTTCACGACTGCCAGAAATTCAAATTAAGGCACTGCCAGTTCACATTCTGAAAAACCTCGCCGACGGGCGTTTCATCCGTTAGATTTTCCGCATGAGTTCACGGGTTTTGGTCACCGGCGCGGCGGGTTTCATCGGCTCGCATGTATGCAGAAATTTGTTGAAGCAAGGACATCAGGTCGTTGGCCTGGATGATTTGAGCGGCGGCTTTAGCGATTACGTTCCGGCTGGCGTGAAATTCGTGGAAGGCTCCATCACGGATGCGGCGCTCGTGGAGCAATTGTTCGCGGGAAATAAATTTGAACACGTTTTTCATCTCGCCGCCTACGCCGCCGAGGGCTTGAGCCATTTCATCAAGCGTTTCAATTACACGAACAACCTGCTCGGCAGCGTCAACCTCATCAACGCCTCGGTGAACCACGGCGTCAAATGTTTTGTGTTCACCTCGTCCATCGCGGTCTATGGCCGGAACCAATTGCCGATGACCGAGGACGCCGTGCCGCAGCCGGAAGATCCTTACGGCATCGCCAAATACGCGGTGGAACTGGATCTGAAGGAAACGCACGAAATGTTCGGGATGAACCACGTCATCTTCCGGCCGCACAATGTCTATGGCGAGTTTCAGAACATCGGCGACCGCTACCGGAACGTCATCGGCATTTTCATGAACCAGATCATGCAGGGCCAGCCGATGACGATTTTCGGCGACGGGAAGCAGACCCGCGCGTTCAGCTACATTGACGACGTCGCACCGGTGATTGCCGCCAGCATTGCGCGCCCGGAAAGTTACAACCAGGTTTTCAACGTCGGCGCGGACAAACCCTATTCGGTGAACGAACTCGCAACCGTCGTGGCCAAAGCGATGGGCGCGAAATCAGACATCAAGCGCCTCGATGCCCGCAATGAAGTTGTCCACGCCTATTCCGCGCACGAAAAGGTGCGGAAATATTTTGGCGACCTGATTAAAAACGTCCCGCTCGAAGAAGGCGTGGCAAAAATGGCGGCATGGGCAAAGAGGGCCGGCGCGCGCCATGGCAAGCCGTTCAAAGGCATCGAAGTCCGCAAAAATCTCCCCCTGTCGTGGGCGGCGTTGGAAAAGGCCTGACGGGCATTTGAACCTTTTCAACAGAAAGGAAATGCCGTGCGTCCCCCAAAAAATGAACCGTGGACGGCGATAACTTATCCGCAGGATTTTTCCGGCGAGGGCGTCGGGCTTGGGACACAAACCATTCTGCGCTTGCAACGAATCGTTCAGGCACGCCACGAGGGATATAATATCAACGCCATTGTCTTGGCGTGCGGGTTGGGGCCGGAGGTCAGCAAGTATCCCAAGCAGACGAGACCTTTCTCTGAAATGATGCGGGACTGGCTTGTCGCAGAGGGGACATTCCCGGTCGGTATGATTCATTGCAGCGCCAACCTCAAGGCATGGAATTGCATCGAAGTAACCCTTGAGACGATCAAAATGATCAAGGCGAAGGCCCTTTCCAAAAACGCGCTGGTCGCTTCAACCGGCTATCACATTTACCCGCGAATGTGGACCACATGGACACTGCTTTGCGGAGGGAAAAGAAATTGGAATCTGGCATTTGCGCCGGCATGGAATGGAACATACAACATGCCGCACGAGCTTGCCGGAACGGTAAAATACATTCCGATGGCTCTTTGGTATCGGCGAAAGGTCTAAATTGCCCCGCCGATTCAAGCTGGCTTCATTTCGAAAACTCCGAAAGAAGAACCGGCTTTTGCCGCAGATGGGAGAGCCTGGCCGCTTCCATGACCGTGTGCTGCCGCAGCAAATTTTCCTCAAACACCCCCGATGAAGCGGCTGGCTTGGTGATTTGCACGCAAAAATCCTCCAGCATCAGCCGGAATTGATCCGCAGGCGCGACCGGAATGGTTTCGACGCCGGATGCCGTTTCAACGATGATCTTCGTTTCCACGTCCGGCAAGACCGAAAATGCGCGCGCGGCTTCAATGCGCCCCTTGCTGCCGAGAACTGAATAACGTGACCGGTAATACAATCCGTAAGCAGCCAGGGCGTGCGCGATTCCGCCTCCCGGAAAATTGAGCAGTATGGAAACCGCGTTGTCCACGCCGGTTGCGGCGTCCGTTTCAATCCGGCAGTAAACCGAGGCAGGCAAAGTTTTGAACAAAAACATCGCAGCAGCCACCGGATAACCCGATGCGTCCGTGAAAACTCCCCCACCGAGTTCCTTTTGGAGGCGAAAGCTTCCCTCGACCGGTTGTGGCATGGTGAATTCGGCTTGGATTACGCGCGGCTCGCCGATGCGGCCTTCTTTGATCAGCGACTCCACCACGGCGTGCTGCGGATGATAGCTGAACATGTAGCCTTCCATCAACCGCACACCGCGACGTTGGCATAATGTAATGAGTTCCCGGGCAGTTTGCAGGTTGGGGAATGCCGGTTTCTCACAGAGAATGTGTTTGCCCTGTTCTGCTGCTGCGCGCACCCACAATTCGTGTAGCGCGGGCGGTGTTGAGATATAAACCGCGTCCACGTCCGGATCGGCCAGAACCGCTTCGTATGAACCTGATTTGGAACAATCGAATTCGCGCGCGAACTGTTTTCCTTTTTGAGCGTCGCGGCTGCCAGCGTGTTCCAGACGAGCGATGTCCGACGCACAAATGGCCGGCACCATGCGCCGACGCGCAATGCTTGAACAGCCGATGATGCCAAACCTTACGAGCGTCATGAATTGTCCGGTTTGAACCCGGGTTTGCCCGCTCCGTGCCGCGTCGGACAGGAGCACTAGGATTGTTTACCGGTATAAACCTTGTCCGCCCAATCGAGGAAACGGTGCAAACCCTCGTCGAAGCTGACCTGCGGCTCGAAACCGATTTGCAGCCTGGCCTTGCGGATGTCCGGGCAGCGGCGCAGCGGTTCGTCCGCCGGATAGCTGTCGGGATATTGGGACAGAAGACGTTGAATTTTGCGGCCCATCACTTTTTCAATCCGGTCGGCCAGTGCCACCATGCTCAATTCGGGTTCGGGATTGCCGATGTTGTAGGCTTCGCCCGGCACGCCTTTCAACAACGTCAGCATAAAACCGACAATGGCGTCAGTGATGTAGCAAAAAGTGCGCGTCTGATTTCCGGTTCCGTAGATTCGCAGGGGATGTCCGCCTTTGATGCAACTGGCAAAATTGGGCAGCACGCGATAATCGCTTTCCTGCATCCCCGGCCCGAAAACATTGAAGGGCCGGACGGCGCTGACGGAGACGCCGTGCAGCTCGTGGTAAATGTAACAAAGCGTTTCCCCGAGACGCTTACTTTCGTCGTAACAAGCGCGCGGTCCCTGGCACGCCACGTTGCCGCGGTAGCTTTCCTGAATCGGCACGCAACGCGGGTCGGGATCGCCGTAAATTTCGCTGGAACTGAAAAAAATCACACGCGCCTGCTGTTCGCGCGCCGCTTGGAGCATATTTTTGGTGCCGGCGGTCGCCACTTCCAAGGTCTCGAGCGGATAGGCGCGATAATAAAACGGACTCGCGATGCCGGCGGCGTGGATAATGTAGTCCACTTTGCCATCCAGCTTGAATGGCTTGATGATGTCATGCTGGAAAATCTGGCAGTGGGGAAAGGTTTCCGTCTTGCTGCCGTCTTTGCCGGCGGTGATCAAGTTGTCCAGGACAATGATTTTGCACGGCACTTTTAGGGTCGTCTCATTGAGTTTGACCAGGGCTCGCGTGAAATACCTGCCGAGAAAACCGCGGCCACCCGTCAAAAGGATGGTTTTGCCGGCCAATGGCGCGGCAGCCTCTTTCAGTCGGCTGGCAATTTCATCAATGTCACTCTGCAACATGGTCAATTTGAATTTTAATGGACTTCCAATTGTGGGATGGGAACGATGAAATGTCCACCGGCATCTGTAAAAGCCCGGTGCGACTTCATGATCGGCGCGGCGAAATTCCAGGCGAGGACTAAAACATAATCGGGTCGTTGCTCATACATGGCCGATGACGGCAACACGGGAACATGGTAACCGGGCGTGAACAAATTTTGTTTGAGCGGGCTGTCGTCCACGATGAAATCAATCAAATCGGGACCGATTTCAAAATGATACATCAACGTGGTCGCCTTGGCCGGCGCGCCGAACCCGGCGATCTTTTTGCCTTTGGCCTTCAGTTCGCGCAGCAGTTTGCCCAGATTCGTTTTGAGCGCATTGATGTTCCTTCCGAACTGGCGGAAAGTTTCCGCGCGGTCGAGTCCCAGTTTTTCCTCGTTGGCGACAGCTTCGGCCACCGATTTGCCAACGGGATGCGGGCCGCCCTTCAATTGCGCGACGCCGTGCAATGAGCCGCCGTGGCTGCCGACGCGCTTGGCCTCGATCAATTCCATGCCCAACCGCCGGAAGAACGGCACGAGCGGCTTGACCGAGTGGTAATCCAGATGCTCGTGGTAAATCGTGTCGAAAAGCGTGTTTTGGAAAACGTCCACGAGATAGGAAACCTCGAACACAAACACTCCGCCGGGCGCGAGCAACGTGCGGATGCCCTCGACGATGGCCTCCAGATTGTCAATGTGCGCGAAGACGTTGTTGGCGGTGATCACGCTGGCCGGGCCGTATTGCGCGCGGATTTCCGCCGCCAGTTTCGGGCTGAAAAATGCCGCCATGGTCGGAATGCCTTTGCGTGTGGACTCCTCGGCAATAGCGCGTGCCGGGTCAACGCCGAGAACTTTCATGCCCGCCTGCTGGAAGAACCGGAGCAGCGTGCCGTCGTTCGAGCCGATGTCTAAAACCAGGCTTCCGGGCGCGGGCTTGAACTGGTCGAGGATGCCTTTGGCGTAATGCTCAAAATGCGCGACGAAGCTCGGCGACGTGCCGGAAACATAAACGTAATTCTCGAACAGCACCGATGGATCCACCACGTCCAGCAATTGAACGTGGCCGCAATCCTCGCAGAAAAATACGTCGAGCGGAAAGGTCGGCTGCGGCTTGTCCAGTTCTTCGCGCGGAACGAAGGCGTTGGCCGGCGGCGTCGGCGCGAGTTCAAGCACGAGGACCAATCTGGTTTCCCCGCACAACCGGCAGGTCTTCCGGCGATGGCAGAGGCTTTTTCCCTCCAGTGGATGCTGCGGCATGATGGTCAGGGCTTGACGAGTTCCACGCGGACCAAATCTTCTTCGTAAGCTTTCTGGTCGCGCTGATTGTGGGACAGCGTCAGGAAGGAGCAGTCTTCCGGGAACACCATCGCGTGTTCGACCAGCGGAGGCGTGAAGAATAGTTCGCCGGTCTTGACCACGACGATTTCAGGCTTCGCCTTGCTGCCCACCGGACGGTGGTGGTATTCAATCGAGCCGGACAGCACGTAGCAATAATGCCAGTCCGTCTTGTGATAATGGTTGGCGCGAACCGAGCCTTTTTTGGAATGGATGAGCAGCGCGCTCCGCATCGTCACATCCACGAGCGGATGGATGGAGCCGCGGGCGTCCACAAAAGTTTTGGGCAGCGGAACGATGATTTCTTTGGGCCAGGCGTGGTCAGGTTTGTTCATAAGTGCAAAATTGTTAATTTTCAATGCCACCGCAGCAATCGGGTCGGCACGGTGCGTCCAATCATGCTCGCAGCAAACTCAACATGCCTGCAAGAACAAAATCAGTTTCTGTGCGTTGTTCCGGCCGGAAGCGTGTGCGCGTTTGCAATAATCTTGCCCGCTATTAGCGCGCCGCTTTAGTCTGTTCGCCAGCGCCGCACCGGCGGCGCAACCAGCCCAATGAATTTCAAATACGATCTGGCCGTTTGTTACCGGATTTGTCCGGCGATGTCGCGCACGGCCCCGGCGGTTTTCGGCGGCGATAAATACCTGCTTTCCAAGGTCGCGCTGGAATCCTTCAAGGCATCGCTCGGAAAATTGCGCGTCAAAATGTGGGTGTTGCTGGACAACTGCCCTCCCGAATACGAAAAACTTTTCACCGACCTGTTTGACGCGAACGATTTGGTTCTGGAACGCCATCCCGGCATCGGCAATCGCGGCACGTTGCTCCGCCAATACCAGGTTCTCTGCGAACAGGAGGACGCGGAGTTGATTTATCTCGCCGAGGACGATTACGTTTACCTCGCCAATTCATTTGAAGACGTGGCCGGACTTTTGCGCGAACATCCCGAGGTGGATTTCATCGCGCCCTACTATCACCTGGACTACGAGACGCTGTCCATGCACCGCCACCGGCAGAAAGTCCTGCAGTTTGCAGGCAGAACGTGGAGGACGGTCAAGACAACCACCGGCACTTTCGCGACAAGGCGCGCGCGGTTGCGCGAAACGCACGATGTTTTTCGGACGCTTTTACAAAAAGTCCTGTTCGCGGACATGACCGATGTTGGGGTCTGGCTGGCCCTGACGAAATACGACGTCTTCAATCCTTGGAGCTGGATTTCGTGGCCGTTCAAAAGCCCGTTTTTCGGCTGGAGCCTGTTCACCGCGTGGTGGCTTTGCTGGCGGCAAATCCTTTTCGGCAGACGCTACCGGCTGTGGTCGCCGGAGCCTTCCATCTGCACGCACCTGGCTGAAGGACTGATGCCTTCGTCTTACAATTGGGGAGCGGAATTGGAAAAGCGGGTTGCCGCGGCAAAGAATCAATCACCTCGTTCGTGAGGTTGTTCAGCGTGCATCCACTCTTGGCGGGCCAAATTTCAGAGTGCGTTTCACTTCGTCCCACCGGTTCAGCCGCAGTTTGAAAAAGCGCAACATCCAGAAATCGGAATGTTTTCGGAACGAGGCCACCTCCCTTCGCTTGCGCAGAACATGACCGCGCAATCGCCAGCAGTCGCGCAAAACGCTCCAGAAGCTGGCGCGGGCGAATGACCAGCGCCGCAGCAGCAAAGCGCCGGCAAGCGATTCCAAAAACAGCAGCGCGATGAGCGGAATGATTGTCAGCAATAAAACGTGCTGGCCGTTTTTCAGCAGCGTCAAAAGGCAATTCCGGTTCGTCAAAAACCGTTTCCGGTCATTTGTGCGAAATTCCACGGTTGTGATTCCGCCGGACGGATTTACCCCCGCTGCGCCGCGATGATGTAGCCTCGCTTCAAAAATCCCGGCGACTTTGTAGCCGGCCAGCCACACGCGCCAGGATAAATCGGCGTCGTCGGAGTAGATGAAATATTCCGCGTCGAACATTCCGAGTTGGTTGAAAACATCGGCGCGGATCAAATACGAGCAGCCGCCGGCGATGAAAATTTCACGAGTTCCGGTCGCAATCGCCGACGGACTGGGCAGGCCAAAAAGATCAAAGCCGTAAAATCCGAAATCCTGATAGGAATTGTCCGGGTAATTCAGCACGAGCGGCGTGGAGGCGGCTGCGCCGAGTTTTTCCGTGCCGGCGACCAGCTTTTCCATGCAGTCCGGTTCGAGCCATGTGTCGTTGTTCAGAAATAAAAGCCAGCGGCCCTTTGCGGCGCGTGCGCCCGAATTGTTGCCTTCGCAGAAGCCGAGGTTTTCCGAATTGCGGACAATGCAGGCGTTGGGAAAGTCTCCCAGCAGTTTCCGAGCGACAGCCACCGAATCGTCCGAGGAATTGTTGTCCACCATGACCGTCTCGATCTGGCCGATGATTGTTTGCGCCTTGATGGAATCAAAACATTTTGGCAGCCAGGCGGCGCCGTTGCAGTTCAGCACGACGATGCTGACCAGAGGCTGGCCGTTCGCGCGACCGAAGCGTTCGATGTTGCCTTCCATTTATTTCAAAGTCTGCTTTGGCTTCAGCTTGGCGACCAGATTTTTTTCGCCCCGCCGCGTTTTGTAAGTCCAGACGCCCCACGCGTTGCCGAGCACGCTGCCGAGGCATGTGGGCAGATGCCAGAGCCAGCGCGCATCACGGTCGCGGAGCAGCCCGACCGCGGTGTGGTAAATCGGTCCGATGAACGTGACGCAATAAACTCCCGCCAGCCACAGCGGCACCGGCGTTTTTTCCTTCATCCAGTTCGTCTTGGCCTCCTCCTGCACTTGCAGAAAATGCACCGTTGCGCGGCGGCGTTTTTTTACAAAGCCGCAAAGTGTCTGGACGTAATAATGATGAACGCCGCGTCCGCGAATTCGCAGCCACTCGCGTTTGCCCGCGCGCATAAGGTGCAGCGCCGCGTGCGTGTCCTGAAAATGTTCATCGGCTTTCACTGATTCCAAATCGGCGTGGCGGAAAACAAAGCCGTTTGCGCCGAGGGGATACGAAAGCGAATCGCCGGGCAATGTCCACCGTTCGATTTCGCCATCACGCGCGACAAGCTGCGGATTCGCGCTCATCAGCCAGGCAATCGGGTCGCTGATGTGCAACAGGTGCGTGATATAGGCGCAGAACAAACTCATTTTGGGCGACGGCAAATAATAGCTCTCGACGCCAAGCGCCTGCGGGTTAGCCACGAGCGCTTTCACGGCAAGCTCGATGTAATCGGCGTGGGTGATTTCGTTGTCGGCGTCCACAAAAACGATAAATTCACCGGTGGCATGTTGAAGCGCGAGGCGTTTGCCTTCCTCCATGTTTTTGCCGTCGTCGTCGAGGACAATTGCGCCGTATTTTTTGGCGATCTCTCGCGTGCGGTCGGTTGAATGCGCATCGGCGAGGATGATTTCATAGCGGTCGCGCGGATAACTTTGCCGCGTGATGGACGACAAGACGTTGTCAAGCAACGCCTCGACATTCAGCGTCGGCATGATGAAGCTGACGCGGGGCAGATTTTCCGAACCGGACGGCATGGGTGAATTGTGGCTGACGGCACGGCAAATTCCAATCAGCTTTGCGCTGGAACGCTGATGATTTCCAAGCGCACCGTTACTCAATCGAAATGTTTCGCCCTCTATTGCCCGGTGAATCGCAAATGGTAAAAGGCATTGGTGCTGGAAATCTGGATCGGCTGGAAGTATTGATCTCCAATCTTAACAGGAGGAGCGGAGACAGGCACCCAGTTGGCTGGTGAAAGGGCAACCGTCGTCTCCAGGGTAAAGCCCGAGGGATTAACTGGCCAGAAAATATACAAAGTGTCGCCCGAAATCGCCGTTGTTAATGGGGGCAGATTGACAACATTGATCGGATTGGCCAAGCCAGTCTCCCCAAAGCTGTCAGTGGCTTCCAACTCCAGGTTTGTGAAGCTTTGACCTACAGTGACGGCACCGGTCCAGACGCCTTGGACGAAATTGCCCGAAACCGCCGGACTGACCGGCACGCCATTGGTTGAAAGCAGAGAAACCGTGTCAGTGAAATTGGCAGCCGGCCCGTTTGTTGGATTTTGTGCCTGAACCGTGACGGCAAACGGCGTGCCCGCAAACCGCGGCGAGGGAACCGGGTTCCAGACAAAATGGAACAACGGGTTGACGACGAGCACCGCGTTGGAGCTTAGGACGGAGCCGGCAGCATTGGTCACCAACACCGCGTAATTGCCAGCTTGATTCAATTGAACGTTGGTCAGTGTCAGCGATGTGTTCGTGGCGGCGAAAAGGTTCGTGCCGTTAAAATTCCATAAAAAAACCAATGGTGACGAACCGTCTGCCGTAACGCTAAAGGTCGCGTTGCTGCTCCGCAAGACTACCAGATTTGTTGGCTGCGTAATGATGCTTGGCGGATCAAGCACCACGAGACTGGCGATTGAACTGGTTATGCTGCCGGCCACGTTTGTAATGACAACCGTGTAATCAGCCGCGTCGGAGTCCTGAACATTGGACAGGAAAAAATTCGTGGTAGCTGAACCCGACACATTGCCGCCATCAGTCAAGTTGACTCCATTTTTTTGCCATTGATAATTCAACGGCGAAGTGCCGCTGGCGGTGCCGATAAAGAAGACAGTGGTGCCGGCAAGATTGGTGCGGGTGAGCGGCTGCGTGGTGATGGCAGGTGGAACAAGCACAGTGAGCGTGGCATTGGAACTGATGATGGAACCGTATGAGTTGGTGATGGCCACCGAATAAATGCCGGTGTTGGTG
>Ga0181516_10001214_pt1 | contig 20185 bp, 12 predicted proteins | sample PEATcosm2014_Bin_25_FD_121104 | JGI IMG/M metagenome (GOLD analysis project Ga0181516, IMG submission 121104) | Peatland microbial communities from MTU Mesocosm Facility, Houghton, MI, USA - PEATcosm2014_Bin01_10_metaG | ecosystem: Environmental > Terrestrial > Soil > Wetlands > Peat | place... | reverse complement strand
GGATCGGGCAGCCCTGGCGGCCGAGGCGCTGCGCCACGACCGGCCGCTCGAGGCCGTGATCAGGCAATACGGGCTGGTTGATTCGCGACGGTTCCTAGATGCGGGGCATATCGACACCGGCGACATCTTTCAGTTCGCCGTGCGTGCCAAGCTCGATGAGGTGCTGTACGCGGCCGCGGCGCCGCTCAGGAGCGGCGAGGTGTCGGCGCCCGTGACCCGAGGCGATGGGGTGCACCTGATCGTGATGCTCAAGCACCGCTTCCCGGTGCCGCAGACGTTTGAAGAGGCGAGCAACCGGGTCTGGTCGGATCTGAAGCAGGACGCGCAGGCCAAAGTGCGCGCGGCCAACCTGGCTTACCTGCGCAGTCGCGCCGAGATCCTGATCGCGCCGGAGTACCGCCACTGATGCGCCTCGCCGCCCGGGCGCTGCTGAGCCTGCTATTGCTCGCTGCGGCCGGTGAGGCGGCTGCGCACACCAAGAGCACCAGTTACTCGAACTGGCGCATCGACGGCACCCTGGTGCACCTGACGTTCACGGCACCGCTGATCGAGACGGCGCGACTCAATCTGCCCGGTGAGACGCAGCCGCCCAACGAGCGCGTGGCCGATTACCTGGCGGCGCGACTGTCGGTCGACGCCGACGGCAAGCCCTGCGGGATGACGGGGGCGCCGAAGCCGCTGACGGCGAGCGCGCAATTCCGCCGCTTCGAGCTGACCTTCCAATGCCCAGGGGCGGCCGGGATCGTGCTGCATTGCTCGGCCTTCATTGACCTGGTGCCCTCGCACGTGTCGCTGGCGCAGATCCAGACCGGTGATGGCCGCGTCATTCAGCAGTTGTTTACGCGTCAGGATCAGAGCCTGCGAATCTCCGGTGGTGATGATCCCATCCGCAACGCCGGCTTCCTGCGATACGTGCAGATGGGAATCCTGCACATTCTCACCGGGGTCGATCACATGTCTTTCCTGCTCGGCCTGGTGCTGATCTCACGGCGCCTGCGCGATCTGGTGTTCGTGGTCACCGGGTTCACGGTCGGACACAGCGCGACGCTGGCGCTGGCCGTTAACGGGATCATCCGTCCGCATGCGCAATTCATCGACGCGCTGGTGGCACTCACGATTGCGATGATCGGTGCGGAGAACGTCGCGGTCGCCACGCACCGCCCCGGCATCGTGGCCGGCAGCGTCGGCGGCCTGCTGCTGCTGATGGCTGCGGGCAGCTACCTGGGACTGGGCGGACTGCCTTCGTTGCTGCTGCTGGGCGCCGGACTGTTCGCTGCCAACTACCTGATGTTGTCCGGGCACCTGCGCGACGCGGCGCGGCTCCGAATCGTCGTGACCGTGGTGTTTGGCCTGATCCATGGCTTCGGCTTTGCCGCCGATCTGCTGGAGCTGCACCTGCCGTCCGGTCGGCTGTTCAGCATCCTGCTCGGGTTCAATCTCGGCGTTGAAATCGGCCAGCTGATGCTGGTCCTGCTCGCACTCGGCCTGGTCACGCTGCTGGTGCGGGCGAGGCTGGCGCCGCCGCGACCGATCGTGGTCGATACACTATCGGCCGCTCTGGTCGGACTGGGCATGTTCTGGTTCATCAGCCGCAGCTATTGATGTCATGCCCGGCTCGACGTTCCAGCCGCGCAGCCTCAGGCGCGCTGCCCCGGTGCGGGCGCCCGCATAGCGCAGCTCGATCTCGCGCGGCTCGCCCGGCAGCAGCGAGACATAGTTGTCGCTGTAGAACGCCGGCAGGATGCGCTGCCCGGAATCGTCGATCAGAGTCAGTTTGGCCGCGAGCGCCGGTGCCGTGCCGGTGTCCAGCAGACGCACGTGCACGACGCGTTCATCGCCGTCGACACTCGCGTGCGCGCTGACCTGCACCGGTTGTGCCGGCAGTGAATTCAGCGCCTGCAGCGCGCTCTCGTCCCGACTCGGCCAGTAGAAGTTATCGGACAGCTGCCGCCCGGCGGCGTCGGTCAATGACAGCGCGACCAGCAAGGCGCCGTCCTGCTCCAGGTAGCGCGCCAGTGCCAGCGGCGGCAACGTCGCGACCTGATTGGCGCCCGCACTGAGGTGGTCCCTGCGAGTGGCCAAGGTGTGCCCATCGAGCCTCAGGATGCGGCTGGTGACCGTCAGATCCGGGTAGGCAGTGCGCGTGGTGTTGGCGACGACCAGGGCGTAGTCGCCCAGGTTCATCTGTACGTGCAGCGGCTCATTGGCCTTCTTGACGCCGTAGTACGAGGCGTGAGTGTCATAGTCGGCGCTGTAGATCTGCCAGTGATTGCTCGGCCATGCCGGATGGGTCATCCACAGCAGCCGGCCGCTGTTCTGCGACCACAGGTGCGCCAGGAATCCCTCGAAGACGGCGCGGTAGTCGACGTAGTTCAACATCTGCGCCTTGCGTTCGAAGTCTGCGAGGCTGTCGGCGGCGCCGAACTGCCGGGCCAGTGCCTGCATGAAGGTGGCGACATCGCCGTTCCCGCCGAAATGCCAGTCGTGATAGGCGATCGTGTCGCTCAGCGGCCAACGGTCGGGTTCTGGAATCGAAGCCTCGATGGATTCGAGCGTCGCGAGCGACGGCGTGCCGACCTCGACGGCGAAGCCGCGCGCCAGATCGGTGAAATAGCCGATCGGCGGCCGATAGTTGTAGGGGCCGCTGTCCTGCAGATTCACGCGATTGGAACTGCCGGTGTAATAGCGCGTGCCGTCGAGCGTGGCGACCAACTCGTCCAGGCCTTCGTTCAGGATCGGCTGCGGCACGCCTTCATTGCGGCCGAACCAGACCGCGATCGACGGATGGTGGCGATATCGCAGGATGACATCGCGCGCATTCGCCAGGAACAGCACCGGATCCTGTGCCTCGAGCTGGAAGTCCTGCGTCGATTCCCAGAAGTCGTTGAGGATCAGCAGGCCGTATTCGTCGGCCAGATCGTAGAACACCTCCTCGGTGTTCTGTCCGAGCCAGTTGCGGATGATGTTGAGGTGCGCCTCGCGATGCAGCCGAAAATACGGCTCGAGCCGCGCGCGCGAGCTGCGCTTGCGGGAATCATCCATGCCCCAGCTGCCGCCGCGGGCTGCGATCGGCGTGCCGTTGACGCGAATCAGCAGGAACGGGGACAGCGATTGTGTCGCCACGTCGTGCACCGCGCGCGACTGTTCGCCGACCGGCGTCAGCGATTCGGCCCAGCCGTTGGCGACCTGCTTGATGGCCTCGTGGCGCACATCGACCAGGCGTTCGCCGCGCTGGCTCGCCAGGGTTGGATCGATCTCGACGCGACGCAGTCGACCGCCATGATCAAACAACGACAGCTCGTAGGTGATCTGGCGGATGCCGAAGCGCAGCCGCTTGGTCGCCGCGACCGCATCGCCGTCGCGCAGCGTGAGCTTGAGCGTGTACAAGGCCGGATCACCGTAGCCGTTCGGCCACCACAGCCGCGGGTGCTGCAGCGTGAGTTGTGGAAACTCCGACGGGTCGAGGTCGATTTCGGATGGGCCGGGCGCCAGCAGCACCCGCTTGGCAATCGCAACCCCTTCGAAGCGGGCCTCGAGCGTGACCGCGCGCGCCGCGGAACTTGCATTGTCGAGCGGCACTCGGATCCGCAGCGACGCCTGATCGATCCGCGGCAGCGGCAGCCGCGTGATGACGTCGGCGTCGAGAATGCGCACCGCGCCGGTGGCCTCGAGACGCACCTCCTGCCAGATACCGCTGTCGCGATCACGGATGCCGGGAATCCAGTCCCAGCCTTCGGTGGCGATGAATGTCGGGCCATCGATCGCCAGCGCGCCGCCGTTCTCACCGGGACCGAAGCGAATGGACTCCTCGGAGGGGATACCCGGATGCGGCGGCGGCGAGATCCGCACCGCCAGCGCGTTCGGGCCGCCCGGTACGATCCGGTGAGTGACGTCGAACACACCGCGGATGAACGCACCACGGATTTCGCCGAGGCGCTGGCCGTTGAGCCACACCTCCGCCGCATAGTTGATGCCCTCGAAGTCGAGCGTCAGACGCCTGCCGGTCAGTGATGCCGGCGCCACGAACTGCGTTCGGTACCAATAGTCCTGGCGCGCCAGCGATTCCGGAATGGCCAGGTTGTCGAGGCCATGATCGGGGTCCGGGTATACGCCGCGGTCGATTAGTGTCGTCAGCACCGTCCCCGGCACCGTGGCGGGATACCACTGGGTATCGATGAAGCCGGGCTGCGACAACGCGGCGCCACCGGCGGCAACCGCAGGCGCCGCCTGCAGGCGCCAGGCGCCGAGCGTCCAGGACGCGGCCGCGGCGTCGAGTGCTTCGAGCGGGGGTGAGACCTTCAGTGGCATCGCGACCGGCGCGCTCGGCGGCGCGTGCGCCTGCGGCAACGTCCAGGGATCCTGCGGCACCGTCAAACCAGTCCACGCCCTTGTCTGCAGTGGCCAGCCGACACCGACCGGCGTGAAGGTCACGCGATCGAATGCCGGCGGACTGGCCGCCAGCTTCTGCAGCGTATCGGCCGACAACGCCTCGTCATGGAGTTGAAACTGCGCCAGCGAGCCGCCGAAGTGCTGCACGGCCTCCGGTGAGCCGACCACCGGCGCCAGCTGCAGCAACGGGCTTGCCTGCTGCGTCGTCAGGGCCGTGCTGCCGCGCTCGAGGCCGCCGACGTACAGCCGCAGCCGTTGACCGTCGAACGTTGCGGCGATGCACTGCCACTGCTGCGGTGGCAGCGAGTCCGGCGTCTGCAGCACCAGCGCCGCACCGGAGCGCAGACTCAATCGCCCCGAGTCGAGCAGCAGGCTCAAGCCGCTGGACGAGTCACCGACGGTTGCAAGCACGATGAGCCCGCTCTGCGGCACCTCGACCCTGATCCAGCTGGTGATCGACCACGGTGCGCCGGCGCGCAGTATCGGCGTGTCGGCCGGCAGCGTTCGGGTGATGCCGATGCCACCTTGCAGCAGCTTCAGGTCGTAGGGCCCCGATGTGCCGGCAGCGGGCGCTGCCGTGTCGGCGCCAGCGCGGCCGGCGAAGGGCCCGGGTGCGAGGCAGGCGCAGAAGCTCAAGGCGATGGCGCTCCAAGGACCGGCGCGGCGCAGGCAGCGCGGCGCGGCGCTCATGGATCGGATGGGTCGGATGGATCGGATTCGGTCAGCGCCTGAGTCAGCGCCAGCACGGACGCCACGATGTGATAGAAGCTGCTCGCCGGTGCGGGGCCATACTGAAAGACGCCCTCGGTGCTCAGCCGGTCGTACCAGAGGCCCGGTAGCGGCGTGTCGAAGTAGCGCAGCAGTCCCTTCGCGGCGGCGATGGCGTTGACCCAGTGTTGCGAGTCACCGGTCACCGAGGCGGCGAGCGCCGCCGCCTTGAGCCGCTCGGTCTGCGGCCACAGACGGGCAGCGCTCTCCAGCGGCGTCAGATCGTCGAGCAGCGCATCGACGGCCATGCCGCATCGCACGCCGGCCTGCTCGCCGATCTCGATCAGCCGCAGCGCGGCGCGTCGTGCGACGCCGTCATTCTGTGGCCGCCAGCGCAGCAGCAGCCAGGCCCATTCGAACTGATGGCCGGGTTCGACGCGCTGTCCCTCGATGCCCGGCGCCGGTGACCAGGCCTCGTCAAAGGCTTCGCGCAGTGCGCCGCTGCCCGGATCGATGAAACGCGCCAATGCCAGCTCGCCCAGCTCATCGGCCAGTGTCCGCCAGCCGGGCTCAGCGCTGATGTCGCACCAGGCCAGCGCGGCTTCGAACAGGTGCATGTGCGGATTCGACAGCAGTGGAAATCGCTGCGGCAGGCCGGAATAGAACCCCGGGCCGACGCGCTTGAGCGCGCCGTACAGCGTGTCAAAGAGGTCCGTGGCCGCATCGTCCAGTGCCGGGTCGGCGCCCAGCAGCCGCCGTGCTGCGGCGAAACCGAGCAGCGCGAACGCCTGGTCGTAGAGTACCGCGGAGCTATCGAGCGCTTTGCCGTCCGGCGCGACCAGCGTGCGGTACAGACCATCGTCGCGGCGGTAATGCTGCAGGAAGAACGCCGTGCCGCGCTCGACGATCGCGCTCGCATCGCCCTGCCACCCCAGCGCCGGCGCCTGGGCGAATGCATACACCTGCCGCGGCTGGACGCGTGCGCGCCGCGGCTCGTCCAGCACGGTGCCGTCCTGCGCGATGCGCTCGTAGAAGCCGCCGTTGCCGCGATCGACGCCGAGGCGCGCCCACAGCGGATAGGCGCTGTGCAGCAGCCATTGCTGCAGCCGCTGCTGGCAACCGCGCGCTTCTTCAGACGGGATCATGGGCAAACATTTTGGGGCGAAGATGTCGCCGCGGTCGAGCATGCGGGTGTTATGGTAAATTTCGGAGCGCATCGTGTGCCACGGCCAATGCACCGAGCGGTCCCGCAAGCTCGCCCAGAGCGGGTGGCCGCACGTAGTCGTCGATGCCCGCGTTCAGCTGCGGCGCATCGATGTAGTGATTGAGGCTGCGCTGGAGTTCGCGTCGCAGCCGCTCGAAGAGGTGGCGTTGCGCATTCATCACGCCGCCACCGATGAGGATGCGCTGCGGCGCCGCGGCGAGCACCAGCGTGTGCAGCAGCTGCGCCAGCGCATGCGTGACCAGATCCCACACCGGGTCGTCCGGCGCCAGCGAATCGGCGCGGATGCCCAGACGCTGCTCGATCGCAGGCCCCGAGGCCAGTCCCTCCAGGCAATCGCCGTGATAGGGGCACGCGCCCGGCCATTGATCACCGGGCTTGCGTGCAACGCGGATGTGGCCGAGCTCCGGATGACTGATGCCGCCGAGCGGGCGACCGGCCGCAATGACGCCGGCGCCGATGCCGGTGCCGACGGTGATGTAGGCGAAATCGGTCAGGCCGCGCGCAGCGCCCCAACGGCCCTCGGCGAGCGCCGCGCCATTGACGTCGGTGTCGAAGCCCCACGGTAGCTTGAGGGCCCGCGCCAGCCGCGGCCCCACGTCGGTGTTGCGCCAGCCCGGCTTCGGCGTGCTGGTGATGAAACCGTACTGAGCAGACTGAGGCTGCAGATCGACCGGTCCGAACGAGGCGATGCCGAGCGCGGCGAATGCGCCGTGCCGTTGCTGCCAGTCGCGCAGCGTCTGTTCGATCCGTCCGAGCGTGGCCGCGGCGTCGCTGCTGGTGGGGATCGATGCCTGCGCGCGGATGTCATCGGGCGAGGTGCCGATGAGGCAGATGCACTTGGTGCCCCCCAGCTCGACGCCTGCCAATAGCGGCTGGGTGCTCATTGAAAGTGGCTGTCGTGCGTCGGTGCCGCCTGTGTCAGCGCGTGGATCGACTGTGACAACGCACTCAACAGTCCGTGCAGCTGTTCGCGGTTGACGATGTCGAGCAGCGGATCGTAGCGCTCAGGTCTCACCCCTAAGCCTTCGAAGATGTAGAACCAGCTCATGTCGGTGAACAGCTCGCGTGCGTCGGTACGGATGCGCCCGGTCTGACGATACAGCTCGATGCGCGCGCTGAGGCTATCGGGCAGCGTCATCGAGCGGCAGTAGGACCACAGCGGTGTGTCATCGCGCTCCGTCAGGCAGTAGTGCAGGATGATGAAGTCGCGAATCGACTCCATCTCCTGGATCAGCTCGCGGTTATAGGACGCCAGCGTCGCCGGCGCAAACGAGCGGTCCGGAAAGTGCTCCAGCAGCTTGTACAGGCCGCTCATGACCAGGTGGATGCTGGTGGACTCGAGCGGCTCGAGAAATCCCGACGCCAGTCCGAGCGCCACGCAGTTGCGATTCCAGAACAGGCGGCGGCGTCCGGCGAGGAAGCGCAGAAAGCGCGGCTCAGCCAGCGGTTTCTCGCCCACTTCCCGCAGCAGATCCTCGAGCGCCTCGGAATCGCCGAGGTGCGCGCTCGAATAGACGTAGCCGTTGCCGGCGCGGTGCTGCAGCGGTATGCGCCAGCGCCAGCCCGCACCGCGGGCGCTGGCCTGCGTATAAGGCGTGCGCGCTGAGGCGAGCTCGGTCGGCACCGCCACCGCCCGGTCGCACGGCAGGTGCTCGCTCCAATCGAGATAGCCGGTCTTGAGGGTCTGCTCGATCAGCAGCCCCCTGAAGCCGCTGCAGTCGATGTACAGGTCGGCGCCCAGGCGCGACCCATCGGCGAACAGCAGCTCGTCGATGAAGCCATCGGCGCGCAGCGTGGCCTCCGCCACGGTGCGGGGCAGACAGGTGACACCGAGCTTCTCGGCGTAGCTGCGCAGGTACCTGGCCACCAGCCCGGCATCGAAGTGCAGCGCGTAGCGCAGGCCCGCGGCCGGGCTCTGCACCGCCGGATCGGGATAGCGGAACTTGCCGGCGTCCCCGAGCGCGGCGCACAGGCTGTAGTCGTTGAAACGCGGTGCCAGGCCGTCGGCCACGGCCCGGTGCCAGGCGTGGAAGAACGGCCGACGATTGACCGGCGCGCCGAAGGTGCCGAATGGATGCCAGTAGCTGCTGCCGATGCAGCGCCAGTCGATGAACTTGATGCCGAGCTTGAACGTCGAGCGGGTGTGGCGGATGAAATCGGCTTCGTTGATGCTCAAGTAACGCAGCAGATCCAGGATCGGCGGGATCGTGGCTTCACCCACGCCGACCGTGCCGATGTCGGGCGACTCGATGACCGTGATCGCACAGCCCGAGCCCGGCAGTGCACGCGCCAGCACGCTGGCGGCCATCCAGCCGGCCGTGCCGCCACCGACGATGGCAATGCTGCGGATACGCATGGTCTCCCCCCATGTTACCGCGGCCCCGCCACGCTGGGAGCCAGCGTGGCGGGCGGGGTCGGGGGGTCCGACTTTAGAGTTTGAACTTGAAGCCGAGGAAGTAGCGGCGGCCGGCATCGTCATAGGTGAACGGCAGGTTCGGCCACTGCAGGTACGTATGCTGCGCCTGGTCGGTAGCGTTCTGGACCTGGGCGAAGATCCCGAGATGGGTGCCGAAGTCATACCCGATCTGCGCATCGAGCTGGCCGTAGGCGGCTTCAAACACCTGGTAGGTATGGTTGACGCCGTTCTGATCCGGGAACGAGAAGGTGGCGCCGACCAGCGAATCGTTGACGGCCGAGCTGCGCCAGGAGTACGACGCCCGCGCGGAGAATCCCGAGCGCTCGTAGTACAGCGTGGCGTTGTAGGCATCGCGCGCCACGCCCGGGATGCCCGAGGTGGTCGTGAAGCTGGTCGGTGCCGCGTTCGACTGCGAGATCGAATGGGTGTAGTTGCCGGCAAACCCGAGGCCCTTGAGCAGCGGTGAGATCTCGTAGCCGAAGGCGTACTGCACACCGAGCTCGAAGCCGTAGATGCGGCCGTTGCCGGCATTGACCGGCGTCGTGACGTCGGCGGTGGTGCCGCCGAAATCATCCGCTACCAGGGTCGGAATGCTCTCGAGCTCGACGAAGTTGTCGACCTGCTTGTAGAACGTGCCGACGCTCGCGAGCGCACCCGGCGCGAAGTAGTCTTCCCACGACAGGTTGAACTGCGAGGCGCGATACGGATCGAGCTGGGTGTTGCCCGAGCTGCCACCGTCGAAGGCAAAGCCGTCCTCGAGACCGGTATGGATGTTCACGCGTGAGTTGGTCTGGCGCGTGAAGTTGTACGAGTTGCCGAGGCCGAGCAGGAACAGATCCTGCGGTGACACCACGCGGGCCGCGCCCAGGCGGATCTTCTGGGTGTCGGTCACGTCGAGCACGAAGTTGAAGGTCGGCAGCACATCGGTGTAACTGCGGCGCGTGACCCGGGGCGTCACGTTCGAGTCGACGCCGTTCCAGGAAGCGGTGCCGAAGTAGGTCGGCGATTCGGCCGTCTGGCCGTTGTTGATGGTCAGGTTGGTCTCGACCACGCGCACGCCGAAATTGGCGTGAAAATGATTCGACGGCGCACCGATGTCTTCCATGATATAGGCGGCGGTGGTGCGCTCCTCGACGCCGAAGGAGCTCAGGCCATCCTCGAAGAAGCGCTCGGTGTTGTTCGGTACCCCGGCGCCCGCCCAGACCGACTGCAGGTAGGTCGACGGATTGGTCATGCCGCCGCTGTACGGGTTCTTGACGATGATATTGCCGGCGCCAAAGTTGTTGACGGTCATCGCCAGGCCCGGATTAGACAGCGCTGTCGAATACGGGATATTCGGCTTGCCGTAGCCCGGATCCTGATAGTAGTCATAGGGACCGAAGCCGGCGCCCGGGTTGTTGGAATACGCCGTGCCATTGGCATTGCCGGCGATCTCGCCGTCCGCGAGCGTGCCATTGATCAGGTAGCGGCCGAAAATCTGGCTGACGTCGCGGCCGGCGTAGTCGATGCCGCCCGAGAGGGTGTTGTCGATGCCCTGGATGAAGGACGGATCGTACTGCGCATCGAGCTTGATCGCGAATTGGTGCTGCGAGGTCAGATTCGCCCAGGCCCAGTTCGATTTGAAGGTGGTGTCGGCCGGGTTGCTGAGGACGTTCGCGAACGGTGACAGGTAGCTCACCGAGGGCAGCCCCGAGGTGCCGCCATTGCTCCACGCGAACTGGTAGCCATGACTGCCGGTCGCATTGGTGCAGGTCGAAGAGCCGTTGTTACAACCCGGCGCCGCGGGCGAGGTCGCGACCCCGGCGCTGGTCGTGTACAGGCCATGTTCAACGTCGGCCTGATCAGCCTGCAGATTCGAGGTCGCGTTCGAGTAGGACAGATCGACATCGCCACGCAGCGGGCCGCCATCATTGAATTGGGTGCGCCACTGGAAGTTGTGGGCCACGTCGGTGTCCTGCTGATAGAGCGTCGCGGTTTCCGCGCCATTGGCATTGAAGACCCCGCTCTGGACCACGCCGTTGCCGTCGATCGAGTAGGGCTGCGTCGGATCGATGCCCGGCAGCAGGAAGCCGGGCGAGGTGCCCTGGCCGTTGAACCACACCTTGTCGGTGTAGCTGAAAGTGGTGTCCTGCTCCCGTGCGAAGAAGTAATTGAAGCGCGTGGTGATGGCGTCGGTGATCTTGGCCGCGACGCCGAACGAGGCGCCATAGGTCTTGCGCTCGTCATTGGCGTCGGTGAAATACGCCAGCTGCGGCTCGATGTAGTACTTGCCACCGACGCCGCAGGGCGTGGCGGCCGAGCATCCAGCCGCATTTTTTACGGCGGGCGCTATGATCGTGCCGCCCGGGGTCACGCCGAGGCCCGCCGGGGTCAGGGCGCCCGCATACGGACCGGTGGCGGAATCCGTGATCAGCCACTGGTTGCGGTTCTGGTCCTGGAATTCCCGGTCGAGCGTCTTTTCATCGTCATAGGAAAAGCTGGCGGTGAAGGCGAGCGCATCGCTGAATTTGTAGCCTCCGACCAGCGTGCCATTGGGTGTCCACTGATCCTGCCGCTGCGCATAGGATTCGCGGTAGTTGCCGCCGAGCGTCAGGCCGTCCGGCTGCGCCAGCGGATCGCGCGTCTTCAGGTCGATCGTGCCGCCGAGGCCGCCCTCGGTCATCGAAGCCTTGGGATTCTTATAGACGTCGATGCCGCCGATTTCCTCACTCGGGATACCCTCGAGCGAGTTGTATTGCGAGTTGCTACCGGCGCCGCCACCCGACGCTTCACCGGAGACATAGAACTCGCGGCCGGTCAGGAATGTATCGCCGTTGAGAGTCGTCAGATTCTGTCGCAGACCGTCGATCAGCACCGCGGTGCCTTCGCCGGTGGGACCGCGATCGATCTGCACGCCGGGCAGGCGCTGCAGAGATTCGGCCACGTCGGTATCGGGCATCTTGCCGATGTCCTCCGGCGCCACCGATTCGATCGGCAGATCGGACTTGCGCTTCTCGTCCAACGCCGTCTGCAACGAGGCGCGAAAGCCGGTGACCACCACTTCGGTCAGCTGTTGATCCGAGCCCTGCGATGCCGGTGTGGACGTCGGCGTCGTGGACGGCGACGGACTCGCCGTTGCCTGTTGCGCGTGGGCGCTCGAATACGCGATCAAAGCCAATAACGACGCGCTGCCCATCAGGATGGCGCGTGAATAGCCATAGCTTCTGCATCCAGTGCTCATCAGGACCCCCATGTGTCGCATCGGCTGCGATCTTTCAGCTTCAGTGTCCCCTAAAAAGACAGCGCTGTCAATTTGGCTATTCGCAGCGCGGCGGACCCTTGACCGGCACCAGCCGGACCTCCGCAATCGTGAGCTTCAGGCGACCTGCGGTCGCGACCGCAAACGGTGCCTCGAGGTTCGAAAGATCGGCGCCGGTGGCGGCGAAGCAGGCCAGTGAAAACTGCAGCGAGCGCCACTGGCCGAGCGGCGCCGCCTGTAAGGTCGATGTCAGATCAAGCAGCGCGCCCTGATCGGTGCCGCAATGCGCGGCCGACAATGACAATGCCTGTGCCTGTGCCGGATGGCGCTGGTAAGGAGCCATGCAGGTCACCCCGAATCGCACGGCACCGCTCGGCGGCTCATCGACGCGATAGCGCAGTTCCACCGCCACGCCGGCCGCGGCGCGCGCGCGCCAATCCGCCTGTCGACCGGCAATGCGCAACAGCGAGGGCTGGCGACCATCCCAGCTCGCCTGCAGGCCGGCTGCGGACTGTGCCACCTCAAGTCCCTGTAGCGGACTCGCCTGCCGCGTCGTTGTCAGGCGTACTTCGGCGCTGGAGTCCGCCAGGTAGATCGACCACGGCGCCGTCACGTGCGCTGCATGGTAGAGCGTGTCACGCGCGCGCCGATCGGGGGCGACGTGTGGCTGCTCGCTCAGCGGTGCCACATGCGCGGCGTGCGCATAGCTGAGGCCATAGCCGCGCGCAAACAGCGCCCCGGAGGCGGTGCTACTGACCCCGTCGAAACGGACCGGCATCGCGGTCAGCGGCCACGAAAAGCTCAATCTGCCGCTGAAGTCGTACGGCATGCTGCCGTCAGCGGCGCGAAACAGCAGATCGGCGATGCCGGCGCCTTCGCTGCCCGGCTGCCATGCGGCGATGAACGCGTCGGACGCATTGAGCTCCGGGTTCACCCACATCGTCCGACCGGAGATGAACACCGATACCACCGGGATGTGCGCCCCATGCAGTCGGCGCAGCACCGCCAGATCGTGTCGATCGTCCGGGGAATAGCGCAGCGTCTCACGATCGCCCTGAAACTCTGCGTAAGGCCCTTCGCCGAAGACGACGATGGCGACGTCGGGACGCACTGTGTAGTCGCCGTAGCGGCTCAGCTCGGCGGTGCCGCCGGCAGCGGTCACAGCCGCCTTGATGCCGGCGTAAATGGAGGTGCCACCGGGAAAGTCGGCGTTCAGGTTGTGATCGCCCTGCCAGTCGATGGTCCAGCCGCCGCACTGAATGCCGATGTCATCGGCGGCCTTGCCGACCACGAGCACGCGCGAGGCGGGCTTAAATGGCAGCGTGCCGTGCTCGTTCTTCAGCAGTACCAGCGACTTGCGCACCGCCTCGCGCGCCAGCGCACGGTGCGCGACGCTGCCGAGTTCATCGAAGTGCCCGGCATCGCTGCGCTCCAGCGGTGGCGCGCGCTCGAACATGCCGCTGCGCAGCTTGACGCGCAGGATCCGCAGCACGGCATCATCGATGCGCGCGGCGGGGATCTGGCCGGTCTGTGCCTCGGCGAGGGTGTGTCCATACAGCTGCTGCCAGCTATCGGGCGCCATCAGCATGTCGACACCGGCGAGATAGGCCGCGGGACAATCGAATTTGGTACAACCCGGTATCTGTTCGTGCGCGTTCCAGTCGCCGACCACGAAGCCGTCGAATCCCATGCGGCCTTTGAGAATGTCGGTCAGCAGGTAGTGGGATGCGTGCAGCTTCACGCCATGCCAGCTGTTGTAGGAAGCCATGACGATCAGCGCGCCGGCGTTGAGGGCGGCCGGATAGCCCGCCGCATGCACCCGGGCGAGTACCGCTTCAGGCGATTCATTGTCGCCCTGGTCGCGCCCCGAGAGCGTGCCGCCGTCGCCGAGAAAGTGCTTCACCGACGCGAGCGTGTGCGGCGGCGCCATGAAGTCACGACTGGCCCATTCGCCCTGCAGTCCGGTGACCATCGCGCCGGCGTATTGCGCCACCAGTTCTGGGGATTCGGAATAGCTTTCATAGGAGCGGCCCCAGCGTGGGTCGCGCACCACCGCCACCGTGGGCGCGAAAGTCCAGTCGGCGCCGATGGCCGAGACTTCCGCGGCGGTCGCGACGCCGATGCGGCGCACGAGATCGGCGTCGTGGGCCGCACCCAGTGCGACGTTATGCGGGAACACCGTGGCGCCGACGATCTTGGCATCGCCGTGTACCGCATCGATGCCAAACAGGATGGGAATGGCGCGATGCGCCGCACTGCCGGTCTCGAGCGAGGCCCGGAAGAAAGCGTCCGTTAGTTGCAGCCACGCCTGCGGGGTGGTTCTGACATCATCGCCGGGCGCGGCGCCGCCGCCCGCCAGGATGGAGCCGAGCTTGTAGGTCTTGAGCTGTGCGGGCGTGACCGAGGCGATGTCTGCCTGGATCATCTGCCCGATTTTCTCCTCGAGCGTCATGCTCGCGAGTATCTGCAGCGCCTGGGCCTCGGTCTCATCGCGCAGGGTCGAGCGCTGCACGGTCTGTGGCCAAAGGTCCGGCGAGTCCTGCGAGTCCGCCGCTGCCGCCAGACTCATCATCGCCAGCACAGCGGCCAGGCTCCCGCGAGTGGATGTTCCCAGAGTCACAACTGTCGATTAGAGGGAAAAATGTCAGCGCTGTCAATTTTACATTGTCTGGCGTCTGAATTTGCAGGAGCGCTGCACGCCGGCGTGTTCATCGAGGCGCGCGTCCGGTAATCTGGCGATCGCAGCGCGGGATCAAGCCATGGCACCGGGAACACAGTCCGTCACGATTCAACAAGTCGCCGACCTGGCACAGGTGGCCACGAAGACCGTCTCGCGTGTCATCAACGATGAGCCGGGCGTACACGCCGAGACGCGCGGCCGGATCCTGAAGGCCATCGAGCAACTCGATTACCGACCGAATCTCAACGCGCGCGGCCTTGCGGGCGACCGCTCGTTCCTGATCGGGCTGTTCTGTGACAAGCCCGGCGATTACCTCAGCAACTTCCAGGCCGGCGCGGTCGAGCGCTGCCGTGAGTCCGGCTTTCACCTGATGGTGGAGCCCTGGGACAGTCAGAGCCCCGACATCGGGCGGCAGGTGAGATCGTTGCTGCGGACCCTGCGGCTCGAAGGCGTGATCCTGCTGCCGCCGCTCAGCGACCATCCGGTGATCCTCAGCCGCCTCGCCGATGCGCAGATTCCGACGGTGCGGATCGCGCCCCGGAATGAGCCTGGCAGTCCTTCGCCTTCGGTCGGAATCGATGACTATGCGGCGGCGCGCCGCATGACCGGACACCTGCTCGATCTCGGCCACCGGCGCATCGGCTTCATCCTCGGTCGCGCGGGCCACGCGGCGAGCGAGCAACGTCATCGCGGCTTTGGGGACGAAATGAAAGCCCGCGGGGTGGCGATTGATGCGTCGCTGGTCCAGGCCGGCAATTTCCTGTTTGCGGATGGACTGGTGTGCGCCGAACAGATGCTGCACCAGAGGTCGCCGCCGACCGCCATTTTTGCCAGCAACGATGATACCGCGGCGGCCGCGATCTCCGTGGCCCGGCGCCTGGGGCTGCGCTTGCCCGAGCAGCTGTCGGTAGCCGGTTTCGACGACGCGCCGGTGGCGACCATGATCTGGCCGCAGCTGACGACGATTCGCCAGCCGGTGATGGCAATGGCCCGCGTCGCGACCGACCTGATCATCGAACACTCGCCCCGACGCCACGGCTGGCCGTCCCCGGTGCCGCGTCGTCTGCTCGAATTCGAGCTGCTGCTGCGCAACTCCACCGCGCCGCCGGCGCAGAGCCAGCTCGTTTGAGCGCCTCGGCCTTGGCGCGATCGTTCGCCGGCGTGCTGTACGATCTCGACGGCACGCTGCTCGACACCGCCGCGGACATCCTGCTGGCGCTCAATCGGGCGCTGGCCGAACACGGCTGGAACGCCATGAACGAAAGCGATGTGCGGCGCATGATTGGACGCGGCGGCCAGGTGCTGGTCGAGCGCGCCGCCCAGGCGCAGGGCCGGGCACTCGATGAGCGCACGCGCAGCGCGCTGGTCGAGCGGTTCTACCACCACTACGGCTCGCTGGAAGCGACGCATGAGGCGGTCGCGCAGCCTTACCCAGGCGTCGTCGATGCGGTGAAGCGGCTGCATGCGGCGGGCCTGCGCAGCGCCATCGTCACTAACAAGCTGCATCGCTTCGCCATCGATCTGCTGCAGCGGCTGGACCTGAGCCGCTACATCGACCTCGTGGTCGGTGGGGACACCTGCGAGCGGCGCAAGCCCGATCCGCAGCCGCTGTTGTTCGCCTGCGAGTCGCTGCGCCTGGACCGCTCGCAGGTGGTATCGGTCGGGGATTCGACCAACGACGTGCAGGCAGCACGCGCCGCCGGCATACCGATCATCTGCGTCACCTACGGCTACAACGAAGGTCAGGATTCACGGGCGCTGCCGTGCGATGCCTTCATCGACAGTTTCGCCGAACTGCCGGCACTGCTGCACCTCACGAGCTGATCGACGCGCGATGCAGCGCGCGGATCGCCTCCAGCACGCTGTCCGACTGCAGCCGCGCGGTTGCCTGTTCCAGCGAATCGAGCACCAGCGCCGCGTCCTCGAAGTTCTGATCCCGCGTGTAGCCGCTGCGGACCACGAGCGTTGCGAGGCCGGCGGCGCGTGCCGAGCGCAGCCCCAGTTCCGAGTCCTCGACCGCCAGGCAGGCGGCGGCCGGCAGGCGCAGTTGCGTCAGCGCGCTGAGGTAAATGTCCGGCGCCGGTTTCTTTCTGGCGACGCTGTCGCCGGCGGCGATGACCTCGAAATAATCCTCGGCTCGCTCGCCGAGCGACGCGCGCAGCAGCGCCGTGACGTTTGGCAGGCTGGTCGTGGTCGCGATGGCCAACCGCACCTCGGCCTGCCGCGCCTGATCCAGCAGCGCTCGGAATCCCGGCCGTAGCTGCAGCGCGCCCGCAGCCACCAGCTCGCCGTAATGCGTGTTCTTGGACGCGTGCAGGCGCGTGATCGCCGCCGTCGGGTCGGCGCCGAGTTCCGTGCGCCGCTGCGATTCGATGTAGTGGCGGATCCGCTCCTTGCCGCCCGTGACCTGGAGCAAGCGGCCGTACAGCGGTTGATCCCACTCCCAGGGAAGGCCGGCGTCGCGGAAGGCCTGGTTGAACGCGGCACGATGCACCTCCTCGGTCTCGGCGAGGGTGCCGTCGACGTCGAATATGATCGCCTCGAGATTCAAGCGGACACGGTACGATGTTGCATGCCTAAGACGATTCTATTTGCGGTGGCGCTGCTGCTGCTGGGGGGCGCTGCCGGCAACAGCATCGCGCGTTATTCGGCAGCTCAGCACCAGCATACGCGAGCGGTCATGGCGTTGGCACAGTTTCATTTCGAGCGTCTGTCGGCGGCGGCAAAGTCCGGCGTCTGCAGCGATTTCGTCGAGGAGCGTGAGCGGCTGTTCCGCGTCTATGCCGAATTGCTCGAGGCGTTCCCGAAGACCTACGCCCAGGACGCCGAATTCCGTCGGCGCGCGGAAGCCTTCCGTGACGCAGTGCATCCGGACCTGGCTGCCACCGGTGAGTGTGGCAGCGCCGCAGCCGACGCCAGGAAGATCGATCAGGCCTGCGACGCCTGCCACCAGGAGTACCGCTAGCGCCGGAGAAACCGGCGCCAGCGGTGGGTGCTATTGCTTGACGTTGGTGAACGAGCCGTCCATGCCGTGCAGCAGGTCTTTCCAGACGACCCTCATCGTCTTGCCGTCAGCAGACACGGTCAGCCGCGCGGTGCCGATCACCTTGCCATCACGCTTGTCAGTCTCATCGATGGTGTGATCGTCGATCTTCTTCATCGAGATGCTGGATTGGCCGGGATCGCCGACGAACGGCACGTCCGTGCCATCGAGCGGTGCGGCATAGGACTGGCCGATCGGCGTGGTCATCTTCAGCGTGTTGCCGCTCAGCGACCAGGTGACCAGCAGCCCGTTGTCAGACGCACTGAGGAACTTGACCGCTTTCCAGCTGCCGGAGATGGCATGCGACCCGGCAGGGCCGCTGGCGATCCGCTGCTCCTCGAACTTCATCTGCACGGGCGCACCGCTGCTGGCGCTGCTGTCGGAACTGTCGAAAATGGCCGTACCGCCGTCGCTGGATACTTTGTAGCTGGTGGTCGTGACCGCCTTGCCGGCCTTCTTGTCCGTCTCCTCGATCGTATTGGCGTCCACGACCTTGACGGCGACGGTATCGTAGTAGGGATGCCCGGAGACGGCGTGGTCCTGGCCGTCCGCCGGTACCGTGACCGGTGGTACGCAGGTCTTGCACGTGAAGACCCCCTTGTTGACTTCGTATTCGAACGGCTTTGCGGGCATCTGGAGGTTGTTGCTGACATCGGTTTTCCAGGTGCCGACGAACGCGCTCTGCGCCAGTACCAGCGCGGGTAACAGCAGTGTTGCTGGCAACGCCAGCAGGATGGATTGCTTCACGTGAATTCCCCCTAAGACTTGTTGAAGTTCAACGGTAAAACGGGCCGGAACGCAAAATGTACGCGCCCGCCGGTTGACACGCAAATTAGCTTTGAACTGCCACGGCGCCGGGATAATGTGCAGTCAATTCGAGAGGTGGATGCCGCCATGATCAACGCCGGTCAGTGAGCAGCGTGCTGCAGGAGGCCGACCATGCCGCGCTCGTGGCGGCGGCTGGCACGGAGAGCGAGCGCATCGAGCTGACCGCCGCCTGGATCGGCAGCGTCTTCGCCCGGTTCTACGATGAGTTCCTGCAGCTGACCTGGCTGGCGAAAGCGGCCTTTGAAAGCCGCGATGCGCCGGCCTCGGTCGCGCACGCCAAGAAGCGTTTGGGGTTGTACAACGCCACGATCTACGCGCTGGCGGAGGCACTGCGCGCGGCATTCCCGGCCCTGGTCGTGAATGAGCCGCTCTGGGGCATGGTGGAGGCCGCGTACTTGCCGGCAGTGCAGGGCAGCTACGAAGCCGATCTGGCGCTGGCATATCTGCATTCGGCGCGCCGGCGACTGTATCGCGGCGACTGGAAGCCGGTCGAATATGCGTTTGGCGAGCACGGTGCCATACCGCGATCGCATGACACGGTCTACGAGACGTTCGCCTGTTCGTGGCCGGTCGAGAGTATCGTGGCGCGCAGAATTCTGCAGGTGGCGCAGCTGAGCGTGCCGTTCGTCGATCCGGTGCTCGATGCGACGCGGATTGCGCGGCGGCTCAATGACGTGCTTGCGGGCAAGGCTGGCGCCGGACTGTACGCCATCGAGATGGTGCGCGCGGGGTTCTTTCGCAATCGCGGCGCCTATCTGGTCGGCCGGCTGGTGCTGGAAAGGAATGAGTACAAGCCGTTCGTCGTGGCATTGCTGAACGGATCCGACGGTGTCAGCGCCGAGGCCGTGCTGCACACGACACCCCACGTTCACAATCTGTTCAGTTCGACGGAAGCGCCGTTCCAGGTGACGAACCGGCTCTATCACGAGCTGAGTGATTTTCTTCACAGCATCATGCCGACGCGGCCGCTGGGGCTGCATTATTCGACGATCGGCTTTCACCATGTCAGCAAAGTGGCCGTGATGAATGAGGTTCGTCGCCAGCTGGGTCGCCGGCGCGAGCAGCTCGATACCGCGCCCGGCAGCCCGGGTACGGTCGCAATGGGCTTCACGACACCGCGATCCGCCTATGTGCTGAAGGTCATACGGGACCGGCCGACGGCTGGCTACAAGTGGGACACATTCGAAGGTGTCGAGGCGGTATTGAACAAGTACAAGCGCGTGCACGAAATCAATCGCACCGGCAGCATGCTCGACAACATCCTCTACTACAACCTGAAGCTCGACAGTGCCTGGTTCGCGCCGAAACTGCTCGATGAGCTGGTCAACGAGGCCAGCAATGCCGTGCGTCTGCAGGATGATGCGCTGGTGTTCAAGTATCTGGTCGTGCAGCGCAAGCTCACGCCGCTGAATGTGTTCCTCAGTTCGGCCCCGGCCGACAAAGCCATTCGGGCCATGGTGAATCTGGGTCATTGCATTCGCAACAATGCCGCATCGAATGTCTTCAATAAGGATTTCGACGTGCGCAATTACGGCGTCAGCCGTTACCTGAAGGTCTATCTGTACGACTACGATGCGCTCGAGACGCTGACGGACGTCAAGGTGCGCACCAATCTCGATCGCTTCGACGGCGAGGAGGACATACCGTCGTGGTACTTC
>Ga0181516_10001213_pt1 | contig 20227 bp, 19 predicted proteins | sample PEATcosm2014_Bin_25_FD_121104 | JGI IMG/M metagenome (GOLD analysis project Ga0181516, IMG submission 121104) | Peatland microbial communities from MTU Mesocosm Facility, Houghton, MI, USA - PEATcosm2014_Bin01_10_metaG | ecosystem: Environmental > Terrestrial > Soil > Wetlands > Peat | place... | reverse complement strand
AAGATCGCACCCGCCATCGAGCGCATCGGCTCTACCAGTCCGCCCGGCGTGTCCATCTCTATCAACAGCGCCGCCGCGCCGTCGTTGTTCGCTTGCGCAATCGCCCGGTCCAGCAGCCCCGCGCTCACCGGCTGGATCGTGTCGTCGAGCACTACCTTGTCCACCAGCGGCTGTTGTTGCGCGCCAAGCATCGCGGCGCACCCCAGCGCGATCGCCGCAAACAGTTTCATTGCATTCCGGAATCTGAATCCATTTCCGTGCTGAAGCATGATTTGCTCCTGCCTTGTCTTGCCTTGAGACTTACTGACTGCGTCTCACCTGAAGCGCAATCTGTCGGCTTAAATCCTGCGCCGCATGGCTGCGCGGGTCAAGTTGCAAGGCGCTTTCGGCTTCCTTGCGCGCGTCGTCCAGATGGCCTGCGGCCAGATCGGTACGGCCCAACACCAGGTAGGCTTCCGCCGACGGCTTCAGTTGCAATGCCGCCTGCGCCTCCGTTCGCGCCGCCCCCGCATCGCCGCTTCGCTCGCGCACTTCCGCCAGGCCCGCATGCGCCTCGGCCACCGTCCCGTCCGCCGCTACCGCGGATTGGTACAACCGGTCAGCCTCCAGCAGCAGCCCTCGATCGAGAAAATCCTTCGCCTGCACCGCCAGTTTCACCGCTCGCTCGTGTCCGCTCAATTCCGCCAGCCGCGCAGCTTCCATCTCGTCCATCACCGCCGCGGCCTGCCTGAACGCTGCCGCGTCGAACGTGCGCACAATCCTTTCCAGCGGATCAGCCTTCGCATCAGTTCCCTGATCCATTCCGCCCGCCGTTCCGCTCCCGGCCCGTCCCGGCACTTTCCACTCTCCTTGCAAGTCCTGAGCTTCGCTGTCGTTCGGCCGCAGCTTCAGGCACTGGCCCAACTCCGCCAACGCTGCGCTCGTCTGTCCGCGCCGCTTGAATGTCACTGCCAGGTTGAAGTGATAGTCCGCCGCATTGGGGTCCGCCGTCTCCGCAGCCACAAACAATGCCGTCCCATCGCGCCCCTGCCGGCTCACCGCAACTCCCTCGTTGTTCAGCACCTCGGCCAGAGGCAGCACTTTCGCTACTGCGCTGAACGCCTGCTCCGCCTCCGGATAATTCCCCGAAAACAGCAGCGACATCCCACGATAAAATCCTGCCTCCAGCGCATCGGGATCGTTGCGGCCCACCTTCGCAAACGCCGCGGCCGCGTCTTCATATTTCTCGCCGCCATAGTCCTCGCGGCCCAGCGCCATCCACGCAGGACCAAAATCCGGGCTCAGCGTCACCGCCTGGTTCAGGTGCCGCAGCCGCTCCGCCTGGTCCGGCTCCGTGATACCGCGAATGTATTGCTCAAACGCGTCCAGCCGCACACCCTTGCCAGCCGCTACAAACGTCTCCTCTGCCACTGAAAAGCCGGGGTCCATTTCCCGCGTCAACTTCCACGCCAGCGAATCGAACACTGCGATCATGTCGCGCAACTCGCCGCGCGCGCTCACCGGTGCGCTCATGCGCAAATGCGGCACATCCACTACCTGCGCCTCCGCCACAATCTGCGATCCATCGGTCAGATAACTGCCCACCACAATCGAATCCGCATCGAGCGTCTGCGCCAGCTTCAGCGAACTCGCCCGCGATGGTTGAAACCCCGCCGGCAATCCCAGATGATCCAGCGCATACAAGCGGTCCGCTCGATTCATTGGCGCAAATCCTGCCGACACAAACCGGCTGCTCAAAATCGCCGGCGCCGCCTCGCGAACCCATTCCAGACTGAGCTGTCCGCTGCGATTGTCAAATGGCAGCACCAGCAAGATCCGCCCGCGCCCCGCGTCCTGTCCCGCGTCCGCATTCGCCTGCCCACGCGCCTGCGACCCCGCGGCGACGCCCAAAATCAGCGCCAGCGCGACAGCAGCGCGCCCATATCTGCGAATTGAAAAAGTCAGCGCCACAACAAGCTGATTATAGGTTGTGCGCCTGTCGCACGCAGTTTGCCGCGATCAATTCCCCGCGCCAACGCCGGGAACCCCCGCCGCCCCTGCCTTCGCCTCGATCTGCCGGTTAAACCTGAGCAGCGCAATCCACATACCGTGATCTTCCCGCTCCCACTCGATCGTTCCATGCAGCCGCAGCGCAATCGCCTCCGGCGCCAGATCGTGATGCTGCCCAAAATACTTCTCGTCCAGCGCATCGCTCCGCCTGCCCAGGCTCAACCGCGGCGTCTGCGGTTCGTACTTCGTCGAAAACACCAGCGCCGCCGAATACTTCTCCGGCTCACTCGCCGCCCGATCGATCTGCGCGCTCGTGAAGTCGTCCACTGCATACACCTCGTAGGGCTCCTTCACATAGCCCAGTTCCGGCCGCGTCAATTCATCCGTCATTGGCCACGCCGACAGCACAACCGCCCCGCGATAGCGCATATTCAACTGCGCAATCCCCGCCATTTGCATCCGAATCACCCGCGCATATTCGAGGTTGTCCTCCGGCGCAAATCCATACGGCGGATTCACAAACAGACCCACCGCAAACGCCCCCGCGCAAAATACCGTCAGCGCCTGCCAATACGGCACGCGCCGTTGAAACACCGACACCGCCACCAGCAGCACCAGCGGATACATGGGCAGCAGATACCGCGTCAGCAACGCTCCGCCCAGCACGCTGAACAGCACAGCGTTCGCCAGCACCACCCAGAATATCCGCCACAGCACCGCCCCGCTCAGCCCCGATCGTTCGTGTCCCTGCGCGTCCCTCCGTGGCTCGAGCATCATTGCCGCCACCGTCATCAGCACCGGCACGAACATATTCATGTGCGCGGTCAGATGCAGCACCCGATGTCCAAATGCCGCCAGCATCCGCACCGGGGTCAACGTTGCTTCCGCGTTGTAGCGCAAAAACTCCGCATTCCCAAAAACAAATCCCGTCTTCGCATAGTGCCACGCGTACCACCCGATCAGCGGCACCACACTTGCCGCCAGCCATGCCGCCTCGCGCACCGCGCGCAGCCGCGCCTGTCCCTGTGCGCGTAATCCCATCGCCACGCTCACCGCCGCCAGCGTTAGCGGAACAGCAATCGCCGTCTCCTTCGCCAGCGCCGCTGCCATAAACCACAGCATCGCCGTCACCGGCCTGCGATCGCGATCCGGCAACGCAAACACCAGTCCCCACAGCGTGCACGCCGCTGCAAAAATATCCGCGTGCGCCAGCGTGCTCTGCGCAAACCAGATGGGATACAGCCCCGTCAGCACCACCGTCCAGAACGCCACCAGCGCCGACCCGCTCAGCCGCTGCGCCAATCGCCACACCGCCAGCAGCCCCAGCGAAGCCACCATCAGCACTGCCTCGCGCGTCACCTCGGGATAAAATCCCGACAGCTTCCACCACAGCGCCAGATAAATGCTCGGCAGCGGCGGATGCGCGTTACTCACCGTTGTGATCGGAATCAGCGAGCCGGTGCGAAAAAAATCCCACGCCGCGGGAATGTAGTACCCCGCCTCGTCCCAGTAGTAGGGCAGCCGCATCAGCGTGAAATGGCTCGCGTACAGCGCCGCAAAAATCACTGGAAAAATCATCCAGGTGGGAAGCGGCGCGTCCATCCGAGGCCACAACCGATCTTTCAAACGCAAGCCATCGCTCCCCAGGTCTTAGTCCCTCAGTCCCTCGGTCTCTCGCTTCCTCGGTTCCTCGGTTACTATGCGCTAGTCCCTATTCCCTAGTCCCTGCCTTTAATTCACGGGCCCTTGCGGAAAGTTTGGCCCCTGCGGCTCCAGGTTCAGCGTGCCAAACGCCTGCTCATACTGCGCCAGGTTCTGCCCCAGCACATTCCACAGCGCCTTGGCCTGCTGCGGACTCAGAAAGATCGCCTGGTGGTTGCGAATGTTGACCTGCTCGGGACTCTCGCTCGACGCCAGGCCAAACACCAACTGAAAATCCCACACACTCACGCGCACCTGCACGCTGTTGGCATAGGACTCCCGGTAGTCTTCGGTCTGGGCAAGATTCAGATGGGGCGGTTGCGGCTGTGTCGGACTCATGGTTCCACCAGATTACTCCGGCGGGGTTATTCCGTCTGTCCCTCCTCGTGCCCACAGTTTGCCAATGGTATGTCAGGTCCAATGATCTCGGAGCCTATCTCCTTTTTCCTCCGGCACATCGAACCTTCGACTTCCGTTATAGCCGCCCAGAGCTCGTGTCATACTTATGACAATCTTCACAGGCAAAGAACATATGACAAAGCTGAATCAAGTTCCTTCATCACCCACTCCTAAGAAGACCTTCGGAAATTGGTTGCAGGTCAACGTTGGAGTGATAGCTCTTGGAATTACGATCCTTGCAGCGATTGGCGGGGGGGGACTGTGGTTCCTCACTCATCAGATTGATGACCGCGTAGACGCAAAGTTCAAAGAAAAAGGCTTCGACGAAGTTACGAATAAGGTCCATGAGCTAGACGGTCGAATGACAGAGATCTCTGGGTTCTTGCGGATCCTAACCGAGAAGGAGCTTCGAACTCAGGCCGCATTACCTGTCCGAGATTTTGACGAGAATATCTCCGAAGTCAGCACGACTCTTTCAGTAGCAAGGATAGTACATGCAAAACCTGCACCCGAAGTTGTTAATGCTATCGGCGCATCGCTCGCGCGATCGGAGATCACCAAGTCGGACTACTGGATGGCAGCGGGAGATCTTATCTCGTTTCGCTCGGAGCTCCAAAGTACGCTTTCGAATGCTCGCGATCTGCCAGAGTGCATGGCTTCAAAACCTAAGCCCGCGGAAATTCCACCCGGAAACAATTGGAAAACATTTCAGATAGTTCCAGCTATCTATGACAATTGCCACTTTACTCTGGATTCTGAACGAGATGACCAGCTATTGAACTCATTGATGCTGAATGGGAAAACCCCTCTCGTAGCATTTAGGCATTGTCTGATTTCTTATCGCGGCGGAGAGGTGAATCTGACGCGTGTCTGGAAGAACACACCGATGGATATTTCTCTGATAAACAGTGATACGGGTCAAGTAACCCATGAAATCGCACGTATGAACGCAACTGCGATACAATTTGCCGCTTGCCAATTTGACTTTTCAATTAAGAGTTCACCGCCAGCGACGGGTCAGGGGGTAACACGGATGCTACTGGCTCAGAACAGCGGCTTTAGTGGATTACCTTTCCCGGTCGAGAATAAATGAGATGGTGTATTTGAATCTTCCGCCTCTCATTGAGTTCTCTTCCAGAGACAGAACACAGGACCACCACCGTCAGGGTGACAAGACCACCACTGTCCTCTGTCCTTGTGGTGCGGAAGAGGGGACTTGAACCCCTAAGCCCTCACGGGCGCCAGCTCCTAAGGCTGGTGTGTTTGCCATTTCACCACTTCCGCACTTCGCGCTCGCCAGCGCCCTTTTCAGCGCGGCCCGCCATCCAAGTCTACAGCGGTTTCACAATTGCTGTCCCCCGAAGCCGATGTCGTTGAGTGACGTTTTTCTCAAGAAAACGCCACCCTTTAACATGCGAAAGAGGGCATGTGAATTGTGAAACCGCCCGAAAAGCACCCCGCCCCCATCGCAACCGCGCCCTCGCTCCGCCGAATCCCTCTCGTACCGCCTCAGTCCCCAATCGCCACCGTCCGCAGCGCCCGCGCCTTCTCCGCAATCGCCCCCTGCGCAACCCCATCGGTCGTTTGCTCCAGCCGCGCCCATTGCACCGCAAAATTCCCGATCGTCGAGCTCTCCGCCGCGCCCCGTTCCACCGGCAGCCCCGTTGCCTGCGCCGTCAACGCGTTCAAATATTCGTTGCGATTCCCGCCGCCTACCACGCAGATCCGTTCCGGCCGCCGCCCCGTCAGCTCCTCAATCTCCTTGAGCACCGCCGCATACCTCCCCGCCAGCGAATGAAAAATCAAATTCGCATACGCCGGAGCCGCATTGCCTCCCTCCGCCAGCGCCGCCAGCCCCCGTCGCTTCCTCTGCGCGTTGATCCGCTTCGGCATATTCCCCGGAGCCGTAAACGCCGCATCCTCCAAATCCAGCAGCGAATCCGGAGCCGGCAACTTCCGCGCCGCCTCAATCAGCTCTGCCACCGTCCATCCTCGCCTCTCGCTCCGCTCCGCATCCCACGTGTTCATACATTGCCGCAGCAGCCACATCCCCACCATGCCACGATGAAACAGCACCCCTCCGCCCGCCGCTCCCAGGTTTGTGAATCCCAACTCGCCCGCGCGCTTCGTTCTGTGGCTCTCCGCGAGCAGCATCCCCACCAGCGACCACGTCCCAGAACTGATGTACGCCCACTCCCCCGGCCCCGCCGCAATCCCCGCAATCGCCGACGCCGTGTCATGGCACGCCGGAGCAATGAGCTTCGTCTCCGCGAATGCCTTAAGCTTCCTCAACTCTCCACGCATCGGCCCCAGCACCGATCCCGGTTCCACAAGTCTTGGCGCGGCCCCGCGCTCCAACCCCAGCGCATCAAAAATCTCCCAAGCCCACTCCCGCGTCTCGGGATCCACCAACCCCGTATGCGTCGCATTGGTCCACTCCGCCACCCGCGGCGCGCCCAGCCAGTGCAAGATGTACTCCGGCAGATTCACCCACGCGCCCTTCGCATCTCCCTCAATCTTGTCCGCGTACAACTGATAGACCGTATTGATCGGCTGCGTCTGCACCCCCGTCCGCCCATACAACGCCTCCGCCGCAACAAACCGGTGCACCGCCTCCATCGCTTCCACGTTCCTCGCATCGCGATAGCAATAAGGCTGTGCCAGCGGCCTTCCCTCCCCGTTCAGCCGTACATAATCGACAGCCCATCCCGTAACGCCAATGCTTGCGATCCCTTCCGGCGCCAGCTTCGCGCATTCCCGCAGCCCCGCTTCCAGCTCATCGCAAATGTTCTCGAGATCCCAGTGCAGCCGGCCCGCAATCTCCACCGGTCCATTCGCAAATCGCCGCACCATGCTAATCGCCGGTTCGCCCCCGCGACCCTGCAGCAGCGACACGCGGCAGCTCTCCGCCCCCAGATCAATCGCCACCATTGCCTTTCTGTCAGTCACCGAGCTCTATGCTCCGTCCCTAGTCCCTAGTCCCTTAGTCCCTTCTAGCCCATATACCCTCGCGCAATTCCCCCCCAGCATCCCCTCGCGCTCGTTCGCCGTCAGTTCCTCCGCGAACTTCATCACGATCCCCATCGTCGTCGCATAGTCGCCGCTCACCGTGCATACCGGCCAATCCGACCCAATCATCACCCGATCCGCGCCAAACGCCTCCAGCACCACATCGAGATACGGTTTGAAATCCCCACTCCACCACTCGTTCCAGCGCGCCTCCGTCACCATCCCGCTCAGCTTGCAGGCCACATTCTCCGCCCGCGCCAGCTCGCGAATATCCCTCGCCCACGGCTCCAGCACGCCCGCCGCAATATCCGGCTTCGCAATGTGGTCCAGCACAAACCGCTGTTCGCTGAACTCCCTCACCAGCTTCACCGCCGCCGGCAGATGCCTCGGATACAGCAGCAAATCATAAGCCAGCCCAAACTCCTTCAACCGTCCTATCCCGCGCCGAAAATCCGCCCGCAGCATGAACTCATCGTCCCGCTCGTCCTGCACTACATGCCGCACGCCCACCAGCTTCTCGTGCTCCGCCAGCCGCTCCAGTTCCGCTCCCACATCCGGGGCGCACAGATCCACCCACCCCACCACCCCATTGGTAAGCTGCTTGCCCAACGCGTCTTTTTCCGCCAGTTCCAGCAGCCACTCGGTCTCCTCCACACTCTGCCGCGCCTGCACCGCGATCGACCCCTCAAATCCGTTCGCCTCGAGCAGCGGCGCCAAATCCCGCGGCAAAAAGTCGCGCCTGATCTCCGCCATCTCCTCCGTAATCCACCCATACTCCCGCGCGTCATACCTCCAGAAATGCTGATGTGCATCCAGTCGCATTATCTTCCTCAATCCCGCTGCCATCGCCCTTCCACGCATCCTATCGCCCCGCACCGCGCGGGTATAGTTTTCCTATGCGTCTCCACACAGCCTGGTCCGCTCTCGCATTCTCCGCTTGTCTTGCCGCCGCTCAGTCCAAGCCTGTCATCACCCTCGACGAATACCTCAACACCACCGACATCACCGCCGCGCGCCTCTCGCCCGACGCCTCCGCTGCCGTCATCGTCACCGAGTCGCCCGATTGGAAAAACTCCGTCTACCGTTCCGACCTCTGGCTCTGGACCGCCGGCTCCGGCCTTCTGCCCCTCACCCACGGCGCCAGCGAAGACGATCCCCAGTGGTCCCCCGACGGCAAATTCGTCGCCTTCCTCTCCGACCGTGCCCTCCCCAATGAAGACGCCACCGCCGACGGCGACTCCACCAGCGACTCCGCCAAGGCCAAACGCATCTGGCTCATTCGCATCTCCGGCGGCGAAGCCCTCCCGCTCTTCTCCGAGAAGCTCGATGTCCACGCCTTCGCCTGGTCCCCCGACAGCGCCTCAATTGATTTCTCCGCCACCGAGCCGCTTACTCCCGACGAGCAAGAGGCCCACTCCGCCCAATGGCAAGACGTGATTCGCTGGCGCGAAAAGGATCGCGGCGACCTGCTTCTTCAGTTTCCCGTCGCGCCCGCCCTTGCGCTCGCGCTCTCCACTCCGCTGCCTGACAGCGCAGCCGCCGCCAAAACCGCCAAGGGACGCGCCGACACCTTGCCCGCGCCCACTCTGCCGCCCGGCGCAAAAACCATTGACAAATCTCCGCTGTCCATTCAAGAAGTGGCCCCATCTCCCGACGGCAGATCCATCGCCTTCCTCACCGGCCCCATTCACCATCGCGAAGAGTCGCCCGCCGATTACGAAATCTTCCTCGTCTCCTCCTCCGGTGACGATCCTCGGCAGCTCACGCACAACCAGGCTCTTGAATCGCAACTCCATTGGTCTCCCGACAGCCGCTGGCTCTACTTCGCCGTTCCCTCCGCCGCTGGCTCGCTCGACGGCCCCTACCGCGACGTGCAAGGCCGCCTCTACCGCATCGATCCCGCCGCCGCAGCCACACCCGAACGCCTCGGTGCGTCCTTTCCTGGTTCCTTCGATCAATACACCCTGCTCCCCGACGGCCGCCTCCTCGCCCTCGGGCTCACCGGCATTGAAACCCAGCTCTACCTCGTCGAAGGCGATCGCGCCACCAAACTCCCCGGCCGCCCCGGAACCTACGCCGGCATCGAATCCGCCCGCTCCTCCAATGCCATCCTCATCCGCCACTCCACCATCACCGATCCCGCCCAGGTCTATCTCGCCGCCGATCCCCTTCATCCCGATCAGCTCACTGCCCTCACCGCCTTCAATCCCATCTTTGCCCAGCGCGCCCAGCCCGCCTGGCAGCCCTACTCATGGAAATCCGACGACGGCCGCACCGTCGAAGGAGTTCTGATATTTCCTCCGGGACATAAAACCGCGAAGCACCTTCGCATGCTCACCTTCATCCACGGCGGTCCCGCCGACGCCGATGGCGACCGCTTCGGAGCCGACTGGTACGACTGGGCCACGCTCGCCGCTGATCGCGGCTGGCTCGTCTTCCGTCCCAACTACCGCGGTTCAACGGGATACGGCGATGACTTCATGCTTCAGATCGCGCCTCACCTCGTCTCCGTCCCCGGCCGCGACATTCTCTCGGGCGTCGACGCCTTGGTCAAAGACGGCTACGCCGATCCCGACCACCTCGCCATCGGCGGCTACAGCTACGGCGGCTACATGACCAACTGGCTCATCACTCAGACCACCCGCTTCCGCTCCGCCGTCACCGGTGCCGGAGCCGTCGAGCACGCCGCCAACTGGGGCAACGACGATGAAACCTTCGACGACGCCTGGTACCTCGGCGGCCGCCCGTGGGAGAATCCCGCCCTCTACCAATCTGAAGCAGCCCTCTTCCAGTTCGACAAGGTCAAAACTCCAACCCACCTCGTCCAGGGCGGCGCTGACATCCGCGTCAGCTACCTCGAGGGTGAAACCATGGAGCGCGCCCTCCAGTCCCTCGGCATCCCTCACAGCTTCCTCGTCTTTCCCGGCGAAGGCCACAGCCTCGACAAAAATCCCTGGCATGGCTACATCAAGCTCCGCGAAGAGCTCCTGTGGCTGGAGAAATATGATGGTAAGTAGCTGGCTTCTCGCAGATTGCCTTCTGCGTTAAAGGATTAACGTAGCCCCAGTCCGCCCGGCCGCATCTGTTTAAGAGAGACCGCAACAAACCGACTCATGAATCCCGTCGAGCAATCCCGCCAAACCGCTTTCCAGCAAACGCTCCTCAGCGCGCGTCGCACCATGGTGCTGAGCGAGATTCTCAAGCTGGCTCTCGACAGTTTCCGCTCCAACAAGCTCCGCTTCGCCCTCACCGCCCTGGGCATGGTCATCGGCACTGCCTCCGTCATTCTGGTCGTCACCATCGGCCTCACCGGCAAGCAATTCATCCTCAATGAAATCCAGAAAATCGGCACCAACGAGGTCGAGGTTGAATACACCGGCGGGGGCGCCACCGGCGCCGAGCGCATCCTCTACAACGACTACCTCACCCGCGACGACGAAAACGCCGTGGTTACCCAGGTCCCCAGCGTCCGCTACTCATCGCCCGTGCTCGAGAGCCACGACCGCATCAGCTTCGGCAGCGGCGTAGTCAAAGACACACTCGTCCTCGGCGTCAGCCCGCAATACCGCAACGTCCGCGACCTCATCGTCCTTGACGGCCGCTTCTTCGATGAGCAGGACGAGAGCGCCCACATCAAGTGCGCCGTCGTCACCGAGCCTTTCGCCCGCCAGATGTTCGGCACTCCCGATGCCGCCATTGGCCGCGAATTCTCCATCCAGGGCATCCCCTTCACCATCATCGGCACCTTCAAAGAGAGCGTCGACACCTTCGGCCAAACTGAAATCGCCGACCAGACCGTCCTCATTCCCTTCTCCGTTGCCCGCTATTTCACCGGCACTGACAACGTCAAGCAGCTCTACTTCTCCATTCGCTCCATGGAAGAGGTTCCCGACGCGACCCGCGATATCCTCCGCGTAATCAAGTCCCGCCACAAGGCAACCTCTGTCTACCATGCCCAGGACCTCACCGCGCTGCTCACCACCGCCGCCACCATCGCCAACATTCTTACCGCCATCCTCATCATGGTCGCCGCGGTCACCCTTGCCGTCGGCGGCGTCGGCATCATGAACATCATGCTCGCCACCGTCCGCGCCCGCATTCGCGAAATCGGCATCCGCAAGGCTCTCGGCGCCACGTACCGCGAAATCAAACTCCAGTTCCTTGCCGAAGCTGTCATCATCTCCCTCATCGGTGGATTCGTCGGCGTCTTCGTCGGTCTTACCATCCCCCTCTCCATCCGCCTCTTTACTGACTACGCTCTGCCCTTCTCCTGGCTTTCCGTTTTCATCGCGCTCGGCGCCGCAACCCTCGTCGGCGTCATCTTCGGCACCGTCCCTGCCACCCGCGCTGCGCAACTCGACCCCGTCGAGGCCCTCAAATATGAGTAGCCCCAATCCTCCAGAAAAAAACTCCGCCGCCCCATCCTCGCTCCTTCCTTCCGGCGAAACCGCATCAGGCCAGAATTCAGATCCAGACGAGCCCTCGCCCGGTCCTAATCTGGTTCTTGTCTATAGCCTGCTGGCCCTCGCCCTCGTCGCCGCCATCGCCATCGCCATCTTCATCGTCCTGCCCTTCTACCACCGCCGCTAATTTGAGGTCGCCCCCATGCCCACCCAAGCCGAAAAAGCCGCCATCTTCCAGTCCCTCCACAACAGCCCCGAAGTCCTCGTCATCGCCAATCCCTGGGACGCGGGCACCGCGCGCATTCTCACCGGCCTCGGTTTCGCCGCGCTCTCCACCACCTCTGCCGGACTCGCCTTCGCTCTTGGCCGTCGCGACGGCACCGCCAGCGTCTCCCGCGATGAATCCCTCGCCAACGCCAAATCCATCGTCGACGCAACTCATCTCCCCGTCGCCGCCGATCTTGAAAACGGCTACGGCGACTCCCCCGAAGCTGCCGCTGAAACGATTCGCCTCGCTGCCGCCGCGGGCCTCGTCGGCGGTTCCATTGAGGACGCATCCGGCGACACCGCCCATCCCATCTACGATCTGCCTCTCGCCGTCGAGCGCATCGCCGCTGCAGTCGCCGCCGCCCGCGCGCTTTCCTTCCCTTTCATGCTCGTCGCTCGCGCTGAAAACTACCTCCATGGCCGCCCCGACCTCAACGACACCATCCGCCGCCTGCAGGCCTTCGAGGCCGCCGGCGCCGAAGTCCTCTATGCGCCCGGCATCACCAGCGCCGACGACATTCGCGCCGTCTGCTCCTCCGTCTCAAAGCCTGTCAATGTCCTCATGGGAATCAAAGGAGTGCCGCCGCTCTCCATCTCGCAGCTCGCTGCGCTCGGCGTGCGCCGCGTCAGCATCGGCTCCGGCTTCTGTCGCGCCGCCCTCACCGCGTTTCTTCACGCCGCCCGCGAAGTGCGCGACGACAGCACCTTCACCTTCGCCGAAGAAACGCTCTATATGTCAGAAATTGTCAATCTATTCGGCTGATCCGCCGCTCAGTTCCGCCCGTTCCGCAATCAGCACCGGAATTCCATTCTCAACCGGATACGCGCGGCCACACTCGACGCACACCAACTTCGCCGTCTCCAGCCGCAGCGCCCCAAAACAAACTGGGCAGGCCAATGTGCCCGCCCAATCCTGCAGTGCCTTCAAATTTCTTTCGCTGTAATCCGCCTGCATCACCATCGCCTATTGGATGATCGCATCCGGCCCATCATCGGCTTGGCTCGGCCCCCGCGGTGGCCGGTTCGAGAATTCCTTCTCGATCTGCTCGTTCGTCCCCGCCTTGGCAAACTCATACGCCACGCGAATCCCGTTGAAGATCGCGTTGTCGTTTGACGACCCGTGCCCGATGATGCACACCCCGCGCACTCCCAGCAGCGGCGCTCCGCCATACTCGGTATAGTCCAGCCGTCGCCTGAAATCGTTGAACGCCCGCCGCGACAACAGCGCTCCCACCTGCGCCGTCACCGTCCGTGTCAGCGATTCGCGCAGCACGTCGCGCACAAACCGTCCCACGCCCTCGCTCGTCTTCAGCGCCACGTTGCCTACAAAGCCGTCGCACACAATCACGTCCGCCTGGCCGCTGAAAATATCCCGCCCCTCCACATTCCCGATGAACCGGATCGGCAGCGCCTTCAGCAGCGGCGTCGCCTCGCGCGTTAACTCATTCCCCTTGGTCTCTTCCTCGCCGATCGACAGCAGCCCCACGCGCGGTTTCGCAATCTTCAGCACGCTGCGCGCATACATCTCGCCCATCACTGCGAATTGTTCGAGGTTGTGCGCCTTGCAATCCACGTTCGCGCCCACGTCCAGCAGCACACACGGATTGCCCTTCGCCGTCGGCATCGGCGTCGCCAGCGCCGGCCGGTCCACGCCCGGCAGCGCGCCCAGCACCATCTTGGCCGTGGCCATCGCCGCGCCCGTGTTGCCCGCCGTCACAAAGCCCAGGGCTCGGCGCTCGCGCACCAGCTTCAAGCCCACGCGCATCGAGCTGTCCCGTTTGCTCCGCACCGCGTGCGCCGCCTTCTCATCCATCCCAATCCGCTCTGAGGCGTGATGGATGACGATCGGCAGATCTTCATTTTCCAGGTGTTCGTCCAGCAGGTCGCGCAGCTCCGGCTCGGGCCCTATCAGGTGGACCCGCACAGGCAGCGCACGGCAGGCGAGAATCGCCCCCCGGATCTCCGGCTCTGGTGCTTTATCTGAACCTACGGCGTCGAGCGCAATGTCAATCAGCATAGAGCCTGCCATTCATTCCTTCAGCAGACTACAGCATTCGCAGAGATCGCGCGTGAACCAGCCGCGCACGTCTCCGCTAATGCCCAATTACTTGGCCGGTTCCTTCACGTCCAGAACGGCCCGCCCTTTGTACTCGCCGCACTTGGCGCAGGCGTGGTGGGGCAGCTTCTTCTCGTGGCAATTGGGGCACTCTGACACCCCGGTCGCGGTCAAAAAGTCGTGAGAGCGGCGCAATGCGGTTCGGCGCGTCGAATGGCGCCTTTTCGGATTAGGCATGATGCAATTCCTTTCGTGTCCCGCCCGTTCCCCTGGGTCCAGACTTGATCCATCTCTGGTCCAGCTTCCGGCCACACTGGCCCTCAGCCGCCCTCCGGCACGTGCAGTGACACCCTCAATCTCTTGGGGTCGTTTATCTAGGACTTTATCTGGCTGCGTAGTCCCGAAAGCGCTTCCCAGCGGGGGTCCGCCGGACCCTCTTCGCAGGTGCACGCCTCAAGGTTGCGATTCTTGCCGCAGCGCGGGCAAAGTCCTTTGCAGTCAGGCTTGCACAGCGTCCTGACCGGCAGGGACAAAAGCACCTGCTCGCGCAGCACATCCTCAAGCAAAAGACTGTCTCCTTGATAATAACCGATTTCCGTCTCCGGCGCAGTAATCGACCGTTCCGGCGCCTCTGCATCCGCTCCGATCGGCCTGAAAATCAGGTCAAACTCCGCCGTCAAGGGAATCTTTACCGGCTCCACGCACCGCGCGCACGGCAACTCAAATTCGCCCGCAAACCGCCCCCGCAGCCGTATATCGGCCACGATCTCCTTCGGCCCCCGGTGCTCGTGGATCACCTCAGCCAGTCCCGACGTCGCCAGAGGCCCATCCTGCTTGGCCTCTTCGCCAAAATCAACCGCCCCCGGCTTTAGCTGGAGATCGAACTCAATCGGCTCCTTCTCCAACTCACTCACTCTGAATTCCATAAATTCCAGCCTACCGCAAAACAGGGAAATTTGTATCGCGAAGCTCTGCTCTCATCAATCCGCGGCACGATCTACCGAACCTCGGGTTCATGATGCACTCCCCACTCCCCCATACCAGCGCAAAACCCGCAGCGCCCGCAGCGTATTCCATCGGCTTGGCTCTCCAACCTTTTTATCAAAGTCCAGCCCAAGCCCTTCGTCGTAACACGCATCGAGCAGCCATCGCCCATCACCCTGCCGTTTGCACTCAACAATGTGCACCGCATCCGCCATGCGCGCATCCGCTGCCCCCCCCGCCGCACGAAAATAATCCAGTCCACGCAGCAAGTCATAGTGGTAGCGAGGCGGAAACGCGCACTCCAGGAACTCCGCATTTGCAATCTCACCCGTCGACAGCCGCCGACACAGCCCGCGCGCCAGCAGATACTCCTCACCCTTCCGCCGACTTGCAGTGATCTCCGCCGTCGCACCGGCAGCCCGCTCGTATTCGAGCAGCCCCTCCAGCACGCAGATCGTCGTGTGAAACGAGGACCGGCTGCTCTTCGGCGCCTCGCAGTTCCATCCACCGTCCTCGAGCTGCTCCGTGACAAGTCGCCGCGCCAGGCTCTCCGTCGGCCGCCCAAAATACGTTCCCGCCGCCAGTGCGCCTCCGTTGATGCACGGCTCTACTTCGCCCTCAAAGAACGTATTGCCTCCAGTCTCCCGCGCGCGCAATTCCCAGCCGCACCCCAGTTCGTTCCACCGCAGCCCGGCTTCGAGCCGTGCCATCGCCGCCTGCACCGTCGCATTCGCCGGATCAATGCCTGTCGCGCGCAATAGCTGCATCGTGAAAAGCGTCGTCCGCCACGCCGGAGCACCCTCCCGCCGCCATGACCCATCCTGCTTTTGCCTCGCGAGAATTGCAGCGCCCAGTCCTTCTTGCGCCACACGCGCGCGCTCTTCTGCAATCGTCTCCGCTTGTACCTCCGTGAGATCGCGCATCGCCTGCCAGCGTATCGCCGGATCCGATTCGAGCAGCCACTCTATGGTTTCCACGATGGCGATACTACCTCATCTGAAATCCCCTATCCTTACCCCATGCCCCTCGACTGGCAATCCGGCGCCCTCGCCTCGGGCCTTCACTGCTATCGCCGCGCCCAATTCTTCCTCGCCCACGAACATTGGGAGAGCGTTTGGCTTACCCTCGCCGATCCTGAGAAATCTTTCCTCCAGTCCCTCATCCAGTCCGCGGTTGCTTTCCACCATTACCAGACCGGCAACACCATCGGCGCTGCATCCCTGCTGCGCCGCGCCCTCCATCGTATGCAGCTCTGTCCCGACTCCGTCGCCTGCATCGACACGGAACGCTTCCGCGCCGAAGCTTCCGCCTGGCTTGCCGCTCTTGACAGCGGAACCCTGCCCACTCCCGCCACCTTCCCCCAGATTCACCCGATCAGCTAGCGTCCGGCACACACCGATGGAATGTCGGGACGGAAGCGAATTTTCTCGAGTTCTAGGAAAGAGGAGCGACGGAGACCGGCCGTCTGCGAGCGACGAGAGACAACAAAATCGAGAAAATCCGCCCCGTCCCCTACAGCACAAACGGCACCAGCGCCCTAACCCTCCGCGCATACTCCTCATACTTCGCGCCAAACTGCTCGCGCATAAACCGCTCCTCCATCCGCAGCTTCGCCCACAGTGCGAAGAAGATCAGCCCCAGCGCCACCACGCCCCGCACTTCCGCTGCCGCAATCGCGGTGCCGATGAATCCGGTCAGCAAGCCCGTGTAGATCGGGTGCCGCGCCAGCGCATACGGTCCGCTCATAATCAGCTCGTGATCTTCCTTGATCGTTACTGAACGGCTCCAGTTCCGCCCCAGCCGCAACCGCGCCCATACTGAAAACAGCAGTCCCGCCACCGTGATCGCCGCGCCGCCCCAGAACGTCAATAAGCTGTACGGCCAAAGGTGCAAATACAACCAGGGCAGCGGAATTCCCGGATAAGACAGCAACACAATCGCCGCCAGAAACAAAACGGAGCGAATGATCCGCGACGCGACCGGCTCGATGCGCTGCGTTGCCTTCACCTTCGGCGCCAGCAACTGCCAATACACGAGGTACACGACCCAGATCACAAAAAATAGGTACTCATAAATCCACTGCATAATAATTCCCGCTCCAATGATGATTAGTGATGATCGCTTATACGCTCACACTTCCGCTCGGGTTCCCAGCGCTCCGCGTATCTCCACAATCTGCTTCGCATGCCGCGCCACATGCACCGCCATCGTCAGCCAGATTTCCACGACATTTACCGGCCCGGGAATCACCGGATGATCCGTCATCCAGCATCGCGGGTCGTCCTCAAATTCCTCCACAAACCGCACCGTCTCCGCTCGCGCCGCGTCAAAGTCCGCAAGCGCCTCGCGCAGACTCCCAAATCGTCCCACCGGCAACCCATCCGCAGGGCACTCCACCCGTCTCGATCGGTCCACTCCTCTTACCAAAATCCGAGCTTCCCGCACATGGTTCTCCGCCCTCTGTTCCGCCCGCTCGGCACAGGTGAGCCGCGAATACAGATACCGCTCGCTTACCGACACATGCTCCACGCATTCCGCAATCGACCACCCACCGTCCGCCGGCTTCCGCGCCGCCATTTCTTCGTCAACGCCCTCCAGCGCCGCGCCCAGCGCCGTGCGTCCCGCCTGCAACTGCCCCAGCACCTCGCGTTTTTCCTCTGCCGTCATCGGTATCCCTGTCTACTTCCCATTCGCCCGCGTCCCTGCTCCCTACTCCCTATTCCGCCGCACTCCAGAAACTTGTCAATAGGCAATTCGAAAAATAATTCGCAACTCGCTGATTCTAAACACTAAAAATCGTGCTCGATTTTTGCGTATTAATTCGTGGAAAAGCGTAGCCTCTATTTAGGACTTGAGAACGCGCCGGAATCAACCTGGCCGTCTTCTCAGGTCCTTTGTTGTTGCGCCTACGCCATGAACCGAAAGGAGTGCAAATCGTGTCTTCTCCAAACCTTCGCCAAAACTCGGCATTTGCACAAGCTTTCGCTCATTCCAAAGGGTTACGCAACACAACATGCAACACCCCTCCCCCCCTCTCTTCGCTCTATGTTTGCCCCATCCCTCCACAGCTCTCCGCCACCGGCAGTCTCTTCGCGAGCAACCGCATGCCGCTACTGCAGCCTCGCGCTCTGACCCGCATGCAGATACTTCCCCGCAAACTCCAAAAACGTCGGCCAGTTCGGCCCCGGCGTGTGTCCCCCCGTGTGCTGTCTGAACCCGATATCGCCGTCAATCAGCGTCGTCTCAATCGGCGGAAAGGTCGTCGTCCCCAAATCCTTCCTGCCCAGCAGCCGATACACCGGACCCGCGCCCGCCGCCGCCATGAACATGCCTTTGGCGTCCACCCATCCATCGCCGGCCGTCGCCGAGCCTGCCGAGATAAACACCGGCCGCGGCGCAACCAGCGCCACCAGTTCGTTCGCATCAACTGGCAGATCGTTCACGCCCAGCGCGCTGTCGTACTTCAGAAAGTTCCCAGCCATCCAATCAAATTCCGCGCCGCCCGCGATGTTGCCGATCTCCTCGCCAAACTGATGCCGGTAAACTTTCGCCCCCGCCTCGCCCGACGAACTGATGTACCCGATCGCAAATCGCTGGTCATACGCCATCGCCACCAGCGACGCCTTCCCGTAACGCGAATGCCCTTCAATCCCCACCTGTTTCGCGTCTACATCTTTATCCGTTGCGAAATAGTCGAGACACCTGCTCGCGCCCCACGCCCAAGCCTTCAGCACGCCCCAGTCGTCCATGCTGCGCGGCTGGCCCTTGTTCACCAGGCCGATAATTCCCTCCGTCATTTGCGCGCCGTTATCAGGCTGCACGCTCGTCGGAACATACTCCGCATATCCCCAACCCTTGGCCAGCACCTGCTGCTGCCACGTCGGCCCCGCTCCCGCCATCGCCGCAAATTGCGGAAACCGCTTCTTCATCATTTCCATGAACTCTTTGCTGAATCCGAGTTCCATGATCACCGGCACTGGACCCTTGGCATCCGCCGGCGTGCTTACCGTCAGCTCGATATCCACCTTGATCGCTGGATCGGCCGCGTTGTCCACGTGCCCCACCAGCGTCTTTGTCACAATCCCTACATCGCCGTTTTTCTCTTGAATCGAACTCACAACCTCCCACTTCACCGTGGGCAGGTTCGGCGGCGTGATCCCATAAATGTCCTTGTCAAACAACCCCACAATCTGCGGACGCCGCTTCGTCCACCACATATTCGCGGTCCTCACCTTCTCGCCGTCATTCAGCACCAGCGGATCGGGCAACGCACCGAAGATATCCGCCTTCGATTCGTCCTGATTCGTCGAGCGCGGCATCCCTGGGTTTCCGTCCGCACCCGGCCGCAGTTCCCTGATGCCCAGCACCGCCATCTCCCGCTGCAGTTCCTTTTCCGACCCAGCCTGGATCGCCAACTGCTCCGCCGAAGGTCCCGGCCTTACCGGTGCAGGTGCCGGCGCAGTCTGCGCATCGAGCCGCATTGCCCCGCAGAATGCAGCCATCAACAGCACCAACAGTGCGTTCTGGCGACCCCTTCGAGTCCCGTTACCACCAACCATGAGAGTTCTCTCCATGTTTGCAACTGTGCACCCCGAATCGCACCACTGTATCGGTTTAGCGGTTGGCACGGCAAGCAAGCCGGTCCCCATCCAACTGCCGCCCTCCGCATGCTTGCCGGAAATCGTTCAAGGTTCGCTCGTGACCGCCGATAACGCTCCTGTCTGGCACTCACTGGCGCATGCCGAGATCAAAGTCTCAGCTCTGGGCCGTGCCGGGCTCTGCAATCGGAAAGGAACCACATGTCCGCACTTCGCAACATACCCATCTCCCGCAAATTCACTCTTGCCTTCGGCTTGGTGTGCCTGCTCTGCGTTGCCCTCGGGATTTATACGTTCTTCACTTTTCGCGGCATCGCCGTGAGAACCGCCGACGTAAGCGAAAATAGCTTTCCCTCAGTGGTGCACTTAGCCGAGATACAACGGACCATAAATGTGATACGCCGCCAGGACCTCACGCTGCTGTTGTGCACCACACCGGATTGCACCGCCAAGTTCAACGGGAGACGTCAGCAGGGCTTTGAAGATTATCAGGCCGCCATCAAAGCGTACGAGCCCCTGATCAGCTATCCGGGAGAACGCGAACTCTATCAGCAGTTCACATCCGAATTTGCGCAATATACCGACGCCAGCAATCGCGGACTCGCTTTTCTGGCCGGCGGCAAAACCGGCGATGCGCTCGATCTGATCACCGCGAGCGCCACTCTCTCCGCACTCGACGAGACTACCAAAAGCTTGGCCGAGGACCTCGACCTCAACGTGAGAGCAGGCGTCAACGGCTCCCAGGAGGCCTCAATTCTCAGTACCAGGGCTACCTGGATCAACACCGGCGTGACTCTTCTGATCGTGCTGCTCTGTGCTTT
>Ga0181516_10001212_pt1 | contig 20229 bp, 16 predicted proteins | sample PEATcosm2014_Bin_25_FD_121104 | JGI IMG/M metagenome (GOLD analysis project Ga0181516, IMG submission 121104) | Peatland microbial communities from MTU Mesocosm Facility, Houghton, MI, USA - PEATcosm2014_Bin01_10_metaG | ecosystem: Environmental > Terrestrial > Soil > Wetlands > Peat | place... | reverse complement strand
GTCCAGCCGATCGATGGGCCCACCGAGGGTCCGAGCATAAGGGCGGTCACCGCAAGTGAGAGCGACCAGCTGCCGATCCAGTCCATCTTCTTGAACTGCGCGCGCGCCTCGGCCTTCCTGGCCGCCTCCTCGTGATCGAGCCCGCGCCGACGCGGCAGCAGGATCACCACCACTATGAAGGCGAGCACGATCAGCACCAGTTGGAACCAGAACAACGCGCGCCACCCGAAGGCTGCGATGATCGGTGAACCGAGCGACACGCCGATGACGGGCCCGCCCGCACCGACGAGCGACCACCAGCCCATGGCCTTGACCCGGTCCCCGGGACTGAAGACCATATTTATGAGCGCCCCCGAAGCCGTGCCGGTGGCCGCGCCCTGGACGCCGTCGAGCGTGCGTGCGAACAACAACATGTCCACGTTGTGCGAGAGGGCGGTAAGGATCGCCGACACCATTGCGCCAACCAGGCCAAAGAGGTAGAGGCGACGGTGCCCGAAGATGTCGCCCGTCTTGCCAAGTATCGGCGCCGCGAGTCCGTAGGCGAGCAGGGGCCCCACCATGGTCCAGGTGAGCACGGTGACGCTTGTGTGGAACTGGGTCGCGACCGTCGGCAACGCCACGATGAACACCGTGAAGGTGAAGTTGAGCGCGAAGAGTCCCGCGAGCAACGACCACAGGACCCACCACTCGTAACGACTCGAACCCTCGGCGCGTGCCTGGACTCGGCGTCGCAGCAGCAACATCCAGTTGAGGTCACTGCCCGCCTCACTGCCCAGCGTGCCGAAGGCCGCGCTCGCCGGATCGGTGCGTGCGTTGAGCAGACCGTCTGGATCGTCCCGCTCCAGGTGCGCCGGCGGGCGCGAGTCGCTCACTTCAGCAGCGTCGGCAGTTGTCGAGCGAGATCGGCGACGTCCCAGCGATCGTTCTTCTCGAGCGTCTCGGTCATAGTCCAGTTCTGGAACTTGCGCACCGTGCCACCCTGGACGAAGAACACCTGGCCGTTGGCCTCGCACTCTTCCATGGCGAGGGTGGCGACCAGCGGCGAGATGTTGGCGGGGTCCCAGACGTCAAAGACCGCGGCGTCGGAAGGTTTGACCACGTAGTCCGACAACCCTGGCGTCGATTCGGTCATGCGCGTGCGCGCGGCGGGTGCAATGGCGTTGGCGCGCACACCGTAACGAGCGAGCTCTTCGGCGATGATGACGGTGAAGGCTGCAATACCAGCCTTGGCCGCACCGTAGTTGGACTGACCGACGTTGCCGAGCAGGCCCGAGGTCGACGACGTATTGATGATCGAGGCCTTCACGGGATGTCCCGCCTTGGCCTGCTCGCGCCAGTACGCGGCCGCGTGGCGGGTGGGCACGAAATGTCCCTTCAGGTGCACGTTGATTACCGAGTCCCAGTCCTCCTCGCTCAAGTTCACGAGGACGCGGTCGCGCAAGATGCCGGCATTGTTAACGAGCACGTGCAAGTCCCCGAAGTTGTCAAGCGCGGTCTTGATCAGGCGCTCGCCGCCCTCCCAGGTCGCGACGTTGTCGTGATTGGCGACCGCCTCGGCGCCCATGGCCTTGATCTCGGCGACGACCTCTTCGGCGGGTGACGCCGCCGTCGTCGAACCGTCCAGACCGCCGCCCAAGTCGTTCACGACGACCTTGGCGCCCTCGGCGGCGAACAGCAACGCGTGCTCTCGACCAATTCCTCTTCCCGCGCCGGTGATGATCGCGACGCGACCGTCCAGTGCACCCATGGTGTCCCCCTCAATAGTGTGTGAACTGATTGTAATGAGTAATTGAAGAGTTACTTGAACTCAGCCCGACGCCAGAACGAGGGCGGCCGGGCGTGCGCGTGGTAGTGATCGGGGATGTTGCGCATGTGATCGTCGATCTTCCAGTTGTTCACACCGAGCTCCTGGTCGGCGACGACGCCCAGACTCACGAACAGTCTGGCCTTCACCTCGGGCGACGGGAACGCGTCGTGTTCGCGCCACACCACCATCGGCACGACGCAGATCTCGCAGTCGGCGATCCAGCACAACTCGTCCTCAAAGTAGCGCTTGGTGATCAGCGCCGCTTCGCACAGTTCGCAACTCATTCTTGGACGTTGAGCGTCACCGTCGCGTGCCACTTCACCATCGTGCCCGCGGCGGGAATCTCCGAGACGACGGTCTTCCACGCCGGCGAGTCCGCCCCGGGGCCCTGGGTGACGTAGTACAGCTGCGCTTTCTGCATCGCGGCGATGACCTCGGCCTGGTCAAAACCAACGACGTTGGGCATAGGTCGGAGCCCCTCGCCCGCGAGCGTGGTGGTCGTGGTCGAGGTGGTCGTGCCGCTCGTGGGAAGCGTCGTCGTGGTCGTCGTCGTGCTGGGTCCGCTACTCAGGGCGAGGACGACGGTCGAACCTTTCGGCACCGCCACCGGATTACGTGACGCGTGATAGAGGACCGCCGCGACGTCTCCCGCGGGCACCGTGGTACTGGCCTCGGTCTCCGAACTCGGACACTGCGCCAGGATCTTGACGGTCTTCAGCGTGGCGGTGTCCGCGGCACAACTGTGTCCGAGTAGTCCCTTGGGCAAGGTGACCAGCGTCGGACCGCTAGAGATCGAAACAACGATGTCGAGCCCCGACTTGGACTTCGTGCCCGCCGCCGGCGTCTGACTGACGATGTCGTTGGCGGGCACGGTCTGGGAGATCACGTGTTGATCGACCGTGATCGTGAAGCCGTCACCCTTCAAGAGTTGCGACGCCTGGGTGACCGTGAGATTCGTCAGGCTGGGCACCAAATGGTCCTGGTTAAGCAGTCCGAGCTTCCAGACCGCACCCGCACCCACGGCGACGATCACCAGCAGCGCCGCCGCGACGAGGTAGCCGAGTCGGCGAGGACGCGTCACGCGGCCGGGGGGCAGTGGTTCGTAGCCGTAGGGCGCGGTGCGCCGTGGCGGACCCTGCGACGGTGGTGCGCCGCCGACGGGTTCATCGAATCGGGGGGCGCGAACGCGAACCGGCGGCGTGAGTGGGTGTGACGCGGTACCGGCGACCTGCTCGGGCGACGGTGGGCGAAAACCGATCGACGTGCGTGGTTCGGTCGGGGTGAACTGCGACAGTATCGGCACCTCACCGTGCGCGTTTCGCAGCGAGAGTGGCGCGGAGTCACTCACCGCAGCCCCGAGTCGGTTCGAAAACTGTTCGGCGTTGAGCCGCAGTCGCGGATCCGAGACTGCCGCCTGGGCGAGCAGCATGTCGAGTGTGCCCAGTTCCACGCGCACCGGCAAGGGCGAGTTGACCCGCGCGCGCAGCACCGAGTCCACGCTCAGCCCGTCGAACGCCGAGGTGCCCGTCGCCGCCTCGAACAGGATCAAGGCGAGCGAGTAGACGTCGGACTCGGGACCCGCCGGCTCGCCCAGTGCTTGCTCGGGGCTCAGGTAGCGCACGTCCTCGAGCGAGAGACGTTCGCGATAGGCGTCACCCAGGCCGGCCAGGGCGATGTCGCTCACGCGCACTCGTCCCTCGTCATCAAAGAGCAACTTGTCCGGTGAGAGGTCGGCGTGCACGAAACCGTTGGCGTGTACGTAGGAAAGCGCACTGGCCACGTCGCGCCCGAGGCGAGCCACGTCGTCGACGCTCAGCACGCGCCCACTCGAGAGAATGTCCTCGAGCGATCCGCCCTCGAGGTACTCGGTGATCATGAAGATCGCGCCCGATTCCTGGCCCCCGTCAAAGACGCGCGCCAGGTGCGGGTGACTCAGGGTCGCCGCGCGGACGATCCGGTCGCGAAACGCCCGGCGCACGCCCTCGTGCGCGGCGAGTGACGGCAGCAAGACCTTGACGATGACGCGGCGGTGCAGCGAGAGGTCCTCGGCGAGGTAGACCTCGGCGGTGTCGCCGACACCCAACTGTTCGAGGATGCGGTAACGACCCGCGAGGTCGTGTCCGTTGACGAAAGTAGGAAACACCATGCACCAGCAACCCTAGTAAGGAAGGGCTAGGCCAGGGTGGTGGTCCAGGTACCAGTGCGCAATAACTCGTCAAAGGCGGTCGCGGGAATCATCGCAACCCCCAGTTCGGTCGCCTTGGTGACCTTGGACGCGCCGGGTGCGTCACCGATCACTACGCAGTAGGTCTTCTTGGAGACCGATCCCGGCGACGTACCCCCGCGCGCCTTGATTGCTTCTTCGGCCTCGTCGCGCGAGTAACCCTCCACCGCGCCGGTCACCACCACGGCGCGACCCGCCAGGGTCTGGGCGATGTCCACGCTGACGGGCTCAACCAGCGTGAGCTCGAGCGCGGCCAGGCGCGTCATGCGCTCGACGTTCTCGGGTTCTCGGCAGTAGGTGTAGACCGACGAGGCAATAACCGGACCCACGCCGTCGATCGACTCGAGGACCTCGAGCGGTGCCTGGGCGAGCGCGGGGTAGTTGGTGAACGTGGCTGCCAGTGCGCGCGCGGCGACCGGCCCGACGTGACGAATGCCTAGTCCCACCAGAACTCGACTGAGCGGAGCGGTCCTGGCGCCCGCGATCGCGGTGACCAGTGACGTCCCTGACAACTCGCCCAATCCCTCGAGTGACGAGAGGTCCTCCACGCGCAACGTAAAGAGGTCAGCGACGTCACTGATGAGGCCCTCCTCGAGCAACTGGGCGACGCGACTCTCACCCAGACCTTCTATGTCCAGTGCGCCGCGCGACGCGAAATGGACGATCTGTTGAAGTACCTGCGCCGGACAGGACGGATTCATGCAGTAGGTGTCACTCTCCTCGCCCACGCGCACGAGTGGCGATCCGCACTCGGGACAAGTCGCGGGAAACTTCCACGCGGGCTTTCGACGTCGTCCCGGCTCGGCGACCGCACCCACGACCTCGGGGATGACGTCGCCCGCCTTGCGCACGACGACGAGGTCGCCCGGACGCACGTCCTTTTCGGCGACTTGGTCTTGGTTGTGCAGGGTCGCCATCGAGACGCGCGAGCCCGCGACGACGACCGGTTCGAGTACCGCGTAGGGCGTCGCCCGACCCGTTCGACCGATCGAGACCTCGATCGCGATCAAACGCGTCGAACGTTCCTCGGGCGGCAACTTGCGCGCGATGGCCCATCGAGGCGCGCGGCTCGTGAAGCCCAGTGTGGCGCGCTGAGATAGATCGTTCAACTTGATCACGACGCCGTCGATCTCGTAGGCCAGATCGTGGCGGTGCGCCTCGAACCAGTCGCTTCGTTCGACCATCGCCACGTCCCCGGTCACGACCGTCGTTTCGTGGGCGGTGAGAAATCCCCATCGCGCGAGCTGGCTGATGGTCTCGTCGTACGCGTCGAACGACATCGAGCCGTCGAGGTCGACGAGTTGGTACGCGAGAAACGAGAGCGGTCGCGAACGCGAGACCGCCGGGTCCTTCTGGCGAAGGCTGCCCGCGGCGGCGTTGCGCGGATTGGCGAACTCCTTGGCCCCCGACGCTCGTTGGCGTTCGTTCATGGTCTGGAAATCGGTTTTGGCGATGAAGACCTCGCCGCGCACCTCCACGCGTCCGCGACGCCCGCCGGCGAGTTCGTGGGGCAGATTCCCAATCGTGCGCACGTTGTCGGTGACGTCCTCACCGACTCGTCCATCCCCTCGCGTGGCGCCCTGGACCAACGAACCGTCCACGTACGTGATCGAGAGTGCCAGACCATCGATCTTGGGCTCGACCGCGAACTCGAGACTCGAGGCGGGCAGGGCCAGGCCCTTGGCGGCGCGCTGGGCCCACGCGGCCAGTTCGTCGACGTCAAAGACATTGTCGAGGCTGAGCATCGGCTCGGCGTGCGTCACCTCACTGAACACCGTTGCCGACCCGGTGCCCACCCGCTGGGTCACCGACGCGTCACTCGCCAACTCGGGGTGCTCGGCCTCGAGCTCGCGCAGCTCGACCAAGAGGGAGTCGTAGTCCGCGTCGGGGATCGTGGGCGCGTCGTGGGCGTAGTACGCCTCGTTGTGTCGCTTGATCTCCTCGCGCAAGAACGCGACGCGCTCGCGCGCGGAACTCACGGCCGAGCGACGATCGCCGCGCCCACGACGATCGAAGGTTCGTCAACCCGGTACATCACCACGGTCTGACCCGGTGCGACCGGTCGAGCCGGCGCACGCAGCGTCAGCGCCCACGACGGTTCACGCACGACGGTCGCCGGGACCGCACGCCCGTGCGCGCTCCACTGGGCGAGCACCTCGTCACCCTCGACCAGGGCGTCGTGGGTGAAACTGAGTGAGGACTCGTCGAGGCCGAGACGTGACTGCAGCACGTCCTCGAGCACGCCAACCTCGACGAGGCCTTCGGCGACGTCGACGCGACTGACGTAGCGTTTGCGGCCATCGCGGCCCGGCAGGACGCCGCGTCGTTGTCCTACCGTCATCAGTTCGGCGGCCTCGGTCTCACCGATCACTTCGCCGCTGGCACGATCGACGATCTTGGCCGAGGTCAGCGCGACCCGCTGGCGCAAGAACGCTTCACGACCTTTGGACGCTTCAATAAAGCAGACGTCTTGGCTGTCGGGTTTGTCCCAGGTGCGAAGTCCCAGACGCTGCGCGTGAACGCGCACCTCGTTCTTGTTCATCGCACCAATCGGCAACAGCAGCTGGGCGAGTTGGTCCTCGTGCAGATAACCCAGTACGTAACTCTGGTCCTTGCTCTCGTCCGCTCCCCGAGCGAGTTCGTGGACACCGTCTCGAACGAGGACCTGGGCGTGATGGCCCGTCGCGACGGCGTCAAAACCCAAGCGGCGCGCACGTTCGAAGAGCACGTCGAACTTGATGTGACGATTGCACTCGATGCAAGGATTCGGCGAGGTGCCCTGGAGGTGGGCCCGGACGAAGGGATCGACGACGTGACGGTTGAACTCGTCGGTGTAGTTGAAGACGTGATGATCGATCCCGAGCGTCTGGGCCACCCGTCGCGCGTCGTCCACGTCGGCGACCGAACAACAACCCGAGTCCGACACGCCGCCCCAGAGTTTGAGCGTGGCCCCCACGACGTCGTGACCTTGTTCGCCCAGCAGGCCCGCGGCGACTGACGAGTCGACTCCTCCACTCATGGCGACTAGGACCTTCACCACTCCATTCTGCCAGTTACCCCTAGGCCGACGCCTCGGCGTGCAGACGATAGATAACCGACGAGAGCACGGCGACCAGCCGGTCGACGTCCTCGTCGGTGGTCTCTGGTCCCATGGAAAGGCGCAGGGAGCCCCGCGCGCGTTCGAGCGGCACGCCCATCGCCGCCAACACGTGGCTCGTCACGGCGGCCCCACTCGAACAACTCGACGCGGCGGAGGCGCAGACGCCCTCTTGATCGAGTAGGAACAGGATTTCGTCACTCGCCAGACCCTCGAAGGTCACGTGCACGGTTCCGGGCACCTTGCGCGAGCCCGGCGCGGTGATCGCGCAACCGGGCAGGAAGCTCAACGCCGCGCACAACTTGTGCTGGAAGTCAATGACCCGGTCGTTGACGTCGACGAGTTCCTTGTGGGTGAGGCGCACCGCGGCGGCGAGACCCACGCACGCGGCGACGTCGAGTGTCCCGCCACGACGGCCTCGCTCTTGACCGCCGCCGGGTACCACACCGATCAGGGGCACGTCACGACGCATGATCAACGCGCCCGCGTTCACCGGACCGCCGATCTTGTGCGCGCAGATCGAAATGAGGTCGATGGTCGCCGTGACCGCAGGAAGAAACAACCACGGCGCCGCCGCCACGGCGTCGCTGTGCGTACTCACACCACCCGGGACCGTTCCCATCGTGACCGAACTCACGCCGTCGAGAGGTTGGCACACGCCAGTCTCGTTGTTGACCGTCATGACGCTCACCACGGCGACGTCGGGATCGAGCACGCCACGCAAGGACTCCAGATCGACGACGCCGTCAGCGTCGACGTCGATGAATCGATGTTCGACGCCCTCGAACTGCTCGGCGGCGAAACGCGCGGCGTCGAGCACCGCGTCGTGTTCGACCCGCGACGTGACGATGACGCTCCTCGAGTGCGTCGCGCGATGCGCGAGCGTCGCGCCGACGACGGCCAGGTGACACGACTCCGTGCCGCCCGCGGTGAAGATGACCCCGCCGGGCTTGGCGCCGACGAACGCGGCCACCTCGTCGCGGGCCTCTTCCACCGCCCGGCGCGCGTCGCGCGCGGCGCGGTGGCTGCCCGAAGGATTGCCGACCACACCGTGCTGCCATCGCTCCATGGCGTCGGCGACCTCGTCGCGACGAGGCGCGGAGGCGGCGTGGTCGAAGTAGAGCAGTTCGGTCATGCGACGTAGTAGGTCTTGGCGTTGGTGAACTCGCGCAGGCCGCTCACCGACAACTCCCGACCGAAGCCCGAACGCTTAGTACCGCCAAAGGGCAGCTCGGGCATCGACGCGACGTTGGCGTTGGCGAAAACCATGCCCACCTCGAGCCGCTCGATCGCCGCGCTGATCTCGCGGGCTTCGCTCGCCCAGATTGAGGCGGAAAGCCCCCACGGCGAATTGTTCGCGAGGTCGATCGCCTGGTTCAGGTCATGGGCCACGTGCACCACGGCCACCGGACCGAAGAGCTCCTCGCACGCGGCACGCGAGTTCGCGGGCACGTTCGTCAAGACCGTCGCGGGGTAGAAGTAACCGGTCCCCTCGAGGGGTGCGCCGCCCGTGAGCGCCACCGCGCCGCGCGCGAGCGAGTCGGCGACCTGGGCGCTGAGCAGGTCGCGCTGCGCCCGCGTCGCCAGGGGCCCGAGGTCGGTCGCCGGGTCCATGGGGTCACCGGTGCGCACGTGCGCCATTTGTTCAGTGAAGCCGTCAATGAACTCCTCGCTGCGTTCGGCGACGACGATGAAACGCTTGGCCGCGATGCAGGCCTGACCGTTGTTCTGTACTCGGGCGGTCACCGCGTGGCTCACCGTGCGCGACATGTCCGCCGAGACGGCGACGAGAAATGGATCGGACCCGCCCAGTTCGAGCACGCACTTCTTCAGGTGTCGCCCGGCGAGTTCGGCGACCGCTCGACCCGCTCGCTCCGAGCCGGTCAGAGTCACGCCTCGCACGCGCACGTCGGCGATGAGGTCGGGCACGTGTTCCACTTCGGCGAAGAGATTGGTGAGCACGCCGTTTCCGAACCCGGCCCGGGTGAAGAGATCCTCGAGATAGAGCGCGCAACCCGGCACGTTGGGTGCGTGTTTGACCAGTACGACGTTGCCCGCCATCAGCGTCGGGACGACGAATCGCACCACCTGCCAGAGGGGGAAGTTCCAGGGCATAATCGCCAGGATTGGTCCCAGTGGTTCGAACCGCACGCCGCTGCGCGACGCCGACGTTGCAATGACCTCGTCGTCGAGCATCGACGGCGCGTGCTGGGCGTAGTAGCGCATGGTCAGCGCACACTTGGCGGCCTCGCCCTTGGCCGCGGCGAAGGTCTTTCCCATCTCGCGGGTCATGAGCTCGGCGATCACCGGGATCTCACCTTCGAGCAACTCGGCCGCGCGATTCATCAATTCGGCCCGGTCCTTCACCTCGACGTGGCGCCAGGAACGATAGGCCCGATCGGCTCGTGCGAGCGCGTCGTCGATGCCACTCGGGTCCAGGCTCGGGTACTCGGCTAGCACGTGCTCGGTGAACGGGTCGAGCGAGGAAAACGGCATGCTTCTAGTCTGCCAGCAATTGTGCGGCACCCGACGGGACGGCCCCGATCTCACGCCAGTATCGAGGGTGCAGCACGGTCACCGCGACCAACACCAGGGCGAGGGTGATCGCCGCCACCACCGTCACCGCACGGACGCCCCACGTCCTCGCGAAGGCCGACTGGATGATGGCACCGACCGGAAAGAAGATCGACAAGGACAAGGTGTAGAGCGCGAGGATGCGCGTACGCTCGCTGCGCGGCGCGTGCAGCTGCACCGACGTATTGAGCCCCGTCAACGATCCGACGTACGCGCCACCGAGCACGCCCAGGGCGAGTGCGCAGAGCACGAGGTCGGGCGCCAGCGCGTAGAGCACGAGCGCGACGACCATGGTCGCCAGCGACGCACGTAACACGAAGAGGCGCGACGTGCGGTGCGCCACACCGGGCAACGTCAAGGCGCCGATCACGGCACCGACTCCCTGGGCGGTCACGAGCCAGGCGGTGCCAACTTTGCCCGCGTGCAGGGTCAGGATCGACATCGCCGGCACCAGGGTGATGAACGGACTCGCGATGACCGCCACCACGGCGATGCCGAGGATCGGGTTACGGCATCCCTTCACCGACCAGGCGACGCGCGCGCCCTGGATTGTCTCGTGGATCGGCCGAACCTTGGTGTGGACCTTCTCGCGAGGCGCACTGGTGACGAACGAGAACATCACGACGACGACGACGAACGACGCGGCGTTCAACGTGAAGCACAGGCCAATCGAACCGAAGGCCAGCGCGACCCCGGCGCACAGGGGTCCGATCACGCGGCCGAGATTGAACTGGGCCGAGGAGAGTGACACCGCGGCGAGGACCTCGTCGGGCCCGACCAGGTCGGGCAGCAACGATTGCCACGCGGCCCACGACGCCGAGCCACAGAGTCCTTCGACGGCCGCGACGTAACAGCAGAGCTGGGGCGAGAGGTGATTGGTGAACTTGGCCACGGCGAGCGAACACGCCGTCAGGGCCATGACCATATTCATTGATTGGATCCAGCGCTGACGACTCACGCGGTCTCCCATGACCCCACCAGCGGGCGAACCCACGATCGCCGGCAACCAGGCCGCCAGGGTGATCAGACCCAGCCAGAGGGCATCCTTGGTCGTCGTCGTGAGGTAGATACCCAGGGCGACCGACTGCATCCAGGTTCCCGTCGAGGAGATCAGCGAGGAACCGAGAGCGAGGCTAAAACTACGGTGGCGAAGCGGGGCGAGCGAAACCGAAGCCATGGAGGAACGCTAACGCGCCGCTCGTGGCGCGAAGTTCTCGGTCAGCCCCCGCGCTTCTTCTTCGCCGGACGAAGGGCGAACCACCACACCGAGATAATGGTGGCGAGGGCCCCCACGACGCCGAGGGTCGACTTGACGCCCTTACCTTTGGGTGCAGGTGTATCTGACATGGACCCATCGTAACGACCAAAGGGCCGGGGCCCGAAGGCCCCGGCCGTTGATGACGATTGGTGCCTTAGGCGGCTTGGTGGGCTTCGACGGCAATCTCGATGCCGATCTTATTGCCCACGACCAGGCTGCCGTTCTCCAGCGTTCCTTCGAAATTCACGCCGAAGTCGCGGCGGTCGATCTCGCCGGTCACTTCGAAGCCGGTGACATTCACGCCCGGGGCCATGCTCGGTCCGGTGCCCAAGTACTCGAGCTCGAACGTCACGGGCTTGGTGATGCCCCTCACCGTCAGGTCCGCGAGCAGTTCGTACTTTTCGCCACCCTTGGCGGTGATCTTGGTGGACTTGAGGTTCAGGGTCGGAAAGTGCTCGAGGTCGAGGAAGTCCGCACTCTTCAGGTGACCGTCGCGCATCTCGTTGGCGGTCGTGATGCTGTTCGCCTGGACTTCAGCGACTACCGAGGATGACTCGATGGTGTCGCCAATGGTGATCGCGCCACTGAACTCGGTGAAGTTACCGCGCACCTTCGCGGCGACGAGGTGGCGGGCGATGAAACTGACCGTCGAGTGGACGGGGTCGACGTTGTAGACGCCGGGAGCGGGGAGGTTGCTCATGATGTTCTCCTGTTTTTCATAGACACGGTTTGTGACCTGCTCCCATTATAGTTGCATATACAACTACTTGTCAAGAAGTAATCGCAAAGTGAAGTTTCTGCTAAAATTGGGTTATGTCCACGACCACCAGAGCCTGTCCGTCGGGTGACGAACGGGTCGTCCTCTTCGGTCTCCTGCTAGAGACCAACGCTCGACTCTCCAAGAGCCTCGGGGTCGAACTCGAGGCTACGTGCGAGTTGCCCCTGGCCTGGTTCGAGGTGCTCCTCCAACTGCGAAAGGCGCCCGAGGGTCGCTTGAAGATGAACCAGATCGCCGACGCCATCGTCCACTCGAGCGGCGGCACGACCCGACTCATCGACCGGCTCGAACAGTCGGGCTACGTGACGCGCGAACACTGTCCGAGTGATCGACGGGCCATCTTCGTCGCCATCTCAGCGCGGGGGAACGAGAAACTCGACGAGGCGCTCAACGTCCACCTCGACTACCTCGAGGACAATCTGGCCAATCGACTGAGCGACCAGGAGCGCACGACCCTCGCGACGCTGCTGAAGAAGCTCAACTCGTCGACGCGGCCCTCGTAAGCAGGGCCTTCGTTAGCCACGCCTGCGCGTCACGCTCGTCGTCGAGTTCGAGCGCGAAGCCCTCGCCCTCACCTTCGCCACTGATGACCTCGAGCGCGAGCACTTCGCTCGCGAGTTCGTCAAATCCGTCCGCGAGGTCGTCCAGACCGGTGACGTGCAGGATGATCCGGTCCGCGACGTCGAGGCCCGAGTTCTTTCGCAGGTCCTGGACTTGGCGAACGACGTCACGGAGATGCCCTCGCCGACGCAGCGCCTCGTCGAGGGTCAGGTCCAGGGCGATCACCTCTCCCCCGTCGCGCGAGACCGCGAAGCCGCCTTGACTCTTGGCGCGCAGTTCGAGGTCGTCAGCGCCCAACTCGAAGATCCCCGTCGACAGGGTCACGCTGACCGTGCCCCCGCCTTCCAGAGAATCGGCGGCGGCGAGTGAGTCGAGCGAGGCGAGTGCCGGCTTCAATTCCTTCACGGCCTCACCGAGGCGAGGTCCCACTGTGCGAAAGTTGGGCACCAATTCGAAGTGCAGTACTTCGGCGAGTTCCGTCCCGAACTCGAGCAGGTCGACGTTGAGTTCGTCCTCGACGATCCCCTCGGGGGGCATGGGCGAGCCGGACTGGAGGAATACCAGCGCTCGAGCGAGCGGCTGGCGGACCTTGACGCCCGCTTCGGCCCGTGCGGCGCGTCCGAGCGAGGTCAGTCGGCGCGCCACGTTCATCGACGCCTCGAGTTCGACGTCGCGGTTTCGCGGCTCACTGGTGGGCCAGTCCGTCAGGTGCACCGACGCCGTCTCGTCGACCTCGAACAACTCGCGATAGAGCCGTTCGGTGAGGAACGGACAGAACGGCGCCAACAATAAGGTCACGCGCTGGAGAACCTCGAGCAAGGTCGCCTGGGCCGCGAGCGAATCCGAGCGTGGCGCCCTGGGATCAGTGCGCCAGAATCGACGACGGCTTCGACGCACGTACCAGTTCGAGACGTCGTCGATCAGCTCGCTCAGTGCGTCAGTCCCCCCGAGTGGCTCGTAGCCGTCGAGCGCCACCGTCACCGCGACGGTCACGCTCTCGAGACGCGACAGGATCCACCGGTCAATGGCGGCCCGTTCGCTCACGACGGGTATCGCCGGATCCTTCGGGTCGAATCCGTTGAGCGAGGCGTAGGTCGCGAAGAAGCTGAACGTGTTCCACAGCGTGGCGAGGGTTTCGCGAAGCGACAGGTCAATGGCGCTCAGGCTCGCGCGCGTTGAGGTCCACGGAGAACCCTGGGAGAACATCCACCAGCGCAGCGGATCCGCGCCTCGCGTACCGAGCACCTCCCACGGATCGATGACGTTGCCAAGCGACTTGCTCATCTTCTTGCCGTTCTCGTCGACGATGTGCCCGAGACAGAGCACGTGCTCGTAGGGCGTCGCGCCGAAGACGAGCGTGTTCACCGCGAGCAGCGAATAGAACCAACCTCGCGTCTGGTCAATCGCCTCGACCACCAGTTGCGCAGGAAACTGCATTGCCTCACGACTATCGGGTTCGTGGGGAAAGCCGACTTGGGCGGCGGGCATGGCGCCCGAATCGAACCAGGCGTCAATCACCGGCTCAACGCGCGTCGCGGGCTCGCCACAGGTCCGGCACGCGATCACCACCTCATCGATCCCCGGGCGATGGGGATCGAGGCCCGCGAGATCGCGGCCGGCGAGCGAGGAGAGTTCCTCAAGGGAGCCCACACAGGTGTAGTGCTTGAGTTCGCACTGCCAGATCGGAAGCGGCGTACCCCAGAATCGGTCACGCGACAGTGCCCAGTCCACGTTGTTGGCGAGCCACTCGCCGAAGCGACCGTCGCGAATATGAGTGGGATGCCAGTCAATCGTTTGATTCTCGGCCATCAACTCGTTCTTGTACTGACTCGTGGCGACGTACCAACTGGGTTTGCCCCAGTAGATCAACACGGTGCCGCAGCGCCAGCAGTGCGGCAGCGAGTGGACGTAGTCCACGCGTTTGAGCAAGATGCCCCGCCGTTCGAGTTCGTCGTTGATGGCGCTGTTCGCCGAGCGCACGTCCTCGCCCTCGAGCCAGGGCACGTCACTCGTGAAGCAACCGTCGGGTCCGACGGGATTGACGGTGGGCAGCGAGTAGGCCCGGGCGATCTGACGGTCCACTTCTCCAAAGGCCGGGGCCTGGTGGACCAGACCGGTACCGTCCTCGGTCGTGACGTAGTCGGCTTCGACGACGTAACACGCGTCGACATCCTCGGGCAGGGCCACGTCGGTGAAGGGGCGTGCGTAGTGCACGCCCGCGAGCACTGATCCCGAAAACGTCGATCCGGCCTTGACGCCTTCGCCGAACACCGAGGCGACCAGCGCGGCGGCCACGACGAGCCCGTTGACGATGGTGTAGTCGACGTCAGGATTCACCGCGACCGCGACGTTGGAGAGCAACGTCCACGGTGTCGTGGTCCACACGGCCAGGTGCGTCGCGCCCGCGAGACCGGGGTGCTCCTCGACGTCGAGAATGCGAAGTCGTACGTAGCAGCTCTCGTCGGTTTCATCGGTGTAGACGTCAGGTTGTCCCAGTTCATGACTGGACAACGCCGTGCCGCAGCGTGGACAGTACGGTACGACCTTTAGATCCTCGTAGAGCAGGCCCCGATCAAAGAGTTGCTGGAGCTGCCACCAGACCGACTGCACGTACGCGGGGTGAAACGTGTAGTAGGCGTGTTCCATGTCTGTCCAGTAGCCGATTCGCTCCGTGAGCTTCTCGAACTCGTCGACGTAGATGAGCACCGACTCCTTGCACAACCGGGTGAACTCGCCGATGCCGACCTTCTCGATGATGTCGCGTTTACCCGAGATCCCGAGTTGCTTCTCCACCTGAACCTCGACGGGCAGTCCGTGGGTGTCCCAACCTGCCCGCCGGGCCACGAAGCGGCCCTGCATGGTCTGATACCGACAAAAGAGATCCTTGTAGACCCGCGCCCACACGTGGTGCAGACCGGGTTTGCCATTAGCAGTGGGCGGCCCCTCGTAAAAGACCCAGGGTTCGGCCCCTTCGCGATGACGCATCGAGCGCGCGAAGACGTCATTGGTCCGCCAACGAGTGAGTTCGGCCTCTTCGAGGGCCACAAAGTCGAATTCGGCGCTGACGGGGCGAAACACTGGTCTCCTTTGGTGATGCACACCATCGTACCGAAGTTGGTTCAAACGACTGCTGCTCTACGATGAGGTGGTGATTGAACTCAGTATTGAGGACGAACTCATTACGACGTCGGGTGCGCTGAGTGTCTTCAAGGCCGCCGTGGATGAGCTCAATCGTCGCTACGGCTCGATCGACGACGATACCCAGATGAACATCGAGGAGTTGATGCCGCCCACGGGGATATTCCTCGTCGCGCGTCAGGATGGCCACCTGTGCGGCGGCGTCGGGCTCCGCCGGATCGTCGAACCGGTGCACCAACTCGCTGAGGTGAAGCGCCTCTGGGTGCGTCCCGACCTACGACGACACGGCGTCGCGGCCCAATTGATGAACGAAGTGGAACAACGCGCACGCACCATGGGCTACCGTCAGCTCTACCTCGAGACCGGCCCCGCGCAACCCGAGGCCGTGGCGTTCTACCCCAAACACGGCTGGACGGCCGTCGATCGATTCCCCGAGGGCGCCTTCACCCACGAGGGCGCCTTCCGGTTCACCAAGGTCCTCTAGGCAAACTGGTCGTCGAGCCAGTCCTCTCGTAGTTCGTCGAGGGACTTGAGCACGAGATCGGCCAGTGCGAACTCCGCCAGCGCGCGGTCGTTGGGCGTCGGTACCGCCACGACCTTCATGCGGCCAGCCTTGGCCGCGAGAACGCCGGCCGCCGAATCCTCGAAGACGAGGCACGCCCGTGGATCGGCGCCCAGCGACGCAGCGGCACTCAGGAACACGCCGGGGTGCGGCTTGCCGAAGGGCTCGTGTTCGGCTGAGTGCACGACCGCGAAGCGGTCGCGCAGATCGAAATGATCCAGGCACCGGTAGATCAACTTCAGCGGCGTCGAGCTGGCGAGCCCGACAGGCCCGAGCGCACTCGTGAGGTCGATGGCGCGCACGGCCCCGGGCAGCAACACTCCTTCGCTCTCGACGAGCTGACCAACCCGCTCGAGAACCTCGTCGACGACCACGTCGGGACTCGGCGTGGACCAGGGATGCTGCGAGTACCAGTAGTGCACGACTTCCACGACGAACATGCCCTTGGTGGAGCGGTCCTCTTCGTCCGAAATCGGAACACCAAGTCGACTGAAGATCTCGACCTCGGCCTTGTGCCAGAGGACCTCGGAATCGATGAGCAGTCCGTCCATGTCAAACAGTGTCGCGCGAACCGTCACCCCGCTACTCTTGCACACCCGCGAACTACGGTGAGCCCATGACGACGATTCGCACCCTTCAACCCGGTGACGCTCGCGCCGTCGTCGATCGAATCGCGAATCGACTGGCCGACGACGCACGCCACTCACCTCTCGTCAATCCTTGCGTCGACACAGAATCGCTGTACGACACCATCCTGCACGCGTCCAACGCCACCTGGGTCGCGGTCGAGGGATCCCGCGTGGTCGGCCACCTCTACGGCGCGGTGTTGAACGACCACGCGCACGAGCGAGCGGCGTGGACCGGTCCCGACGGCGTATCCTTCGACGACGACGAGCACCTCGAGAAACTCGTGGACGTCGCGTGCGCGAGCTGGCGCCGATCGGGAGCGACTCAGCACTACTCGTGGACACTCGCTAATCCTGCGCGGGTCGCACCGTGGGACGCGCTCGGCTATCAGCGGCTTGGCGTACGCGGCGTCATGACGTTACGGGCGCGCCAAGTCCGAACCCTGCCCGATGGCATGGTCCTTCGCGCTGCCACCTCGCACGACGTCGAGCGAGCTCTCCAGCTCGACCACGTCATCGATGTCGCCCAGGGCGACGCTGTCGCGATGTCGGGCAAGGACCGGCGCACGACTCGTCGCGAACTACTCGAACTGCTCGAGGACCCTGACGTGCGTCACTACGTCGTCGAAGCCAACGACGTCGTCATCGCCCAGGCCGTCACCTTCCCGCTACCGCCACGTCGTGGCTCGTTCGACGCCACGCTGCACCTGAGTGAAGTCGTCGTCGATCCGAGCGAGCAGGGTCTTGGCGTTGCGAGCGCGATGATCGACACCGTGCTCGAACGCGCGCGACTCGAGGGATTCGGTCACGTCGAGGCGCAGTGGCGTGTCACCAATCAACAGGCGAGCACCTTCTGGCCCCGCTACGGTCTCACACCGACCTACGTGCGCCTCGGACGTGCCGTGGGTTCAGGAGAGTGATGCTTCGATGGCTGCGACGAGCACCGGGTCCTCGGGCGTGACCTGAGGGGCGAATCGCTGCACCGAACCGTCGGGGCTCACGAGGAACTTCTCGAAGTTCCAGCGCACGTCACCGCTGTAACCTTCGGCGTCGGCCACCTGAGTCAACTCGGCGTAGATCGGGTTGCGTTCGTCGCCGTTCACGTCGATTTTCTCGAACATCGGGAAGGTAGCGCCGTAGGTCGTCGAGCAGAACGTCTGAATCTCCTCGGCCGTGCCGGGCTCTTGGCCCATGAACTGGTTGCACGGAAAGCCAACCACCGTGAAACCCTGGTCGGCGTACGTCTTCTGCAACTTCTCGAGGCCTTCGTACTGAGGGGTCAGACCGCACTTCGAAGCCACGTTGACCACGAGCACGGACTTGCCGGCGAAGGGGGCCAGCGAACTCTCTTCGCCGCCGAGGGTGTGAACTGGGATGTCGTAAATAGTCATGGGTCGACACTATTGGCGATTCTGCGCGAAGTGGCACCCGTAGGCTTGGCGGCATGCTCTGCGTGGTGATCAACGGGGAAAACCTTGAGATGTTCGACCGTCCGAACCCCAAGCCCGGTCCCACGGGCGTGGTCGTGACGGTGCACTCCTTTGGCATCAACGCGGCCGATCTCATGCAACGGCGTGGTCTCTACCCCGCTCCCGCCGGCTGGCCACAGGACGTGCCGGGCATGGAACTCGCTGGCGTCGTAAGTTCGGTCGGCAGCGAAGTCGACGAACCGCTGGTCGGGCGTCGCGTCTGCGCCCTGGTGGGCGGTGGGGCTCAGGCGACGCAGTGCGCGGTGCCCTACGAGCACTTGATCGTCGTCCCCGACCACGTCAGTTGGGAGGAAGCGGGAGGATTCGCCGAAGCGTTCACCACCGCCTTTGACGCTCTGGTCCTCCAAGCGAACCTTCAAACCGGTGAGAGAGTCCTCGTCAGCGGCGCAGCCGGTGGCGTGGGAACGGCCGCCGTGCAGATCGCCCACGTGCTCGGCGCCCACGTCATCGCCGTCACGCGAGACGACGAGCATCACGACAAACTGCGCGAACTGGGAGCGGATGAAACAATCGTCAGCGAGGACGTCGCAGACTTGGCACCCGTGCACGTCGTGCTCGAACTCGTCGGTGCCGTAAACCTCGAACGGACCCAGCGCGTCCTGGCCCCCTTCGCGCGGGTCGTCGTCATCGGCGTGGGTGGCGGCTCGAAGGTAGAGCTCGACCTCTTGAACGTCATGGTCACTCGTGCACTGGTCACGGGATCCACCTTGCGCTCGCGATCAAGGAAGGAAAAGGCCCAGGTCATCGCACGAGTCAACGAGTTCCTGGTGCCGCTCTGGGACGAGGGACGGTTGCGGGTGCCGAGTGCTGGACGCTTCAACTTCGAGGACATCAACCGCGCCTACAACTTCTTCGCCAAACCGGGCAAGTTTGGCAAGGTCATCGTCTCGATACGCGAATAGTGACGAGACCAGTGACCGTTGTCCCCCGCCCGCACCGCTCACGTTGTGACCCGTCACGACCTGACTACGAGGCGATCATCGCCGCCCACGAGCGCGCGGTGGTCGTGGGCGAGCCCACGTATCGAGACCCGACGTCGGGGCTCTTCGTGCTCACCGTGGCCGCGCACCTCGCGCGCGGCACGTGCTGTGACAGTGGCTGCCGGCACTGTCCGTACGTGGAGTCTTAGGGAGCGGCGACGACCTCGTCGTGCTGAGCCAGGTGGTGGCGATCGATGTTTACGAGAAGATAGAAGCTCGCCGCGGCGAGCAGCACCATTAGTGCGCCGAATCGGAACGCGAGATCGTAACCGTGGACGGCGCCGGCGATTTTCAACGCCGCGAGTCCTGACGACGTCAGACCCGGACGCATCGCCGCCACGACGAATGCCGAGGCGCTCGTGACGTAGATCGTGTTCTGGATCGCCGTGCCAAAAGAACCACCGATCTGCTGGGCGGTGTTGAGCACCGCCGACGCGGCGCCCGCGTCTTCGGGATGCACGTTGAACAACGCGGTCGACGCCACGGCGACGAACGTCGCACCGAGTCCCAGGCTGCCGAGCACCATCGCGGGCATTACCCGGGTCAGGTAACTGCTATCGGGGGCGAGAAAGGACAGCAGCAGCAAGCCGAGCGAGCCCATGAGGCTACCGACGGTGGCAATGAGTCGGGGTCCGATCTTGGGCAGGATCTGGCTCGTCACGCCGGCGCCGACGATGACCCCCAGCGAGAACGGCATGTAGAGCAGGCCCGACTTGACGGCCGAATACTGATGAACGTCCTGGAAATAGAAGGTCAGGAACAAGAACATGCCGAACAGACCCAGACCCACGAAGGTCTGGGAGAGATACGATCCCGCCCTCACCCGGTCGGTCAGTAGACGCAACGGCATCAGGGGCGATTTCACCCTCGCTTCGATCTGGAAGAACACGAAGAGCAGCGCGACACCCAACGCGATGTAGGGAAACGCACTCAACGACCCCCACCCGTAGGTCGAAGCCTGCGAAACGCCAAAGACGATACTCACCATGCCCAGCGTGGCCGTCAGGGCCCCGGGTACGTCGTAGTGCGGGTGGCCCTCGACCCTGGATTCGTGGACATTGGGAATCGCGAGCGACAACGCAATAATCGCCATGGGCGTGTTGACGAAGAGACACCACCGCCACGACAGGTACT
>Ga0181516_10001211_pt1 | contig 20238 bp, 17 predicted proteins | sample PEATcosm2014_Bin_25_FD_121104 | JGI IMG/M metagenome (GOLD analysis project Ga0181516, IMG submission 121104) | Peatland microbial communities from MTU Mesocosm Facility, Houghton, MI, USA - PEATcosm2014_Bin01_10_metaG | ecosystem: Environmental > Terrestrial > Soil > Wetlands > Peat | place... | reverse complement strand
CAATGACGGTGGTGCCTTTGCCTTCTGCGGACTCGACAGCAAAATGGCCGCCGACCATTTCCAACCGTTCCCTCATGCCGAGCAGTCCCAGGCGTTTGCTTCCCTTCCCGTGCAATACACGGTCCACCTGAAAAGATTTGCCGTCATCTTTTATTTTCATGCAGACGAAATCCGGCAGTTTCTGGATGCTCACTTCCACGCGGCTGGCCTGGGCATGGCGGGCGACATTGGTGAGCGCCTCCTGCGCGACGCGGAAAAGAACCGTCCGTTTGGCGATGGCCAGTTGTTCCACATCCGCAAAAGCCTTCAAGTGGACGAGAATGTGTGTCCGCTTGGAAAAGATTTTCACAAAGGAATGCAGGGCGGGAATCAGCCCCAGATCGTCCAGCACCGCCGGGCGCAATTCGCGGGCGAACTGGTGCACGATGTCCACCGATTTTTCCACCAGCCGCTGCGTTTGCGCAATGTTGCGGTCCAGGCCCTTGGTGTTGGTTGCGGCCTCCTTGGCCAGCGCCGCCAGCCGGACGTTAATGCCGGTCAATGTCTGGGCGATGACATCGTGAAGTTCGCGGCTGATCTCGCGGCGTTCCTCCTCCTGTGCCAAGAGAATCTGGCGGGACAATTGCCGCAATTGCTCCTGTAGGCGGTCCGACTGTTCCAGCAACTCGCCGTAATGATGCTCGCTTTTTTTAAGCGCCACCTCCACCGCCTTGCGCTGGACGATTTCCTGTTTCAACTCCAGGTTCGACGCGGCCAGCTCCACCGTGCGCTGGCTCAACATCTCGACGATTTTATTCAGGTGGACGGCGGCCTCCCGCGCCGTGCGCTTGATTTTCTCAATCGGGGTGATTGCCTCGGTAAAGAAAGCTCCCGCCTGCCGGATGAGCCTGACGCGCTTGCCGGACGGGATGCCGGGCAGCACCTTGTTGACCAGGATTTGCTCATGGAGCTTGGCGATGTCCAGCGTGTTCAGACCGGCGGTCAACGCCTGCCGGCCCATGCCGTGCGCCAATTGCAGGCTCGCCTTCGGGCCTTGCTTGAGAAAGGCCAGCAACGACGCCTGGTAATGTCTGGAAAATCTAGCTTTCATGATCTGCCGAATTCACGGGCGACCCGCCGCACGGAACTCGCCGATTTTAGCACCAGCTGCTGCGTGCTGGCGATTTCATTCTTGAGACCCCTGGTGTTGGTCCGCGCCTCCTGTTTCAGCGTGAGCAGCCGGACGTTGATGCCCAGCAACGTCTGGGCGATTTCATCCTGAAGCTCGCGGCTGATTTTCCGGCGTTCATCCTCCTGCGCCGCCAGCACCTGGTGCGTCAGTTGCCGCAGGCCTGCCTGTAGTTGCAGGGAATCCTTCAACAGCTTGGTATAATGGATGCCGCTTAATTTGAGTGCGGCTTCCACGCTCTTGCGACGGACGATGCCGCGTTGCAACAGACGGTTCGTGGCGGCCAGTTCCACCGTGCGCCGTCCGAGCTTTTCGTTCAGCCGGTTTAGTTGAATCTTGCTTAGCCGTGCGGCCCGGTGCGTCTCCACAATCGGAATGATGGCCTCGGTAAAAAAAATCTCCGCCCGCTTGAGGAAACCATCCTTTAGGCTGGATAATTCCAGTGTCGCGACGGCCCGTTCATGAATTCGTGCTAAATCCAGTGTCTCCAGTCCGAGGACAACCGCCCGGCGTCCCAAGGCCAGCGCCGGTTGCAGGCTCGGGCGCGACCCCGCCTTCAGGTGTTTGCGCAACGCCGTGACATATCGTCGGGACAACCCGGTTGATTTTTGTTTCATGTCGTCATGCTGGCTTTGGCAGACTCTCCGGGAGGCTTGATCTCTCAACGGCATCCCGGAAATCCAACGCAACTATCGGATGTTTGTCCCAATCTGTATATGGGGTGAACACCCCATAGTGCCTGCCCCGCATATTTGAGCGCGGCGACCGGATTGATTTCAGGAAGTGATCCCAATCTGCCACGGTAGGGTAATACCCCATGTCAGGAAGCCGTCCGGTGGCGTAACATGGTCGGCAAATGCATGAAAAGCGGAGATGCGGCGGCATGAATGGTGCTATCTGAAAGATAATGAGCGATCATCAAAAACATACGGAGTTTTTGCGGCACTGCATTCGTTACGACGGAAGCGCCCGGCGGCAGGAACTCATGGAAGAGATTGTCCGGATTCAATGTGACGCGCGCTGTGTGCGTCGCGCGGTGTGGCTGATGGCCATTTTGGCTGCACTGGCTGCGTTTGGCCTCGGCTACGGAGTAATTTTGGTGGATAACTTTCCCAACAACGTTCCGCAATTCATCATCAACACTTTTGGCGTCCTCGCCGTAAGCTGGCTGATTTGCATCCTGGCTTTTGCGGGTCTCGGAATGGTCTATCGCTGGAAGCTGGACCGGCGGCGGGAGGAATGCCGCCAGATCGTCACAAGGCTGTTGGAGTCCCGGCTGGGCAAGACGGTCGTCACGCCTCTGCAATTCGCCGAGCCAATCGTGTCGGCGAGCCGGATGCGTGCCACGTCCATGAGCTGATTAAACCGGCTCGACGGAGTCTTGCCCCGCCAATTAGATTAAAAATGGAAGCGTGATTTTCGCTTATGAAATCATTTCGGCGCATTCTCGTGTTGCTTCTGGCAGGCTCGACGGTTGCCTGGGCGCAGGATGACACGGTCACCATGCCGGACATCATCCAGGGCGTGCAACAATTTGCGCGGGACAATCTCGACACGAATGTTCTCAACGCGCTTCCCAAGGCGGACGACCCCGTGGTGCGGCAATTTTTCCGCGACGCGCAGCAGCGGTTTCAAGGTGACTACGTGGTGGACATCGCGGCGTTGCGACAAACCGCCCAAACCGTCCTGCCGTTGCTGGAAAGCAGCGAGGAAACCCAGCCCTTCGCCGCGTGGCTCAAGGCGCGGATGGATTACCTGGATGTCGCCGACGAAATCCGGTTGACGATTCCACCGCCAAACGTTGAAACCAACCAGCCGCCCCAGCCCGTTCCCAATCCACCGCCGCAAAAGGAACGCGAACTTTGGGTGAAAAAAGTTTCCGTTTCCCCCTGGCCGGCATTGGCAAATGAATATGTGCCGGAGCTGAAGCCGATTTTCGCCGCGCAAAAGATTCCGCCGGAACTCGTCTGGGTGGCGGAGGTGGAATCGGGATTTGACCGGCGAGCCTTGAGCCCGGCGGGCGCGGCGGGACTGTTTCAATTGATGCCGGACACGGCCAGACGGTTCGGCCTTTCCCTCTGGCCGCGCGACCAGCGTTATCAGCCGGAACCGAGCGCGACCGCCTCCGCCCAATATCTGAAATATCTTCACGACCGCTTCAAGGATTGGCGGCTCGCGCTGGCCGCTTACAACGCCGGTGAAGGCGCGGTGCAGAAACTTCTGGACCGCTACAAAACGGACAATTATGACGCCATCGCCGAACATCTGCCCGCGGAAACGCAGATGTATGTGCCCCGGATTGAAGCCGTCCTCCAGCAGCGTGAAGGCGCGAACCTCGAACAACTTTCCGAACCGCAAGGTTAATCCCGGCCTAAATCTGCCTCTTCGACCGGCGACTGGCTCGTTTGAACTTATCCGGTTGCAGAAATGCGGGTGAAGCAACTTTGAAACTCCAGACTGTCTCGCTAGCCAACGATCCAGTCTTGCGAACTGAAAACCTGCGCCACGTTGTGCAGCCGAAAGCGCTTCGAATTACGGTAGGGTTACACCCCATGGTGAAGAGCCAGCCCAAGGTCTAGTGTGTCGCCCGGAATAAAAACACAACAAACAAAGGAACAAACATTATGACCAGGAACAATTCAGTCGTGGCGATTTTCAAATCGCACATCGAAGCCGAAACCGCCGTCAAGGAACTCCAGCAATCAGGCTTTGACATGAAGAAACTCTCGATTGTCGGCCGCGACTATCACACGGATGAACACGTCGTCGGCTATTACAATACCGGTGACCGCATGAAAAGCTGGGGAAAAACAGGCGCTTTCTGGGGCGGGATTTGGGGATTGTTGTTCGGCTCCGCCTTCTTTTTGATTCCCGGTGTCGGGCCGTTGCTCATCGCGGGACCGCTGGTCAGTTGGATTGTCGGGGCGCTGGAAGGCGCGGTGGTGGTGGGCGGTTTGAGCGCGCTGGGTGCCGGTCTCTACGGCATGGGCATACCCAAGGACAGCATTCTGCAATACGAGACGGCCATCAAATCCGGCAAGTTTGTCGTGATCGCCCACGGCTCCGATGTGGAAACGGTTCACGCCCGGGAAATCATCAAGCGCACCAACCCGGAGGCGTTGGAAGAGCACCAGCCTTCATGCGCCAGCCCGGAGCCAAGCCTTGTTGCAGCTTAATTTGGACACACGTCGCAATCCATCAATCAACCAAAACCACATTATGAAAAACAAAACATGGGTCATCACCGTTCTTTCCATCGCCGCTTTTGCCGTGGGTTGCGACAAGCAGCAAACCACCTCGGAGCAGATTGACAAGGTCCAGACCGAAACCACAGCCGCCGTAGTGGATATGAAGGATTACACCTTCGCCCAGAAGGATGAATTCGTCAAAGCCATGCAGGGCCAGTTGGACGCCCTCAACAAGGATTTGGACACGCTTTCCACCAAAATTGACAGCTCCAGCGACGCGGTCAAGGCCGAGGCCAAACCCAAGCTGCAAGCGTTGCGCGACCAGGTGGCCCAGTTAAACAAACAACTGGACGACGCCAGGAACGCCACCGAATCCACTTGGGACAGCGTCAAAGACGGCTTTACGAAGGCCTATGACGCGACGAAGGACGGTTTCAACCAGGCACGCCAGTGGGTGAGTGATAAAATCGCGCCTTGAACCAGTAGGGTTACACCCCATAGCCATAAACCGGCGCATCCGGCAGTTTGTCTCAACTGTTAAAAACCAACAACAAACAGCAACCGAAAGAAAAAATAAAATGAAAATGAAATCAACCTGCGCGCTCGCACTCTTGGCAGCAACGAGCGCCCTGTTAGTCTCCAGCACATCCCTCCGCGCCGCCGATACGGACAGCCGCATCGAATCATCCGCCGCGAAGTCCTATACGTTCAAAACCTACCTCAAGGACGATTCAATCAAGATTGACTCCAAAGAAGGCGTCGTCACCCTGACCGGCACGGTCGCCGATGCATCGCACAAATCCATGGCCGAGGACACCGTGTCGGGCCTGCCCGGCGTCAAGAGCGTGGACAATGAACTGCTCATCAACGGCGAACAACCCGCTGAACATTCAGACGCCTGGATTACCGCGAAAGTGAAAACCACGCTGTTGTTCCATCGCAATGTGAGCGCCACCGGAACCACCGTGTATACGCTGGACGGCGTCGTCACTTTGCAGGGTGAAGCGAGCAGCATGGCCCAAAAGGAACTCACCACCGAATACGCCAAGGACGTTGACAACGTCAAAAGCGTCAAGAACGAGATGACGATTGCCACGACCCCGGCGGCGCCAGACGCAACCATGGGCGACAAAATTGATGACGCCTCCATCACGGCTGAAGTCAAGTCGTCGTTGCTGTCGCATCATTCGACCAGCGCCCTGCATACCGGAGTTACGACGACGGATGGCGTGGTTACGTTAAGCGGCATTGCCCAAAACGATGCTGAAAAGAGCCTCGTCACCAAGCTGGCCACCGACATCAACGGCGTGACCAGCGTGATCAACAACATGATCATCGCCGCGCCCGTGGCGGCCAACTAAACCGTCCATTTATCGCCGGCTGGCCCGAAAACGCGCCAGCCGGCAAACCAATCCAAAGAGCATTTTATGTTATACACCATTGCGGTGATACTGATCATTTTATGGGCGCTGGGGATGGTGACCGGCACCGCCGGCGGCTTGATTCATATCCTCCTGCTCCTCGCCATTGTGGCGGTTCTGCTGCGCGTCATTTCCGGGCGCAGACCAGTGATTTGAGAAATGGCCTGTCAGGGAAATTAAGCTATAGATTTCAATATGAATATAAAAACCATCGTGGCTGTCCTGTTGATTACCTTGGGCATTGTGGTCCTGGCTTACTCGGGCGTCACCTTCAAGACTCCGGGGGAGCCGGTCAACTTTCTGGGAATGCACTTTGAGACCACCGTCAGCCACTTTATCTCACCGGCTGTCGGAGCGCTTGCTCTCGTCGGCGGGATCGTGTTGTTGCTCGTGAAACCAAAGAGTGTCTGATGAGCGAGGCCGATCCATCCGCAACCATCGTTCTTTCAAAATGCCTTCGGCGTTTGAAATGGAATGAACTGGTGAGCCGCGGCGATTTCGTCATGGATGAACACCAGGATTTTGAACCGTGGGAAGGGCCGTCCGGATTTCGGGCCGATTCTTTTTTGAAACCAATTTACCGGAGGCGAAAACATGGAATGGACGAGGCCGGAAAATCACAGTGAACACGCTAAAATTCGTTTGCCCGACCGTCATCCAATTGGTCAAGCAGGTCTGTTTGTTCCCCCAAAACATTATAAATGCCGTCAAGCAAAGGCGGCGCCGCGCGGTCCGAAACGAACTTGAAATCGAGCGGCTCGACCGGATACGGAACGCTTCGAGGCATCTTGGAAAGTGATTGAAAATCCGCCACGCGCTGGTCAACCGGCTGGCTGACATCCAAATAAAGCGTCGGCGGGTTTGTATCCGTCGCACTGGCGACCGCGCGGAAACAAAATTTAGGCCGTCAGATCGCCTGCGGTTAGAAACTTTCAAAAGTGACGACTGGCCGTTGCCGTTCGCAACGCGGGCTGGGTCAGGCGCGGGCGGGAAAACTTTTCCACATTTTTGCGGGCAGCAGGCCTAGGACGATGAAGGCGATCTGGCTGCCGACAAAGAGCATCAGCCAGCGGAACGCCGCGTCGGTGAATCCGTAGCTGTGCAGCCCGATGCCGAGCATGTTGACGCCGAACCACGACCAGCTCGTGACGATGTTGCCGATGATGGCGCAGTTGACGAGGCCGCGTTCGCGGATCATCCCGCCCCAGCGCGCGTGCAGGATGAGCGCGTTCCACAGCACGATGATGAGCGCGCCGTTTTCCTTCGGGTCCCAGCCCCAGAACCGGCCCCACGACTGGTCGGCCCAGATGCCGCCCAGCACCGTGCCCACAAAGCTGAACAGCGTGGCGAAACACACGATGCCGTAAATCATCCGCGCCAGCGATTTGCCGGTGGCCGGATCCAAGGTTTTCGTAAACACGCCGCGCAAAATGTAAATCAGCGCGAGGAATCCGGCAAGGAACGTGCTCGCGTAGCCGACGGTCACCGCCACGACGTGCGTGGCGAGCCAGAAATTCGTGTCCAGCACCGCGCGCATCATTTCCATGGTGTCGCCTTCCAGCGCGAGGTGGTGGGCGATGATGAGCGTGATGAAGCCGATGCCCGACGAGGCGACGGCGCCGATGCCATTGCGGTGGAATTTTTCCAGGATGATTCCCAGCAGGCACGCGCCCCAGCCGATGAAGATGGCGGAGGAATAGAGATTGGTCACCGGCGGCCGGCCTTCGAGCACCATCCGGTAAACCAGCCCGGTGGTGTGGATGGTGAACGCGAGGCCGACGAGCCACACCGCCGAGCGGCGCAGGGTCTCGGACAGGTTGAACCAGGAAAACACCGCGAGCAGCCCGGCGAGGACGTAAATGACCATCGCGTTGTAAAACGGCTCCATCTGGTTGAAGAAGACTTCGGCGCGGACTTTGGCGAGCGCCTTGGACTGGGCCGGCACCAATTGCGAACGCAAGTTGGCGATGGCGGCGTTGAACTGGTCGGGCTGGCTGGCGGCGAGCGCGCCGGCCATTTTCGCGTAGTCGCGGGCGAAGTTGTCGATCGGCATGCCGCGCGGCGCGTCGAGCAGGGCGTCACCCATGCGCCGCCAGTCGCTTCCGCCGGCCGGCGGGAGGATGAGCGGCGGCTCCAGATTGGCCATGAACTGGAAGCGCGAGATGTTGTAGGCAAAGGCGTCAAGGTTGGTCTTGTCAAATGCTTCGCCGGCCTGCTGCGCCTTGGCGGCGGCGACGCCGTCGGGGATTGACTGCTCAAACGCGGCGAGTTCCGCCGGCCAGTCCTGCGCGTCGGCGGGCTGGATGGTGTTTTTCAACTGCGCGTAAAGCATGAGGCGCTCGTGGAGCTTGGCGATGGCGTTTTCGTAGGCGGTGCGGGACGCGGCCTCGATTTTTTCCACGCGATCGTTCTCCTTTTCAAACGCGTCGAGCGACGGCTGCATCTGGTTCCACGAATAATGCTTGCCGTCGGATTTCTTCGCCACGTCGCGGTCCGGCAGTTTCAGCAGCGAGACCAAATCCGGGTTGTCCACGCGGAACGTGGGCCAGTCGTCGGCGACGGCGGGATCCATCATCACGTAGGCGAGCCATTCGGTGCCGGGGATGATTTTGGGTGACTCGTTCCAGCCTTTCCACGGCTCGGTGTTGAGCGTCTGCTTTTCGCGGATTTCGAGGAGCGAATTGCGCGCGACGGAATCCATCGGCTTGAGGCGGCCGTCGAAGACGACGGGCAGCCGGCCGAACTGGCTGAAGGCGAAATCCTTGTCCTTCGGCGCCTGCAGGTTGCCGAAAAACCACACGGCCATCACGAGCATCAGGACTGGCGGCGTCCATTTTTGCAGAATTTTTTTCATTGCGTCCTCCGTCTTGAAACAAAGCCGATCAAATGCATCAGGAACTGGATGAGCAGTCCCGCGCCCACCATCGCGCATCCGATGTAAGGCGTCAACCAGCTTGGGTTGCGCACCACCTGCAGCACGGACGACGGCGTGCGCCCGGCCTGCTGGGCCACCTGGCCGGCGTCCATCTGGTATTGGTAGAACGTCAGGCCCTCGTAACGCAGCGGATGGTTCATGGAAATCTCCACCTCGCGCTTCTCGCCGGTCCCGGAATTTTGCAGGAGCACGCGGCTGCGGAAATCCTTCGGGATGTCCGTGCCGGGATAAACCGTGTGCGTGGCCTTGAGCAGCGTGAGCGAAAACGGCTGGTAAAACCGCGTCGGGCGCAGAGTGAAGGTGAATTGTTTTCCGCCGACTTCGACGGATTGCTGCCGCGAAAGTTCGGCGGCAATTTTTTGTGCCATTTCGAATCCAAGCTGACTGGCGTAATCATTACGGATGGCTTCGACCAAGGAATCATCGCCCGCCCAGTCGGAAATCACCCAGTCGCCGAGCGAACCGTTCGGGCCGAGCAATTCAATCACCGCCGTCGGCACGTTGCGTTCGTCCATGGTCTTGACATCGGGCATCTCGCGGAAATCGAATGACAGCGCGAGGCCGTTGCCCGCAAGCGGCGGTGCGTTTGTCATCATCGGCGCGCGGAACGACGGGTCGGAATTTTTCCAGAACGATTTCACGCGGATGGCGAAGGGCAGGCTGTCAATCTTCAGCTCGTCGCCCCGCTTGAGCAATTTCGACGGGATCGCCGTCACTTCGTCGCCGTTCATGAAGATCAACTCGTAATCGGCCGCGCTTTCGGAGTAGGCCCGCGTCTGGCCCTCGTCAAAGTGAACCTGCATTTCGCGCGCGAGCATGTCCGTCGCCAACTGGCCGACGAGCAGCAAAATGACGCCGGCGTGCGCGAGCTGGATGCCGATCTTGTTCCGCGTGAGCTGGAACCGGCAAATGTGCGCTGTGACAAGGTTCACCAGCAGCAGCGTGCCGATGAGATAGCCGCCGGGCAGGATGATCGGGATTTTTCTGCCGAGCAGATTCGCGCCGACAATGAGCCATTGGCGGAAATAGTGCGACTGCGCGGCGTAAAGCCCCTCGTCCACCTGTGCCAGCGTGCCGATGAACACAACGATGATGGCAAATGCCAGCAGCACCACCGTGAGCTTCAGCGACGAAAAAAAACCGACTGTTTTTTTAATGAGCATCGGAAAATTTTTTCTTAATCGTAATCCGGATCTTAATCGTAATCGTTTTACTGGATTAAGATTACGACGACGATTATTGCCCTCCCGGATATCCGGCCGACTGGACAAACTGGGTGAAAGTGTCCTTCTGCCCGGCCACAACCTTCGCGTCGCCCATCAATTTGTAAAACCAGGTCCGGTCGGATTGCGATACCACAATGCCGACGAGCCGGGCGGGCTGGCCGGTCCGCGCATCCGTTCCGCTCATGTCCACGAGCCACGCCGCGCCGCTGGTCGAGGCGACGGTCGTCAAGGATTTGTTCAAGTCGTCGGCGGACAATGGCGCCAGGCCAAGCTGGCCGCGCCAGCGGTTGACATTCGCCGCCAACCCGCCGCCGTCGCCGGCGGACATGCTGACGTTGACCGCCGCCGTCACGCCGCCGTCGCCGGTCAGCATAAATTTGGCGATAAGGAATTGTCCGGCGGAAACCTCCTGCCAGCCCGCCGGCACCTGCCAACTCGGCTGGCCTTCGTGTGAAACCGGGGCTGAAGCGGTCGCGGACGTCGTCATGTCGCCGATGGCCGGATGTCCCGGCGGCAAGGTCGCGGGCATTCCACCCGCAGTGCCGGTCGGCGTTGCCGCTGGAAACTTCAGCGATTTGAGAAATTCAACGAACGTGGATTTCTGTTGTTCGACCAAATCGGCGTCACCGGTCATTTTGAAAAACCACGTCGCGTCGCCGCGATGCTGGATGACGCCGAGGATGCGGCTGGTCCCGCCTCCGGCGGGATTTTGTCCGGTGATGTCGTAAAGCTGCGCGGGCTGGCCGCCAGCCTCGACATTTTCCGCCGATTTTTGCACTTCATCGTCCGTCACCGCCGGCAAGCCCACCTGTCCGCGCCAGCGATTGACGTTGGCCGCGTCGGTTCCGGCCATACCCGGCAGCGGAACAATACTCACGTCCGCCTGCTTGCCGTTTGCGCCCGCCACCTTGAACGAGGCGACGCGCATTTCGCTGGGCGGGACTTCCTTCCAGCCCCCCGGTGTCGTCCAGGTCAGTTGCGGCGAGGCGGACTGGTCGGCGGCTGGCGCCGCCGGCGCGGGCATCGAAGAAATGTCCGGATGTCCCGGCGGCAGACTGGTTCCGGGCGAACCCGCGGGCTGCGGCGCGGACGTTTGTTGCTGCGGCTGGCTCTGATCATCGGCGACGTGATAAACCTTGACCTGGTCGCGCTGGCATCCGGCGGCAAGGAACAGCAGCGGCAAAATCAAAAACCGCCGGGCGGATTTTGCGCAATTTTTCAGTCGGACAATTCCATCGGTCATAACATTAAACATTAGTTGATTAATTGGTGAGCATTCAAGTTCATTCTGGTCGTTTCAATAGGCTGCGGCCTGGTGATCCTTTCCATGGCAGGTGAGCGTGCAATTTCCATGAAACATTCCCGCGCTGACGTATTGGAGCCGGCCGCTGGCCGACGGCGTGACGTAAGTGGTGTTGAAATTGATGAGGTGCGGCGCGTTGGCGACGCCGTGCGAATCGTGGCAGGTGGTGCAGGCGGCCTGGTCGTTCATGACATGCGTGCTGTGAAACTTGAAGCTCTGGTTGGCGAGAATGCTGTCACGGCTGTGGCATTTGTAACACAGCGCGAACGCCTGCGGGCTTTCCGGCTGGAAATCCAGCGTGGTGAGATTTCGTTCCAGAAGTGGCGCGTAAATCGAACCGTGCGGACCGTTCGGGCCGGAACCGCCGGCGTTCGGGCCGGAATCGCTGTTATGGCAATCGGTGCAGGCCACTAGGCTCTTCGTCAACCACGGCGCGATGAGGCTGGGCACGTTGTTGTTCAGCCCCGGCGCTTCTAGCGGGTGAAAACTCTGGTTGGCCGTGGAAAATTGCAGCCGCGTGTTGGTCTGGATGAACTGCCGGGTGACGGTGGCCGGCCCGCGCTCGATGCTGTCCGCGTGGCATCGGAAGCAAAGCTCGTATTCGTGCTGCACCGGCTGGATGATGCCGCCCGCCGCGCTGACGCCCTTGACGCCGGCGAGCAATCCGGAAACAGTCGTGGCCGTGGCGTGCAGCGAGTTCATCAAGTGCGGGTCATGGCAATCCGTGCAGGTGACATGGCGGACGGGAGGATTCACCGGGTCTTCCGCCGGATTGTAGTCCTGGTTGTTGATCATAATCGGATGAATGCTGGCCTTTTGAAAATCCGACGCCACGTTTTTCGCGGCCACGCTGCCGTTGTGGCAGACGAGGCAATTTTGCTCCGGCGCTTCAAATTTCATCAGGAACTGCCTGGATCCGGCCCGGTGCGTGGCGTGGCAATTTTCACACGCCAGCGCGGCGACGGTGTTGTTATTATTGTTGTTTTTTGCCGATTTGATCTGCGTTGCCGGCGGCATCAGCTTCGCCGCCACTGTCGCGGGAAGAACCTTCGCCGACAGCGCGTGCGGCGACGATGAGAACGGCGGAACATTGTGACAGACGATGCACAAGGCCGAGCCGGTGTTGTCCATGACAAGAAAATTTCCGAACTGGTCGTTGTGCGGGTCGTGGCAGGAGTCGCATTGCATCTGGCCGGTGTGGTCCAGCTTGACGGGACCGGTCAGCGTCGAGGGATTGTTGAGCGTGGGATCCAGCGCGACGAGCGCGGTATCATACGTAAATGAGATGGGATGGTCGCCGGACAAATCCGTGCCGAGATTATTCGGATTAGTGGAGGGGTTGCCTGGCATTGTGGTCACGCCGTTTTGCATCGGGATGGCCGCGGTGCGGCTGTTGACGCTGCCCAGCGCGACCGTGCCGTCGTGACAGCTCAAACACAGGCGCGAGGAGCCGTTGGGCTGGCCAACGACCGCCTTCAACGTCGGACTGCTGTAAACGATGTAATTCGTCACGCCGGACATGTTGTGATTCCACAGCGGCGTTTCGCCATTGGCGCGATGAACCGTGTGGCAGAAAATGCAAACATCACTTTCCGTGGAAGCCTTGATGGTTCCGGGGCCGGTCACCGTCAGGTTGTGGACCGAGTTGACCACGCTGTCGGCGTAAAGCGGCACTGCGAACAGCAAAAGCCAGGCGGACAAGCCGTATTGCCGCAGGCTGAAATTCATGGTGCGCGATTTCTTGTAATTGTTCATGGCTGGCCGATGTATTTGAAAACTTGCACGCGGTGGTTGTAACCGTCCGTCACGTAAATCTGGTTGTCCAATCCGATGGCGATGCCGTTCGGCAGACCGAACTGGCCCGGACCGGTCCCGGTTTCGCCAAGGCTCAACAGCAACTGCCCGGACAGATCAAAAATTTGGATATTGTCGAAGACCGCGTCCGCCACGTAAACATGGCCGAACGTGTCCACCGCCACGCCTTTGGGCCGGCCGAAATGCCCGGAGGTGTCGCCGCCGCTGCCGATCTGGGAAATGAATTTTCCATCGGCGGTGAAAACCTGCACGCGGCTGTTCAACGAATCGGTGACGAGCAAATGTCCCTGGCTGTCGGCGCAGACGTGGGTGGGAAAATTGAATTCACCGGGTGCGACACCGCGATTGCCAAACTGGAACCGGAATTTACCCTGCAAATCGAAAACGAAAATGGAATGCAGTTGCGAATCGGCGACCACGAGCGCATCGCCGGCAATTGCCAACCCGACCGGGCGTTGCAAGGGCTTGGAAATCTGGAAGGCGAGTTTGCCGTCGTTGTGGAACGCCAGCACTCCGCCGAGTTCCGAGTCGGCGACGTAAAAAATTCCGTTCCGGCGGGCGACGGCGACCGGCGATTGGAAATGAATTTTGCCGGCGGCGTTCCAGCGCCGCCATTGGTGGTGGACAAAATCGCAGTAGCAGACGGTGCTGTTTCCGGTATCGGTGAGGCAAAGGTTGCCGGATTCGTCGAGGGCTGCGCCGAAGGGTTTTTGCAGCCTTTGGGATTCGCCGGTTTCACCCGTGACCCAGTTGGAAAGCCGGTGCCAGACCGAAAGGCTTTGCCCGACGTCGGCCGGGCCGGAGATGGTTTTGACAAAGACGACACGCGGGTCGTCCGGCGACGGCGGCCAGACGGGATTGGGAACCGCCGCGACCGGCGCCCCATTTTTTTCCGAGGCGCAGGAAATCGCCAGGCCGGCCAGGGCCAGCATCGCCAGAATCCCGAAATGGATTTTCTTCAGCATGTCAAAAATTTCTCCTGACCCTCAAAAAAACATAATCCCGTTTCTGGGTTTCGCCGCTGAAATCCTGGTCCTCATGTTCAAATCCCAGGTGCATTTCCAGCTTGGCTACCGTCCAATTTAAGTAGGTGCGCGCCGCAAACAAGTCCTGATCCGTGCCGCCGCCGCGCTGCTGTTGGAGACCGGCCTCGGTGTTCCAGTTCAGTCCGCCCGTGGGACGCCATTCATAATGCACCATGTAATTGAAGAAGGTCGTTTTTTGTTGCTGGCTGGTGGACGATTGGTCGCTGAACGAATAAACGCTCCATTCCTGGTTCAAGTTAATTCCCAGGGTGGAATGGGAAAATGCGTTTATCCCGTAGCTTTCCGCCAGGTTATAGGTCCGGTTGTCGTAAAGCGTGGAATTGTCGTCGGAATAAACCGCGCTCAAGGAAAGGCCGCGCCAGTTGAAATCGGCGCCGGCCTGGAATTCCCGATCATCCTGCAACACGAAATCGGGCGAACTGGCGTGATTGTCGGTGAAACTGTATCGCGCGTAAATTCCCACCAGGCCACCCCAAAAATCCAGGCGCACCTGGGAATCGTTGTTGAATGTCGAATAACTGCCGGAGGGGTTGGATTGGATCGTGTAGGTGACGAGAATGGTCGCGCCCGATGGGACATGATTGGGACCGAAGTTGTTGATTTGGATCTGCCACGGATCCGTCGTTTGATTGACGGTGTAATCCAGCCCCGGCCCCTCCAGCAGCGTGATATTTCCGTATGTGACGCTGATGATTGAGAGGTCGCGCGGCTGGGTCAAAGGAACAAGGCCGGTGCCCGGCACGGTGTGGGATTCGTTGTTGATGGTCGCTTCCGAACCGCTCGTTTGCTGGTCGGTCAAGGTATAACTGGCGCTGTCGCCGAGGGTCAGGTGAGCCCACGGTCCCAAGTTTTTAGAATAATTCTCCAAGCCGCTGGCTCCGCCGGCGGTCGAATCCAGCGTCGAACCGTCGGAACTGCTGTTCAGTGTCGAGCCGTTGACTTGCAAGGTGGAGGTGAGGCTGTCGTAAAGCTGATGCTGGAGGCCCGCCGTGGCGTAATTCTGAATGGAATCGGAACCGTTGCCGGCATACTGTAAAAAGGAATATTCATAATTGCCCTGAAGGTGCGGCGTGTGCTGAACATTGTCGTTGAACGTGGCATTCAAGTCCGACGAGGAGGAATTCTGCGATTCGATGTCATTGAACAGAATCGTGGATCTCAAGGTGCTCTTCCTAAAATGCTCCGTGTCCGTCAGGGTCACGTTATGATAGCTGTTGTCGCTGGTGTAACTGGAACTGGAAATGTCGGTTTGTTGATTGAACAGGCCATACTGGTAATTCAAATCGGTGGCGTCTTCTTTTGCCCGCTCGTTCTGGGCGCGCAGGTTGACCGTCGTCTGATCGGTTGTCGAATCCTGGCCGAGACTGGAGCTGTCCTGGTGTGATTGCTGAAAGGACACATTCACCGGCACCGGCCCTTCCACGTAGCCGGAGGTGACACCCCAGCTTTGCGAGTCCACCGTCGCCGAGTTGAAAAGGTCATACTTCACCTCGTCGCGGGAGCTGTTATAGGAAAGCGTCGTCGCGTAGGGTTTGATCTGCAGGAGGTTTACCGTGCAATTGCCGTTCAGCGACAATATATCCGTTTGAGTCGTCTGGCCGGGCGGGCCGCTTTCCTGCCAGATATAACTGGGTTCAAACAGCAGCGAATACGTCAGCAGATAGGGATGATAAATGTAGTTGTTCCAGCCAATCCCGAACGCGGGCGCCACATACAACCGTTCGGTCTTTTCCTGGCTTCCGCCGCTGCCGGAATAGACATCTTGCTCGGCCTCCACGTCCGTCTTGATATACTCCAGCTTCGGCACAAAATTGCCCCATTCGGGATTCTGCTGATACCCCGGCCAATCCACATACTCCGCCCAGCCGCGCGACGTTCCCGCCGCCAGCACCAGCCAGGCGATGGAGCGCGGCAGCCGGAAATGCCCCTTTTTTATTTTCCGGCTCATGGTGGACTTCCATTCACCGCACCCGGACCTTTGGCCGCCGGCTTCAAAAGGTTTTGGTTCTGGCCGACGTGGGGGTCGTGGCATTTCAAGCAGGATTGGGTGCCGAGGTTCGCGTGACCCTTGTCCGCCGCGATGTCCTTCTGGTCGTGACAGTCGTAACAGAGCGAAACCACGTTTTTCTTCAACAGCGCATTCTCATCGGACGCGTGCGGATTGTGGCACGCGGTGCAGTCGTCCACGACGTCATGCGTGAACTTCGCCTTCTCCAAAAAATTGTCGTGGCAGTCGAAGCAAAGCGCCTCGCCGGTCTTGGCCAGCAGATTTTTGTCGGCACCGGCGTGCGGTTTGTGGCACGCGATGCAATCCCCGTCGCCCACCGGCTGATGCACGTCCTTCTTCTGGCCGACCACGTCATCGTGACAATCGTAGCAGGTGTCCTTCACCGATTTTTTCAGCAGCCCTTTGAAATTGGTCGCGTGCGGGTCGTGGCAATCCGTGCAATCGCCGGACTCGACCGCCTGGTGCTTAAACTTGCCTTCCGCCAGTGGATCATCGTGGCAGGTCAGGCAGAGCGCGTTGCCTTTCTTGAGCAGAAGATTCTTATTGGGCGACTGATGCGGATCGTGGCAGCTCAAGCACTCGCCATCGTCCACCGGCTGGTGCTTCACCTTGTTGTCTGCAAGGAAATCCTTGTGGCAGGTGAAACAAAGCTGCCGGATCGGAACCTTGGGTTCCGCCGACATTGTGGTTTCGCCGTGGCATTCGCCGCACTTTCCCTCGGCAAAAGGACGGTGAATGATGTTTGCCGGCGGCTTCGGCAACGCCGGCCGGGGCGCCGCCAAAGCGATCGCTGTCTGGTTCGTGCCGGTCGAAATCAGCGCGACGGGCTGATTCGTCACGGACGTTTCGGAAGGAACTCCGTCAAAGAAAAAAGTGAGCCACTTCCGTTGGGATGTAGAACTGCATCCGGTGGCCAGCAGGACGCCGCAGAGAATCGCCGCCGAGGCTGGAAGAAACCGCCGGCTGAATTTCACGCATGTTTTTTCATGTCTCACTGCGGTCGAACGGGTTGGTGGGTTAGCCGCAATGATTCACTTCTTGTGCCCGAAACCGAAGATGCTCACCTTGTTGGGGCCAAGCTGGTTGATGACGATCACCAGATGTTCCACCTTGAAACCCGGCGCGGCGTAGCTCTGGAAAAAATCCACGTCATCGTAATCCACCACCACCTTCGCCGGCAGATCTTGGGCCAGGCTGTTGCTTCCCGGCTGGCCGAACCATGTGAGCAGGCGGCCTTGCTCGTCAAAAATTTGAACCACCTTTGACATCGCGTCCACGGCGTAAAGGCGGTTGTCCCGGTCCACCGCAATGCCCTTCACCCGCGCAAATTGCCCGGGCGAATCGCCCATTTCGCCGACCGAACGCAGATAGGTTCCATCCGCGTCATACACCTGAATGCGAAAGGCGCCGGTGTCGCTGACATAAAGCCGTCCCTTGGAATCCAGCGCCAGATTGGTGGGCGTGAACAAGGCGCGCGTCTGGTTTGTCGCGTCTTCGGAATGGGGTATGTCGAACAGCAGGTTCCGGGTTTTCTTGTCAAACACATGAACGTCGTGTTTTTGCAGATCCGCCACATAGATCCGATCCTGGCTTGCCACCGCATCGCGCGGTTTCATTTCCCCCTGCTTGCCCAAGGTGGCGACGTAGCCGCCGTCCTTGTCAAAAATAATAACCTGGTTCCGGCTGACATCCGTCACGTAAAGATTGCCGTCCCCATCCGCCGAGATGTTCAGCGGCTGGTCCAGGGTGCCTTCACCTTGCGCGTCCAGCATCTTGATGCGCCTATCCTGCAAATCCACCACCAGCACCGCGTTCAAATCCGTGTCGCAGACGTATATTTTTTTGTTGCCCGCCGCGGCGCCGTAAGGTTTGCCAAAAGACTTGTCGGGTGGCTGCTCGCCGGTCAAAAAGGTCATCAAACTTGTGTCTTCATGCCCCCGAAATTCCTTCTCGGAACTGAAGGCCGTGAGGAATTGCAACCGCGGCTCGTCGGGCGGCGGCGGGAAAAAGTAATACGTTCTGGCGGTCCTGGTTTGTGTGGCGCAGCCGGCGGCCAGGCAGAGCGCCACGGCCAGTCCGGCCATCCGGATTTTATTGCTTTGTAGAATTTTCATAATCCAAACTTTCTCGTTGATTTACGGGCTGGCATCGGGTCTGGTTCCGGCAAAAAATCGTCCGCCTGTCAATCTTGTAATCAGTCTGCGCTTGGGAAGATTTTGCCACTACACGGATTTTGTCATTCAATGTGCATTTTTTGTGTATATGGTGATTTTGAAACATCGCCGTCCGATCCTGGCCGCCTGCCGGCTCGGTGGCATTCGGGATTTCCAGCGCGCAAAACACCTTTTTCAGACGTGAAACGAGGCTCTGGTTTGCCAGAGCCTCGTGCGAATTGCCCCAAAGACAATTTGGAGCCGGGGATTTTCCACTTACTTGTTATGGCAGGTCAGGCATAGCTGGCCGCCATTGAGATCCACAATCAAGTCGTGGCTGACGGTGGCCGAGGCGCCGATCGTGCGATGAATGTCATGGCAGGAAGCGCATTCAACCGTCTGCGACGGTCCCTTCAACATGGAATAGAGAATGCCCGAACCATAGGTCTGGACGAGCTGCGGATCACGCGTGGCGGCAAACGAATAGCTGACACCAATGGGGTGCATTCTCGTGAGTGAAAAATTTCCACTGCCATCGAATTTCCCCGTCGCGGAATTGAAGGCTTCAATCGCAAAACTGGGAGCATTGGTGGCCACGCCGCCGTTGCCATTGAAGGTGGTCTTGCCGTAACTCTGGTTGATCGCAATCGAACCATCATGGCAGCTCAAACAGGCAACCGAAGAACCGAGCGTCAATGTTCCCAAACCGAGGGCGTTGAACGTGGCGCTGCCAGCCTGATCGTAGGTGATGTATTCGGTTGTCGCATTGGTCGCAACGGCGTGGTTCCACAACGGCGCGTTGGCCGCGCTGTAAGGAGCCGCCTTGTGCGGAATGTGACACACCTGACACGGATTCTGGTAGGTGCCGCCACCGCCGCCCCAGGTAAAGGTTGCAATTCCCATCGTCGAATACGATGTGGATCCGGAAGAGCTGAAGTCATGCTCCGAACCAATGATGGTTGCTTTGCCAACGTATGGCACGAATGCCACCATTGTTCCCAGGGCAACCCCGCCAAGGATTCTGTTTATTTTTTTCATAATTATTGTTTCTGCGCGCGTTTGTTTTTGTGTTTTACGGGCGCTGCATCAACCAGATGCCGCGCCGTTCCAGCGAAAAATCAAGCGGCGAGCTCACCGACCGACTTTTCGATAAAATTGTTTTCATCTTCATTGCAAATGGTTCCGTTTGTCACCTTGCGCAGGCAATCGCCCCGCCGGAAATCCAGCCAGGCAATAATTCAACTTCCGCGCCGGGTCTCTTTTCAGGCGCCGGGCCGATTTTGGCCATCAACGCCGTCGTGCGGCGCGCGATGATTTCGTTGCACTTGGAAAGTTCCTGTTCCCGCATCCGGGAATTTTCACGGACAATCGCCTCCAGGTGGTCAATGTTGTAAAGATAGACGTTGCCCAGTTCCTCCACGTCCGGCGCGATGTCCCGCGGCACGGCGATATCAATTAAAATCAACGGACGGTTCCGGCGCATGGGCAGGATGGCGGCGATTTCGTTCTTGTGCAGTATGGTGGTCGGGCTGCCGGTCGAACTGACGACAATGTCCGCCTCCGTCATGGCATTCATGCGTTCATCGAAGGATAGTGGACGTCCGCCGAATTCGGCGGCCAGCGACTGGGCGCGTTCGAGCGAGCGGTTGGCCACCAGCACCAGACGGGCGCCGCGCTTGGCCAGATGGCGGACACAAGCCTCGCCCATTTTGCCCGCGCCCAAAATCATCACCGTCTTGTCGGACAAATCACCGGCAAAAACCTTCTCCGCAAGTTCCACGGCCACGCTGCCGACCGAGGTGGCCCCCCGACCGATGGCGGTGTGGGTGCGGATTTCCTTGCCGATTTGCAGCGCAGTCTGAAAAAGGCGGTTCAAAACGCGGCCGGTCAACCCGGCCTGTTGCGCCGCTTGATAGGCGTTTTTCACCTGGCCGGTGATTTCCGTTTCGCCGATGACCATCGAATCCAGTCCGCT
>Ga0181516_10001210_pt1 | contig 20244 bp, 25 predicted proteins | sample PEATcosm2014_Bin_25_FD_121104 | JGI IMG/M metagenome (GOLD analysis project Ga0181516, IMG submission 121104) | Peatland microbial communities from MTU Mesocosm Facility, Houghton, MI, USA - PEATcosm2014_Bin01_10_metaG | ecosystem: Environmental > Terrestrial > Soil > Wetlands > Peat | place... | reverse complement strand
AGATGAGGACGTTGTCGGTTTGAGCTTTCAGCACCACGCTGACGTCATTGATCAGCGGCACGTCGCCGTCCGCATTAAGCCATCCGATGGCTGGTTTGGCGTTCATAGGTTTGAACTCCCTTGGTTAATTTTCATTTTGGTTATTTTCCGTTTTATGGTTTTTGGTTTATTCATTTTTATGGACCGAACCTGACATTATGCTCAACGGCATTTTGTCCAAAAAGATTAGAACTTTGTTAAACTTTCTATCATTACATTATTTCAATAATTGAATAATATTTAATGCTGTTGCAATAATAACCTTTATTTCCAATGGTTCTGCGCGTTTTGTGGCGGGTAAAAAGCATCTGCCGGCGGGGGTTTAAAAATTGAATCAGGCCATTTCCATGACCAAGGAAATGATTTCTTTGACCATGGAAACGATTTCCCCGACCAAGAAAATCATTTCCCTGACCATAAAAATGATTTTGTTGACCAAAGAAATGCCTGCCATGGTCAAGGAAATGGTTTCCCGGACCAAGCCCATGATTTCCTAGACCAAGAAAATCATTTCTCTGACCAAGGAAATGGTTCCCCTGACCAAAGAAATCATTTCTTTGGTCAAGGAAAGGTCTGTCATGGTCAAAGAAACTCCGTCCCTGGTCATGGAAACGGCCCCATGGCCGGTGCCACACCGGGCGGCAAGATGGGATATACAATCTGCCTTTTCAAACAATCGTCCGGCATGGCCGGTGTTTCGAGCCAGAGGCGCGACGCGACGCGACACCAGCTTCTTCGCCATCTGCATTTCCTGCCCGGTCAGGGCGACGATCACTTTGTGGCTGCGCGAGAAGAAGGATTTTTCCAACCACCAAGGCACCAAGACACCAAGTTTTATTTTCAACTCCGCTTGGTGTCTTGGCGCCTTGGTGGTTAAAAAACCAGCCACGGACGATGCTCCGGTTTTGTGTGGAAGGTTGCAAAGCGACGATGGATGTTAGCCAGCTACGAAGTGGCTGGTTGAGGAACGAGGAAAATCATTCGTCCCGGCGGGACGATGGAAAATGTCCGGCGGCTTCCGGTGTCCCTGCAGGACACGATTTCATCGGCGCTGCACCAGACACGTTGTGTCTGGCTAATTTCCGGTGGTCCCTGCGGGACGAAACCATCCCGGCGCGCAGCTTCTCCACCGTCCGCGGCAGGTCGCGGACGACGAAGCCCGTCCAACGCGCCAGAGCGGTTCGCTTTCCGGCAGACCGCAAACGTCGCGCAGGCGTTTGGCCATGACGCGGCAGGCGGCGGGCGAAGTATCAATGCCGCCAAGATTTCTAATCTGCCTGACGTTGGCGGTAGCTTTGCAAATCCTTCTCATCAATTTCTTCCGGTGCAACAAGTCTGTAATGTTTTTCGGAACTGATGCGAACACCATCGGTAGTTTGTTCAAATTCAAACAAAACGATTACACCGTCATCAATGAACTGCGCCCCGATTGGCCGACAAACAAGATTCGGAAATTTATGCTCACAAACGGCAAAATCTTGCTCTATCTGGACAATGCTCAACTTGTCTGTCCCGCCTTTGGCTTGTATGGGAATCACATAATGCACTCCCTTTTTGTCCAGCCCGACATAGATTTCATCGGTTTCAACTTGTCCCATGTCTGGAACAGTGGTGCGCAAATGGTTTTGAAGTGAATAACAGGTGATTCCTGTGAAAACATCAATCAGCCGGTTGTAACGCAACTTTGCAAGCAATGCCTGCTCGTCATTAAAGGCATATTTTGCCACGATACCCGGCGTTGCATCAGGAACTTTTGTCTCGGCAAGATTGATGTTTGGAATCAAGGGATTGTCAGCAATCATAACGAATCGATATTTTCCATGACCAGCCGGACGAATAATCCATGTCTTGCCTTTTGGCGCTATCTTTTGAATGGATTCAGGCAACTCTGCGCGGTAGCGAAAACTATAAACCAAATCCCCAAGGTTTTTTGGCAGCGCAATTTTAAGCTTTTGTGCTACGGACACCATTTCATCGCGCTTGAACTCCAATTTGGTCAGGCCAACTTTGTATTTGGATCTGAAGATGTGCTCGATGATGGCTGAATAGCGATTCTTGGATTTCATTTTTTATGATGGTTGTTTTGATGGCCGGGCCACCGAAGTAAAACGACTTCCTCGCGCAATTGTTCCCGTGTCGCCGTGGACAACCGAGTTCGGAACAAATCAATGCCGACAACTTCATAGCCAAGGGACGTTGCAATATCGGCAAGAATCTGGCCGGTTCGGATCATGATGCGGAGATACGATGCTTGGTCACCCACCACATAAGCCAACTGCGCGCCCGGACGCAATACGCGACGCAATTCGGAAAGATGCCGGGTCATTCCACCAAAATAAAGTTTTGTGACTCGTGCATATAACTTCTCAAATCCAGAGTCTTTTTTAAGTTCAATCCGTCGCTTTTCAATCGCTTCGGCTATTCGTTGAATTTCTTTATTTCCGGCTACCAGAAGATCGTCCGTATCCGCTTTGTAAACGCCGCGCGTATTCGACCGAATCAATTGCTTTTTGAGACTCCTCAAATCTTCTTTTGAACGGATGAAGCCAAGCAACACGGATTCAAGGCGGGTTGTGCGCGTATAATCTTTTTCGTTTGGATAAGGCGGCGAGGTAATGACCGCATCAATTGAATTTGGAGGCAAGATTGACGCAACCTCTCGTGAGTCGGCCAAATAAACCGTTGCTTCCGTCGTTTTATCGTGGGGTAAATTTTCCAAGTCCTGAACCATTGCCCGAATGCCGTCTAACCAGAGGGAAATTACCGGAGCGTCCAACTTTGCCGGACCAACGCCAACTTCAGGGCCAAAATGCAAATTGCTAATTTCATTCACGAGTGCGTCGGCAAGTGCAAGGCGTTCGTAATTTATAAATCGCTCATCGTGGTGCTGTGCTATCGCATCAAGTAAAACAAGAGTTTTATGAAGCGGCAAATTGCTGATCGAATCTGTGAGCAATAAAGCCGAACATTCTTCTGGCAACACTTTTAATTCGATTCGCTTTGCCTTTGCGTCGTCAAGCAAACGTGGCTGCTCATCTTCCCTAAATCCTTGAAGCGCCAACGCGCGTCTGGCTGTCTCGGCAACCCTCAACGCATGATCTAAAAGCTCCTGTGGCGCGACATTCCAGCGTAGTTTTGTCTGGCTTGCAAAATGAACGACCGGATTTGACTCCAATCCAAACGATGGGATTCCAAGTTTTTTGCATTCAACGAGCGTTGTTCCCGTGCCGCAAAAAGGGTCGAGCACACGGTGTTGTGCATTCAATCCAAACTTTGAAATGTAATCCCGCACCAGATGCGGTGGAAACGAGAGCACAAAACGATACCATTGGTGAACTGCCCGATCATGCAATCGGATTTTGTTATCCTCACGTTTGACAACAATTCCATTGTCTTTTGACACGGGCAACTTCCGTCCACGTTTTTCAAAATAAAGTGGTTTCAGTTTCGGTGTTGCAATCGCTTGAGGCATTTTGTCTGCGCACTTTGACATTCAAAACCGAACACGTCAAAGCTGATTGTTAATTGCGAGCGGAATTTGATTTTTCAATTTGAAAATCTGGTCGAGCATGACCTTGACGTAGTGGCTGGCGTGCCAGTCGCAGTGGTAATAAAAGCTGCCGGTTTTTTGAGGACGCGGGCGAGTTGCACGCAGCGCGGGCGCATGTAGTCAATGTAAGCCTTGGTGTTCTCGTGGCGGTCTTCAAAGGCGCGCTTCTCCTTGGTCTCGCCCCAGAAGACCTCATAATTGCGGTTGGAGTTGAAGGGCGGGTCAATGTAAATCAAATCCACGCAGGCATCGGGCAGCTTGGCGAGCTGTTCCAGATTGTCGCCGCAATAGACGACGCGGGTGTCGAGGAGGGAGCTTGGACGACCCCTCACCCCGGCCCTCTTGTCCAACGGGGCGAGGGAGTTAATCTTTTTGGAGGTAGGGCGGCGCTGCTGCGCCGCCTCCCCTTCGCCCTGGCTGACCGGCAGGTCAGCCCTACCGGTGGACGGTGCGGGAGTTTTCGCGCCGGAAATCTGTTTGGCCATGCCCGGAGCTTAAAGAAGCTACGCGCCGCCGTCAATGTGGTGTCACTGGGATTTGATTTTTAGCGGCGCTTTAAAAATGGTTTGAAATCCAAGAAAGCCTTGACGCCAAGAGGCAAAAGCCCGTCGGGAAAGGTCGCGCCGCGACGATGGAAACCAGCCAGCCATTTATGGCTGGGAACAACGCAATCTGCATTTCAAAGTTCCGTCAGGGACGGCAGGCAAACCGAAATTGAAATGTCCTGTGCGCCAGACATTTCCTTGCCCGAAGCTGCAAACGCCGCACCGGCGTGGGGACAGAACGTGGCTGGCGAGCCGGGAAGTAAAAATCACGCTGGCGGCGGCGGCAGGCTGGCACTGGCGGCAATCATTTCCCCCAGCGCCTGATGCAGGTCTTCCAAGCCGGTGCTGGGGACGATGACGGTGGTGTGCCGGTCGTGCATCTCCTCGGTGATCCGCAGGAAGCGGCCCCGTTCATTTTGCTTTAGCGCCAGCACGAACAGCTTGCGTTCGATTTGAACAAAAAGCTCTTTCAGCATCACCTCCTGCATGCGGGGCTTTTCGGGATAAGGCTCATTGGAGCGCGGCGGCTGATAGCCATAGGCCGAGGGATGGTTGTTCGAGTTCATATAAAATTATTCTTTCGGTGCATGAGGGTGGCGACGTCCAGCGCGCCGCCGTGCGGCCAAGTCCGCGCACGGTTGCTGCGGGCAGACACTTCCGCAGATTCCACAGATTTCATTTCCGAATCTGCGAAGTTCGACGGCCTCGGCAGGCGAGCTGGTGGTTCATTCCATCCCGGCGGCTCGACAATGGGGGGCACATCTGATTTCGTGACCATGCGGGAGATTAGCCGCGCGGCGTGGCCCCGTCAATTCACCAGCTAAAGTTTCATGGGGTGTTCACCCCATTGTCCGCGCTTGGCAAAAGGGACACTTTGTGGCCGAAATGGTCCTCGAAAAATTAAAAACCTGTCCCCTCCCACTTTGGCGCGTTCAGGGCGCTGGCGGCGCTGAGTGATTTATGACTGAAAACAGCCTCGCTTTCTGGATGACGCTGGTGGGAACCGTCTGCTGGGGCGTGTGTTTTTGGTGGATGCACCGGCTTTCCACCAAACAGAATGCTTTGCTGGCCCAGCTTCGCGAGCAGGGCAAACGCATCGAAAAATTGTCGAAGATCGAACACGACTTGATCAAGGAAGTGCATCCCCAGGTCAACGAGATCAAGGAAGGCATGGTGGAGATGATTGCGGTGGTGAAGGAAAAATCGGAAAGCAATGCTCCCGCCGCCAAAAAGAAAGGGCCATAGTGGCCAAGCCGCGCTCCGACGTGTCTCTAAAAAAACAGTCAGGGACGACGCGCAAGTCGTCATTACCGGTCGCCGGGCTGGCTAAAGCCCAAGCGCCTTCACTCCCTCGGCCAAGTTCTGGCAGGTGACCACCCGCAGCCCGTGCGGATAATGAAACACGCTGAGGATGTTCATGCCGATGTCTTTGCTGGGATCGGGAATGACCCGCACCACCTGGCCGACGCCGGATTTGCCGAGGAGGTCCATCAGTCCGCCCAGTTCGGCCATGCACTCCAAGCCCATAAACTCCAGGTGCGTCAAATCCACCAAATAACGAAAGCCCGGCGACAGCCCGGCCAATTGGGCCGTCATCTCCGTCCGCCCGCCGGGAAACTCTTCCGGGCGCACGGTGCCAACGAAATTGAGAAACAACAACTGCTTCGATTGGTTCGAGGTCACGAGCAACATGGCCGTGATTTTAACCGGCGGGAAAAGCAATACGAGCGAATAACACGTCAGGAATCAATCTCCATGTGCCATGGACAAGCTATTGATTGGTGCCGGTCTGGTTCGTGTTTAGATGCGGCCGACCATTGGTGGTGGCCAGCGCCAAGGCGGCCTGGGCAAGAATTTTTTTCATGGCTAGTTAACTTGGTTGATTAGTTGCAGAGCGTGGCCGCCAAAAATGCCGCCAAAAAATCAGGCGTGGTTTCCGTGGTCAATGATATGCCTTGGCGGCGACCGTAAGATTTGTGGGTGCCGGCGGACGAACGCGCACGGGATTTCCGGTAGCCGGTGGAGTGACAGCTTGTGGTTGTTCCGGTGTGCCGCGCACGGACGGTGGAATGTTTGTTGTTCCGGGCGCTGGTAAAACCGGAGCACTTCTCGGATGAAGCGGATCCGGTCCCACCGGTAATCCGGGCATGGGGGTTGGCGGCATGGGCGCCGGCGGGATGGGGCCGGGCGGAAGCGGCGTCGGTTTTATCGGCAGGACCGGCAACGGCGTTGGCGACACGGGTTGAACCGGGCTGGGAAAAGCCAGCCGGAGGGGCCGGGCTGTTTGGTTCGTCTGCGCGGGGGCGTTCCAGACGGCGAGCAGACTCACCATCGTCAGGACCCACAGTTTTATAATAGTTTTCATTTTCGTTTGCTGGTTGGTTGGGAAAGGGCTTGCTGGCTCAATGATCAACGAAGCAACAAAACCACCACAATGATGACGAGCAGCAGACCGACTGACCCGCCGCCAATGTAAAGGGCACTGCCAAGAACCGGGGTGAATAATAGCAACATAGTTTTTTCTTTCGGTTACGATGGAAAATTATTCGCCATCGTTTTCTGACGTGACCTTACGCGACCGGCCGGCTCATTGCCATGGGGTGTAACCCGACCAAAATTGCAGCGGAAAAATAAAAGCCTAAACGGATTTCTGCTCAGGCACTGTTTGGGGTGGAACAATTAAAGTTACCTAGCCTCCCTTTTTAGTTAGGCGGCGGTGACGGCAATTCGGCGGCCACCTCATTTGCCAGAGCAAAGCCGACTTTGTCGGGCAAGTCGGGTTATACCCCATGGCGGAGTTCCCAGCCTGGCGCGTAAAGTTCACTTGGTAAAGCAACTCGAACGGGAACGAGCAATCGTTGTGCGCAGCAGTTAAGACGAGTGTTTTTGAATTATGGATAAACTAACCGGGCAGTAAAACAAGAAACCAATTCAACCATGAAAACGAATCATTTGATGACGGGTGTTTCAGTCAGCGCCACACGAATGCTGATTGGATCAGTGCTGGCGGCGGTGGTGTGGCTCGCCGGCCATGAGGCCAGGGCCACGCCGATTGTGATAAGTCTTGGAACGGCCTCGCATTTTGGAGTTCTGGCCGGCTCCGGCATCACCATCACCGGCCCGACCTCGATCACGGGGGACATCGGGTCGTCACCTACTCCCGCCATTACCGGCCTGGCAAACTTAAATTTGAATGGCGTGAACCAGGCGGGCAACGCAGTCACGCAGACCGCCCAAAATGACCTGGCCACCGCCTATAATGCCGTCGCCGGACTCGCCGCCAATGCCACTTACACCGGGGGCGCCGATTTAGGCGGGCAAACCCTCACCGCCGGCGTTTACAACGACAACAGTTCAATTTTTCTCACCGGCACATTGACGTTGGACGGCCAAGGCAACCCCGATGCCGTTTTTTTTATTCAAGTTGGGTCCACGCTCATCACGGCCACGGACAGTTCCGTGGTCCTGATCAATGGTGCGCAGGCGTGTCATGTCTATTGGCAGATCGGCAGTTCAGCGACGCTGGGAACCGGGACGGACTTTGTGGGAAACCTTCTGGCCTTAACCTCGATCACGCTGGATGCCGGCGCCAGTCTGGACGGCCGGGCATTGGCCGAAAATGGCGCGGTCACTTTGGACAACAATAACATCACGATGCCGGTCTGCCTTTCGGCGGCGGTGCCGGACCATGGCAGCACGCTGTTAATGCTTGGCTGCGGATGCGCAGGCCTGCTGGGCTTGGGACGGCGGTTCGCGGTTGCCGTTTAAACGCCGGTGACGTTGAACGGGGCGGCCGCAGCCAATTTTTTGGAATGCGGGTTATACCCCATGGCGGAGTTCCCTGCCCGGCGCGTAGAGTTCACTTGGTTAAACGACTCAAACCAGAACGAGCAATCGTTTTGGGTAGCGGCGGTCTGTCTGGCCGCCGCTATAAGTTTTTTTTGGAACTTTGCCAAACCACAATTGAACATGAAAACGATTCTGCTAGTTGCCGGCAGTCTGGCCCTGTTCGCCACTACCGGCTGCATCATGTCCCATGAAGAATGGCGGGGACACGCAACCAATGAACGGCTGGTCGAATGTATCGCGGGGCCGCCGGCGGTTGAAGTGTTCCATCCGGTGGGGGCGGCAGGCCAGCCGGCAACCCCCATGCATTAATTAATTCACACTGTGGGTGACATGGGGAAAACACCCCATAGCCCAAGTCTGGCACTTCAGTTTATGGTGCCAGCATGAGGAAAAATGAGAGTCTGCAAACACAAGCCCAGACGGGGATCTGGGCCAGCGCGCCACCTCAACGCCAGGCAGTTGTTCGCCAGCACATTCTTGTAGTGGATGGCGATCCTTTAATCCGCCGGTTTAACCGTGAAGTGTTGATTTACTCCGGCTACCAAGTGGATGCGGTCGAAGACGAGGCGTCGGCCTGGGAAGCCCTTTATGCCAGCAAATACGATCTGCTGATCACCGAGCATGACCTGCCGAAGGTATCCGGAGTTCACCTGCTCAAAAAAATTCACGCCACCCGCCTGGCCGTGCGGGTCATCCTGGCCACCGGAATTTTGCCCGCGTGGGAGCTGTCCAAAAGTCCCTGGCTCCAGCCCGCCGCCGTGGTCCTCAAACCTTATACTTTCGAAGAGTTGATGGCGACCGTGGAAAATGTTTTGCACGCGGACGCCGCCGTGAGCCACGTGTTTGCGTCGCCGGTCAAATCTGAGGACAAACTCGTCAAAAATGGTTTGCAGCCAAGCTATAAGTGGTGATGGCCGCGATAACCGCCGACAAAGTTGATTCGTGGATAGGGAAAACACCCCATAGCTCAAAATGGTTCAAACTGATAATTTCAGATCATGACTACCCCCGATTTTTCGCCCGCCGGCCAGTCCGCCGGGGCCTTTCTCCCAGACCCAACCAATTCCAACCAGCGCATTCTGGTCGTGGAGGCGGCGGATGACATTCGGCAGTTAAATGCCGAAGTGCTGGTGGACGCCGGCTTCCAAGTGGATGCCGCCGAAGACGGAGTGGCCGCCTGGGCGGCGCTGCAACTCCACCGTTACGATCTGCTGATCACCGACCAGTTTCTGCCCAATGTATCCGGGGTGGAACTGCTGAAAAAACTCCACGCGGCCCGCATGAACCTGCCGGTCATCATGGCCACGGGAATTTTGCCGACGTGGGAATTCGCCCTGCACCCCTGTCTGCAATCCGTCGCGATGTTGCGCAAGCCCTATACGTTCGACAAATTGCTCAGCATGGTGAAACATGTTCTGCATCCCAACGCCGGTGCCCGCGCAGCATCCCCCCAAACCAGCCGGGCACCAAACCGCCGAAAGCAGACCCTCCCCGTTGGTTTGCGGGCATGACCGTTTTCCCACAACTAAAATCAATTCGAACCTTATGACCAACGAACCATCCGTCAGCTCCACCAAAGAAAGCTTTCCTTCCGCAGTCAGTTGCCATCCGCAGCATTCCTCAGGTGCGGGGGCGGTGCTGGCGGGCACGATTGCCGCGCTGGGAATTTTTTTGCTCCTGACCACTCTGGGCCTGGGTCTCCGGCTGACCGTTTTCAGACATTTGACGGACACCCCTCCGTTTGCAAATTTCAGCGTGGGCGCGGCCATGACTTGGAGCTTGTTTGCCATCATCGCCTTGTCATTAGGCGGCTGGGTCGCGGGCCGGTGCTCGGGTTGCCTCCCCAGCGGCTGCTTGCATGGCGTCTTGGTTTGGAGCCTGGTCATGATCATCGCGTTCGGTTTATTGGCGGCCGGTGCCGGCCTGAAGCGGACGATCATTCATCATGAAACCTGGGCGATGCAGGGCCGGATCGTTGTTCCCGAAAAAGATGGTTGGGACCAGGAGCAGGCCAAATGCTACCGCGATGATCTTGACAGTTTTACCGAAGAGGCCGTGCAATCCATCCCCACCAATGCCGCCCCCAAGGCCGCCACCCGCGCCCAACGCGAAGTCGGTTTTGCTGTGGCCAAGCTATATGCGCCCGTTAATGCCGCCGCCTTCCCGGCCAATCGGCTGGAAGCCATCAACGTCCTGATGGCTTATACGGAAATGAATGCCGCTGATGCCACCACCACCATTGATGGTTGGACCACCTCCTATAAAAATCTCGAGACGGAACTGGATAAAATTAAGACGGAACACATCAGGCTCAAGGCGGTGGCTGAACAACAGGCCAGCGCCCTGGCCGACGCCCAAGCCAAAGCCAATGCGGACCAGGCGGCTTATAAAATTTCCTGGGCTGGCAAATGGGCTTTCTTCGCGCTGCTGATTGGTTTGCTGGGCGCCGCGCTGGGCGGCCGGTGCGGAGCCAGATGCGCCCAGCAAGACCGCGACCGGCAAGGCGCACCGGCGGCCACGGTCTGACTCCAAGCTGCCGCCATGAAAATTCAAAACCGACTTCCTGACCAGCCGCAAAACCTCACGAACGGATCACTTCAATGCCTGCCTTATCCGCATTGTCGCATTCTGATGGCGGATGACGAGGCTTACCGCAGTGAATTAAATGCGGAAGTGCTCCGACGGCACAACTATGCGGTGAAGACTATCCGCGATGGCGAAGCCGGCTGGGAAGAGCTGCAAACCAATCATTACCATCTGCTGATCACCGAGAGCGATCTGCCGGGACTGACCGGTGTCGGCCTGATCAAGAAACTGCACTCCGCCGGCATGCCTTTGCCCGTCATCGTGGCCACCGGAATTCTGCCCGGCTGGGAATCGCCGGAATACCCTTGGCTCCTGAAAGCCGTCAAGCTGCTCAAGCCTTATACCCTCGAAGAATTGCTGGGCATCGTGAAAAATGTTTTAGCGGCGACGAGCCGCACCCGCAGCCAATTGACACCGCCGCCTTGGCAAATCACCCGGCGAACAAATCGTTTACGTTTCTGATTATTTAATTCCAAAGTATATTGCCCGGTTAAACTTATTCCAGCCTATGACTCCAGCCGTTCTTGACACCTTTGGGCCAGCAATTCATGCCATGCCGCGCGCACTGATTTTCACTTCACGACTCCTGCTCACCGAGAAATCCGTGAGCTTGGGACAGCCCGTTGCCTCGGCCTTCAGCCGGGAAACCCACCGACTCCGGGCTTCCACGGTGACCACGATTCTGAAGGATATTCAGGGTTACGATCACTACGGCATCAATGATTGAATGCGTCCAACCGCTTGAGCGGGAACTTGGCCACGGCTCAAGTGCGTCGCCCGCAGCAGCGGACAGACCTCGGCCCCGAATGGGGGAAACACCCCATAGCCGAGGTAAACCCATCTGCTTTATAGTTTCTCCATGATTGATACAATTTTTCCGCCCGCCGATGCGCCGACCAGCGCGCGGCGGCCCGAAGTGCCGAATCCCCGCCAATGCATCCTGGTAGTGGAAGATGATGCCGCCATCCGCCGCGTCAACACCGAGGTATTAACTTACTCCGGCTATCAAGTGGATGCCGCCGACGACGGCGCCGCCGCCTGGGACGCGCTGCAACTGAAAAATTACGACCTCGTGCTCACGGACAATGACATGCCCAAAGTCACCGGCCTGGAGTTGATCAGGAAAATCCAGGCCGCGCGCCTGGAGTTGCCCATCATCATGGCGACCGGAACCGTGCCGGATGAACAACTCACCCAACTTACCCGCTACAGTTCCTGGCAACCCGTCCTCACGCTGCTCAAACCTTATTCCTTCGACGAATTGGTGGAGGCGGTGAAAACGGTTCTCTGCGCATTCAATGAAAGCCGCGCAGAAAACGCGCCGCCACCGAACTGGCAAACCTCGCCCCTGAACAATCGCTTTCAACTTTGAATTGTTTTCTATGAAGAAAATTCTGCTGTTAACTTTCGCCGCCACGTTGCTGGCTTCCTCCGGCTGTATTTTCTGGCGGGGTCACGACCATGACGATGTGCGGGACCATCGGGATCGCGACCATGATGATCATCCCGTGGGGGTGGATCACAGCGAACATCCCGACGACATGGATCATCAAGTGAACCGATGAAACTTCCATGGGGAGAACACCGTATGGCAAACCCCGGGCAGGTGTGTTTTCCTTCCGTCATGAGTGAATCGCAATTTATTCGTCATCCACCTTCGGCCGCGCCACCGCTGCCGCCCTCGCACTTGAACCAATCCGGCCTGGAAATCCAGTGGCGGGAAGATGCCGGCATCGTCATCAAAATCCAGCTTGGCCGGTTGACCGCGGACCCGGTCGGGCACCCGGCGAAGCCGGCAGGTTCCTCGCGATATTTTGCGCCGACGACTTCGGCCACCGGCCAGCAAAAGCTCCCCCCCTCCAGCGCAGGAAGGTGGATCGTTTGAAAATTCCGGCGTTGATGCTTTTGTCGTTGGGCCTCACGTCATCCCTTCCGGCCCAGCCCGCAGCCGCGAATCGTGCGCCGGCTTCGCCATCGGAGACGGTGGTGCTCCCCGCCTCCGTGCCCGATCCCATCGAGCCGTTCAACCGGGTGATGTGGGCTTTCAACGTGGGCCTGATGACCGATGTCATCAAGCCGACCAGCCGGGTTTATCGGTTTGTCATTGTAAAACCGGTCCGCACCAGCATCAGCAATTTTGGCAAGAACCTGACTTACCCCGGGCGCTTGATCAACAACCTGCTCCAGGCAAAATGGACCGGCGCGCGGGATGAATCCTACCGGTTCGCGGTCAACACCACGGTCGGAGTCGCCGGTTTGTTCGACCCGGCCGCCAAATGGAAAATGCCCAAATCCGACGCCGATTTCGGCCAGACCTTCGGCCAATGGGGCTGGCAGCCGATGTGTTTCATCATGCTGCCGGTTTACGGACCCAGCAACGAGCGCGACACCGTGGGCCTCGCCGCCGACACCGCCGCCAATCCCCTGCTCTATATCTCGCCTTATGATTTCGTCGCCGATGATCCGCTGACCTATCTCGGCCCTTATTCTTATTTCACCTATGCGGAGATGTATAACAACCTGTCCGACAGCGTGAATGAATATGTGCGCTTCAGCCAGGCCGAGATGGATCCTTATTCCGAAGTTCAATATGCCTGGACTTTTGCCCGCGCGAACCGCGTGGCGAATTTTCAGGTCAAAGGAAAAACCGACCCTGCCTCACTGGAAACCATCCAATCTGTTTTCTTCACCTATCAAGACCCGGAATTCCCCAACCACGGCCAGACCCGGTCGGCGCGGATTCCGGCGACTGGCAGAGATTTGAAATTCACCTATTGGCTGCAGCCGGGATCGGCGAATGTGGTTTATATTGTTCCCGGTCTCGGCGGGCATCGGCTGGCCCAGCCGTCCATGGCGCTGGCCGAGCTGGTCTATAAAAACGGCTTCTCCGCCGTGGTCGTCAGCAGCCCGTTCAATTCCGAGTTCATGGAACACGCCTCCACCGCCGCGCTGCCGGCCTATCTGCCCGTGGATGGCCATGACCTGCACGTGGCGTTGACGGAGATTGACCGCCGCTTGAACCAACTCTATCCCAGCCGGCTCGGCAACAAAGCCTTGCTGGGCTATTCCATGGGCGCGCTGGAAACTTTATTTATCGCCGCCGCCGCGCCGACCAACCAACAGGCATTGCTGAAATTTGACCGTTATGTCGCCATCAGCCCGCCGGTTCGTATGCGCCATGGCATGGACAAACTGGATGAATTTTACCGCGCGCCGCTGGACTGGCCGGTTGCGGAACGCACCGACGACCTGGAAAACACGTTTCTGAAAGTGGCCGCCTTGAGCGAGGGCACGCTGACGCCGCAGACCTCCCTGCCCTTCGACGCGATTGAATCCAAGTTTCTCATCGGCCTCGATTTTCGGCTGGTGCTGCGCGATGTGATTTACAGCAGCCAGCGGCGCCACAACCAGGGTGTCTTGCATCATCCGCTCTGGAATTGGCGGCGCAAGCCGGTGTATCAGGAAATCATGAACTATTCCTACGAGGATTATTTTGACCGGTTTGCCATTCCCTATTATGCCGCCAAGGGCATCGTGGCGCCGGTGGCGGATGCGATGGAACAAGCCGGCGACCTCCGGTCCTATGCCGCCAGTCTGCACGCCAATCCGGACGTTCGCGTGATCGTCAACCAAAATGACTTCCTGCTGGAAGACGAGGATCGCGCCTGGCTCAACGCCACCTTTGCCACCAACCGTTTGACGGTGTTCCAAGAGGGCGGACACTTGGGCAATCTTGCCAATCCCACCGTGCAAAAGGCGATTCTCGCGGCGCTCACCCCCATGCGGCCGCCGCAAGTCAAAGCGAAATAAGCGGGAACCGCTGGCAAAAAATGTAACGGCGGTCTCGGTCTATGACCGGCCGCCGCAACCGCAAATCAAACTGCCCCGGCACTCGGGGAGTGCCGGAGCAGGCCCCATCTTACTTGTTGCCCGCCCACCTCCGGAACTTAAATAGACCGAACAAACTGAATCCCAACAAGGACGCGGTGGAGGTGATTTCCGGCACGGCGGAGGGAGGAACCGCCACCGCCCCTTGCACCGCAAAGACGTCATCCACGTAGTTCCAATCGGACTGTTCGTTGGCGAGCAGATCCTCAAAGCCCACGTAGGTGATGTTGGTAAAGCCCTCGTAGTTGTTGAGCATGTAGGCGTGCGCATCGCCGTCCGCATTCCGGCTGCCGGGACCATCATACAAAGTCGTGCCATGAATGAAGTTGTTCAAACCAAAGATGAGTTCGGTGCCGGCGGCAAAACTTCCCAGATCAACCAGGGTGCCGTTGAACGTCGAATGGTTGAGATAAAAGGTCCCCGCGCCATTGGCGGGCGTGGACAGAAAAATATTGTCCGAATCAATGGCCGTCGTGGGTCCCAGAAAATCCAAGGTCACATCGCCGCCCACGGCGACCAGTTCCAAGCCGGTGGCGAGCGGGTTGCCACCGTTGGGGGAATCGTAGAGCGGCCCATGGGAATTAAATTGGTTTGGAAAGGGAATCGCCTGCACCGCGCAAGCTCCCGCCAAAACCACGCTGGTGTAAAAAATAAATAAATAATTTTTCATAAAAACTTTTTCCTTCTGCTAAAACTTTTTCCTCCTGCTTTACCTTGTCTCGGAGAAACCAAGCAAGTTTTGCACCAACAAACTCAAAGTAAACGCTGAGTTTTCCAATTTGTGTAACCAGCGTATTTCCAAATCACTAGGAATCATCGGTCGAAAAACGAATTGGCCGACGACGGCAAAAGTGTAAGAACTGTAAGAATGTTTTACAGAAACCGCCAGTTGTCCGAAAGTCAAAATAGATCTCGGCAACGGGGGCCGCACCGGCCTTAACCGGAACAATGCGGTGGAAAAGTAAAGTGGCGGTGCGCTAGCTGCGACGCCCCCGTCGCAGCGGGTAACGGCGTCGCCTCGTTGCCAACTCCAGTCGCCCCACCAAAGGGTGGGTTTCTTGGCAAACTGCGTGTAAAATTGCCGGGCCTCGTCCGCCACTTTCATGAACGCCAAGCCGCCCTTTGCAGCCGTTGGCCGGCAATTCATTTCGCCGCAGATTTCACAGATTGACGCAGCGGTTTCCATTTTTTATCTGCGAAATCAGCGTCATCGGCGGATAAAATCAAGTCAGTTTTTGTGGCGTGCATAATCCGGTGTAAAATCATTTGGCCCGCTTGCAAACCGGCAAGCGGTGCGGCCGGATTTCCAGCGGCGCTCCGCGACCCAATCCGGTTTCACCAGCGGCCAAAAATAATTTTCTTTCACCCGACGGCATTTGGCCTTTCAATTCCCCGCCATGTCGCATGAATACGTCCTGAAACCGTTCACGCCGGAAATCCGGCTGAACATTGACTATGCGCGCGAACTCAACGAACAGCAGCTTGCCGCCGTCACCGCGCCGCCCGGCCCGGCGCTCGTCATCGCCGGCGCCGGTTCCGGCAAGACGCGCACGCTGACGTATCGCGTGGCGTATTTGATCGAACAGGGCATTCCACCGGAAAGAATTTTGCTGCTCACGTTCACGAACAAGGCCGCCGGCGAAATGATGCACCGGGTCTCCGATCTGCTCGGCCAGGAACTGCGCGCGCTCTGGGGCGGCACGTTCCATTCCATCGGCGCGCGGATTTTGCGCCTGCACGCCGAGACGCTCGGCTACCAGAAGGGTTTTACCATCCTCGACCGCGACGACGCCAAGGATCTCATCAAGGCCTGTATGGCGGATGCGAAGATTGACAAGAAGGACAAGCATTTTCCCAAGCCTGACGTGCTGAACGAAATTTTTTCGCTCGCCGCCAATACGCACAAGACCGTCGAGGAACTGGTGGACGGGCAGTTCAGCTATTTCGCGCCGTTCGCCGCCGAGATTGCCGACCAGCAGAAGCGTTATCACGCCCGCAAGCGCGCGACCAACGGCATGGATTTCGACGATCTGCTCGCGCTCTGGCTCAAGCTGCTCCAAGAGCACGCCGACGTCCGCGAACATTATCAGCGGCGCTTTCAGTTCATCCTCGTGGACGAATATCAGGACACGAACAAGCTGCAAGGCGACCTGATTGACCTGCTCGCCGCGCGGCATCATAACGTCACCGTCGTGGGCGACGACGCGCAAAGCATCTATGCCTGGCGCGGCGCGAACTTTGCGAACATCCTCGATTTTCCGAAACGCTATCCCGGCGCGAAAGTTTTCAAGATCGAAACCAATTACCGCAGCACGCCGGAAATTCTCAACGTCGCCAACGCCGCCATTGCCGCCAACATAAATCAGTTCGCCAAGGAGCTTGCTCCCGCGCGCAAATCCGGCGTGAAACCTGCGCTCGTGCAATGCCACAACGCCGGCCAGCAGGCGCTGTTCATCGCGCAGCGCGCCTTGGAATTGCGCGAGGAAGGCACGAGCCTGAACCACATCGCCGTGCTTTACCGCTCGCATTTTCACGCGCTGGAATTGCAGTTGGAGCTGACGCGCCAGCAAATCCCCTTCTCCATCACCAGCGGAATCCGCTTCTTCGAGCAGGCGCATATCAAGGACGCCACGGCCTATCTGAAATTTGTGGCGAACCCGCGCGACGAAGTTTCCTTCAAGCGGCTGGTGCAGCTCATGCCCGGCATCGCGGCCAAGGGCGCGGAAAAATTATGGCAGCATTTCCAAATGGAATTTGCGGAGACTTTGAAGCGCGCCGCCGTCGAAGCGGCCAAAACCGGCGCCGATTCAACGATTCCGCCGTTCGGCGACGCCACGGAATCCGAACGGCAAATTAAAACTCCCATCGCCGTGGCCTTGCAAGACGCCATCGCCGCCGTGCCCAAAAAGGCCGCGATAAGCTGGGCGCAATTCACGGCAACCATTGCGCAGCTCGAAGCCGAGAGCACGCGCCGTAACGCCGCCAAGATGCTGCGCCTCGTGATGGACGCGGGCTACGACGATTATCTCAAGGAGACCTACGACAACTACGAGCGCCGGCTGGACGAAATCCAGCAGCTCGCCGAGTTCGCGTTTCAATTCGGCAGCGTGGAGGAATTTCTCACGCAGCTCGCCCTGCTCACCAATGTCGAGGCCGAGGACGATCCGGCCGACGACACGGAAAAAATCAAGCTTTCCACCATTCATCAGGCGAAGGGCTTGGAGTTCGAGGTCGTGTTCGTCATCATGCTGTGCGACGGCTTGTTTCCCTCTGCGCGCTCGACGGAGAGCAATGACGGCGAGGAAGAAGAGCGGCGGTTGTTTTACGTGTCCATCACGCGCGCCAAGAACGAGCTTTACCTGACTTATCCAAACCTGCGCGGCGGTTTTGGCGCCTCCGGCGTGGACACCTACCAATCCCCTTCCCGCTTTCTCTCGGAAATTCCCAAAGACCTGCTCAACGAATGGAATCTGCGGTGAGCCGCTGCCGGCGCAAGGCAGAAACCACTTTGCGCCCGACTCAGCTTCTTCATTCTACATTTTTGCAACGGCAATTAGTAAAAATAGCCCAGCCATTCATGGCTGGGTAAAATCGTCAACCCCCCCTTTCCAGTCCCGTGGGGACGGCAGACGAATCCTTTCGTCCCTGAAGGGACTGGGGACATTTTCAAACCGTGAACCCAGCCATGAATGGCTGGGCTATTGTCAACCCGCCGACCACGCACGCGTCACGGCGAGCGGAGGCGGTAGAAGCGGCCGGGATAATTAGTCCACTGCGAATCGCTGAAATAGGCCGTGCCGCTCGTGAGCGTGTTGGTTTGCACCGGCTGCCAGATGGGATTGGAAAGGTTAGTGCTGGCTTCCACCACCACCGTCTGCCCGCTGGCCCAGTTGATGTTGAAACCGAATTGATTTGTTTGCACGCCGAAGCTGCCGCCGCTGGTCTGCAACTGCGGCAACCAGAGGGCCGTCGGACGACCGGCAAATGTTGGCTTCCAGCCCATGGTGCCCGGCAGATAATAGACTGTAGTGTGAAGATCGTTCGTGAAGATATTCATGGCGACATTTGTCGGTGCGTCGCCCATAAAAAAAATGCTAGTCAAGTTGGTGCAATCCAAAAAGGCTTCGTCTCCAATGCCAGTTACACTACTGGGCATTGTGATTGTAGTCAGACTTTCGCAGGAATAAAAAGAATAGTTCCCAATGCTCATGACATTACTACCAATAGTGATATTGCTCAGCCACGGGCAAGCAAACGCAGAGGCTCCTATATTGGTAATACTGGCACCCATGATGATATTGGTCAGATGGCTGCCGGCAAAGGCAGCAAACCCAATGCTATGCATGCTGTTTGGAATTGTAAAAGACCCCGTTTTTTTATTAGGGCAAAGCAAGATGATTGTTTGATTCTTGTCAAACAGGATGCCATCATCACTGCTATAAGCTGTATTAGAGGTATCCACTGTAATGGCACTCAGAGCGTAGCAGGCATCGAAGGCAGCGAAGCCGATATTGGTAACGCCAATGCCTATCACCACATTGGTCATATGATCGCAACAATCAAAAGCATAGTCGGCAACATTGACAACGCTATTTGGAATCGAAATGGAAGTTAGACTGTAACAATCCGAAAATGCATTAGTCCCAATGGTGGCAAGGTTTGTTGGAAATTGAACATCGGTCAGGGAGGAATCGGAAAATGCGTAACTCCCAATGCTTTTGACACCTAGTCCCAAGGTGACTTTTGTCATTTTAAAGCAACCAAGGAAGGCTAAATCATCAATCGTAACAATGCTGTCGGGAATGGTGACGTTGGTCAAATCTGGGTTATAACTGAAAACATCATATCCAATGCTGGTGACCGGATAGCCATTGGTCGTGTCAGGAATGATAATCGTGCCATCGGAACCAGAATAACCTGTGATCGTGATGCTACCGTTGTTGGTCGTGAAAGTAAATTGCGCCCGCACCGTGGCCGGCAGTAGCAAGCCCAATCCCAGCAGACAAAGCTTCAGCAAATTCCCATTGGTTTTCATATTCCGGTTGTGCTCCATTTTTTCATTTTTCCAGTCCTCGTCCAACCCGATTTTGGTTTTTTCTCACCCGCAACCATCAGAGCGGGGCGAGGCTCATTTTAATTTCGGATTGGCGATTGCGGATTGCGGATTTTCAGTCGGAGACACCTCACGTCGGCGCCTACGGCTTTGGCCTGGGCAGCGCGCCCGTCCCGGTTGCCGTTTTCGGCGTCGCGCCGTCCCCAGCGCCGTTAGGCGCGGCATATTTGTATAACCCAAAACCAAAACCATCTTCAGCCCCGTCGGGGCGGCATCTTCCGTCCCCCGCCCGATGATGTCGCTCCTGACGGAGCTTTGCCCGTTGGTGGATGGCGATGCTACAAATATGCCAGCCCTGACGGGCTTGGAAAAATCCGTGTTTATCGGTGTCCATCTGTGGTTGTAAATTCAAACGCCCTTTGCCCCGCTGGTCCCCCCCCAACTGTCTTTGGCCGGTGCTTGCGCACAGCCGCCCATTGGGACTTGGCTGTCCGGCGGCGGTTTGCCATGGCAAAAGGCTGGCGGCGGCCGATTGGGGCAGATTTTGCCTAGTTTTGGCGCCTTTTCACGCAAATGCCTGAAAATTATCCTTTTGCCAATGAATTTTTGGCCAAAAACTTCAAAAGTTTCCTTCACGACATCGAAAGTTTTCCTCGCGACATCGAAAGTTTTGGTCGCGACATCCCCGGTCTTGTCCGCGACCTCGAAAGTTTCCTTCGCGACCTCCAAAGTCT
>Ga0181516_10001209_pt1 | contig 20253 bp, 20 predicted proteins | sample PEATcosm2014_Bin_25_FD_121104 | JGI IMG/M metagenome (GOLD analysis project Ga0181516, IMG submission 121104) | Peatland microbial communities from MTU Mesocosm Facility, Houghton, MI, USA - PEATcosm2014_Bin01_10_metaG | ecosystem: Environmental > Terrestrial > Soil > Wetlands > Peat | place... | reverse complement strand
CCGCGCAAAGAAACCGCGGTCGTCCTCCCGCCGCTCGGGTTCGACAATATAAACGCCGGAAAGTTTTGTCTGGATGAAAATCAATTGCTGCGTGTCCCCCGCCGGAACCAGGCGGGGCATCTCAAAGCGCCGGCTGTTCCGGGTCGCGCCAGAAAAACCGTTCGTCAATCTGCTGCGTGCGGATAAGATACTCGAGCTGCTTGAGGCGCGTGAAAGTGCGGTGTTGGAAAACTTCGGGCTTCATGTCGATCCGTTTGAACAAGGCGTAAAGCTGTTGCGCGCCGCGGCGCGCGTTCCACGCGCACTCGAATCCTGGCAGATGTTTCCGGATCTTCTCGAAGGAGACCCGGTAGCTGCGATTGTCGGGGCTGGGCGGGCCGAACGTCAGCCGGCAGCCGGTGAAGGTCTCCGCCACGCTCTCGGCGATCTCTTTCACCCGGTAATTGTGCTGCGTATCGCCGACGTTAAACACTTCATTGTGCACCGCTTCCCGCGGGGCCGCGAGGACCGCGATAATGGCCCGCGCGATGTCGAGGGCGTGGACCAGCGGGCGCCACGGCGTGCCATCGCTGGTCATGCGGATTTCCCCGGTCGTCCAGGCCAGGCCCGCCAGGTTGTTCAACACAATGTCAAACCGCATGTGCGGCGAGGCTCCGTAAGCCGTGGCGTTGCGCAAAAAAACGGGCGAGAACTTGCCGTCCGCCATCGGCTTTACGTCGCGTTCAACCATGGTCTTGCAGATGGCGTAGGTGGTCTGCGGATTTACCGGCGAATTCTCGTCCACAAAGTCGTCGCCGGCCACGCCGTACACGCTGCAGGAGGACATGTATACGAAGCGTTTGACGCCGGCCTGCCGCGCGAGTTCGGCAATCCGCACCGACCCGGCGTGGTTGATTTCGTAGGTGATCTTTGGCGAAAGTTGCCCGATCGGATCGTTGGACAGCTCGGCCATGTGCACCAGGGCGTCGACGCCCTGAAGGTCCGCCGGCTCGATTTGCCGGAGGTCCTTTACCAAGGTCCGCGGCGCAAACGGCCCATGGCGGTACAGCGTGCCCTCCTTGTAGAATCCGGTGTCGAGCCCGGTCACTTCATGGCCGGCCTTGAGCAGTTCCACCGCGAGAAGGCTGCCCAAATACCCATCCGTTCCGGTCACGAAAATCCGCATAAAAACGAGTCCCGATGTTTTGGATTCAACCAACCCGGCCCGCCAGCCGGCGCTTCAACTGGCCAAAACGGTTCCGCCAGTCGCACACCTTGTTGACCAAGAGCCTCCGATAGTGCGCGTGGGGCCCGGCCAGGGCGCAGGCCAGCTTGTCCATCGGACGAAGCGGGAGCGCCAGGGCGGATCGTATGTATTCCAAGGCCAGCCGCTCCTCGATCCGCAGCAAAAAGCGCCGGTCGGTCATCTTCGGATCGAGCCAGACGGCCCATGACTTTTTGTCGCGCAAGTGCGCCCGGCTGCCGGTGTGCGATTCACAGCGTCGCCGCACCAAAACTTCGGGAATCTCCCGGATCTCCCCGAGCATGGCGAGTTCGGCGGTGAGCACAAAGTCCGCCGATGGATAGGAGCCGTTAAGCCGGGTTTTCCGCAACGCGTCCGCCGCAAACAAGCCGTAGTGCTGGGTTATGTAGCAGATCCGCCGTATCACGATGCCGAGGCGCCGGTGGGGCCGCGGGTCATTACTGGCAATCGACGGCAGGTCGCCGCCGACCGGCCGGCAGTTCTCGTCGATCTGCTCGCACCGCGGATAGGCGAGGACAACCGGCGGCGAGTTGAGTCTCATCTCCCGGACGCACCGGCTGAGCATGCCCGGGAGCTGCTCCACGTCGTGCGCCATCCAGGCGAAGTACTTGCCCCGGCTCAAGTCGAAGACCCGGTTGTGGTTGGGATTCGCCCCGATGTTTTTTTCATTCCGATAATAACGAACCCGGCGGTCGCGGCCGGCATAGGTCTCGCAAATCGCCGGCGTGCCGTCCGTGGAAGCGTTGTCGGAGATGATCAATTCAAAGTCCTCAAAATCCTGGGCCAGGACCGAGTCCAACGCCCGTCCCAAAGATGCTTCGCCGTTATAAACCGGCAGGCCGACGCTGACCAAAGGAGAAGTCATCAATCAGCTATTCTGGTTTCCGGGGAGGTCCGTTCCGGCGGTCTGTTTAAAGAAACCGAGGCACTGGTGCCGTCCGGCAGGCGCCAGTGATACGGCACGACGACGGGGGTGTAGCGTGACGCCCGTTCTTGAAATTCTCCCTTGTAGCCGTAGCTGGCGAGATCCGCCACGACACGAAAGCCGGCGACCTTCTGGTATTCAATGACCACATCATCACCGTTTTTCCCGTGAACACCCAGGTTGATGGTGTAAGTTTGCGGCAGCAGGGGGATGGCTTCGAACCGGCACGAAATCATTCCGGCGCCGTCCATGGCCTCGGGCCTGGCGCCGTCCAGCCGCATATTGGCGGTAAAGCAGGGCCCGTAATTCCCGATGACTCCCAGCGTTACATACGGCCGTTTCAGGCGGGCCTGCGCGTGGTAAAAGATTTCGACGATGAGATCCTCCCCCGGATGAAAGTCGCCCGTCTCCTCGCCACGGGCGTTTTTCAGCACCACCTTCTGAATCACCAAACCGTAGGCCCGGTTGGAGTTCGGGGACGAAAGTTCGGAAGAAATGCTGTGGTAATAGGATTCCACGGTTTCGTCGGGCCGGCCGTCGCGATGCACCGAGCCATCCTTCAGCCAGATGGTCCGCTGGCACAAATTCCGGACCGCTTCCATGTTATGGCTCACAAACAGGATGGTCCGGCCCTTCCCGGCCGAGTCCTTCATCTTGGCCAGGGATTTCTTTTGGAACGACGCATCGCCCACCGCCAGCACTTCGTCCACGATCAGGACTTCCGGTTCCAGGTGCGCCGCGACGGCAAACGCCAGCCTCACATACATGCCGCTGCTGTAGCGTTTCACCGGGGTGTCCAGGAATTTGCCGATTTCCGCGAAGGCCACAATTTCATCAAACTTGCGCCTGATCTCCTGCCGGTGCATTCCCAGGATCGCCCCGTTCAGGAAAATGTTTTCGCGTCCGGTCAGTTCGCCATGAAAGCCGGTGCCCACCTCCAGCAAACTCGCAACGCGGCCGCGCAATTTGACGGTGCCGGTGGTCGGCTCCGTGATCCGGCTGAAGATTTTAAGCAGCGTGCTTTTGCCCGCGCCGTTCCGGCCGATGATGCCGACCACTTCGCCCTTCTTGATTTCGAACGAAACGTCCTTGAGCGCCCAGAAATCTTCCCGCGTGGCGCGGGTTGAGGCGGGAGAAACGGCCGGCGTCCCGCCCCCGCTTTTCAGCGTCTTCAAGAACCCCCGGGCCTTGTCGGTCAGCACATCGCGCAGCGCCACATACCGCTGCCGCTCCGCCTGGTGCTGGATCCGGTATTTTTTGCCCAAACCCTCGACTCGTATGACGGGACTGTCGCTCATTACTTCGGGCGCCTTGCCCGGTTCGCCCGGGTCATGAATGGTGGCTGAACATGATTCGCTTGACGCGCGTCCTGATCGCCACGCGGACTCTGAGCCGATGCCACGCCGCGGTGCAAAAGCTGGCATAGACGGAAAATCCGAACAGGATGTAGGCAAACGGCATGTGCCGCGCAAAACGGGAGAATGATTCCCAATAAATTCGTTCGGCCTCCCGCCCATGCCCCTGGTGCACCAGTTCCAGGCAGACAAGCTTTGAAGAGTTGAAATCGCGTTTCCTCAAGATGCCGGCATAGCGACCCGAAAAATGCTCATTCAAAACGCCCAAGGTTTTCCGGATGACTTTGCACTTTTCGGCGCAGGAGGCGCCGCTCCAAATGCCGCCGGCATGCTGCCGGTAGGTTGAGGTAACCTCGCCCAGGTAGGCAATCGGACCCTTCTCGGCGTACAAGGCAAGCAAACACATGTCGCCGTTTCCGGCGTTCTCGAACCAGCCGGGTAATTTAACGAGGCCATTTCTCAGCAAAAATGTCAAAGTTCGGAATGGATATTCGGCCAAAACGTCCTCCAGCTCATACAAATTCTTGGCGCTGCTCTCCGGAAACAATCCTATTTCCCGCTCCTGGCCGTCCGTTGACAGGAGCACGTCCCGGGCCGCGGTGGCGCACATCGAGCATCGAGGGTTTTGTTCCATGAGCGCGACCTGCTTCTGCAACTTGCGCGGATCGGTCCAATAATCGTCCCCTTCGAGCACCGCGATGAATTCCCCGCGGCAGGCCTCAAAAGTTGCAATGGCATTTTTGTTCATGCCCAGATTGCGTTCGCGAAGCAGCGCGCGAATGACCTTCGGATATTTTTCCGCGTACGCCCGGACTATCCTCCGGGTGCCATCCGTGGAGCAGTCTTCGCCGATCACCAGTTCCACCGGGAAGTCCGTTGCCTGCATCAACACGCTCTCAATGGCCTGGGCGATGAACTTCTCCTGGTTGTAGGTGGTCATCGCCACGCTCACCCTGGGCCGGTTTTGCCCGGGGAGAGGGATGCCCTGGGCCCCGGCATTTTCCGGGGGCCTCGGCAGTTCATTGTTGGGGACAATGCTCAATTCAACTTTCTTGTTTCTCTGCCGCTTCTTGAAGCAGGGCCTTGCCTTCGCGCAGCCGTTTGCGCACCCGGGGCGAGTGCCGGATGGCACGGTCGAGAATCGAGCACGTGGCTTCGATTTCGGGGGTTGATATGGCCGTTCCTGTGGGCAGAGCCAGGACGCGTTGCGCGAGTTTCTCGGTTTCGGGCAGGAGCAGCCGGGCATGGGGATAATAAGACCGGTACGGTTCCATGCGATGACATCCGGGATAAAAATATCGCCGCGCCAGAATGTTTTCCGCGTGGAGCAACTTCACCAGTTCGTCCCGGCTCAAGCCGGCCTTCACTTCGTCCACTTCCACCACCACATAGTGGTAGTTGCATTTTTCGGAATCGTCGTACCGCAACAAAGAAAGTCCCGGGATGCCGGCAAGATTGAGCCGGTAGGTCTCGTAGTTACGGCGGTTGGCGGCAACGAATTCGTCCAGGCTTTCCAGGTTTGTCAGGCCCATCGCGGCGCAGATTTCCGGCATCTTGCCGTTGGTGCCGAGATAAATCACGTTGTCATACCCGGTGAACCCGAAATTCTTCATCAGGCGGATCTTGGCCGCCACTTCATCGTTGTCCGTGACAATGGCGCCGCCTTCGAACGTGTTGAGGAATTTCGTGGCGTGAAAGCTGAACACTTCCGCCAGCCCAAACCTGCCGATCATTTTCCCGTCGTAGCTGCAGCCGAAGGCGTGCGCGGCATCGAACAACAGCTTCAAATTCCGGCGCCCGGCAATCTCGGCCAACGCCTCGATGTCACACGGACGCCCCCACAGGTGGACACCAATGATGCCCGTGGTCTTGGGGGTGATGAGTTCCTCGACCCGGGCGGGGTCGATGGTGTGCGTGCGCGGGTCGACATCACAGAAAACCGGGGTTATTTCCTGCCATTGCAACGCGTGGGCCGTGGCGACGAAGGTGAACGCCGGCACGATGACTTCGTCTTTCAACCCGGCGGCGCGGGTCAGGAGTTCGAGTCCGATCGTGGCGTTGCAGACCGCGATGCAATGTTTCACGCCCGCGAATTCGGCCACGCGTTTTTCAAACTCGCGGACGAACGGCCCGTCGTTCGTCAGCCAGTTGCGCTCGAGCATCTCGGACACCCGGGCCAGAAACCGCTCCTTGTCGCCAAGGTTGGGCCGCCCCACGTGCAGAGGTTCGGCAAAGCGGGTGGTCTCCGTTCCATTGTTTGGCGTGTTCATGTTTCCCTTCCCGAGGCAGGTCCTGCCTTCGATTCCGAATCATCCGCGACGCGGCCGGCCGTCATTCGCCGGCCTGGTCGGATGAAAACGGCCATTCTTTCTCAATTCGCATTCCCGCCTTTACTCTCAGTCCGACCGGCTCAGTAAGAGGGTTTTCAAAGATGCCAAGCCATTGGAGCCCTTTGAGGTCATTCAGCCAGGCGGGGAGAGTTTCGAAGCAATTCCAGGCCAGATTCAATTTCGTGAGCCGCGAAAGCCGGGCCATGGAATCTGGAAGGCGCGAAAGCCGGTTTTGATACAGCGAAATTTGCTCCAAATTCTCCAGGCTGCCCAGGTCCTCCGGCAGGGATTCAAGGTTGTTTTGGGACAGCCGCGTCATCCGCAATTTCCGCAGGCGCGTGAATCCCTCCGGCAGCGCATGCACCGACGGCCCGCCGCAGTTGGTGAAAAACTCCAGGTTTTCGAAAGGAGCCAAGCCATGGGGAAAGCGCCTCACGTTCCAGAGCGTCAGCGTTGTCAGCTCGCGCAACTCATACACGAACTCCGGCAGTTCCACGAGGCTGACATAGTAAAGATTGAGCGTGCGCAGCCGCTTCAGGCTGCGCACCGGGCCGATGGATTTCAGTTTCAGGTTCTTGTGGAGCGCGAGGTGTTCCAGGCCGCACAACTCGCCCAGCCACGGCGGCAGTTCAACGAGATCGTTGTTTCCCAAATGCAGCGACTTCAACCGCTTGAAACCCCGAACCTGTTCTGGTACGCAGCCGAGATAGTTGGAGCCGAGGGTGAGGTCCTCCAGTTCGGTCAACCGGCTGAATTCCGGCGGCAGCACACCGAGACGATTGCGCCGCAAATTCAGCTTGCGCAGGCCGGTGAGCCGCGACAAAAGCCGGAGGATTTCCATCTTCGCGGCGGGGGTATGATGACGAATCAGACCGTGAAAAATCGCGTCATCCGAGCTCAAGCTCAGTTCGACGCACCGGCCGCTCTGCTCCACATGGTGGAAAGGCCGCCCGACCTTCTCGTGCAGCGCTTGAAGAATGTCAGCGTCCGACATAGCCATCGAGAGAACGGTTCACATGGTCGATCCAGCCGTGCAGATGCGGCCAATTGACCCGGGGCAGCGAATCCAGGGAAAGCGGAGTGCACAACTCCTTCCCCCCCAGTTTGACCAAGCACTGCCGTAATATCAGCATGGCGCCAAAGGAGAATTTGTCGTAGCCGATGTACCCCCCCAACTCGCAGATCACGAAGCGCTTCCCGGTCATATCGAGCGAGAACTGCCGGATGAACTCCTCCATGTCCGGCTGCAACTCCCCGTCACCGTAAGTGGGCGTGAAGAAGAGCAGCAGGTCGCAGCCGGCCAGTCGTTCCGCCGGCGGGATAGTTTTGACATCGAAAACCTCCGGTTTCACCGCCAATCGTGGCAGCGACTCGGCAACCACTTTTCGCGTGCGTCCGTGGGTCGATCCGTAGAGCAGGGCGGCTTTCATGTTTCGATGCGACGGCCGAAAAACGGTGACCTGCGCAAGACAGTGTGTTTCAGGCTCACGCTGAGCCGGTGTCAGCTCACTTCAACCCGGATATCGCGCTCCATGCTCTCCATCATTTCGAGCATCTCCTGCTGCGATTCATATCGAAGTATCATCGTCCCAAGCGTTTCATGGGCTCCGCTGAACTTGCGGACTAAATCGCCGTTTTTGACCCAAATGTTCTGCTCGACGATTCGGGCCCTGGCTCGATCCGAAAACCAGACCCCGTCACAGGTGCCATCCCCGACCGAATGCACAATGTACGACGACCAAAAACCCCGGGATTGCGCGGGTGTCAATTCAGAGCAACTGTTGCCCAGCGCGGCTTCGACGGTATGCTTCACCATGTCCACGCCGGTGCTGTATCGGATGACTTCGGGAATCAGGTTCCCTCCATTTCGAGGGCCCAATTCAATATAATAAAACTCGCCTTCGCCCGTGAATACGAAATCGAAATTGAGCGCTCCGTTGCGCAGGCCGAGCAGCGCGATGAGCCGCTGCGTTTCGTCGTGCGCCACCTTTTGCAGTTTCTCAGGATGGTTGGTCGGATAGCTTGAACCAATCGGCGCCAGGCCGTTGCACAACTTGTCAAAGTGGCTGTTGCCCCAGCACCGGAATCTAAGCTCGCCGTCCACCACGAATCCGTCGCCCGCCACCTGGTAGCCTCCTCTCGTGATGGCTTCTTCGATGACGACTTTTTTCTCGCGGGAGAATCGGACGGCCGATTCGAAGGCCGGGTGGAACTCCGCTTCTTCGGTTATTCTGGTCACCCCCTTGCTGCCCGATGAGTCAACCGGCTTGACAAAAACCGGAAAGGACAGTGACCGGACGTACTCGAATGCCTTTTGCGAATCATAAAATGCCTGGCAGCGCGGCACGTTGAAACCGTGGCGCCCCAGGAAATCCCGGAACAAATCCTTGCGGGCAAGCGTCAGCACCGATTCGTAGGGATTGCCGGGCAGGCCCATCTTTTCCGCGACGAAAGCCGCGGTCGGCGCCGACGGGTCCGACGCGTAGGCCACGACCGCGTCAATTCTCAAACGTCTCGCAAGTTCGAGCACCGCCTCCTTGTCCGTCGTGCTGACGTTGTGACTTTCGTCCGCCAGCGCGTGTCCCGGATTGTCAGGTTTGAAGTCGGCGGTGATGACGCGGTAACCCCGCTCGCGGGCGTAGCGCAGCGGCGGCATTTGCATGGAGGCCGCGCCGAGAAAGAGGATTTTCTTCATGAGCGTACCGGGATGCCGCGGGCTTTAGTTTGCCGGAAACTAATCAGCCAGCGGCCGGCATCAAGCATGAGCCGCTCGACGCTGAACTCGGGTGGTTCGCCGAAGCCCGGCGCGAGAATCAATTCCTGAGACATTCGGTTTGCCAGGTCAACGCGGGCTGCACCACGCCCGGTTCCCGTCCCAACCAGGAACCTTTTCGCTCGGCAACGTCCACGACCGTGAAAGAAGCCAGATGTTCGTGGGTGTAGGTGACTTTGTTGCCGTTCTCCACCACCAGGAGCCTCAGGTAGTAGCCGGCACTGTTGAGCAGGCCGCCCGGCATGTGGCAAATGCCGCGATGAAGACCAACCTGATGAACCTGCGCCGGCGACCCAAAAGTCATGACCGTGATGCCCTGGTCATTGAGCAGATGGTATGTGATATGAAGCGGGTGGCTCGCGTCCAGCGCCCAGTATTCGGTTTCAATCCGAAACGGTGTTTGCATTGAAATGAGATCGCTGTCGCCGTCCGATTCAGGAACCAGTTTGACGCTTTTAATCCGGAGCGCCTCATTGCCGGGCGCGGTCCGGGGATCTTCCCATTGCCGCGTTTCGTCCTGTCCCTGAAAATTCTTCAGGTAGGAAGACACGACGGGCGCCACGGCATCATCCTCAATCAACCGGCCTTGCAGCAGATGGAGCCCCCGGCGGCAGAGGCTTTGCACGGCCACCAAGTTGTGACTGACGAACAACACCGTTCTGCCTTCCCCGGCGGCCACGGACTGCATTTTGCCCAGGCATTTTTTCTGAAACTGCGCATCACCCACGGACAGCACTTCGTCCACAATCAAAATCTCGGGTTCCAAATGAGCGGCGACGGCGAAGGCCAGGCGAACATGCATGCCGCTGCTGTAACGTTTGACCGGCGTGTCCAGAAACTTCTCAACCTCGGCGAAAGCCACAATTTCATCGAACTTCTTGATGATTTCCGCGCGGCTCATTCCGAGAATGGCGCCGTTCAGAAAGACGTTCTCGCGCCCGGTCAACTCCGGGTGGAATCCGGTCCCGACCTCCAGCAGGCTGGCCACCCGGCCATTGATCCGGACACGGCCTTCCGTGGGTTCGGTGATGCGGCTGAGGATTTTCAGCAGCGTGCTCTTGCCCGCACCGTTCCGGCCGATGATGCCAACCACCTCACCCTGATTGATTTCGAACGAGACATCCTTGAGGGCCCAGAAATCCTCGCTCGTGGCATGGGCCGGGAGTTGGGAGGATTTCCCGTTTGCCCCGCTCCCGTTTTTTAACCTATTGACAACTCCCCGGGCCTTTTCGGCCAGCACATCGCGGAGCGCCACGTACCGCTGCCGCTCCGCCTGATGTTGAAGCCGGTACTTTTTGCCCAGGCCCTCGACCCGTATTACGGTGTCACTGCTCATGGTACAACCGGCTGCGCTTCAGATCACGTCCGCAAAAGTCTTTTCCATCCTTCGGAAATACCAGATGCCGCTGAGCATGAGCAGGCTCACGACCGCGACGGAAATGATTACGGCAGGCTCATAGAGGGGTGCTTCACCGCGGAGCAATGACCACTGGAAGCCGTTGATCACGCCGACCATTGGATTCAAGGAGTACAGCAGGCGCCATTTCTCGGGGACCCGGCTGACGCTGTACCCCACCGGGGAAACGTACAGGCCAAACTGGACGATGAACGGGACGATGTAGCGGAAATCACGGTATTCGACATTCAACGCGCTTAGCCAGAGCCCGACCCCGAACGCGGCCCCGAAAGCCAGCACAATAAACAACGGCAGCGCCAGCAAACGCGCGTCGGGAGGGAACTGATACCAGAGCATGAGAACGGCCATGAGCGCCATCGTAATCAGGAAATCCACAAAGCTGGTGATGACCGACCCGGCGGGGATGATCAGCCGCGGAAAGTAGATTTTGGAAATCAGGTTGGCGTTGCCAATGAGGCTGTTGCTGGACTCGGTCAGGGCGGTGGAGAAAAACTGCCAGGGCAGCAGCGCGGCGAAAACCAGCAGGGGATAGGGCACCGTGCCGGGCGCGGGAAGTTTTGCGATGCGGCTGAAGACGAGGGTGAAGACCAGCATGGTCAGAAAGGGCCGCACCACGGCCCAAGCCACGCCGACGACGGTCTGCTTGTAACGCACGAGGATGTCCCGCCAGGCGAGGAAATAAAACAACTCGCGAAAGCGCCAAAGGTCGCGCCAGTAATTGCGCTCCGTGCGCCCGGCTTCAATGATTATTTCGTCCATGGGCTGAATTCAGTATTTGAGGTGATAATAAGCGGATTTGACGAACTCATTTTGGAAGGCGATCAGCCCTTCCTCGTGCTGCCACCAATCGTTGACGCCATATTCCCCGGGTTGGATGGCGTGGACGCAGATTTGCGCCCCGAGGCCGTTCAATTCCTTGTGGAAGAGCCAGCGCACCCGGCGCGTATGGGCGAGGTCGGTCGGGATGATGATTGAATGCAAACCCGTGCGTGTCATCCAGTCCCTGACCGCGCGGCTTTCGTCATACGTGCTGGAGACCGAGTGGCCGATGGCATCAATGGCGGATTCCGGCACGTTGTTGCTCAACAGCAGCCGGCGGGTCTGCTCCCGCTCGGTCGGGACGATGCCCATTTCCGAACTGGGAGTGAGCTTCACGTCCATGTAAAGAATCCTCGGAGCAAGACCCTCGTGATAGATTCGGGCGGCTTCGGGTGCCCGCAAATCCGGACGGCCCCCGAGAATTACGATGGCGTCGGCCTTTGTGACGGGTTCATCCACCACCCAGGCCCGGGCCAGCCCGGTGAGCAGCGGGGCACGGAACACCCAGCCAAGTCCCGCCAACGCGAGCAACAAGACCAGCGTGCAAACGAGACGCCGGGACCAGCGGCGGATGGCGCCGTTCGCGCGGGCGGACGCGGCCGGCTGCACCGAGATGAGCGGCAGGCCGGTCATGGTTCTGGGCGGCGCCGTGACAGTTGTGTCATCCGCGCGCATGAATCTTTCCTTGCGACGCAACCAGCCGTCGGCTCGATTTTCGCGGGCACACTTCGTGCCGGTCAATTCGCGGGCCAATTCGATTTGGCCCGCGATCTACTTGAAACCGCGGCACATCTATTTTCCGCACAGGTCTGACTGCGTCAGAGCGCAATGAACTGACAAAACTGCAAATTGTTCCGGTCGTATGCCACGTCGTCAGCCGGTCTTTGCCACCGCTGAATCCGCCCCCGGGTGGTAGCTGGCGTATTTGTAATAATCGTAAGAACGCGACGTGGCATCGGCCCGGTTAAATACCACGCCCAGCACCCGCGCCCGTCGCTGGTAAAGCATGTCCAGAGCGCCGCGCACCTGCCGGGCGCTGGAAAACCGGCTGCGAATGACCAGGAGCGTTCCGTCCATCTTCGGAGCGAGGGTGGTCGCGTCGTCGGCCGCGAAAATCGGGCTGCTGTCAACGAGGACATAATCAAACTGGCTGCGCCAGCGGCTGAGGAGCTGGTCGAGGGCCGGCCCGAGGAATTGATCGCCCGGGTTGTTCAGCCGCTCGCCGCAGCCGATGAACCAGAGGTTCGGCAGGGAGTTGGTCTGGAATACCTTGTCCGCATCGGCTGGAACGCTCAACAGGTGGGACAGGCCGGGCTGCTGCTCCAGGCCGAGCAGGTGGTGCAGGTGACCCCGTCGGAGGTCCGCGTCCACCAACAAAACGCGCGCTCCGCCCAGGGCAAGGGTGCGCGCCAGGTTCGCGGCCACGGTGGATTTCCCTTCGTCAGGCAGGGCGCTGGTGATCAGCAGCAATCGCGGACGTTCGGCCTCCGAGGCGAGGAACAGGAGCGCGGAGCGCAGGCAACGATACGACTCGGCGTAAATATGGGACGGGCCGCCGTTTTCCAACAGCGGGAGCTTGCCGTTCAGTCCCGGCAGCTCGGGCACCTGGGCGATGACGGCGTCCCCCAGCTTTTCATTGACTTCATGCACGGACCCGAATTTTTCGTCGCGGATCGCCAGCAGGGCGATGAAGCCCAGGCCGAGCGCCAGTCCGCCCACGACCGCCGACTCCAGAGATTTCTTGTCGGCGTTGTGGGAGCGCACGGCGGGCGAGGCGTGTTCGAGGATGGCAAGATCTTCCTGGTCGATGTTTCGGCTGATTTTGACGTTTTGCACCAAGGTGGCCAACTGGTCGTATTCGCCCTGGGCCCGCTGCACGTTGATTTTCAGGCGCTCGGCGTCCGCGATCCGGCTGTTGGCTTCCACGACTCGGGCCTCCCATTCCTTGATCGAGTTTTGGACATTTTCCATTTTCAGTCTCGTCGTTTCCCGGGAGGACGCCAGTTGGTCGCGGCTCTGCTGGCGATACAGGGCAACCTCCTTTTCATCCCGTTCGATGTCGGCATTCAACTGCACCATCTTGGGATGCATCGGGCGCAGATTCGTGCTCAAGTCGGCCTGCTTTATCTTCAGCAGTTCGAGTTCCTTGATGGTGTCCTGCAACGCGGTGGAAACTCCGCCGGCGGCGCCTGACCCCGACTGCGAGGCAAGGTTGTCCATGGCGAGACTGACCTGGTTGGTTTGATTGGTGCCCGGCCCGCCTCCGGTCAATTCCGCCGAAGCGGCTTCCAGCAACTGGTCGTCCAACTGCAGATCGGACAACTGGGTTTTGAGCTTGGTCAGATAACCACCGGCCACCGTTCCCTCCTCCTGCAGGATGGCCATGTTGTTTGTGCGTTGAAAGTCCGTCAGGATGTCCTGCTGATTCTTGAGTTCCTGTTCCGCAAGCTGCACCTGCCCGGTGATGGAAGCCAGGGTGTCGCCCGAGATTTCCTTGCGAATTTCGCCCTTGTAATCGAGATAGGCCTGCATCAACGCCTCCAGATAGGCCTGCGTGTAGGCGGCTTGCGGACCCGTGGCGTCCAGCTCAAACACCGCGCTCTTGGTGGCCTGCGACACGCGGATCGAAACGGGGAGCGGTTCCCCGTTTGGATCCACGGGAATCACCACACTGTTGCTGGCGGCCCGCAGGGTGTTCAGCACCCGGTTGCGCAGCATGGCGCTTTGCAGCAAATCACTCTGCGTTCCCACAAAATTCGCGACGTCTTCGCTGAACAGATCGCCCTCCGGCAGCCTCAGTTTGACGGTTTCCCACATGCTTCCCCTGGAAACGAAACTCGCCGGCTTGTGCAGCACCAAGGCGGCGGAGACGGCCAGGCTCACCAGCACGGTGGCCGTCGGCACCCACCAATACTTGGTCAGGAACAACAGAAACTTCTGGAGGCGGAATTTCGGCGCCGCGGAGTGGCCGGCCTCGGGGGGCAGGTCCGGCTGGTGGTCCGGGATGGTGGTCAGTTCGTTCATAGCCCCCGCTCCGGTTGCCCAATCGCGGCGCCGGCCGCGAGCAGACGCACGCCCAATTTCTTCTGCCGCGTGCTGGCGTTCATGGTTTTCATGTAAATTGACGCGCTCAAAATCGGATCACCCGCTCGGCGACATACACCATGTCCCCGGGTTCCAAGGTCAAATCCAGCTCGGTCCTGCCTTTTTCCAGGATTTGCCCCACATCCACCGTGAAAGTCTGATTGGCGCCGCCGGTCAGTGATTTCCGCGTCACTTTGACGTTGTGCGTATCGGCGAAATCAGTAAATCCGCCCGCACGCAGGACCGCCTTGCTGAGGGTGAAAACTTCGTCGCCGGGAATCTCCAACGGCCCCGGGGCGCGCAACGCGCCAGAGGCGTAAACCCGGCCGAGGCTTCGGCTCATGGAATCGAGAGAGATGACCACGGTCGCGTGATAATAGTACTTCGCTTCAAAATCCTTTTTGAGTTGCGCGGCCAGTTGTTCGCAAGTCAGACCGGAAACCGAGCGGCGTCCCAGCAGCGGCACTTCGAGGTCGCCGGAATCAGTGACCACCAATTGCTTGGGATCGTCATTGTCCTCGAGAATCCGGAAACTCAACCGGTCGCCGACGGATAACACGCGCTTGTCATCCAGGGCTGCGGTGGTGTTGGTATCGACCGCGGCGGGCGAATTTGTCCCCCCAATTGGCGAGAACAAGGACGGGGCGTTGCCGGCGGGAGCGGGTGTCGTCGCGACATTCGCTGCGGGCGCGGACGAAGGCGCGGGCGCGGGCGTGGCCACGGCATTCGTCTCAAACGCAGGCGCAGAAGCTGGTGCGGGTGCCGCCGTGTCACCCGACTCGGGGAACTTCGGGGAATCGCTTTCGCAACCAGCGGTTACGAGCAGAGCCGCCAGGGGGATCACGAACCGGAGAAGGGAGATCGAGGCGCGCCAGCCCGGCTGCCTCGCGTTCATATCCGCGCGCGACTCAAATTGATGGTTACGGGTTGGCAGCATGGCGGTGAAGTTCACGGCAGTGCGTAGGCGAGCGTGATGCCCACGACATTCTGGGTGTACCCGGCGGAGGCAACATCAGCCGACCTCAAGGTCAGCCTGTAATACAGGCTGGCGTTCACGCGCGTAACCGGGGTGAACCCGAGGTTGAGGCCCACTGCGTAATAATCGTAATTCTGTCCAAAGGTGTTGGCGATCTGTCCGCCGCGCTGCGTCCCTTTTTCGTAGGAAAGCGTGGTGCCAACGGACACCCCATTGATCACGTTCCAGTTGAGGGATGGCCGGACATAGGTATCCTCGAGGGCATCCGATTCGACGCCCGGCCGCAGCTCATGGCCGACACTCAGTGAATAAGTCAGAAACCTGGTCGCCTCGTGGCTCATCGTCAGGTCGGCGTACCAGGAACTCAGATCCGACGCGGTGCCGATCGTACTGGTCTGCCGATAATAGGACCTGGAGTAGCCAAATCGCGGCTTGATTTTCAGATACGCGCCCGGAGTCCATTCTCCGTAAATGCCGCCGCTCCAGCCGGTGCTGTCATTAAGGGCCATCTGTGTATAATTTATGATTGAACCCGTGCCCTCAACGCCGAGTGTCACCCGGGGATAAACTTGGAATCCAAGCCGGCCCAGAAGCATCTCCGAGGAGTCATCAAGATAGCTGAACTGGCTCGAAGTGGCCAGGGAGTTCTGATGATCGTACCCAAGGGTCAGCGTCACGTCACCAAGGCTCCAGGTTCCGGACAGGCCCGCAGTGTTCTGGAATGTCCCGTAGCTGCCGGTCCCGGAAACGGCGGCTTCCGTGGCCGAGTCCTGGGAGTAGGAGAAGTTGTCATGAAGATTGAACTTAAAATCACCGACGCCAACGTCGAAGGAGAGCCCGGAACCGGACGCCAGGTACAACGCGCTCAAGTCGTGTTGGCGGAAATAATAGTCGTAACCGCAGGTCACGCTAAGCTGGACCAGATTCTGAACCGTCAAAGGATAGTTGAGGTCGAAATCAACCGCCGGGCGCAGTACGAAATCAGATTCACGCTGGGTTTCCTGCAGGGTCACGTTGTCGTCCCATTGAAAATCCAGCGAGGGCGCGACCAGCAGCCGGAAATCGCCGCTCTTGAAAGTATAGGGGAGGGCCTCAGCCTGGGCCTGCTGGGCTTCAACGGAAGATTCCGAAGTGAGGGAATTGCGCAATGCCTCCTGGGCCAGAACGAGCCTCGATTGCAGGATGAGGCCGGCGGCAAAACAGCCGCGGGCGATCGTGCCTGTGCCCGCCGGGATAAACTCGGCGCACCACAGCGCAAAGACCGGCGGGTTTCGCCTCGTGAGAGGGCTTGCGCGCTTGGTCGAGAGGGGCAAGTTAAGGCGCATGTCGAATCAGGCGCTGGTGTTGACGGCGAGACATCCCCCTGTCCCGGTCCGCGGGGTTTGCGGCACGGGCGCGATTCCCTGCTTCGGAATTTCGCCCCTGGCGTCGGACGGTTTGGCGAGAACCGTGGAAAGCGCCGCGGTTCTCATTTGCAGCACCGGCGACCCGGCAGGTTTCGAGACTTTTGGCCCTCCCAGCATCGGACACAATCCGTTGGACTGGAACGGGCATTCCGCGTGATCTCCGTTTTGGACGGCGGCTTCCGGCGTGGTCTGCAAGCTGAGGGAGCGCCAGCGGCCGGGGCTGGTTCCAAACCGCCGTTTGAAGCAGGTATTGAATAGTCCCAGATGGTTGAAGCCGCATTGTTCAGCCACGTTTATCACCTTGGCGCTGCTGTCCTGCAACAGGGAAACCGCCCGGAGCAGGCGCAATTCCATCCTCAAGGCCGCCACGGAGAAGCCAAAGTGCTGGTGGAACAGGCGGTTGAGATGCCGGCGGCTGCAGCCAAATTTTGCCGCCAGTTCGCCGGCGGAAAGGGTCAGCAAATCATTGGACGAAAGCTGCTCGAACACCTGGATCAGATGGTCCTCCATGGTGACGAATCCCGGTTGCCGATGCTGAAGCGTTTTGAATTCTTCGCTCAAGATGGAGACGACAACCCGCAGGAGGTGGCTGCGATGATCCAGATTAAAATGAGGCGGCACGCTCCCGACAAGGCGCTGGCACTCAACCGCCAGCGGAATGCGTCCAGGAAGGAGTTTCATGCTCTTGAGCGTCCCCAGGAGATTCTGGAGCAGGGAGATTTCGTTGATTGAAAACAGGGGATACAGGTGTTCGACGCGCAATGAGAATCGCGAAAACACCAGTTCACTGGGGCCGGCGGGCGCGACTTTGCCGCCGCTTTCACCATTGAGAACCAGGACGTCCCCCTTGGCGAGCGGGTGGCTGACAGAGTCGATCACCAGCTTTCCGGCTCCGCCCCGGAAGAAGAGGAAACTGAGCCCGGCGCCGCGCGGCTGCCATTTCTCTGCACTGCCGAGCCGGACCAGACGAAGCGTGAGATAATCGTCATCGAACATAATTGACCTCCTTTAAAGAGATTAGTCGCCGTTCCGCCGGGCAGTCGTCGGCGGAAGATCGCGATCGAAAACAACCCGCCGGCCCGCCCGGCAGCCGGCCCATTTCCTGGCCCGGCGCCTCATGCCCGGTCCGAAATGGGCCTGGAACAAGCTGTCTCTCGGGATGCAGGAGAAACCCTTGCTTTTCGGGGAGCGGATTTTGATTCTTTCTCGAAATGCTCATCACAGCCTTCCACCAAATCAAGAGCAGCAATCATTACAGCGCCTGCAGACCAAAGGCAGTTTGTGGGAAAACCAAAGCCCGGGCAGATTCAGCAGCCCGCACCAAAGCGCATTCCGAATGAGGGAAGCGAGCCCAAGGTTTTATCCAAAATGCCAATCCGGTCCGGCCAAACTGATCAAGTTTCAGACCATGATGTCTGGGTGACGTGTCACTGCTGGCACGTCGGCGTGCATAACCAAAGATTAAATACAGGGGGCGGCCGTTTGTCTATACATGTTTGGGACACCGCCTATCACATTTTGGCCTAAACAGGCCCATTTTACACACTTAGGGTCATCTACGGATGGGTGAAATCAGCCCGGGACGCTCCTTATCCCGGCTGTTTCGCGGAGAGCAATTCTTCCACAGTTTCCTTCAGGACCAGCAAATGGGTTGGTTTCAAAACGACTCGGTCGAGGCAGGAAGTATCTGGCGGGGGTGCGCCCGAGTACATGACCACTGGCGTGGCAGGCGAACGCAGTTTGATGATGTGAGCGAGTTCAGCCCCGCTCATTGCCGGCATCGAGTTATCTGTGATGATGAGGTCGTGAATGTTCGGGTCAAACAGAGCGAGAGCCTCTTCGGCGCTTCGGGCCGAGTCCACTTCATAACCGAAACTGTTGAGAAACCATTTGGTGGCGACCCGGGAGGTGTCTTCGTCATCAACCAGCAGGACCGTCGTCAAATGAAATGTTGCCATATCACGCAATGGATTTGCCCTTCCCGTAAAGGCCTTGGGTGGCCGGCCGGCGTAACCAGCGTTCCCCCGGGCAAAAAATCGAAGCCACGCTTCCGCACAAGTCACGCAGGATGGTTGAGCAGGCCATGGGGCCGCCTGCGTCTTCATCTCCGGCGGGGACACCGATTTCCATCATCGTTCGGCACGAGAAACGCAGGGCCACGAGGATCCCGGAGGCCAGCTTCATCCCAATATGTATAATCCTTTGTTTTCGCGCCTTCCATACACCGGTGGGACATCTTTAGTGAGGTATCTGCCACGAGGACAGGTGATTCCAGTGGAACACGGAAGGGGATTAAAACCTTGCCGGCAGCGCCTTAATTAGACCAGCTCCAAGTCATCGGCGGAGACCTTGATCGCTGCCGCCTGACCGATGAAATCGAGTCGAAGCAGAACCGTGGTCATGCCCTGCCGCTTCTCGACCCATGCCTCCATTCCCTGCAACGGCCCATATTTGATTTTCACGCGATGTCCGGGACCGATCTCGGGGGCCACGCGAATCTCAAGCCCGGTTTCCAAGGCCGTGAGAATGTCATTTAACTGGCGCTCGAACACCGCCTGGTCATAAACGCTCAAGACGCGGCTGACGTGCTCGTTTTGCGCTAGGCGCTGGCGTTGTGACGGCAGAATGCGCACGAACAAATAACCTGGAAACAGGGGCTTTTGAAACTCGACGGTCTTCCTGCGGTATTTGCGCACACTTCGGAAGCAGGGAAGAGCGGCGATGAACTCCTCCCTTTCGCAATATTCCTTCAATTTTTTTTCCCGGCGCGGCCGGGTGTGGGCCACGTGCCAGGCCAGTTGGCTCATTGCTCCGATTGTGACATTTCCGGTTGAACTGCGTCAATGCCTGTGCGGTAACCGGACGGCGAAGCGCCGGTGCCTGCGTCCTCGTGGGGGGATGGACCCGGCATGAAGTAAATTAATTCTCCGGGTTTTATTGATGCGGCGTTGACAACGAAAGATTGGGGCTTATTTTTGCGGTGAAACAGTTGAGACCAGCGGCAGCAAAGCTGCCGGGTGCGATGCCGTGGGCATCGCCGTCCGGAAATCGATAAGTCGCCGTCGCGGAAGATCATTTTGAGCAGCAGTTATGTCAAGACGCCCCGCAGACAAAGCATCGACGCCGAAACGCATTTTTTTGGTGGAGGACCACCCGACCTTTCGCGAGGGGCTGGCCCAGATACTCGAAAAGGAAGGGGACATGGTGGTTTGCGGCGAAGCGGGAACGGCGGCGAAAGCGCTCCAGGGCATCGAGCGCCTCGATCCCGACCTGGCGCTGGTGGACATCACGCTGCCCGGGAAAAGCGGCTTGGAACTGATCAAGGAAATTCGCAAGACGGAGCGCAAGATCAAGCTGCTCGTGCTTTCGATGCACGACGAAGCACTCTATGCCGACCGCGTGCTGCGGGCCGGCGGGGACGGCTACATCATGAAGCAGGAGGATCCGGAGGAAATTGTCCATGCCATCCGGGACGTCCTTAACGGTCATGTCTACGTAAGCGAGGAAGTTTTTTTGAACTCCTCCCGCGCGGTCCGCGAGCGGCGGGCCAAGTCGGCGAATCGCGCGTTTGATGAACTCGGCGACCACGAGCTGGAAATCCTGGCGTTGATCGGCCGCGGCAAAAGCGCCGGCGAAATCGCCCGCCAATTCAAACTTCCGGCGCGCCAGATCAAGGCGTCCTGCGCCCGGATGGGCCGGAAATTAAATTTGAAGACCGCCAACGCGCTGCTCCGCTACGCGGTTTGCTGGGTGGAAACCGGCGCAACCTAGGCACTGGTTCTCCGCGTCCCTTCGTGACCCCAGAGCCTGTCTGAAAATTCCGAGGGGTCCTGTTTTCGGGCAAAGGGATGGATGGCGAGGCGCGACGAGGGAGAATATCCCTCGTGGATCTTCGACTGAGGAGCAACAAAGCCAGACGGCCCTT
>Ga0181516_10001208_pt1 | contig 20262 bp, 19 predicted proteins | sample PEATcosm2014_Bin_25_FD_121104 | JGI IMG/M metagenome (GOLD analysis project Ga0181516, IMG submission 121104) | Peatland microbial communities from MTU Mesocosm Facility, Houghton, MI, USA - PEATcosm2014_Bin01_10_metaG | ecosystem: Environmental > Terrestrial > Soil > Wetlands > Peat | place... | reverse complement strand
TAGAGATGAAGTGTGAACCGACCTACCTGCGCCGTGGTCCTTGCCGCCGGTACAGGAACGAGGATGCGCTCCTCGAGACCCAAACCTCTTCATCACCTCTGCGGTAGGCCAATGGTGCTGTACGTGCTCGACGCGGTCGCCCACGACGACGTCGTGGCAACGGTGGTGGTGGTGGGCCACGCCGGTCCGTGGGTTGAGTCGTCGCTCAAACAGCGTGCGCGCGATGATGCCCACTTGACCTTCGTCGAGCAGGGGGAACAATTGGGAACCGGTCACGCCGTGTCGGTGGCGATGTCGACGGTCGCCAACGAAGTGGGCGACACCGATGGCGACGTCTTGATCGTGCCCGGCGACACGCCGCTCCTTCGTCACGGGACCATTGGACAACTCCTCGCGCACCACCGCGCGAGCGGGGCATCACTCACCGTATTGAGTGCCGAACTCGACGACCCCTACGGCTACGGACGTATCGTGCGCGCCAAGGACGGATCCGTCGCCGCCATCGTCGAAGAGCGTGACGCCACCGATGACCTGCGAACGATCCACGAGGTCAACACCTCGATCATGGTCGTACGCGAGAGCCTGCTCGGACCGGCCCTGCGTCGTATTGGACGTCAGAACTCCCAGAACGAGTACTACCTCACCGACCTCGTCGCGGCGCTGCACGATACCGGTCACGTCACGAGCGCCATGGTGTGCGAGGACTCCGCCGAGGCGGCCGGCGTCAACGACCGCGCTCAGCTGGCCGAGGCCGAGCGAGTGCTTCGCGCGAGGATCAACGAAGAGTGGATGACGAACGGGGTCACGATGTGGGACCCGCTGCACACCTACGTCGACGCGGACGTCCTGCTCGAATCGGACGTGTCGTTGCTGCCCGGCACGGTGTTGAAGGGCCGTTGCGTCGTCGAACGCGGTGCCCAGGTCGGCCCCAACGCATTCTTGACTGACTCGTACGTGGGCGAGGGAGCGATTGTGGGAAACGTTGAAGCCATTGGGGCCCACGTGGGCGAGGGAGCGAGGGTCAGTTCGTACGTCGTGCTTGGACCAGGCGCCAAAGTCGGGCCGGGTGAGTTTGTGGCCCCGTTTCAGCAACTCTAAAGAAACCCAGACCTTCGACCTTGTACGCTGGCGCCGTGGAGTCCCTCGCCAAGCGCCGCCTCGTGCTCGTGACGGGAACGTGTCACCCCGAACTCGCCCAGGACATCGCCAAGCAATTGGGCATTGATCTCACCGAGGCCAACGTCCGTGAGTTCGCCAACGGTGAGATCCACTGTCGCTTCGACGAGTCGATTCGTGGCGCGCACGTGTTCATTGTGCAAACACATTCGTCACCCGTCAACTCCGCGGTGATGGAACAACTGATTATGATTGACGCCGCCAAACGAGCGTCCGCCAAGAGCATCACGGCAGTCATACCGAACTACGGTTACGCGCGACAGGATCGTAAGTCGGCGGGACGCGAACCCATCACCGCCAAACTCATTGCCGACATGCTCCAGACCGCGGGAGCGAACCGGGTCCTGTCAGTCGACTTCCACTCGGGTCAGATCCAGGGATTCTTCGACATCCCCGTCGATCATCTCGTCGCGGCGCCCGTGCTCGAGGAGTACCTCAAGGCCAACGCCGACCCACGCGAACTCGTGGTGGTCGCACCGGACGCCGGCCGCGTGAAGGTCGCCGAGCGTTACGCCCAGCACCTGGGCTGTGACCTCGCCCTGGTGCACAAGACCCGACCACGCGGCACCACCAATATCGCCGAAGCCCGTCACATCGTCGGTGACGTGCGGGGCCGGCACTGCGTCTTGATCGACGACATGATTGACACGGCCGGCACGATCGTGGCGGCGTGTGATCTGCTCAAGGCCCACGGCGCCGAAGAGATCTGGGTGATGGCAACCCACGCCGTCTTCTCGCCGCCTGCAGTCGACCGTTTGTTCAACGCGCCCGTCAGTCGCGTGATCGTCACTGACACCCTGCCGCTCGGACCCGAGCGCCGTTTCGAGAAGCTCGAGATCCTTTCGGTCGCCTCGCTCGTGGCGAACGCCATTTCGGCGATTTTCGAGGATTCTTCAGTCTCGGAGATCTTCGGCGGCGAGAACCTGCTCTAGCCCCGAGGGCTCCGATGCCCGAAGGGCTAGACTGAGAACCCTGTGCGAGGCCCAGTTTGGCGCCAGCCATTCGTTGGAGGATTCTTATGTCAACAGTCACGTTGAGCGCGTCGACCAGCCGCGAGCACGGCTCGCGCTCCGCGCGCCGTCTGCGCACGTCAGGCTCGATTCCCGCGGTGATCTACGGTCACGATGTCAGCTCACTGCCCATTTCTGTCAACGCGAAGGAATTTCGCACCGCGATGTCGGGAGAGCAGGGCCTCAACTCTTTGATCGACCTAGACGCCGACGGAAAGAAGTTCCTCGTTATGGCGCGCGAGATTCAGCGCCACCCGGTGCGCGGCACCGTCTCGCACATTGACTTTCAGGTCATCGACCCGACCAAGCCCGTCGTTGCCGAAGTTCCACTCCACCTCATTGGCGACGCGGTTGAAGTGCGCCACGCTGACTGGGAAGTCGACCAGCAAATGTTCAGCCTGGAGATCAAGACGCGCCCCGACCAGATTCCGACCCACATCGACGTGGACATCTCGGAGTTGAAGGTCGGTTCGTCGATTCGAATCCAGGACGTCATCCTGCCTCAGGGCGTGGAGCCGGCGGGTGAGCCGTCGCTCACGGTGGTTACCACTCGCGCCGGTCGTGTCGCCGTCGCCGCCAAGACGGCGACCGGCACCGAGCCAGTCGCGGAGTAGTTCGCCGTGGCGCTTCGGCGCTCACGAAACGAGGGCCGCCGGGGAGCCGAAAGCGTTCTGGTTGTCGTCGGACTCGCTAATCCCGGAAACGACTACGCCGGGTCTCGCCACAACGTCGGCGGCGACGCCGTGCGCCTGGTGTGCGTACGGCGTGCGGGCACGCTCAAACTCGAAAGTCGTCAGCGCGCACTGAGCGCCACTGTTGCCACCAGTCAGGGACCCGTGACCCTCGCGGTACCCACGACTTTCATGAACGAATCGGGCGCGGCAATTCCGCCGCTATTAAAGCGGACTTCGTTGGGCGATCTCGCGCACCTGGTGATCGCGCACGACGAGTTGGATCTCGACGAGGGACGCCTGCAACTTCGCCTGGGAGGAGGTCTCGCGGGCCACAACGGGTTGAAGTCAATCGCGCACACACTCGGCACCCAGGACTTCGCCCGGCTGCGCATCGGGATCGGCCGCCCGGCTCGCAAGGAACAGGTCACCGATTACTTGCTGCGACCGGTTGCGGGCAAGAACAAGAAGTACTACGACGAACTCGTCGCGAGCGCAGCCGACGCTCTCGAGACGCTGCTGGACTCCAATTTCAACGACGCGCAACGCCAGGTGAACGGCACGCGTGACTGACCCGGTCGGCCTTCGGCGAGTTCTTGAACTGGTCGGACCGTCGCTGCGTGCCCAGAACGCGGCGGGCGGCTTCAACCCCAGTTCGTACGCCACGCCCCTGACGGTCGCGGCCTACGCGCTCGAAGCTCCGGCGCTGCTCGTGGTGACCGCAACTACGACCGAGGCCGAGCACCTGCGCGAAGCCGTCGAATCACTGCTCGGACATCAAGACGAGGTGGCCTTGTGGCCCGGTTGGGACACGCACCCCTTGGAGCGGGTCAGTCCCGACAGTTCGGTGATGGCCATTCGTTCCCTGCTGCGCTGGCGGCTCAGCGAAGGAGCGGGTCCGCGCGTCGTCGTCGCCTCGGTGCGCTCGCTCGGCCAGATCCTGTCGCCCGAGCCGCCCACCGCGCCCATCTCGGTACGTCGAGGCGAGAACCTCGACCGCGACAAGTTCGTCGAAGGCCTGGGCTCGTTGGGTTATCGACGAGAGAATCTGGTCGAACACCGCGCCGAGTTCGCCGTGCGCGGTGGCATTGTCGACGTGTGGCCCGCCCAGGGACACGAGCCAATTCGTCTGGACTTCTTCGGCGACGAACTTGAGCGGCTCACCTCGTTCGACATCGCGAATCAGCGTTCGGTCCACGACCTCGCGAGTGCGGTGATCGCGTCGTCGCGCGAGTGGGTACCCGGCGAAGCGTCACGAGCCCGCAGCGAAGAACTCGTGGTGCACGAGCCGTGGGGACGTGAGATATTTGACCGACTCGCCACCGGACAGCTCTTTGACGGCATGGAGGGCTGGATGTCGCTCTTCGTTGGGCGCCCGCGCACGCTGCTCGACGAAGTTGGTGATCTGAGCGTCCTCGTCGTCGAGCCCGAACGCGTTCGTCAGCGCTGGGACGAACTGCTCGGTGAGGAACGTGAACTCACCGACGCCGTGGCCGCGACCTGGCGCGCGAGTTCACCGGTGCCGCTGTTGCACGCGAACTGGCACGACACGCTGGGCAACCGGGTGGACATCGCGCTAGAGCCAACGGTGGGTTCACTAGGCGTCGCGGGGCTCAATCTCGGTTCGCCGCCCGTCGTCCAGGGCGACCCCTCGCGTATCGCGGCGCACGTACGTACGTGGGGAGCCGCCCGTCGCGGCGTCGTACTCACCTCGAATCCCGCGGGCGTCGAGCGAATGGCCGAGCAACTTCGTGGCGAGGGCCTCGAGGTGACGCCGGATCCGTCCAAGGTGCTCGACGTGCGCGTGAGCGTGCTCCAGAGCGCGCTGCCGTCTGGATTCACCATCGACGTGCCCGAGTTGGTGGTCTGGAGTGAAAGTGATCTGACGGGACGTCGAGTCGTGCACCGCGCAGCGCGCACCAGGACCCGCAACGTGGACGGGTTCTTTGACGACCTCGCGGTAGGGAGTTACGTGGTGCACCGTCAACACGGCGTGGCGAGGTTCTCGGGCACGACGACGCGAGCGATCAACGGCACGACGCGCGACTACCTGATCCTCGAGTTCAAGGACGGTCGCAGTTACTGGCCGACCGAGCAGATCGACGCGTTGACGCCCTACTCGGGCGGCGATTCGCCCACCCTGTCGCGCATGGGCGGAGCCGAGTGGCAGAAGACCCGGGCGAAGGCCCGGGCGGCGGCATTCCTCGTCGCCCAGGAATTGGTCGACCTCTATCGTCAGCGCAGCGTCGCCAAGGGTCACGCGTTCAGCCCCGACACGGCGTGGCAACACGAAATGGAGGAACTCTTCGCCTTCACCCTCACCGCTGACCAGGCTCAGGCGATGGAGGACATCAAGGCCGACATGGAGCTCGATCGCCCCATGGACCGCCTGGTGTGTGCGGACGTGGGATTCGGCAAGACCGAGCTCGCCATCCGCGCCACGTTCAAGGCGGTCCAGGACAACAAGCAGGCGGCCGTCCTCGTGCCGACGACCTTGCTCGCGAGTCAACACTTCGCCACCTTCAGTGATCGTTACGCCGGCTTTCCCGTGCGCGTGGCGCTGCTCAGCCGTTTCGTCGACGACGCGGAGACCAAGGAGACGCTGGCGGGACTACGTGAGGGCACGATCGACGTGGTGATCGGCACGCACCGACTGCTCTCGGAGACCGTGGTCTTCAAGGACCTGGGCCTCTTGGTTGTGGACGAGGAACAACGCTTCGGCGTCGGACACAAGGAGGCCATCAAGGCCAAGTCCCTCGGGGTCGACGTGCTCACGCTGAGCGCCAGTCCGATCCCTCGTACCCTGGAGATGGCCTTTGCCGGTATCCGCGATCTGTCGATGGTGACGACGCCACCAGCGGATCGTCGGCCGATCCTCACCCACGTGGGCGAGTACAGCGAACCCGCAGTCGTTGAGGCGATTCGCCGCGAGTTGCTGCGTGAGGGCCAGGTGTTCTTTGTCCACAATCGCGTGGCGGACATCGACGAGGTGGCCCGGCGTCTGACCCAACTCGTGCCCGACGCGCGAGTCGCCATCGCGCACGGTCAGATGGACGAGGGAACCCTCGAACGGGTCATGGTCGACTTCTGGGAGCGACGCTTTGACGTCCTGGTGTGCACGACGATCGTGGAGTCGGGCATCGACCTTCCCTCGGTGAACACTCTCATCGTGGATCGCGCTGACCGTCTCGGTTTGGGACAGATGCACCAGCTACGCGGCCGAGTAGGTCGAAGCGGCCAACGCGCCTACGCGTACCTGTTTCACCCGGTCGACAAGGTCCTGAGCGAGACCGCCTACGAGCGACTGCGCACCATCGGTGACAACACCGCGCTGGGCAGTGGCTTCAAGATCGCCATGCGTGATCTCGAGATCCGCGGGGCCGGAAATCTGCTCGGGCACGACCAATCCGGTCCCGTCGCGGCAGTCGGCTACGACCTCTACGTCCAACTGGTCGCCGAAGCGGTCGCCGACGCCAAGGGTTTCGTCGTGCCCGACGTCGTGACGGTCACTCTCGACGTGCCGGGCGAAGCGCATCTGCCCAAGGACTACGTCCAAGCCGACGACGCGCGTCTCGAGGCGTACCGTCACCTGGCGAACGTGACGACCCTCGACGAGCTGGCCGACCTGCGCGACGAGTGGGTCGACCGCTACGGCGCGTTACCCCCGGCCGCTCGCGGGCTGTTGGAACTCGGGGAACTTCGCCTCTGGTGCATCAGACTGGGCATCACCTCACTCGCGGTACTGCCGGCGAAAGTGGGCGTGCGCTCGCGTCCGGTGGTTCGTCTTGGACCGCTTGCACTGACCCTCAGTCAACAGATGCGGTTGCGTCGTTTGCACGGATCACGCGCCTACGACGAGGCGACTAAGGAGTTCCGCGTGGAGTTGAATGACCACGAAGCATCGCCGGGCGCGTTGTTGGGACTGCTGGCGGAGTTGGTGGCCGAGTCGACAGAGCAGTAGTGCGTACTCGGTAGCATGGAACGGTGCGTCGTCTCGTTGTGTTCATCGTGCTGGCCCTGTTCGGAGCCGGACTCTACGGTTGGACGAGTTCCACCTCGGCGGTGTCGGTCGGAGGAACGAATGTCTCGAACTCGACGTTCTTCGCCGAGCTGAACGCGATCGCGAAGTCCCCTGCACTTCGGTGCTACTTGGATGCGTTGAGCCACATCAGTCTGGGGGCGGGTGCCGGGGGCGACACGGTGAACGCCTCGACGGCGGCGACCTGGGCGAACCTTCGCATCGAGGGACTCTCCGTCGCCAACTACGTCAAGTCGACGTTCCACTACACACCGAGCGCCCAGGCTCTCGCGCAGGCGGAGACTTCACTCAAAGGCGAACTTACCGAGGCGGCGGCCTCCGCTCAGTATTCGTGTCCTGGTAGCGCCGCGCAGGCTCTGGCGGCGATGCCCGCTGAAATGCGCAAGGCGGAGATCCGCGAACAGGCGACCTCGGTCTACCTCGTGAGCAAACTCAACACCACCATTCCACTGACGGCAGCGTCGATTAAGGCGTACTACACGAACCACGTGTCCCAGTACGACGCGATCTGTGTGAGCATCGCGTTGGTGTCACCCGCGGCCTTGAGCTCGTTCAGCGCGGCTCAGGCCCAGGGCGAGTCGGTGGCGACGCTGGCCGAGAAGTTCTCCCAGGACCCGTCGGCCAAGCAGGGTGGTGCCTACGGGTGTTACGGGCCCGAGAGTTCCTCGTTCGCCAGCGTGCGAGCGGACGTTGGCACGACCAAGCTCGGCAGCTTCTCCTCGACTCCCCAGTACATCAACGACAACGGAACCGAGATGGCCTTGTTCGTGGCGCCCACGAAATTGACCGTCACTCCCTTCGTGCAGGCAGTGAGTGCGGTGATCTCCGACATCCAATCGCTGAACTCAACCGCGGCGAGCTCGCAAGAGGAAGACATCCTCTACGCGACTGCCGTGGGCGTGAACCCGGTGTTCGGTCGTTGGGGCGTCACGTCGACGAGTTCGGGCCCTTCGGTGTTCGTGCCCTCTCTCCCGTCATCGACGGATGCGTTGGATTCGTCCGCGAACCTCACGACGGCTTCTACTTCGAAATATAAGTGAGTCGGCCCACCGTACGCGTCGTCGGTCTGGGTCCCGGTGACGAGAGCCTGATCACCCAGCGCACCATGAGTCTCATCGTTGAGTCACCGGTGGTGCGCCTGCGGACCCGCGTGCACCCCGCCGCCGCCGGTCTCATCGACGTGTTGAGCTACGACCACTGGTACGACGAGGCGTTGAGCTTCGACGACCTCTACGCCCGCATCGCCGACGACCTGGCGCGCTTGGCGGCGTCGTCGGCGAACGGCGAGGTGGTCTATGCGGTGCCGGGTTCGCCGGTGGTCGCTGAACACACCGTGGAGTTGCTTCGTGCGCGCAGCGACGTCGAAGTGGTCTGCGAACCGGCGGTGTCGGTGATCGACGTCGCGTGCGCCGCAATTGGCGTCGATCCAGTTGCTCGGGGACTGCGGATTCTCGACGCGCTCGATTCCACCGAGCCCCTTCGAGGGCCCGGACCCTTACTGGTGCTTCAGACGTACTCGCCGGAGGTCCTCAGCATCGTGGCGGGTCGATTGCCCCCCGACACGATGGTCACAGTCCTCTATCACCTTGCACTAGCCGATCAACGTCTCGTGGAGCTTCGCGCGCGCGATCTGGCTCGCTTCGACGACGCCGATCACCTCACGTCGTTGTGGATTGACGGACTTCGCGGGGTGGGCGAGGCGATGGAGGACCTCGTGAGCTTCGCTCGACGTCTGCGCGCGGAGTGCCCGTGGGACCAGGAGCAGACCCACGCGTCACTCACGCGTCACCTCCTCGAAGAGTCCTACGAGGCCCTCGACGCCCTGGAGACTTTGGCGCGAGCGCTGGACGCCGACTCGCTTGAGGACGCGCTCGTCAACCACGTCGAAGAGGAGCTCGGTGACTTGTTGTTCCAAATCGTTTTCCACGCCGAGCTCGCCGACGAGGAGGAGTTGTTCAACCTCGCCACGATTGCTGATGCGTTGCGCGACAAGTTGACGTACCGCCACCCTCACGTCTTTGGCGACGTGACCGTGAGTGGTTCGAGCGACGTCGCCGCGCGATGGGAGGACCTCAAGGCCGCCGAGAAGGGCCGCACGAGTGTCACCGAGGGCATCGCGACACAACTGCCGGCGCTCTCGCTCTACGCCAAGCTGATCGCGAAGTCGGCGCTCGTAGGTCGCGAACCGCGAAGCGGTCCACAAGCGCTCGCGGCTGCGTTCGCCGCGCTCGACGATCTGGGCCCCGTTGTTGCTCACTCGCGTGAATCGGTGAGCGACGAGGTGGCGCCCGCGTGGTCACAGGCGTTGGTCGCGTTGCTCGAGGTCGCGCACGTCGTGGGTGTGGACCTTGAAGGAGTGTTGCGGGCGAGCGCGCTTCGTCTGCTCGACGAAATCCAAGTCATCGAGCGCGCTACGGGGAAGTAGTTTGTGGAGGCCTAGTAGCCTTGGTCTCGAACACTGAGGAGACACGCCATGAGCGCGATTGAACTTGTCCTGGGCCGCCAAATCCTTGATTCTCGTGGTAATCCCACCGTCGAGGCGGAAGTGCACCTCGAGTCGGGCGCCTTTGGCCGCGCCATATCTCCGAGTGGCGCGTCGACGGGCATTCACGAAGCGGTCGAGTTGCGTGACGGTGGATCCGAATGGGGAGGCAAGGGTGTACGGACCGCCGTGCACCACGTCAATGGGGAGATCAACGACGCCCTCGAGGGATACGACGCCAGTGATCAGCGAGCGGTCGACTTCGCCATGATCGACCTCGACGGGACCGAGAACAAAGGAAGGTTGGGAGCAAATGCCATCCTCGCGGTGTCGATTGCCACGGCCAAGGCGGCGGCACTGGAGTGCGACCTGCCCCTCTACCAGTACCTCGGTGGCGTGAACGCGCACGTACTGCCGGTACCGATGTTCAACGTCATTAACGGTGGTGTGCACGCGAAGAATTCCATCGACTTCCAGGAGTTCATGATCATGCCCATCGGCGCCGCGTCGTTTGGCGAGGCGTTGCAGTGGGGGTCCGAGACCTATCACGCGCTCAAGAGCGTGCTCGACAAGCGAGGACTCTCGACGGGGGTGGGCGACGAAGGTGGTTTCGCGCCCGACCTGGCTCACAACGAGACCGCCGTTCAGGTACTCGTCGAAGCCATCGAGTCGACTGGTCGCGCCCCCGGGCGCGACATCGCCATAGCCTTGGACCCGGCGGCGAGTGAGTTGTTCCGTGACGGCGCGTACCACTTGGAGGGTGAAGGGCGAGTGCTCACGAGCGACGAGCTCGTGGACTACTGGGCCGACCTCGCGGGTCGGTACCCCATCGTGTCGCTCGAAGACGGAATGGCCGAAGAAGACTGGGATGGTTGGTCCGCGTTGACTGCGAAACTCGGCGAGAAGATCCAACTCGTGGGCGATGACATTTTTGTGACGAACTCGACGATTTTCCAAAAGGGTATCGATCGACACATCGCGAACTCGATCCTCATTAAGTTGAACCAGATTGGCACCATCACCGAGACACTCGACACCGTGCGCCTGGCTGCGGTCAATAGCTACACGGCGGTCATCTCGCACCGCTCAGGCGAGACTGAAGACGTGACGATTGCGGACTTTGCGGTCGCGACGAACGCGGGCCAAATAAAGTCTGGTGCTCCGGCACGTTCGGACCGCGTTGCGAAGTACAATCAGTTACTGAGACTTGAGGAACAACTCGGGGATCAGGCTCGATTTCTTGGTGCAGCGTCTTTGTCGGGGGCGGCAGGTGTCAGTTACTCATAGCGTTACCACGAGAACCCACAATCGTTGGATGCTTCCGCTTTCCTTCGTGACTGCCGCGGTGATGCTCGCGGTCTGGTTTCCTCTGACCACGCTCTGGCACCAACAAAGTGAGATCGACGCCACGTCCGCTCAGATCGCGTCGATCACTCGACAGAGCCAGGACTTGAAAGACCAGGCGCGTTCGGTTTCTTCCAAGACCGCCGAAGAGATGCTGGCGCGAAGCCAGTATCAACTGGTTTCACCGGGTCAAAGCCTCATTCAGGTCCTGCCGGGTGACGGATCGGGTTACGTGTCATCCAACACGGGCGACCCTGGGCTCCAGCCACTCGTCGCGCCACTGTCGGCCACGACCGCCAGTGCCACGTCACCCGTGGCGCGTCACACGTCGCACAACTCGCTGGGGAACTTCTTCTCGCGCTTCGTGCGCACCCTCGAGTTCTGGCGTTGACCTTTCACGACGCGACGACCGCCGACCTCCTGATCCTTGAGAAACTGTTGGGGCGCCCCCTCGCGGGCCGCTGTGCGGTCATCGTTCGACGCGTCGACGGCTCGCCGGTCGTCATCGAGAACGAACCTCACTTGCGCGATGGCACGCCGATGCCGACGCTGTACTGGCTCGTTGACCGCGAGTTGCACGAAGCGGTGAGTCGCCTCGAGGGAAGTGGCGGCGTCCACCGGTTCGAAGAAATGGTCGACGCGGGCGAGCTACGACGAACGCACGACGACTACGCGCGACGACGACGAGCCGCGACCGTTCGCACGGACGTAGCCCAGTCGAGCGGTGGCGTTGGAGGCACGAAAGTAGGGGTCAAGTGTCTCCACGCGCATCTCGCGAACTATCTCGCCGGCTTTGCTGATCCGGTGGGCGAGCTCGTCGCACTCGAGGTGGGAGTCCCCGAGATTCGAGTGGAGGATGTGCGTGACTGACGTCGTGGCCGCTCTGGATTGCGGGAGTAACTCGACCAGGATGCTCGTGGCCACTGCTGAAGGCGCTCTCGTTCGCGCGATGCGAATCACTCGTCTGAGTGAGGGAGTGGATTCGTCGATGACGTTGCTCGAAACCGCGATGCAACGGACCTTGGACACGCTGGCTGACTTTCGGCGAACCATGGACGAGTTTCACGTTGCGAGAGGTCTGCTCGTGGCGACGTCGGCCGTGCGCGACGCGACGAACGGTGGCGAGTTTCTCTCTCGCGCTCGTGAGGCCGTCGGGATCGACGCGAGAATCCTCGACGGTGACGAGGAGGCGTCCTTGTCCTACCAAGGAGCGACCAGGGGCCTGGCGTTCGATGCGCGGCCTACGTTGATCGTCGATATCGGTGGAGGTTCGAGCGAGCTGGCCATGAGGTACGACGGCGCACTCGAGAGTTTCTCGATGCAACTTGGCTGCGTGCGCGTCACCGAGCGAGCCCTGGGCAGCGCGGTCGTAGACCCCGCCCACGACCAGGCTGCGCGCGCCATGATCGATGAGGAAATGGATCGAGCCTTCTCGAGCGTGCCAGCATTCGCACGGGTCGTCGGCGGCGTTCGACTTGTGGGACTTGCGGGGACCGTCGCGACTCTGGCCCAGCTCGACGCCAGTCTCGCGACGTATCAACGCGAGCTCGTCCACCATCGAGTGCTCGACCGTGCGTGCGTCGAACGGTGGCGGCTCACTCTCGCTGGCGAATCGCCCCCACAGCGTCTGGAGCATCCGGGAATGGTGAAGGGTCGAGAGGACGTGCTCACGGCTGGTCTATACGTTCTCGCCGCGGTCATGGACCGATTCGGCGCCCACGAACTTCTCACGTCAGAAGACGACATCCTCGACGGCATCGCGCAGACCCTCCTGGCCTGATGTGCGCTCGAGCAGCGTACCTGCAACGATGTGGGGATGAGGAATCGTCCATGGTGACTGCCCGGACCAGCATCTATTCGCCGATATCCCTGCACGGTCGGCGTGTGGTCCTTCGCACGATGACCGAGAACGACTACGAGGCCTGGCTCGAGGTACGCGAACGCTGCCACGACTGGCTTTTGAAGTGGGAGCCACGCTCGGCGCACTCGTCGCACCTGGCCGAGGATCAGCGCAGTTTCGTAAGCCGGTGCGCGATTCGCGAGCGCGAGCGTCAGATGGGGACTGGTTACGGCTTTGGCATCTTCTTCGAGGGTCGATTTGTCGGAGAGATCACCTTGTCCTCAATCCAGCGAGGACCGTTGCAGTCGGCCTACATCGGCTACTGGATTGACCAGGACGTGGCCGGTCGAGGTTTGATGCCCGAGGCCGTGGTCACCATGATGCAGTACGCCTTCGAGTCACTGCGCCTTCATCGGATCGAGATCAACATCATCCCGAGGAACGCCGCCTCGCGTCGAGTCGTCGAAAAGCTCGGATTGCGTTTTGAGGGCATCGCCGAGCGTTACCTGGAGATTGACGGCGCCTGGGAGGACCACGCGCGCTACGCGATCACGTCCGAGGAATGGAACGACCGCGCGCCCGAGCTCGTCGCGAACTGGCTCTTGCCGAACGTGGACTAGACCGCTTCGAGCGCGCGGTCGCGCAATTCGGCCAGGTCGGCCGTTCGCAAGTGGCCATCCAGTGCCGTCGCGACGCTGAGACCGCCCAACGTCCCGTCACGGGGCAGGACGAGCAAGTCGTTGTCGGTGCCCCGTGCGAGCACGAGGCCCTGGAGACGAGCCTGACGCGACGCGTCACGAGCTCGTCGAGCGTCGCAGCCCGACGGGAGTTCGATCACCGGATTCACGTAGCGCGTGCGGGTCAGTTGACGGAGGTCGCCCAGCATGTTGCGCGAGACGCGGCGCACTTTCACCGACGAACCCGCCACGTCGTCCCACTCCACGGCAACCGGCGCGATGGCGAGACCGAGTCGGTCGGCGAGATAGAAGAGTTCGACGTCGTAGGCGAAGCGGTCGATCATTCCCGCGAGCGCCAGGAGTCGCGCGGGACCGAGTCGAAACCCTTTGCACCCGCACTGGGTGTCGCGCACCTGCGTACCCGAATAGTGGTGAACGAGTCGATGAAAGATGTCGCCGGCCGCGGTGCGCAGGACCGAGTCGTAGTGAATGCGTCCCTTGCTCGCTCGCGACCCCGGGGCGAGCGGCGCACGTGCGAGTGCGTCGAGGATCGCCGGGAAGCAGTCCGGCCGGATGGCCATGTCCGCGTCAGCGGTGATGACGTTTTGGCCGCGTGCGAGGGCGATACCGAGGCGCACCGCCGCACCCTTGCCGAGGTTTCGTGGTTGCTGGACGACCAGAAGTTCGGGCAAGTGCCCGTAGACCGCGTGGGCTACGTGCAGCGTGTCGTCGCTCGAGCCGTCGTCGATGACGATCACTTCGGTGGACGCGATACCGAGTTGTTCGAGTACCGGCTCGAGACGCGCGTAGCCCTTGGCCAGACGCTGCGACTCGTTGAAGGCGGGGATGACGATTGACGTGGTGACCGTTGCGCGGTCGCTCATGGCCGAGCGGCGCCAATCAGCCCGAACGTGAAGATCGGCGCCAGGCTCACGTTCGTGCCCGTGTGGGCCGCGGCGATGATCGTGCTCGTGCCCCACGGACCACTGCCGGCGTACATGACCACGTGGTCGACCTGATCGTCACCGTCGAGGTTGTAATAAAAGAGGAGGTCTCCGGGCTGGAGTTTGGTGAGGGGTATGTGCTTGAGCTCGGCCCACTGGGTCTCGGTGGTGCGAGGGATGACGAAGCCCGCCTTGGCCCAGGCCCACTGGACCAGCCCGGAACAGTCAAAGCCCGCGCCGGGTGTCTCGCCGCCCCAAACGTAGGGCACACCGATTTGGGTTTCGGCGGCCTTCAGCGCCGCCAACCCCTGGGCCGAACCGGCCGGCGTCCCGTCGATCAACGTGGGAGTGGCGGCCTGGATGGCGTCGATGACCTCGTTCGCGGCGCTCTGGCCGCCCACTGCGGACGCCGCGGCAACCGCGGCCTCTTCGCCCGCGGTGTTTTTGGCCTTCGCGGCCGCCACGCCCACCTTGATCTCGTAGGCAATGATCTCGGACTTGAGCTTGGCGGTGACGACTTGGAGGGTGGCGCGCGTCGCGTTCTCGTTGCGCACGTTCTGGGCGAGCAGCGCCTTGATCGCCACGGTCTGTGCCTGGGCTTTGGCGCGCTGCCCGGCCAGGTCGGCGATTGTCGTGTCCAAGGACTTCTTTTCTCGGACGTAGGTGTCCTTTAGTTGGGTGAGGTTGCCGATGACCTGATCCTCGTAAACCTTGCGGGCATCGCTGCTCGTAATGTCCTGGTTGAACAGAGCCAGGATCTGGGCGTCGGCCGCTCCGTCGACGTAGGCGCGAACGATCGAGGTCACGAGCTTTTGTGAGGTGACAGTGATGGCGGCCCGTTTGGTGACCTCTTTCGCCTGCAAGTGCACGATGCTGGAATTGAGCGTGACAAGTTCACTTTGGTCTGCGTCGTATTCGTTGGCGGTGATCTCGGAGGTCTTCTCCTGTTCGGACAGTTGCGAGGAGAGTTGGGCGATCTCGGCCTGGGTCTGGGAGATGGTCTGGGCCCCCGCCCAGGCCGGAACGAGTAGTCCGAGCAGTACGGCGGTGGCGAAGACTAGGAGGGGAGTTGATCGAGCCGTGCCCCGTCGACGCACGCGAATCATAAAAACAGCCTAGTTATCGAATCTAAGAATTCGAAGAGAATGGCGAGCAGGTATATGCGTTACGGTTACAACGCGTCATTTTCGCGTGGGGGCGTAGCCCAATTGGCAGAGGCAGGGCGCTTAAACCGCCTCCAGTGAGGGTTCGAGTCCCTTCGCCCCTACGCGATGCTTGACGGTCTGATTCTTTAGTAGCGTTGCCCCCGTGGCTAAGAGCGCAACAGGTAAATGGGTAAGCAGGGTCGGCTCGTCGGGAGGCGGGAAGGCGTACAAAAAGACTCGCCCGAGTAACTACTACGGCATTCTCATCGTGATCGTCGTCCTCGGACTCGTGGCGACCGCTCTAGCCCGTTACGACTACCAGCATCCTTCCAAGGGTGCGGCGGGTGTGGCCCCGGCAGTCGGCACGACCTGGTACGGCGCGCTCGCCGTCGAAGCGTGCGGCACGCCATTGCCCTACCTCTCGGCCGACCCGACGAGCGTCGGTGGCTTCAAGGTGGAGACTGACAACGTCATCAAGCTCGATCCGGTGTCGGCCGCGGACTCGGGCGCCAATGCCACTCTCGCGCAGTTTGCCAACGAGTACCCCGGTCTGATCGCGAGTTCGGTCGAATTGGCGGTCCCGACGAGCAAGGGGACCCCGGACACGGCGACGACGTACCACAACGGCCAGAGTTGTCCCTCGACATCGAAGTACTCGGGCCAGACCGGCCAAGTGGAATACGCCTACTGGACGTCACTGTCCCAGACCAAGCCGGTGATCACCACGGACCCGGGTTCGATCAAGTTCGCGCAGTACCTACGCGTGACGTTGGCCTTCGATCCCAAGGGCGTCACGCCGGCGGCACCTTCGCAGGCGACGGTGAACGCGATGTCGTCATCGATCATCGCCAGCGTGAATACCACAACCACGACCGCGGCGACGGCGACCACGACAACCACGTTGGCGGGCACTACGACCACCACGACCAAGGGGACGACCTCCACGACGTCGCCCTCGATTAGCACGACGACCACGACCACCAAGACGACGACCACGACCGCCAAGGGCTGAGTTTGAAGTCGATCATCTTGGTCGGCGGTGAAGGAACCCGTCTTCGTCCCCTCACGTACGAGACGCCCAAGCAGATGCTGCCCCTGGTCGGCGTGCCGATGATTGAGTGCGTCTTCACGACGCTCGCTGAGCACGGGATCACCGACGCGGTGCTGTCGCTCGGCTACTTGCCCGACCGATTCATCGAGGCTTATCCCAGCGGTGTGGTGGCCGGTGTCAACGTCAGCTACGCGGTCGAGCCAGAGCCACTGGACACCGCTGGCGCAATTCAGTTCGCGGCGCGGTTCGCGGATTTTGACGACACGTTTCTCGTATTGAACGGTGATGTCCTAACTGATCTCGACATCACGCGGCTCGTCGCGTTCCACCGCGAGCACGAGGCCGAGGCGACGATTGCCCTTCACGAAGTTGAGGACCCGAGTCGATTCGGCGTCGTGCCCACTACGGCCGAAGGGCGAGTACTCGCCTTCGTCGAGAAGCCCCCCAGGGAACAGGCTCCCACCAATCTGATCAACGCGGGAACTTACGTCTTCGAGCCGAGCGTGTTGGACCGCATCGCGCCGTCGGGCCGAGTGAGTGTCGAACGCGACACGTTCCCCGCACTGGCCGCTGACGGGACGCTCTACGCGATGCCCGACGACGCCTACTGGCTTGATACGGGCACGCCCCAGGCGTTTCTCCAGGCGAACGTGGACCTCATGCTGGGTCGGATTGGCGGCCACGGCGCGAGGGGTGTCGTCGATGGATCGTGGCGCGAACCAAGCGCGACCATTGACGTCAGTGCACAACTCGTCAATGCGGTGATTGATCGTCAGTGCGTCATCGAGGCGGACGTCGTGCTCGAGCAGGCAGTGCTCTTACCCGGGGCAGTCGTCGAACATGGCGCGGTCGTTCGTTCGTCGATCATCGGACCTCGAGCGGTGATTGGTAGTTACTCGAACCTTGACGCGACCTGCGTCGTTGGCGCCAACGTGCGCGTGGCTGCTCGATCGCTCTTGTCCGGCGACGTTCGTCTGGGCACCTGAGTCATCGAAACAGGTCATCGTTCGCCGAGCGAACGATGTGCTCGCTGACCGAGCCCTCGCCGAAATAGGAGGGATCGAGTCCTCGGATCACCGCGAACGGCGTTCCCATGGCCTTGCCGAGCACGAGATTGGCCGCACCGGCGATCTCGTCGACGATCGCCACCTCCGTTGCTTCGAGGGGGCGGCCGTTGGCGTCGGTGGTCCCGCGAAGGTCCAAGATGGGTTTGATGCCCGCAGAACCGAGGGCGACGTCGGTGACACCGTTACGCCACACGCGCCCGAACGTGTCGGTGATGACGACCGCGACCTCCACCGCGCAGCGGCGCTTGATCTCGCCGCGAAACCGGCGCGCACTGCGGTCGGGATCCTTGGGCAGCAGCACCGCGGTGCCATCAGTCGTGTTGGAAAGGTCGACCCCGGCGTTGGCGCTGACGAAACCGTGATGGGACTCGGTGATGCGAAGGGGACCTCGGCGACGTAGTACTCGCCGGGCCTCGCCTTCGACGAGGGCGACCTTATGTTGCTCGCTGCCGTCGTAGGGCACGACCCGACCTTCGGACTTCGAGACGACCTTGCTGGTCACGATCACGAGGTCCCGGTCTCGCAACGCCAGGTCCTGGCCTTCGAGCGCTTCCAGCAGTAGTTCGACGAGGTCGTCACCCTCTTCGACCACGCCGACGCCCACTACCGGGATTACTCTCAACTCGTTCACTGGAGCACCGTGCGGGCGAGGCGCGAGGCGTTTTCTGGCTCGGCCATGATCGTCGTCGTGACCTTGACGTCGATGCCAAGTTTTTCGATCGCGGGTGCACTGTCGCAGTCGACCTCGTCGATGATCATGGTGCCGATGAGGCCCAGGTAGAACTCTGCGACACCGACGCAGCTTGCCGTGTAGCCCAGATCACGCAGAAGGCGATCGGCCGGTCCCTTGAGTGCGGCGCCGTTGACGAGTGGTGATATCGCGACGACGTCGCGACGGCGCTCGCGCACGATGTCGCGTATCTCGCCCACGCGAAGTATGGGATCAATCGATATCAGCGGGTTCGACGGCGCGATCACCAGTCGTTCGGCGTCGCGCAGGGCGTCGAGGACTTCGTCGGTGGCCTTGGCGTTCTCCACCCCGGTGACGCTGATGGCGGTGACGTCGACATCGTGGCGGCGCTGGACGAAATACTCCTGGAAGCTCAGCGTGCCATCGGGAGTGTCGAAGATTGTTGCGATTGGATCGTTCGTCGCGGGAAGGAGCCTTACTGTCACGCCCCACTTCTCGCAGAGTTCTGCGGTGACGTCGGTCTTGGTGGCGCCTTCGTGGAGCCGCTGACTGCGGTAGAGGTGGGTGGCGAGGTCACGGTCACCGAGTCCGAACCACGCCTCGCCCCCAAGTTGTTCGAGTTCGTCCATCACGCGCCAGGACTCTCCGCTCAGTCCCCAGCCGAGTTCGTCGTTGTTGAGTCCGGCGAGGGTGTAGGTGATGGTGTCGAGGTCGGGGCAAATCGTGAGGCCGTGCAGTACGAGGTCGTCGCCGACGTTCACCACCGCGCAGATCTCGCTTGGGTCGAGTTCGCCACTGAGAGCCCGTAGAAGTCGTGCGGCGCCTACGCCACCGCTGAGAACTGTTATCACCACCGAAACCTTAGGGGCGCGTGGGTAACATCGAGTGTTGTGAGTACTTCGTCGTCCATACCCGGTTGGCCGGGAAGTCCCTCGTACGTAGTCTTTCGATTGGCGAGTGGCGCAGTCGTCAACGTCGACGAGGGCGGAGATCTCGAGGACGAACGGGCCTGGGCCTCGGTGTCCAAGATGGCCGTGGCCCTGGCGATGTGCGTCGAAGTCGACTGGGGCCTGCACCAGATCACCGAAAATTTTGGCCCTCGTGGTGCAACGCTTTCGAATCTGCTGAGCCACTCGAGTGGTCTTGGTCTGGAGGAGGGAGATCCGGTCGTCGCGGTCGCTTCAAAGAGGGTCTACTCGAACTACGGAATCGACCACGCCGTCGACGTGGTGGTGAAACAAGGCGACATCGCGCAGTGGCTCGAGGACCGGGTCTTTCGCGGATTCGGTATGAATCACACGCGCCTCGATGGTCGCCCCTCGTCGGGTGTCGTGGGTTCGACCCAGGACCTCGCACGCCTGGCGGTGGCGTGGCTGCGATCCGACGGTATCGCCCCCCAGACCCGTGACCGATTTATTAGACCGTTCCTGCCCGACCTGGACGGCATCGTTCCCGGCTTCGGTCGCTTCAGTCCATGCCCGTGGGGTCTGGGACCCGAGGTCCGTGGCGACAAGCGTCACTGGATGGGCGACTGGCCGCCGTCAAGTTTTGGACACTTCGGACAGAGCGGGGCATTGATGCTGCTCAACGCTGAAGAACAGATCGGCGTGGTGGCGACCAGTACCGAGCCGTTCGGTCCCTGGGCGGTCGAGTTGTGGCCGCGTTGGACCAGCGAGATTCGATCGTTGGCGCTTGGTTCGTGAGCGACTCGTCGAACCTTCGAGTAGCGCTCGACCTCGATGGCTCGTTGGAGTCACTCGACAACACCATGGATGACCTGGCCGACGCCCTCGGTGCGACCGGCGAACTCACGTTGGTCCGCTTTCGTAGCGTGACGTCACCGCGAACCGCCAACGAACGCAAGCTCGCATTTCGAAAGGTCTGGTCACCTCTGTGGCGTCGTGGACTCGGTCCGGTGATTGACAACCGGCTACCTCCCGTCGACGTCATGCACGTGGCGGGTCTCGTGACGCCGCCCAGTGCTACGGTGCCGCTGATCATCTCAGTCGACGACCTTCGTCCGCTGCGTGGCGAGAACAGCACCCATCAAAGGGTGAAGCAGCTACGTCGATGCGCGGCGCGCGGCGCGATCCTCGTCGCATCGAGTCGAGTCGCGAGTCACGAG
>Ga0181516_10001207_pt1 | contig 20265 bp, 12 predicted proteins | sample PEATcosm2014_Bin_25_FD_121104 | JGI IMG/M metagenome (GOLD analysis project Ga0181516, IMG submission 121104) | Peatland microbial communities from MTU Mesocosm Facility, Houghton, MI, USA - PEATcosm2014_Bin01_10_metaG | ecosystem: Environmental > Terrestrial > Soil > Wetlands > Peat | place... | reverse complement strand
TGGATAAATTTTCGGCGGTTCATCCGCCCAGTATTCCCCGCCCGCCCCGATATTCAAACGCAAAGCGCGGTTGAATTCCCCCCTCTTTAACTCATCACTGGTCATCTTCATGAACCGCCGTCTAAAACATTATGATTTCCAACTGGCCGCTTAACACCGTTGCTTTAGTTCTGAGTAAAACAAGTTTTATGAATTCCAATAAATCTGTGTGCTCCATAGAACCGATAAGCATCTAAAGCAGATTGGCAATTAGCCAGCCCCGCCCACTAATGGCATAAAATTGATCCTGTCCAAGCACCATCTATTGAAGTAATCTCCAGAGGCCGCTCGTGTTCTATCCAGCCGGGCTTAACGTGACCAGTGTTAGGACTACACTCAATTGCCCTGAATTGTCCCCCAGCCCGGCTCCAACTGCACCACTTAAGTCATCATTTATCACCAGTTGAATCTCGCCCGTAACGGAAGTATTGGCAGAGCCCAGAACGCCTACAAAAAAAGGCGCGCTTCCTCCAGTTCTTCCAACTAAACAGCCTTCTAATGCACCCACCAATGGATAATGGGGGTCTGTGCAGACGTAGCCTGGGGCACCGTTTGCATCATGCATGCCGGACACGGGGTTGTTTTGCCACGATCCAGAAGCTTGAATGGTGACAAACTGCTGTCCAGGGGCAGAAATATTTACCCCTGTGGGCTGCCAATTACGATTCGCGTAGATCGTTACAGGGAAGGCTTGTGTAGAATATGTTGCTGCAGTGCTCATGTTTTTGCTTTATTGCTATGCTCTATTCCTAAACATTCGCGCGTGACAATACGAGATGAGGAGATGCGTGTAAAGACTTTTTAGAGTGTTCAGTCGTCGGCATCTTCTATGCAGGGGCGTTTTCCGGAAAGGCCTAATTTAATAATAGTGTCGCCTAAGTAATCACTATTTTCGCTCCAAGTCAATAAACCCCTTCGCCACGTTCACCGACGCCAGCCGCAGCCGCACCGTGTCGCCCACGTCCACGCCCTGCGCCCCGCGCACCACCATGCCTTCCGCGGGAAATTTCAACAGCCGCGCATACGTCCCCTTCAGTGATGCCCCGGTGATGATGCCGTCAAACACCTCCCCGATGCGCCCGCTCAACAGGCTCGCCGCCGCCACCTTGCGCATCAACCGCTCCACCTTGCGGGCCGCGTCGTCCCGGTCGGTGCAACGCGCGGCAATCGCCTCCAAATCCGCCTGAGAATAAGGCCCGGCCGCGCCCGAGCTCGCCGCCTTCAATATTCTTTGCGTGACCAGGTCGGCAAAGCGCCGGTTCGGTGCGGTCGTATGCGTGTAATCATGCACCGCCAGCCCGAAATGCCCCTCCTGCTCGCCGCCCGGCGGTTCGACAACGTATTCACCCGGCCCCAGCAATTTCACCACCGTCAGTGACAGGTCGGGAAAACGCGCCGGGTCTGCCTGCTTGCGCTGGTCCAAAAAATCGGCCAGCGACTTCGAGTCCGGCACCGCGGGCAGCTTGACGCCGTATTGCGCGGCGATGGCTTGAATCCGGTCCCAGCGTTTTGGCGTCTTCACCACGCGCCGCAGCGACAGCGCGCCTTTCTCCCGGAGATACTCCGCCATCGCCACGTTCGCCGTCACCATGAAATCCTCGATCAAATTCTCCGCCACCGTGTGCGGCGCAACCACCAGGTCCTTGACCTGCCCGTTCTCCATCTCCGGCGTCGCTTCCACCGAACTGAACACCAGCATCCCTTTTTGTTTCCGCAGGGCGCGCAGCCGGTCCGCCGTTTCGCGCTGCAACCGCAACTGCGCGTCCATCCCCGGCACCGACGCCGCGGCCGCCGGCAACGGGCCTTTCCCCTCCAGCCACGCGCCCGTCGAGCTGTAAGCCAGCTTCGCCCGGTTGCAAATCAACGCCCGGCAAACATCATGGCAAACCGCCTCGCCGCCGGCTGAAATGCGCACTTCAATCACCATCGCCGCGCGTTCCTCCCCGCCCAGCAGCGAGGTGCGCCCCGTGGAAAATTCGTCCGGCAACATCGGAAACGTCGCCACGCCCGCGTAAACCGACGTGCACTCCGCGGCCGCCCGCCGGTCCGTCGCCGATCCGCGCGGCACGAACGCATCCACGTCCGCCACGCCCACCAGCAGGCGCAGAGTGCCGTCCGCGAGCTTCTCCACGTACTCCACCTGGTCCAGGTCGCGGGAGCTGTCGTTGTCAATCGACGACCACGCCAGCGACCGCAGGTCCTGGGGCGCCGGGCCGGTCTCGGGTTGCGCGACGGGTTGCGGAGTTCGCGCTTCGTTCAGGACGTCCGCCGGAAAATCCGGGTGAAATCCCTCGTCCATCATCGCCTGCCGCGCGCGCGCCTTGAGATCAATCTGGCCGTTGGTCATGCCTCCATCTTCATTCGACCACGTCGACCCTGGCAACCGGAAAGATGGCTTTTCGTTCGGATTTGGGGAGCATACGCGCCCTCGCGTGTGCCGACAGGCGCGATCGCCTGTCGGAATCGGGCGTTATCAGGTCTGACTGATTCGTGGGTGCTGTTGTGGTCGGCGAGGGCGCCGACCACTGCACGCGAGGCGCGTGCGCTCCCCTTGCGACTGCATGGATACGCTGGGACAACGGGCCGCGCGGAGCGCGAACGCGCCACAGAGTTCGAAAAAGGCGGCGGCCCGCCTCTGCGCGATGCCCGCCGCCTCGAGTTCTTTCGCGACTTTTATTATCTGTCGTGACGGTAATGCGCGTCGCGATGGTCGAATCCGCGACGGTCAAATCCGTCGTGGCGGCCGTACCATCCGTATCGGTCCCCGTGATAATAAACCCCGCGATCTCCGCCGTGAACCACGACCGGATGCGCACAGCCCGCGGAGAAAACGACCGCGGGCGCAAATATCGGCGGGGGCGGCAGAAAGAAGGGCAGAGGAAAAGGATTCACCACCACACGGAACCCTCCCGCCTGCGCCGACGCACCGGCCGCACCAACGCCAATCGCTATCAGACCAATTAGAATTAGTTTTTTCATACAGAAGGGTTGACGCCCGCGGGAAAACTTTCTTCAACGCAACGGAATCGTCATTAGACATTACCCATCAATACGTTATATCGCGCCGCCTTTGAAATGAATAAGGAAACTTTTCATTCGTCTGGAACCGTTTCGGTAATTCTGCAGTCGTAAACCCACTGGTATCATCCCAGCCGGGCAAGTGGGCAGCGGGCGGAGTTTTGCTTCCGGGTTGTTCCGTAGGAACTTTTGACAATAGCCCGGCGTTTCAACGCCGGGATAAATTCCTTATTGCGCAAGTCCCGAAGGGACGGCTGAATGTCGCACATGTCCTATGTTAGTTCCTATTTCCACTGTGTTTTCAGCACCAAGGGGAGGGGTCAACTGATCGCGCCGGCTCTCAGCCAAAGGCTTTGGCCGTTCCTCGGCGGGATTGCCCGCCAGAACGAGATGAAAGCAATCGAAATCGGCGGGATGTCTGATCACGTTCATATCCTGCTATCACTTCCACCAACCATGCCGATGGCAAAAGCCATGCAATTAATCAAGGGTGGCTCGTCCAAATGGGTGCATGAGACTTTTTCGGAACATAACTCCTTCCGCTGGCAGGAAAAATACGGCGCATTCAGCGTCAGTGTGTCGCAACTTGATAAAATCGCCGAGTACATCAGGAACCAGGAAGCACATCATCGTAAAATGACCTTCCAGGAAGAGTTCGTGGCGTTGTTGAAAAAACACCGTCTTGCCTACGACGAACGCTATCTTTGGGATTGAACTCAACCGTCCCCTTGGGACTTGACCCTGATGATCTCTCACCCGGCGTTGAAACGCCGGGCTATTCTCACGTTGTCCCTTCGGGACATTGCACGATACCGTTTCGATTTGGCCAGCCGGAATAAGGCCCAAACCAGACGACATTTCGAAAGTTTTCAACGGCACAATCCGGCCGAGTTAGCTACTGCGTCCACATGCAGCGGTAAAACTCTGAACTGGCGCTCGCGGTCGAGACGGTGATCGGCAGGGTGTTGCTCACCAGCGTGTTCGTGCTGAGCGGCGTCCAGTGCACGAGGTCGGTCGAAGCCAGCAATACATACTTGAGCCCGGACTGGCCGTTGAGCTGGAGATTGAGCTGGCCCGGAGCGTTGGCGCCCGCGTGCTTCTGCAAATTGAACGGCAGGACGCCCGGCAAAACGTAAAGCGTGATGCTCTGCGACGGCACCGTGTCACTAAGAATTCCATTCGTGAACGAGATATTCGAGAGCGCCGTGATTACGTTGGCGCTGGTCAACTGCCAGCGCTGGGCCGTGCCGGTGCCGTTGAAATTGGTGATGGCCGCGTTGAACGGCGAGGCGTTGGTGATGTCCTTGTTCACCACCATCAGCGTCATCGCCCCGTCCGAACTGCGAACCGCGGCAAAGGCGGAAACGTCGTCCGGGTTCGGCACCGTCGTCAGCACGCTCGTGTCGCCAAAGGTGGATTTGTTGCCGTCATAATTGCGATACATCTTCATCGCCAGATAAGTCGGCGTGGTGCTCGCGGGCGTGGTCCAGCGGGTCGCCAGATCCAGGCCCTGACGGCCGAAAATGCCGAGAATGTCCGCCTGGGCGGTCGCGCCATTGATGAAGGATTCCGCGCCCCAGTTGTATTCCGTGATGCCGATTTTCGTGCCCGGATAATAAGTGGACGCCCAGTTTTTCATGCGCGGAATGAGATCGATGACGCTGTTGATCCAGCTCGGGTCCACGTAGTTGGTGTCCCAAAACTGCCGCGTGGATTGATTGCGCAGCAGTTCAGTGGCCGAATCCACCGCGTTCCCGCCCACGCTGCCTTCCTGCGGATAGCAATGCAGCGTGAAGTAATCCAGCAACCGCTGGTGCGTGCTGGTGTCGTGCTGGTAAAACTGGTTTAGCAGCCAGGGCATGTAATCCCAGCCGCCGTTGGTTTTGCGGTCGGGATAATCGGCCGGGTTATAGTCTCCATGCTGCCCCGACCACTGCTGATCAAAACCGCTGTAAAGATAGCCCGGCCAGCCCCATTCTTCCGGCCCCACCACCAGCGCGTTGGGATCATTTGATTTCACCATCAACGCGTTCGTGAGCATTTTGCCCCAGATTTCCTGCATGGTCGGCCCCACTGGATGAATGTCCTGATGCGTCGACGACCACAGGCTGTGCTCGTTGTCCATGATGTAATAACGCACGCCGCCCGTCGTCGATGAACCCCAGTGCCCCATCAGGTGCTGCACATAGCCCTGCTCAAATGCGGGCCCAACCGGAAAATTCGCATCGTTCGGATCGTTCGTGGTGATTGGACTTCCGGTGGCGGAGGAAATCCCGTTGCCGGCATCCGACAGGTATGGGTCGGTCCCGGTTTGCGCGCCGTACTTGGCCACCGAATAACTCGGGATCGTGCTGCGGCCGCTGCCCAACTTGCACGCCCAGCCAATCATCGGGATGCTGATCATCGGCTGCGCGCCGCCGTTCAAACTGTCGGCCACGAACGCGTCCGCCGTCGCCCCGGGCGTCGAGCTTGAATCCGGATAACTTTCAAAATACCAGTCCGCCGCCAGATTGTGCGCGTTGGTCTGCCAGTTGTACCGCGTCTCGCTGTTGCCGCCGGAACGGTTCATCGTGAAATTCAAATCCTGCAGTTGATTCGAGGTCGCGAAGGCCACGCCGTAAATCATCGGGCTGATCGCCGTGCGATTCGACTGCGCGTTGACCACGATGACAATCGGCGCGTTGGTGCCCGACGAGACCGGGTTGGTGGCGGCTCCGGCGACCAGAGAGACATCGTCCATGTAAAAGGTCGGCTCCGCCGCGCCGCTTACATCCTGGACCACAAAGCCGCTGAAATTCGCCGCATTGGCCACGCCCAAGGACGACAGGCTGACGGTGTATTGCTGCCAGGTGTTCGCCGGGACCGTTGCCAGCGCGACTCGCGGCGCCTGCGACGTGACGGTGCCGCTCACGTTCAACAACCCGTAAGCCTGAAGCCGCTGCCCGCCGCTCGACCCGCCGTTCAGCCAAAACGTGATGTTGGTGAAAGAACTGTCGTTGATCCCGGTCGGATTGACGATTTGAATTCCGTCGTAGCCGTTGACGATGGTGACGCTGATGGAGTAGCTGCCCGAATGGACCGGCGACGTATTGGCGTAATTCAAGGTCGCCCAACCCCAGTTCTGGAAGCCATTCTCCAGCGCATCGTCATAAATGATTTCATTCGCGCGCAACCCCCGCAGGTTAAGCTCGCAGAGAATTATTAAAAAGACGGTCAACCACCTGCCGAGATTTGGAGAGACAATTCCCCTTCCGAAAAAACGTGTTTGCATGGCTTTGAATATAGACTGCCTGCCCTCTTATGCGAGCATTACCCCTGCCATCCGCGTAAATGAGAAAACCGCCAAGCTCGCCTTTTTCGTGCGTCTATGTTGTTTATCCTCAGGTTATTGCAAATAGTCCGGCTGCGCCAAAATCAGCCTGACCATCGCCCCCCGTGACTGAAATTCCATCTCTCTGGCAACGGGGCTGTCACATTTCGGTCCCGCCGCCATCAAACGATCCCAGCGAGCCCATTGAAAATCAGACGCCGATGGCGGCTCGTGGTCCAAGCGATTTCTCCACCCACGGATGCGGCATCCGATGATCCGTCGCGGGTGTATGCGTTCCTAAAGTTCGGTTCCGATTTGCCCTCGCGCTTCAAGCCGCCCAACCAAAAGGGACCGGCCGCGCCATGCCGCGAATCATCCCTCCGTATTTTTCCCCCGCCATTCTCCGTAATGAAGCGGAAGCAATTGTGCGTGCAAAAACTTCACTCAGTCAGTAGGTTGAAGGCATGGATTTTCTGGCATGCGGGAAACCGATCGCGCCCCGGGATTTTTTGCAACATGGCCGTTGCCAAGCAGCCAAAGCTGTGCTAAATCCTTGGCCCGAATCGCCGACCAGCTTATGAAAAACCTTCCTGTCCGGCTGTGGACCCTGATCGCCGTCGTGCTCTCGGCGAAATTGCTCGCAGGGTCGGCGGCCGCCCAGGATCAACCTCCCGCCGCCCCTGCCGCTTCTGCGCCGTCCTCCAATATCGTCCTTTCTGCCGCCACCTCGTCGATGCGCGCCGCGTGGCAGCAACATCTCACCCTTGGACCCGGAGATGTTTTGAACTTCGAATTGTACGGCGACCCCACGCCGACCGAAATCTGGCCCAACGTCGTCGTCGGGCCGGATGGACGCATCGACTACCTTGAAGCCCGGGACATCACCGCCGCGGGCCTGACCATTGATGAACTGCGGACCAACGTGGACGCCGCCCTCCTCGGTTCCAGCAACTATCTCGCGCCGCACGTCATCATCACCCCCGTCGCCATCACCAGCAAAAAATACCTCGTGCTCGGCACGGTCGTGAACAAGGGCGTGTTCACCCTGGACCGGCCGCTCACGGTCATCGAGGCCATCGCCCGGGCCGGCGGCCTGGAAACCGGTGTCTTTGAGCACAACACCGTGGAGCTGGCCGATCTCTCCCACAGCTTTCTCGTGCGTGACGGCCATCGTCTGCCCATTGATTTCGAAAAGCTTTTCCAGCAGGGCGACCTGACCCAGAATGTCCCGCTTGAACCCGGCGACTATCTCTATTTCGCCTCGTCCGGCGCCAATGAACTTTACGTCCTGGGCGAGGTGCAATCGCCCGGCATCGTGCCTTACACGCAGTCCGCGAGCATCATCGGCGCCCTCACCACCCGCGGCAGCTTCACCAGCCGCGCCTTCCGGGCCCGGGTGCTGGTTATCCGCGGCTCATTGTCGCACCCGGAGACGTTCGTGGTGAACACTTCCGACATCTTGAAAGGCAAGACCGGCAATTTCCGCCTCATGCCGCGCGACATCATCTATGTCTCCGAGAAGCCATGGCAGTTTGCCGAGGACCTCCTGGATCAAGGCACGCAGGCGTTCATCACTTCCGTGGTGGTCACTTATACCGGCGCCAAGATCGGGCCCTACTTCTCCCCCATCATCCACTGATCTATGAAGAAAATCGGCATCCTTTGCGGGTCGGCGTTCGTGGCGGCGCTGCTTGCCGGTTGCGCCAGCACGGACCCGAACACTGCCGGCTTCCCCGATGCCGGCGCGCCTGCCGCCGTGACCATCACCAACCAGCTTGATGCCGCCCTGCTCCAGCCCCCGACCGGGCTCTTCGTCCTCGGTCCCGGCGACCAACTGGACCTGGAGATGACCGGCAATGCCGCCTCGCGCGCGACGGTCACTGTGGGTTTGGACGGCAAGATTTACTACTCGCTGCTGCCGGGAATCGATGTCATGGGCTTGACGCTTGACCAGGCCCACGCGCGCCTGGAGGAGGAGCTTTCCAAATACGTCATCCACTCAAGCATCTCCGTGTCCCTGCGGACCGTCGGCAGCAAATATGTCTGGCTGGTCGGACGCATGAACCGTCCCGGCATCTATCCGATGCCCGGCCCCATGACTTTGCTCGAGGCGCTTACCATTGCCGGCGGCACCGCCCGGGCGCCGTCCGCCGTCAGCACGGTTGATCTCGCCGACCTCCGCCACAGCTTCGTCATGCGCCAGGGCCGGGTCTTGCCGGTCAACTTCGTCAGCCTCCTGCAGGAAGGCGACATGTCCCAAAACATTTACCTCCAGCCCGATGATTTTGTCTTCATTCCGTCCTCATTGTCGCAGGAAGTATATGTGCTTGGTTCCGTCAGGTCGCCCTCCACGGTGCCGTTCTCTGATCCGATGACCCTCATTTCCGCCATTGCGGGCGCCAACGGCCCCGCCGACGAAGCGTACCTCGGGCACGTGGCGATTGTCCGCGGCTCGCTCAGCCAGCCCCAACTCATTGAAGTCAATTACAATGCCGTCCTGCGCGGCAAGGCCCCGAACATCGCCCTCGAGCCGGGAGACATCGTTTACGTTCCCCTTTCGCCCTATCGCTACCTCACCGAGTATGCGCAGTTGATAGTGAACACCTTCGCCGGTACCTGGACCGCCAACATGGGCACCCGCGCCGTCCTCGGCAGCAGCAGCTCCGTCGGCGTCGCCGTGCCCGTGGCGCCTACGATCCACTGACGCGCCCGCGGCCGGTCGTGAAACAGTTGTCGAAGTTGATGATTTAGTAATCAGAAGTTTGCAACAACGTAACTTGTCGAAACATCATCTGACCCTCACCCTCAAGCGCATGGTGCCTGGCGTTTGAACCGAATGCCGTCGCCACGCCGGGTTTGATGACGGACTGCGACTAAACCGACTATGCTCAAAACGAAGGCCTCAAGGGCTTCTGGTGGGCGCGCGAAACGCAACGCCGCCAAGGGCGCGTCGCAGGCCGGCGGCCCTCCTTCTTTGCCCGCCGGCACGGTTTCTCCAGGCGCCAGTGCCGTCCCTCCGCCGGAGCTTGATCTCGCTGAAAAAATCAAGGAACTCGTCCTGCTCTCCCAGGAACAGGGCAACCTCACCTACAGCGACATCCTCGAGGTGTTTGCGGGCCATACGGTGACGCCGGAAATGCGCGATGAGATTTATCTCAAGCTGCATAATCTCGAAGTCGCCATCGTGGACCAGGCCGAGGTCGAACACGCCGTTCCCCGCAGTGACGAGGACGAAGGCAAAGGGCGGCTGGACATCCTCGATGACCCGGTCCGCATGTATTTGAAGCAGATGGGCCAGACCCCGCTGCTCAGCCGCGAGCAGGAGGTCGAAGTATCGCGCCGGATAGAAAGCGCCGAGGAGGCGGTCACCCGTGCCTTCCACGGCTTCGGCTTCGCCGCCAAGGAGCACATCGCCCTCGCCGAGAAACTCATCTGCGAGCCGCCCAAGGAGCGCTTTGACCGCGTCATCCTGGAAAGCAAAATCGAACACCGCGACCAGCACCTCATCAAACTGCGAAAACTTGTCAACACCGTCCGCCTCCTCGACCGGCAGGCGGACGCAAAATACGAACAATGGCAGGCCTGCGAATCCTCCCGCCGCCGCGCGCTGCTTTATTCCGCATTCAAGAAGCTCGACGCAAGGCTCCAAGGCCTGTTTTCGGAGTTTTGCTACAAACAGAAAGTGATTGAGGAGATGATGCTCGTCGCCGAAAACATCCGGGACAAGATGTCCCGCTGTCTCGAGTCCGGCGGCGGGACGGAGCCGCCGCGCCCGGCCGCGGAACCGCTCCTCCCCATGGAGTCCGAGCCCAACAAGCTCCGGGCCCTGGAACGGTTCGTCCGCATGCCCTGTGACGAATACCTCCGGACCATGGAACATCTCAACCCCCATTGCGAGCGCGCCCTGCAGGCCAAGGGCGAAATGGTCGAAGCCAACCTCCGCCTCGTCATTTCCATCGCCAAGAAATACACCAACCGCGGCCTCTCCTTCCTCGACTTGATCCAGGAGGGCAACATCGGCCTGATGAAGGCCGTCGAGAAATTTGAATACCGCCGCGGCTACAAATTCTCCACCTACGCCACCTGGTGGATCCGCCAGGCCATCACCCGCGCCATCGCCGACCAGGCCCGCACCATCCGCATCCCGGTGCACATGATTGACATCATCAATAAATTGACCCGGGCGCAGAAGCGGTTGCTCCAGGACTTCGGCCGCGAACCCACCACCGAGGAACTCGCCGAGGAGATGGAATTCCCCGTCGAACGCGTCCGCGCCATCCTCAAGATGGCCCAGCAGCCCATTTCCCTCCAGACACCCGTCGGCGAGGACACCGCCACCTTCGGCGACCTCATCGAGGACAAATCCTCGGAAAGCCCGTCCGATGTCACCGGCTTCAGCCTGCTGAAGGATAAACTGGTCAATGTTCTGGCCGGCTTGAACGAGCGCGAACGCCAGGTGCTCGAGTTGCGTTTCGGCATGGGCGACGGCAATCCGCGCACCCTTGAGGAAGTCGGCCGGCAGTTCAACGTCACCCGCGAACGCGTCCGCCAAATCGAAGCCAAGGCGCTCCGCAAAATGCGCCACCCCACCCGCATACGCCAGCTTCAGGGCTTCTTGGAACTCCAACCGGCGAATTGACGCCCCTCTCGTTCCGCCCCGCCCGCCCGCCTGTCCCTTCCGCCATTTCCCGCCGAATCAATCCGCTCTTGCTTCGGGCGGCGTCTTTCCCTAAAAACCGCGCATGTCAGCAGTAAAACTGTCACCGTCGAAATCAGCCCGGGTGCCGTCATTCGACTTGCCTGCATATCTCGCCGCCTGCACCCGCACCGTCAACGAGGCCCTCGACCATTTCCTCCCGCCCGCCACCGCCAGGCCCGCCACGATTCACAAGGCCATGCGCTACTCGCTTTTTGCCGGCGGCAAACGCATGCGTCCCGCCCTTTGCCTCGCCGCGTCCGATGCCTGCGGCGGCCGCCCGTCCGCCGCCGCGCCCCTCGCCTGCGCCGTTGAATGCATCCACACTTATTCGCTCATCCACGACGATCTCCCGGCCATGGATGATGACGATTATCGCCGCGGCAAACTCACCAATCACAAGGTCTTTGGCGAAGGCGTGGCCATCCTCGCGGGTGACGCCCTCCTGACCCAGGCCTTCGAGATTGCCGCCCAATGGCGCCCGCAGTCCCGCTATTCGCACCAGCGCGTCATTTTGGAACTTGCCCGCGCCGCCGGCTCCCTCCAGCTCATTGCCGGGCAGGTCGCCGACCTGGAAGGCGAAGGAAAAAAAACTTCCGCCAGCCAGCTTCGCTACATCCACGAACGCAAAACGTCCGCCCTCCTGTGCTGTTCCGTCCGTCTCGGCGGCATGAACGCCAATTGCACCCCCGCCCAGCTCAAAGCATTGACCCAATTTGGCCACAATGTCGGTCTCGCGTTTCAAATTATTGACGACATCCTCGATGTCACCCAGACCAGCGAACAGCTCGGCAAAACCGCCGGCAAGGACACCGCCGCCCAAAAAGCCACCTACCCCGCGATCGTCGGCCTGGAGAAATCGCGTAAGATTGCCCTCCAGTTGACCGACCGCGCGTTCGCCTCCTTGAAAATCTTCCGCGGCCGGGCGGTCGCGCTCGAAGCCCTCGCCGGGCACCTCCTTCAAAGGGACAAATAAACCGACCCGGCGGAACCAGCCGCATGGCCGTCCCAACCCTGCCAATGCGGGCCGCAGGCCCGGTTTTACTTGCGCGGGATGAATATGAAGACGAGAATCTGATTGTGTCCACCCAACGGTCAGCGTTGAACCTTCCGGCGGCAATCCCGCGCGCGCCGGCCATCGCAGCCTCAAAATCAGCCATAAGAATTTTCGTCGTTGCGGCCCTGTTTTTCCTGGCCGGTTTCAGGGTTCATGCATCGGAACCGGAACTGCCGGACTATTTTCCCCGGACTTGGCGGACCGACGACGGCCTGCCGGACAATGCCGTCACGGCCGTGCTGCAAACGCACGACGGCTATCTGTGGGTCGGCACCTACGGCGGGCTGGCCCGGTTTGACGGCGTGCGCTTCCGGGTTTTCAACAACTCCGGCGAGCCCGCTTTGCAAAGTGACCGCATCACGAGCCTGTACGAGGACGCGCTCGGGACCTTGTGGATCGGCCACGAGCGCGGCGACCTCACCTGCTATCGTGATGGAAAATTCGAGTCGCAGCGGATTCAAGGCCCGGGCGTCCGCCGCAAGATTTCGGCCATCGGCGCCGACGAATACGGCAACATCTGGATGCTGAACGAGGAAGGCACGCTGGTGCGCGCCAGCGACGGCGCGACCTGCTCCCTGCCAAATCAAAACGGCGTGGTGCAACTGGCCCAGAGCTCCACCGGCCGGCTGTGGGTTGCCAGCGGCGGTAAGGTCGCCGCCCTCGAGGACGGACGGCTGGTTCCGCTGGGCGCGGACACCAATTCCGGCCCCGTCGTCCGCTACGTTCAAGGGATTTGCACCAGCCAGGACGGCGGGCTTTGGATCGTGGGGGACGACCGGGTGCGAAAATGGAGCGGCCATGACTGGAGCGAAGACCGCGGACCGAATCCCTGCAAATCAACGCTCACGGCCATGATCGAAACCAAATCCGGCTGCCTTGCGATGGGCACGGTGGACACCGGGCTTTACCTGCTTTTTCCCAACGGCCTGATGCGGCATTTCAGCCAGGCCGAGGGCTTTCCGCACGATTGGATCCGCTGCCTGAGCGAAGACCGGGAAGGGACCTTGTGGTCGGGCGCGGGCAGCGACGGTCTCGTGGCGCTCCATCCCGGCAAGGTTGAAACCCTCGAACCGCCGGACCAATGGCAGGGCCGCGTGGCGCTTTCAACCACGGTCGCGCGGGACGGCGCAGTCTGGGTCGGCACCGAAGGCGCGGGGCTTTACCGGCGCCTGAATGGCGACTGGCAGCATTTCGGCGCCGGTTCGGGACTTTCCAACCAGTTTGTCTGGTGCGCGTCCGAAGATTCCCAGGGCAGGATGTGGGCGGGCACGTGGGGAGGCGGCATGTTTGTCCAACAGGCCGACCGCTTCGACGTGCCGCCCGGCCTCGAGGATCTCAAAGTGCCGATGGCCGCCATTTTGCACGCCGCCGACGGCGTGACCTGGATCGGCACCGCCAGCGGCTTGCTGCGCTATGATAACGGGTCGGTTAAATGGTTTGGCCAGACCAACGTCTTCAACGTATCGGACGTGCGCGCCATCGCGCGGGAAACCAACGGGACCATTTGGTTCGGCACGCTCGGCGGCGGGCTGGGCCGGTTGCAAAACGGGCTTGTGGAACATTTCGGCAAGCCAGACGGGCTGGCCAGCGATTACATTCAATGTCTGCACCTCGACACTTCCGGGGTACTCTGGGTCGGCACGTATGGCGGCGGCCTCAGCCGCTGCAAAGGCGGCCGCTTCGCCACGATCGCCCTGGCCGAAGGCCTGCCCAATGATTTCGTCAGCGACATCGAGGAGGATGAATACGGGGATTTCTGGATCAGTTCGCACGGAGGCATCTTTCGCGTCTCCAAAATGGCGCTCGACAATTGCGCCGACGGCAAAACCGCCTCCATCAACTGCCTCGTTTACGGCAAGGGCGACGGCCTGCCTTCGCTGGAATGTTCCGGCGGCTTCCAACCCGCGGCCGCCCGGATGTCCGACGGCCGGATCGGCTTCCCCACCAGCCGCGGGGTCGTCATCGTAGATCCCGAAAACGCCCGGGTCAACCGGCTGGAACCCTTGCTCATCATCGAGGAAGTCATCGCGAACGGCCGGGTCCTCGCGGAACGGCCGGGCACCAATGGCGTGCTGAAAATTCAGCCGGGCTCGGAGCGGTTTGAGTTTCATTACACCGGCCTCAGCTTTGTTGCGCCCGAGAAAATGCGGTTCCGCTACCGCCTCGAAGGCCGGGAAACCGACTGGGTCGAGGCGGGCGGCAAGCGCGTCGCGGAATACACCTACATCCCGCCGGGCAATTACACCTTCCGCGTCCGCGCCTGCAACAGCGACGCCGTCTGGAACGAGGCCGGCGCTTCCCTGGCGTTCACCCTCCTGCCGCATTTCTGGCAGACCATTTGGTTTCGCGCCGTCGCCGTGGCGGCGGCCGTCGCCGTCATCGCCGGAATCGTCCTGCTGCTTGCCCGCCGCCGGCTGCGCCGCAAACTGGAAATCATCCAGCGCCAGCAGGCGGTCGAACGCGAACGCACCCGCATCGCCCGGGACATCCACGATCATCTCGGCGCCAATCTCACCCGCATTTCCCTGCTCAGCCAGTCCGCCCAGGGCGACCTGGCGGACCCCGCGCGCGCCGCGGACCAGCTCGACCGCATCTACGACACCGCCCGGGATTTGACCCGCGCGCTGGGCGAGATCGTCTGGGCCGTCAACCCGCGCCACGACACCCTCGACAGCCTCGCCAGCTACCTCGGTAATTTTGCGCAGGAATATCTGGTGCCCATCAACGTCCGTTGCCGTCTGGACGTGCCCCTGCAACTGCCGGCCTGGCCCATCACCGCCGAGGCGCGCCACAATGTCTTCCTCGCCTTCAAGGAGGCGCTCCACAACGTCGTCAAACACTCCGGCGCGACGGAAGTCTCCGTCGTGCTCGAGACCGGCCCCCACGGCTTCACCCTCGCCGTCCGCGACAACGGAAAGGGTTTCGACGCCGGGGTCACGGGGTTCAATTCCACGCCCCCGCACCCCGGTCACGGCAATGGACTGAAAAACATCCGGCAACGGCTGGAAAAAATCGGCGGACACTGCGCCATCCGCAGCACGCCCGACACGGGAACGGAAATCAAGTTCTACGTGGACGCCGCGCCCGCGCCGAAAACAGATTAAAAGCCGACAGCAGATGTGTCATCAATAAGTGTGACATGACTCTGGCGCGTGTTAAGCTAGAATATGTCGAAGTCGGAAAAACCAGTGAGCATCGGAGTTGCAATCGTAGAGGACGATGTACCCGCGCGCGAAATCATTGCCGGATGGATTCGCAGCGCCGATGAATTCCGCCTGGTCGGGGAGTACGACGATGCCGAAACCGCCATCGCCAATTTGCCCCAGGAAAAACCCGAGGTGGTCCTGTTTGACATCAATCTCCCCGGCATGAACGGCATCGAATGTGTCCGCCGTTTGAAACCCCGCCTGCCGGACACCCAGTTCGTCATGGTCACCGTCTATGAGGACGCCAACCACATATTCGACGCGCTGGCCGTCGGCGCCAGCGGTTATCTCCTGAAGCAAATGCGCCGGCGCGAACTGCTGGATGCCTTGAAGGACGTCTACGCGGGCGGTTCGCCGATGAGCAGCCAGATCGCGCGCAAAGTTGTCCAGTCATTCCGCCGGAATGAAACCGAGAGCGAGGGCCAGACCGTCGAACTCTCCCCGCGCGAACGCGAAGTCCTCGAACTCCTCGCCCGCGGCTACCTTTACAAGGAAATCGCCGAGATGCTCAAAATCAGCGTCCAAACTGTCAACACGTACATCCGCCGCATCTACGAGAAGCTTCACGTCCGCTCCCGCGCGCAAGCCGTCGCCAAATACGCCCACCTCCCCATGGGCTCGACGCAATCCGAGCCTTCCGGCAAAACCGGCGGCGCATAATCTCCCACCGGCCCATTAGCCCGCGGAACGCCACGCAGCGCGTCGCCACACCGGGCTGGACGCCTCGCCCGAAAGATGGTCAACTTCCGGGCAATGTCATCAAAATTCGCTACGGCGATTTGGCTCGAAAAACTGCCGCCGCAATCGCAGCCTTGTCGCAAGCCATGACATCGCGCCCGCTCAACCTCATTGTCGCCGGCCGATTGCCGGCGCCTTCAGTTCGCGCGTAAAACCTAAACCCCATCCAGCCAAACGACATGCAGACTACTCCCCTGCGACTCAAGGAAAAAATCGCCTACGGATTCGGCGACGCCGCGTCCTCCATGTTTTGGAAGCTGTTTTCGGCCTATCTGCTCTTTTTTTACACGAACGTCTTCGGCATTGCGGCCGGAGCCGCCGGCACAATGTTTCTCGTCTCCCGCATCTGGGACGCCGCGTTTGACCCGTTTGTGGGCATCCTCGGTGACCGGACCGAGTCACGGTGGGGAAAGTTTCGTCCCTACCTGCTCTGGGTGGCCATTCCCTTCGGGGTCATCGGCGTCCTGACCTTCACCACCCCTTCGTTCGATTCGTCCGGGAAACTCATCTACGCCTACGTCACCTATTCTTTGATGATGATGATTTACTCGTTGATCAACGTCCCCTATGCCGCGCTGATGGGCGTCATGACGGCCGATGGCAAGGAACGCACCTCGCTGGCCACCTTCCGGTTTATCTTTGCCTTTGGCGGCAGCCTCGTGGTCCTCGCCGCCGCCGAACCTTTGGCGAATGCCTTCAGCAAGCTGGGCGGTGACGTGAATCCTCAGCGCGGCTGGCAGATGATGGCAGGCGTGTTTGCCCTCATCGCCATGGTTCTTTTCTTCCTCACCTTTCTCTGGACGCGGGAACGCATCAAGCCCGTGGTCGAAAAGACATCCCTGAAGGACGATTTGGCGGACTTGGGCAGGAATTTTCCCTGGTTCATTCTGCTTGGCGCCGGCGTGGCCACCATCTTCTTCAATACCATCCGCGACGGCGTGGCGATCTATTATTTCAAATACTGCCTGCTGGGCGACCACGCCTTCACCATCGGAAGTCTCGCCTTCACCTGGACCGGATTATATTTCGTTCTGGGCCAGGGCGCCAATATAGTCGGCGTGGTCCTGGCCAAGACGGTCTCGGACCGTATCGGCAAGAAGAATACCTTCTTCACGGCGATGTTGCTCGCCGCCGTGTTCAGCTTTGGCTTCTATTGGTTGAATCAGCAGCAGGTGGTGGTGGTGTTTGTTCTGCAGTTTCTGGTCAGCATCAATGCCGGCATCATTTTTCCGCTGTTGTGGCCCATGTATGCGGACGCCGCGGACTTCTCCGAATGGAAACGCGGTCGTCGGTCCACCGGGCTGGTGTTTTCGGCCTCCTCCATGTCCCAAAAATTCGGCTGGACCATCGGCGGCTCCCTCGCCGCGTGGTTGCTTGCGTATTACGCGTTTGACGCCAAGCTCGACCTCCAGTCCAACACCACCCAAAACGGCATTCGCATGATGATGAGCTTTTATCCCGCGCTCGGCGCGCTGGCTTCCGCCGCCTTCATCTTCATCTATCCGTTGAAGGAACCGTTCATGCAACAGATTGAAGGTGATCTGGCCGCCCGGAGGGCGGAAAAAGCCCATGCCACCGGCGCTGCTTGACATCCCCCGCTTGTCTCATTTCGCAAAACGTTTTAGTTTAACCAGACATGACTCACCACATGAAATTGCACCTTTGCACCGCTGCGGCCCTGCTGGGCCTCGCCATTTCCGCGAGCGCCGCCGACACCGGGTTCCAGCGCTTCATCACCGCCCGTGACGGCAAATTGTTCGACGGCGACCAGGAGTTCCGTTTCATTTCCTGGAACATCCCGAACCTGCTGATCGTTGAGGACACTTTCGGCTGGACGGCGCCCAATGACTGGCGCCTCCCCGACGAATTTGAACTCACCGACGGCCTCGCCACCGTCCGCCAGCTCGGCGGCACCGTCGTCCGCAGTTATTCCATCCCGGTTCAACGCGCTGATGAAGGCCCCGAAATCCCCAAATACGTCCGGGGCATCGGCAAATTTGACGAGGATAATTTTCGCACCATGGACCTCGCGCTGAAAGTCGCCAACGAACAGCAGGTCCGGCTCATCATTCCGCTGGTGAACAATTGGAAGTGGCAGGGCGGCCGCCTCGAATACGCCGCCTGGCGCGGCCAGCCATCCGCCGCGTTCTGGACCGACCCCCAGATTATCGCCGATTTCGAGGAAACCATCCGCTATGTCCTCACGCGCACGAACACGCTCACCGGGGTGCGTTACGCGGATGACAAGTCCATCCTCTGCTGGGAAACCGGAAACGAACTTCGCGGCCAACCCGCCTCCTGGACCGCGACCATCACCGCCTATATCAAGAGCATTGACACCAACCACCTCGTGATGGACGGCTACGACGGCAACCCCAAGAAGGAATACATGGATATTCCGACCGTGGACATCATCACCACCCACCATTATCACTCACGGAACGTGGCCGACCAGATCCGGCACGATGCCGAACTCGTGGGCGGCAAAAAGCCTTACATCGTGGGCGAATTCGGCTTCTTCGACACCGCGACCATGCGCTCGGCCATGCAGGCCATCATGGACAACCATATCTCCGGCGGATTGCTCTGGAGCCTGCGGTTCCGCAACCGCGACGGCGGCTTCTACTGGCACAGCGAGCCGGACGGCGGCAACCGCTACAAGGCCTTCCACTGGCCCGGCTCGCCCGTCGGCGATGCCTATGACGAAATCAGCCTGATGGACTCGGTCCGCTCCAATGCCTTCGCGATTCGCGGCCTGCCGGTCCCGGCGATGGTCATTCCCGCCGCGCCAAAACTGCTCCCCGTCACGGATGCCGCCGCAATTTCGTGGCAGGGTTCCGTCGGCGCGGCCAGCTACCAGCTCGAACGCGCTTCCGCGGACAGCGGCCCGTGGACGGTGGTCGCTTCCGCCGTGGACGAGGCGCTCACGCAATACCGCCCGCAATTCGCCGATGAAAATGTCCCGGCCGGCAAATGGTATTACCGCGTCCGCGCCCGCAACGAAGCCGGACTCTCCGGGCCTTCGAACATCGCCGGCCCGGTCAATGTTGACACGGCGACGCTGGTGGACGAGTTGGCCGACTTCTCCAAAACCAAGGCGCAGCAGGGCGGCTGGCAGATTGCCAACCGCGATTGCCGCGTCGTGCGCGAGGATGTCTATCGCGCCGCCGGCGTCTCGGGCGATTCGCTGACCTACCAGTTGCCGGCGGATGTCACAAGCGTCCGCGCTTTCGCCTATTTCCCGAAAACCGTGAACGCGGTGAAATTCTATCTCTCGGCGGACGGCGAGAGTTTCCACGAAGTCGCGGTGCAAACGGAGCCTGATTTCCATGGCGAGGGCGATTACGGCTACTGGAAGCCGGTCCTGTTTCATGCGGAAAATCTTTCCGGCGGCAAGTTTTTCAAAATCGAACTCACCGGCGAAACCCAGATTGGCCGCATTGAAATCTCGCACGCGGCCCTGACCCAATGACCACTCCCGCTGAACTGGAGGAATTCTCGGCCCAGGCCCGCGCCCAGCTTTTCGGCCATATCCTGCCGTTTTGGTGCGGCCCGGCCCTCGATCAGGAACAGGGCGGCTGGATGGCCTGGCTCTCGAACGATCTGAAGCCCGACCGCTCGCAGCCGAAGGGCCTCATCGTGAACAGCCGCATCCTGTGGGTGTTTTCCGCCGCCCACCGCGCCCAACCCCGGGCGGTCTATCGCGAGATGGCCGGACGCGCCTATGATTACGTGGCAAACCGCTTTTGGGACGCCCAGCACGGCGGCGCGTTCTGGCGCTTGGACGACCAGGGAAAAGTGCTGGACGATTCCAAAAAAATCTACGGCCAGGCGTTTTGCATTTACGCCCTGTCGGAGTATCATCGCGCGTTCGGAGACGGCTCGGCTTTGGTGCGCGCGCAGGAAGTTTTTGATTTGATCGAACGCCATGCCCACGACCCCAAGTTCGGCGGCTATATCGAGGTCTGCCGCCGCGACTGGTCGGAGGCCGGGCCCGAGGCGCGTCTGAGCGACAAGGACATGAACGAGAAGAAGTCGATGAACAATCATCTTCACGTCCTTGAAGCCCTCACCAACCTCCATCGCGTCTGGCGCGGGCCGCTCGTGGAGGAGCGCCTCCGCGAATTGATCGGGCTTTTCCTCGACCGCATCCTCGACCCGCAGACCAGCCATCTCTGCCATTTCTTCGACGAACAATGGC